>Ga0316575_10000001_pt1 | contig 151281 bp, 157 predicted proteins | sample J5NA_FD_203072 | JGI IMG/M metagenome (GOLD analysis project Ga0316575, IMG submission 203072) | Rhizosphere microbial communities from salt marsh grasses in Alabama, United States - J5-7_050615r2r3 | ecosystem: Host-associated > Plants > Roots > Rhizosphere | place: USA: Alabama | collected...
GGCCCCGCGCCCGTCGTCACGCCGCCCCCGGCCTTCGACCCCCACCCACCCCTCGCCGACATGCTCATCACCACGCGCGGCCTGCTGCCGCTCACGCACACCGACCCCATCGTCGGCAACGCCGGCGAGGCGATGCTCACGTGGGACCCCGCGTACTGCGATGCGGAGATCAGCGGCCCAGACGACCTCGGCCGCTGGGTGGCCGCCTACCCCGTCGTCCCCAACCAGGGGCCGCCGTTCGGCGTGGACGGCCAGTATGACGGGATCGTGCACCGGATCGACATCGTCTCGCCGGTGCTCCACACGGCCGAGGGCATCCACATCGGCTCACCCGTGTCCGACCTGGTCGCGGCCTACCCCGGCCTCGTGACCGGCACGTCCGGCTGGGGAACGGTGAACGTCTACTGGATCTCCGACGCCGACGGCTACGTGGTGTTCGAGACGGACACGTCGATGCCCGACGGGACGACGGGACCGGAGCGGGTGCGGTTCATCCGCATCCTCGAGGCCGGGGTCGACCCCGACTGGACCGTCTCGCAGTCCGACAACTTCGCCGGAGGGTGCCTCTAGGCACGAGACGCCCGCGCCTTCGAGCCTACGGGGAGCCGTCCGGCGTCGACGCTATCCGGTGAACGGCAACACGACGATGTGATCCCCGTAGGGGAAGTAGTCCCACGCGTCATCCGGGTAGCGCGCCACTGTCGCCGACTCGCCGCTCGCGAGATCGGTCACAGTGATCACCCTGGCACGGCCGTCGTAGCATGTCGTCAACAGGTAGCCGAATGAAGCGTCCGCACTGTCGATGCAGGGCAGCGTCGCTCGCGTTTTGCCCGCGAAATCGTCGATTTCGACCCTGGCGTCGTTCCCGGTCGAATACAGGACTCGATACCCCGGGATATCAGCGGCTCTGAACCCCGCCGCCGTACCGTCCTCGAATCGGACGGTAACGTCGTGGACCTTCTTGGTGACTACGTTGTACGTCGAGGTCGTGGACTCGGTCCAGTCCGCGTCGTATCGGATGAACGCGAAGGATTGCTCATCCCACCAGCTGAGGAGGTAGTAGTGGTCGGGATCGAGGCGGAACTCGTCTATCTTGGCGCCCTTCCCGGTGGCCACGTCGAACTTCCATATGTCGGACTTGCCGTCGGCACTCCGCACGAGGCACGCGAACATGGTCCCGTCGGAGGACGGGGGCGTGCACGAGTGGAGGGTCGGGGAGACGTTGTTTACGGTGACGTAGCGGTGTTTGACCTCGAACGAGCCTCCGAGGAGATAGAGGCCCCGCAGCGACGAGGAGTTCGTCCGGTCGGCCGAAACGAGAAGCTGTCCGTCGGGGTAGGCACGAATGAGGCGCGTACTGTACGGGACGCCGACCTTCGCCGATCGCTCGCCCGTGGTGAGTGACAGCGTCGACAGGTACGTGTGCTCATCCCTGTCCACGGAGCTCACGTGGTCCTCGACGATGACGAGTCCGTCCGACGTCCATGCGATCGGCTCGCCGCGACCGCGGCCGTCGAGCCGATCGACGTAGTACAGATCGCCCGTCGGGGAGACGAGCATGACGGCTCCGGATAGCACCGCTTCCTCGTGTCGCGCCCACGCGTCGTTCACGACGGAGTTGTCGTCGGGATCGGCGTCGTAGACGACGACGAACCATCCGGGACCAACCTCGAGCCACGGGATGTCGGACGGGGGGAACGCTGGAACCGGTATCGCGCCCGCGACGGGAGGCAACGGCTCGGGTTCGACGGGGACGGCGGAGGCCGTGAGCTCGGGGTTCGGGGAGACGGTCGTGACGGAAGCGCGCGGTATCGACGCCTCGACGACGGGCTCCCCGCCTCTGCGTAGGACGAGAGCGACGACGACGCCTACGGCGGCAACCGATAGGACGGTGACGACGATGGCGACGGTGCGCAGGGAAGGTTTCACGGTTGCCTCACGGGAAGATCAGATTCGTGTACCAATAGACGGCGGAGTGGCCCCGATACGGGAAGGGGGCGACGTCGTCGTGGATACCTGCCGTGTACGTCCCCACGTCGTGGGACTCCCCCGAAACGAGGTCGACGACCGTGATCGTGACCGTGTCTGGATTACCAATCGTGCCGCAGAGCGACAACGCGTAATCCCCACTCACCGCCGCCGCGCCGCATGGGAGCGTAGCGCGGAGGTCGCCGTTCGTGTCGTAAACGTAGGCGGCGCGGTAGTCCCCGGAATACAAGACGCGGTACCTGCCCAGACCTTTGACTAACGCGGCCGTTGAGCCGTCGGGCAACGTCGGGTGAGTCTCGGTCACCTTCTTGGTCGTGATGTCGTACGCCAGGAACACCTGACCCTGGGTTGTGGCGTCATACCGCGAGAAGACGATGCTCGACGGGGACCACCATCCGAGAAGCCAGTACTCCCAGGGGCTGCGTTTGAATACATCGATCACCTTCCGCGTCCCCGTATCGACGTCGTACGTCACCACGTCCGTTCGGTCGTCGGCGCGAGATTCGAAGCACACCATGGTGTGTTCGTCAGGCGCGAGTTCTGAACACGCGACGCCCAACGTGGCGAACGTACGCTCCCCAGAGCCGTCCGGCCGATACGAGACCATCGCTTCCAGACCCCCGTCGTTCGAGCGGTCGCCCACGAGGCGTCCCCCGATCGTCAGCTCGTGGAGGTAGTAACCCGTTCCCGAGCGCACCTTGGTGCCGATCCCGGAGGCGAGGTCGAGCGCCGTAACGACCCCGTCGTAGGTCGACTCGTAGTTCAGCTTCGTCGCCCGGAAGAGGTAGAGCGTCTGCCCCGTCCACAATCGCGCACGCGCGGTGCCCTGGTCGGAGAGCGATCCGGCGTAGTAGACGTCCCCCGCGGGGGAGATGAGCGTCATACTCACGTCGTTCTTCGGCTCCGTCCAGCGTCCCTCGTCGTAGATCGAGGCGCCCATATCGACGATCTCGTTGTCCGTCGTGTCCGGGTCGTACGTGAGGAAGAACCAGCCGGGCCCGACCTCGTCCCACGGGATCGCGCTCGCCGCGTACGCCGGGAGAGGAATGGCGCCGTCGACCGGGGGTTCGGGCTGCGCGACGGGAGCCGAGGCGGAGACCTCGGGGACAGTCGTCGGCGTCGCGGTGGCGGTCACCATGATCGTCGGTTGACCCGCTTGACCGAGGGCGAGCGCCGCTCCCCCCACCGCGGCGGCGACCATGACCGCCCCGCCCCCGACCCACCACCGTCTATTCATGGACACGACCGTACCGAAACATCGTCCCTCGCGTCGGTCGGCGCTACCTCAGGCTCGCGCTCTCGCCCCCGGGGTACGGAAAGATCCGAACGTACTGGTCATCGCCCGCGGTGAAGTCCGCGATGGTCGTCACCGTTCCCGTATCGAGGTTGGCGATGGCAATCGTCATCGGCCCAGCCTCCCAGTCCCAGCACAAGGACAGAGCGGTGTGGCCGGAGAAGGTTGCCGGCGCGCACGGGAGGGTGGCGAGGAGGGTTCCGTCGAAGCCCTGCACCTCCGCGGCGGCCTCCGTCGAGACGATGCGATAACCGCCGGCGCCGCCGTACGTCGTGGCCACGGTTCCGTCCGACAGGCGCGGCGTCACCTCGGCGACCTTTTTCGTGACCACGTTGTACGTCCAGAACAGCTCCTCCATGCCGTCGTCCGTCCAGCGGCTGAGGAGGAACCTGTCTTTGTCCCACCACCCCCACGTGTAATACCGCCACGGGTCGTACTTGAAGGTGTCGATTTTGGCGCCCGCACCACCGCCGATCGTGTACAGCATGACGTCGGTACCGCCGCCCGCGTTCGGCTTCAGGCAGACGACGCGCGAGTTGTCCGGCGCGAGGCTCGTCGCGGTCCCGTCGCCCTCGCAGATCGTGGCGTCGACGGTGAGATCCGGTTTGACGACCTCGACGAGTAGCGTCCCCTCGGGGCCCCACTGGCTCACCATGCGCCCGTCGGGCAGCGACCGCAGGAAGTCCGCGTCGTACGCCGCGGGGTTGACGACGTGCGTGGCGCCCGACCGCAGGTCGAGGCTCAGGAGTCGGCCGTGCGGGATATCGTCGGATTCGGCATAGAACTCGCCGTCGAGGATCGTGAGCGCGTCGCCTAGCCATTCGACGGGGCGGCCGTTGCCGACGTCGGAGAGGTCACGTACGTAGTAGAGGTCTCCGCTCGGCGAAACCAGCTGGACTGCCTCGTCCATGACGGGGAACCGACCTATCCCGTCGGACTGCGGCCACACGTCGTCGCTGGCGTCCGGGTCGTTGGTCAGCAGGAACCACCCCGGTCCAAGCTCGTCCCACGGGATGGCGCTCGCGGGCAGCGCCGGTACGGGGAGCGCGCCGTCGACAGGGGGTTCCGGGGTCGCGGCGGCGGTGGGCGTCGCGTTCGATGACGGCGCGGTCGTCCCGCCGGTGACGGTCACGGTACCGGTGGGGCTCGAGCAGGCGGCGAGGACCGCGAGCGCGAGTGCGGCGGCGAGGGGTCGGACGGTGGCGCGGCGAACGTTCACGCCTGAACGCTAATCGCTGACGACGGAAATCGCACCCGGAGGCACTCCCGGGCCGAAGCCCGCCGCTCCGCCGACGCCGCGTGGGACACTCGCGAGGTGAGGCGCGGACGATGGGCGGCGGTGGTCGCGGGGACGGCGGCGACTCTCGCCGCCTGCGCGCCGCAATCGAACCCGGAGCCCCCGCAGTACCTCCCGCCGCCGGGGCCCGGAGCGCCGTTCCAGATCCAGCTTGATGGCGGGGTGCCCGACGGCCCGGGCGCCGCCATCGTCATCGTCGACAACGAGGTCCCCGCCGACGCCGTCGCCGCCCTTCACGCGTCCGGTGCGTACGTGGTCTGCTACCTGTCCGTCGGTACGTGGGAGGAGTGGCGCGCGGACGCGGGCGCGTTCCCGTCCGAGGTGCTCGGGCGCCCCCTCGACGACTGGCCGGACGAACGCTACGTGGACCTCCGCGCGCTCGACGTCCTGGGGCCGATCTGGGCGGCGCGGCTCGACGCGTGTGCCGCGAAGAGCTTCGACGCGGTCGACCCGGACAACATCGACGCGTTCGAGAACGACTCGGGTTTCCCCCTCACGGCGGACGACGCGGTGGCCGCGTACGCGTGGCTCGCGGACGCGGCGCACGCACGGGGCATGGCGGTGGGGCAGAAGAACGCGCCGAGCCTGGCGGGGCGGCTCGTGGGCCTCGCGGACTTCGCGGTGACCGAGGAGTGCCTGACGCAGGGGTGGTGCGGGGAGGTCGCGGCGTACGTGGACGCGGGCAAGCCGGTGCTCGCGATCGAGTACGTCGAGGACGGGGCGACGCTGGGGCGGTGGTGCGCGAGCGCGAGGGCGGCGCGGCTGAGCCTTCTGGTCACGACGCTCGACCTGCCGGGCACCGGCGAGAGGTGCGATCCCGCCTAGACTTGCGTCGCGGGCCTCTAGCTCAGTTGGTAGAGCAGCGGACTTTTAATCCGCGGGTCGTGGGTTCGAGCCCCACGGGGCCCACCGCTACTTCCAGGGCAAACGCCGCCCGGGTGGTTGCCGGATGGGGGCTAATCCCCTCAAAACCCCTCCGGCGGTACTCAAACATCGATCAGGAGTCGACGAGAAGAGACATGCCGTTCAACGAGCACGCTGTCCCACGAGGCACCTAAACTAGGACCAGAACCGGGCAAGGAGGGCCGATGCCTACACACGTACGCGTCGCCCCGAACGTGATCGAGTGGGCGACGGACCGCGCCCGGCTTGAGGAAGCCGACATCGAGCGCCGTTTCCCAGAGGTCGCGTTGTGGCTAAGGGGGGAACAGAGGCCAACCCTCAAGCAACTCGAGAACTTCGCCCTCAAAGTCCACGCTCCATTCGGATACCTCCTGCTTGATGAGCCGCCAGATGAGACGGTGCCGATTCCCGACTTCCGAACGCTTCGCGACGAAGAACTCGCCCGCCCGAGTGCCGGCTTGCTCGACACGATCTACGTTTGCCAGCGACGGCAAGACTGGTACCGAGCACACCTCACGAGCCTCGGCGCTACTCGGAGTCCACTTGCCCGCCGTACGACACCTACCGCGCGCGTCGGCGATGTTGCCCGAGCCATTCGCGAAGAGCTCAGTTTGAACGTTCCCTCCGGTCGCCTGCGTGGTGGCTGGCAGAACACGCACAGCGCGTTGATTGAGCGAGTCGAAGATCTCGGCGTGCTCGTAATGGCCAACAGCATCGTCGGAAACAATACCCACCGACCGCTCGACGCAAACGAGTTCCGTGGCTTCGCACTCGCGGACGATCTTGCGCCACTCATCTTCATCAATGGCCGGGACTCGAAGGCCGCTCAAGTATTCACCCTGATTCACGAACTCGCACACATCTGGGTCGGAGAAACAGCCCTCTCCGACCCTGACTCGAACTCTGCTCAACGCACGGAACGTGAAAGATGGTGTAACCGAGTTGCGGCCGAAGTACTTGTTCCGTCCGACGACTTCCCAAACACGGCGGATGATTTGAGTGCCTCGTCCCTTGAGGCACTTGCGCAACAGTATGGCGTCTCGACACTCGTGATCCTGCATCGGTACTACGAATTGGGGCTAATGGAGTGGGAGCCATTTCGCAGTCGCTATGTGGAGGAAGAAGCGCGCATCGGCGAGTTCCTCAAGCGACCGGCAGACAAGAAGGGCGGAGACCACTACAACAATCAGTATCGGCGATTGAGCCCAACCTTCGCGCGCGCAGTCATCGCCGCGACCCTCGAGGGCGAAACATCCTTCACGGATGCCTACGACCTGCTGGATACACGAAAGCACTCCACCTTCGTCACGCTTGCCGCGAGACTCAAGGTGGCGTAACGGATGTATCTGTTCGACTCGGATGTCCTGATCAAGGCGAAGAACCTCCACTACTCCTTTGACGTGGTCCCCGGATTCTGGGATTGGCTCGACGCCAAGTTCGGCGTGGGCGAGGTTGGTAGCGTCGAGCGCGTTAGGGACGAACTTGTGAGTGGAAACGATGAACTGGCACGGTGGATCGCGCAACGGCGCAATCGATTCGCCGGTGCCACTCCCGCAATGGCAAACTCGCTGAAGTCGGTAACGTATTGGGCTACCAGTCAGCAGTTCACCCCCGCCGCTCTCCAGAAGTTCTTGAGTTCCGCCGACCTACATCTGATTGCCTTCGCACACGCACATAATCATGTCGTCGTTACGCACGAGAAGAGCGAGCCAGGTGCCCGGAAGGCGATCAAGATTCCTGACGTGTGTCTCGCCTTCAAGGTCGACTGCATCGGACCATTCGAGATGATGCGTCGAGAGAGTGTTCGGCTGGTTCTGGGCGCCAACTCGTGAACCGCGCGCGGCCCTAGAGAGGAAGCGCTCGACCCCTTCGAAATCTGGAGTTCTTGATGTACGTGATCTATCCCGACACGAACGCCTTGTGGGGCGAACCCTATTGGCGTACCGATCGTCTCGCGAACCTCAAGGAAGTCGCGCACGAGTATGCGGACGTCGAAGTCTGGCTGTCGCCGGTTGTCCTCGCCGAACTTGAACGCCACCGCACCGCTGAAGTCGACGATGCCGAGCGCTTAATGCGTCGAGGGTTTGCCAAACTCGGCGCCCACCTCGCGGAAGACCTCGGGGCCGAGCCGTTCGCGACAGTAGTCCAGTCGACCAAAGACAAGAGCGAGCAGCGTTCCCAGGACGCGGTCACTGGTGCCTGGATTCGACAGCTCGGTTGGCCGAAGGTTTCCGCCGAATCGCTTGCCGCCAAGGCCCTGCATGGACGTCGGCCGTTCTCGCACTTCAATCCGCAAGCAAGTAGACCCGAGTCGAAGGGCTTTCGCGATGCGGTTATTTGGGAAGGGCTTCTCGCCGAAATGGCCGAACACGACGAGCACAAGTACATCTTCGTGACGCGCGACTCTGCGGCATTCGTCACGAAGACAGGCGATCTCGCCCCCGAATTGGTCGCAGAATTGCATACACGCGGGCTTGCAGCTGGTCGGCTCACTGTCGTCCCGAACGTCTTCACAGCAATTAAGCACCTCCAACCGCTCCTTGGATCGGCGAAGCCACGAGACTTCGCCGCGATGAGCCTCATTGCCCGGTGGGCCGACGAAGACAGTCAGGACGATCTAGTCGGCCACCGGGACATGGCGCACGAGATTTCAACGAGCCTCGACCTGGACCTCGAGGTACCCTTCGGGTGGGAAGAAATCACCTCGTGGTACTTCTCTGTCGAGTCAGCATCTACTTGGCCCGATGCGCCGAATCCGACCTGGACGGTGTTGGGGGAGATCACCTTCACCGCAGCGGTGTTCAAGGGCGACTACCTAACGGCGACGGATGAACAGACGGACACTGTCTCGCTAGTGGACGACCTCAACCGCCACTACTTCGAAATCGAAGTTGTGCGACCCGTCGAAGTAACGCTAGCGATCGATACCTCGTCATCCGCAGTTCAGCCCGTTACAGCAATAGCGGCCAAGGTCCTGCACTAGTACGACGCAATCCCCGCCGAAACCCCTCCGCCTGCGCCGCAATAACGCTCGACCGCCGTGATCCAGGTTGATCCGCTATCGACCGAGCGCCCCACAGCACTGCCGGGTGTCCCCGGTTCGAAGCGGCTCGGCCGGGACCTGTCGCGGTCGAGCCGCTTCGAAACCTTGCACGCCCTTCTAATCCGCGGGTCGTGGGTTCGAGCCCCACGGGGCCCACTAGTCGTCGGTGCCGGAGTCCCCGACCGTGACGGTCGCCAGATAACCGCCGTGGTTGTCCCCGATCCCATAGGAGTCGTTGATCCGCAGGAACAGCGTGCCGCCCTCCTCCGCGACGAAGTCGCCGCCCTCGCCGACCACGAACGGCGCGCCGTCGCCCCATCGCCCCAGCAACGCCGCCGTCGGGGCGTCGGGTATCGGAAGCGGGTGATCCGCGGGCGGCGGATTGCCGCCGGCGAATCCCTCCGGGCCCGTGGTCACGATGCTGCAGTCGAAGTCGGGCACGCCCGCGCCCGCCTTCTCGATCTCGCACAGCGGCCACACGTTGACTTCGCCGCTCGCGGCGATCGCCACGCTGTCCCCGCTCGCCGCCGTGATCCCCGTATCGATCCAGCCGTCGTAGGTCCCGGGGACGTAGACGCCGTCCCCCATGCCGCTCCGGCCCACGACGATGACGAAGGTGCCCTGGTCGTCCTGCTTCCAGTAGCCCGTGTCGTTGGTCGCGACGAGGAGCGGGCCGTCCCCGTCGGCGACGAACGTCCCCCCGTTCCCCACGAGGAACACCGGACCGTTCCCCACGCGCGCCACGAGCGCCAGCGTGTTCTCGCCCGGAAGGGGGTAATCGTCCTGCCCAGGGGCGAACGCGTCGGTCCCCGTCGGGCCGACGGCGGAGGTGCGGGAGCAGTCAAAGCCGGGGTAGCCCTGCTCCTCCTTGGTCTCCTCGCAGTTGGGCCACATGTTGATCGCTCCCGACGCCGAGATCGTGAACTCCTCCCCCGCCGCGAGCACCACGCCCGTGTCCGACCACGCCCCCCGCGTGGTCTCCGGCGACGCGACCACATGGACCGTGACGCTGACGGAGAACTCCCCCTCGTTGTCGCCCGGGTTCGAGACGTCGTTGATGGCGAATTCCAGGAAGCCCGTGGCGTCGGCCGTGAAGGTGCCGCCCGTGCCGACGAGCGCGGGCTGGCCGTCGCCCACCCGGACCACCAACGCGGCGATCGGGCCGCCGGGATACGGGAATCCCTCGCCATCGTCGGCGGCGTCGAACGCGACCGTGCCCGCGGGCCCCGCGGGCACCTCGGCACAATCGATGTCGGGAAGGCCGGCCTCGGCCTTGGCGTCCTCGCAGCCGGGCCAAATATCGACCTCGCCCGAGGCGGCGACGGTGTACGAGTCGCCCTCCTGAAGCCAGATGCCCGAGCCGCGCCACCCGAGCGTGGTCCCGGGGACGACGACGGGCAGCGTCGAGTTCACGGTGGCCTCGCCGGATCCGGGCGTCGCCGACGCGCCGGGCGAGTCGGTCGCGGGCGACGTTGCGCAGGCGGTCACCGCCAGAAGCGTGACCATCGCTCCGAGGACGGAAGATGCGCGCGTGCCGGTCATCGGTCACCCCTTACCCCTCGCCATCCATCATAGGAGGGGCGCTTCGGCCCGGACCGATCAGCAACCCGGCCGTGCTCTCTCGCTGATGGCCGTCCAGCACACGCGAATCGACGTGCACGTGCCACGATGTTGCGTGTGGAAACGAACGTCTGGACCATCACCCTTTCAGCGCTGGTCGGCGCCCTCTCGGCACTCTTGGTGAACTGGGTCGCGCGTCGCGGCCAGCGTCAAGACACCCTGCGGCAGTGGCGTGCGGACACCTACCGAGACTTTGTTCAGGCGACGCACGACGCCGCACACCGTCTTGGAGTTCTGGCTCTCGACGGACGCGGAACGGATCTTTCGGACGACGACAACTGGAGACTCGACAGTTCGGCGCGTCGTAATCTGCGCGCCGTTGAGTTGGTGTCGAGCGCCCGACTCCGAGGCGCGGCGATCGCTCTCACCGAGTCGCTTCGGAGCTTTCGCGAAGTGGTCCGAACCGGCGCCGAATACAAGTCCGAGGAATACGAAGCGGCGCTCAACCCCTACCGCGACGCGCGCGCGGCCTTCGCGTCCGCCGCGCGGAAGGAACTCGGGATACGCGACAAGCGGCCCGAAGGTCCACGCCATTCCACCGAGTAACTCGTTAAAGCGAACGGCGGGGCGGCGACGCTCGAGGCGTCGCGCGGACCGGCCTCGCGCGCTACGCCCCCGGCCCCGCCCCGTCGGCGAGCCCCAGGTTCGTCAGCCCGTTCCACCCGGACGCCATGAACGCGGCGTCCCCCGTGCCGAGCAGGCGAACGGCGGTGGCGATCGCCTCGCCCCTGGCGCGCGCGAGGAACGCCTCGTCGACCGGGCCGTAGGCGTCGAACGCGCGGTCGACTAGTCTCCCGTCGAGCGCGAGCCAGAGCTGGCCGGCGTCCTGGGCCGGGTCGCCGGCGGCGGCCTCGCCCCAGTCGACGATGGCCGCGAGCCTCCCGCCGCGGACGATGAGGTTCTTGAGGTGGACGTCGGCGTGGACCCAGGTGTCGCCGCGCCACGCCAGATCCGCAGCCTCGGCGAGCGCCGCCCGCGTCGCCGCCTCGTCCCACGCGTGTCCGCCCTCCGCGCACAGCCGGGCCAGGCCCGCGAGCCCTTCGGACGTCGTGTCGGCGCGATCGCGCAGCGGCCTTGTGCGCCAGGGCGTGTCGGGCGCGTCGTCGGGCGCCGGGGTGTGGACCTGCCGGAGCGCGCGCCCGAGGTCCTCCGCCCCGTCGGCGTCGAGCGCCTCGACCGCGGCGTCAGCGCCCTCGAACCACGGCACCACCGTCCATCGCCACGGGTACCCGCGGCCGGGTTCGCCGACCCTCTCGGGGACCGGCGCCCCGAACGCCCACCCCCGCGACATTCGCGGGAGCCAGCGGATCTCCCGTTCGATCAGCGGCGCGGCGGTCGCGACGCGGGGCAGGCGCACGGCTCGGCGCGCGCCGAGGCGGATCGCGACGTTGTCCCATCCCTCGAAGCGCTCCCCCAAGGCCTCCGTCGCGAGGTCGGGATGCTGGTCCGCGAGCAGGCCGCGGACGACGGCGTCGTCGAGGTCGACCTCAGCGGGCGGATGGCTCATGGGTGTTCCTCGTCGGGCGGGGCGGGCGGGGGTCCACGTCTCGCAGGCTAGCCCAGGAGCACGCGGCGCGGCCTCGAGCCCGCGGGGTTATCGTGGTCGAGAGGGATGACCGCGACGCGGATGGGGAACGCGCATGAGCGAACAAGTCATGGACGGCGCGCGATGAGGGCGCGCCGGATCGCCTCCGTCCTCGCGCTCGCGGGGTTCCTGCTCGCGGGGACTGCGTGCGCGGGCGCCACGAACGCGAACACCATTCCCTCGGTGATCCCGCCGGACCACCCGTGGCGCGTCTCGATGACCATGTCCAACGCGGCTGGCCCCGATTCCGCCGCGGAGAAACGCGACCAGGTGATCGTCGCCCTCGACACGCGCCTCGATCGGCTCGGCGTGACGGACGCGACGCTCGTCCGAGGCGCGAGTTCCGACGCCATCGTGGGCGGCTTCGTCGAGGAGCCGAGCGACGAGGTGCTCGCCGCGCTGGAGACGCCGCTCGGATTCGAGTTCCGCCCCGTGTGGGCGCGCGACGCGTCGACGGCGGCGATGCCCGCCCTCGATCCCGCCATCGTCACCCCGGACACCGCCGTGGAGATCGAGCGCGACTGGAACGACGTCGATTGCCAGGCGTCCCCTCCATCGCCCGGGTCCTCCCCCGTCGCGTGTTCCGCCGACGGCGCGACGAAATTCGTCGTCGGACCCGCCGAGTTGTCCGCCGCGGACGTCGCGAGCGCCGAGCCGGGTGAGCTGACGAACTCCGTCGGCGACGCGATACCGGGGCAATACGCCGTGACTGTCACGCTCACGGGCTCCGGCGCGCAGGCCTTCGCGGAGCTGACGCGCAATCTCTCGAGTCTCGAACCGCCACTCAACGAACTCGCCATCATCGTCGACGGCGTCGTGATCTCTGCTCCCGCCGTCGCGAGCGTGATCGCGAACGGGATCATGCAGATCTCCGGCGGCTTCACCAAGGACGAAGCGACGAACCTCGCGGACGACATCGCGCTGGTCGCCTCCCCGTCGACCGTGCGGGTGGTGTCGGTTCAGCGCGTCGACGACTCCTCGTCCTAACGGCCGCCGATCACGCCTGGCGCGTGAACGCCTCCAGGTGACGCTGCGAGCCCGCGAGCAACTTCTCCAGAACGACGCGCACGTCGTTTGGGGCGCCCGCGATCGTCGCTTCGAGGTCGGCGATATCCGTCTGCTCAATTGTGATGCCCGCCTGTACCGCCGCGTCCCACGAGTCCGCGCCTTGCGCGACAAGGTCGTCGTACAGCGCCTGAAGCGTCGCGTCGCTGAAGACTCCTAGTTCGCTGGAACGAGGATCGTCGAGCCCAGAAGCGTCGAGCAGATCGGCCATCAACCGGCCGTGCTGCACCTCCGCGCGGGAGATGTTCGCGAAGATGCGCGCATCCCACACCTCGCCGAGCGCGACATAGACGTCGTGAGCGAGTTTCTCCTCCTCGATGATGAACAGCAGGTCGGCCGCGAGGGCCTCGTCGAGCGCACCCGCGTCCCGCGCCACGGCGTCGGCCGAGGCGATAGTCGTCGTCGCCTCGGCGCACCCTCCCAGCGCGAGCGCCGCCGCGCCCGCAAGCGCCACCAGCCGTAGTCGTTGCATCACGACCCCTCTCTCCATGTCTCGTTTCACGCTATCCGGCTCGTGCGAACCTCCGATGTGCCTCGTGTGATGACTCCGTGAAGACGCGCAAGACCCGTCTAGGGTGGAACGTAGCCGCGCGGCGTCGCGCGGAAACCGACGCCCGGGGAGGGACCGTCATGACCGATCAGCTACGCGTCGCCGTGGTGGGCGCGGGCGAATGGGGTCGCCAGCACGCCCGCATCTTCTCCCGGCGTCCGGACACCGCGCTCGTCGCGATCGTCGGCCGCGACCCGGTCCGCACCGCCTCGCGTGCCGCCGAGTACGACACGACGCCCTTTACCGACATCGACGCGATGCTCGCGGAGGCGAAGCCGGATCTCGTGACCGTGTGCCTGCCGAACGAGGGGCACTTCGACGCGACGCTCCACCTGGTCGAGGCGGGCGTCCCACTGCTCGTGGAGAAGCCACTCGTCTTCGACCTGGACGAGGCGGACCGCCTCATCGAGGCCGCCGCCGCGCGCGACCTCTTCTTCGCCCTCAACTTCAACCACCGGTACGCCGAGCCGGTCGCCCGCGCCAAGGCCGCGATCGACGCGGGCGAGATCGGCGAGCCCGTCTTCGCCACCTGGCGCTTCGGCGGCGAGGCGAACCACGGAACGTCCCGCCACGCCAACCTCATCGAGACCCAATGTCACGGCTTCGACATGCTCGAGCACCTCGTCGGCCCCATCGCGACCATCGCTGCGCAGATGACGGACAAGACGTACGGCGACTGGTCGACCGTCGCCCTCGCCCTCGAGTTCCACAACCGCGCCGTCGGCACGATGCTCGGCAGCTACGACTCGTCCTACGCCTACCCGGACTCGCAGCTCGTGGAGGTCAACGGCACTGCGGGGCGCCTCGTCATCCGCGACACCGTGCGGGAACTCGAGATCCACCGTGTCGGCGACGAGGTGGGGCGCGTGTGGCGCGCCGGGTACTTCAACGACGAGGCGCGGGACTTCCACGGCACCTTCGACCGCCACGTGGAGCTCGTGCTCGCGGCGCTCCGGGCGGGCGACGAGCCCCCGGTCCACGCCCGTGCGGGCCGGCGCGCCCTCGCGCTCGCGCAGGCGGCGATCGTCTCCCACGAGACGGGGACGCGGCAGGCCGTCCCGCTTCCCTAGCCGGTGCGCCCGCTCAGCCTAGGAAGTAGCGGATCCAGAGGTAGGGCAGGCACAGCGCGATCGTCACGACGGTGACGATGATCCCGTACTTGGTGAACTGCCAGAACGAGATCGGGTGCCCGTTGCGCTTCGCGATACCCAGGACGACGACGTTCGCGCTCGCCCCGATGGCCGTCGCGTTGCCGCCAAGGTCCGCGCCGAGCGCGAGAGCCCACCACAGCGGCTTCGCGACGGCGCCGCCCTCCGCGACCAGGTCCGCGGTCAGCGGGGCCATCGTCGTGACGTAGGGGATGTTGTCGACGATGCCGGAGAACACCGCCGATCCGCCGAGCAGCAGCGCGGCGGCGCCGAAGTAGTGCGAGCCCACGGCCTCGGTCGCCGCGTGGCCGACCTTCTCGATGAGGCCGAGGTTCACGAGTGACCCGACCATGATGAACAGGCCGACGAAGAACAGCAGCGTCTCCCACTCCACGTCCGCGAAGACCTTGCGCGTCTCCATGCGGGTGAGCAGCACCAGCAGTCCAGCCCCGAGCAGCGCGACGACGGCGGGCTCCAGGTGGATCAGGGAGTGGAGTACGAACCCGGCGAGCACGAGCACGAGCACGGCGAGCGACGTCACCAGCAGCCGGACGTCGCGGATTGCCTCGCGCTCGTTGAGGACCATGACGCGCTCCACACGTGTCGCGTCGTACTTCAGTTGCCCACGGAACATCAGCCAACACAGTCCGATGAACACGATGAGGAGGATCAACACGATCGGACCCATGTTCACGAGGAAGTCATTGAACGACAGTCCGGAGCGGCTCGCGATGATGATGTTCGGCGGGTCGCCGATGAGCGTCGCGGCGCCGCCGATGTTGCTCGCCATCACCTCGGCGATGAGGAACGGAATGGGCGTCACGGCGAGGCGATCGCAGATGAGAAGGGTCACCGGTGCGATGAGCAGCACCGTCGTGACGTTGTCGAGGGCCGCGGACAGCACGGCGGTGATGACGACGAGCATCACCATGATGACGAACGGTCGTCCCCTGGCCCGCTTCGCCGCCCAGATCGCCAGGTACTCGAACACGCCGGTCTGCTGAAGGATGCCGACGATCATCATCATCCCGAGGAGCAGGAAGATGACGTTCCAGTCGATCCCCGCCTCCTGGGAGAAGAAGATCGCTTCGCCGTCGGTCGCGCCGATGACGACCATGAGCGCCGCGCCGACGAGCGCGACCGTGACGCGCGACACCTTCTCGGACGCGATCAGGATGTAGGCGCCGGCGAAGACCCCGACCGCGAGCCAGATTTGCACCGTCATCGGCGCTTCACTCCCGCGCGGTACGCCGCGACGATCGCGTCCATCACGGCGGGAAGCGACACGAAGGCCGACGCGGGCGACGCCTCGCCCACCATCGCGATCTCCACCCCGGCGTCGACCATCGTCGCGGCGATCTCCACGAGATTCGCGTCGGGATCGACGTGGGTGATGTCCTTGACCGTGACGTCGTTGTCGTCGAGCATGTCGCCGATCGTCCGCTCGTTGATCCGCGCCCACATCTCGTCCGAGCCCGCCTCGTCGAGCACGCCGGCGAGCGAGAGGTCGGCAAGCATGTAGCCCGGGACCATGAGGCGGAGGACGTCCGAGGAGTTGATGATCGCGCGGGGAAGGCCCTCCTCGTCGGCGACGACGAGTCCCGCGAGGCGCCCCTTGGCGATGAGCTCGGCGGCCTCGATCGCGGTGGTCTCGCGTCGCACCAGCGGGAGCTTCTCCTGCAAGTCGGAAGCGTGCATGGGTCGGCCTTTCGATTGTCAACGATGCCGACCAGACTTCCCGGCGAACCTGGAGCCAATCTACCAGCACCCTCGTCGGCCCCACGAGGACGCCGTCCCCGGGCATTCTCGCACCCGACACCGTAGCCTGGAGCGATGGTGGCGCCGGTGCTCACGCTCAACGACGGCCGGACTCTGCCGTGGATCGGGTTCGGCACGTATCCGCTTCGCGGAGACGCCGGGCACGCCGCGGTCAAGGCCGCGCTCACGACGGGGTTCCGCCTGCTCGACTCGGCGGTGAACTACCGCAACGAGGTGGAGGTCGGCCGCGCCGTCCGGGAGTTCATCGCCGAGACCGGCACGCCACGGGAAGAGATCGTGGTGCAGACCAAGATCCCCGGCCCGCGCCACGGCTACGCCGACGCGATCCAGGCCTGCCAGGATTCCGTTGAGCTTCTCGGGCTCGACTACATCGACGTCGTGCTCCTGCACTCCCCCAACCCCGCCACGGGTATATTCCGCGAGTGCTGGCGCGCCCTCGTCGAGCTCCGCGGCAGCGGCCTGGTCCGTAGCATCGGAATCTCGAACGTCGCCGCGCCCCAGCTCGCGACCATCGTCGCCGACTCCGGCGTCGTCCCCGCGATCGGCCAGATCGACATGCACCCGTACCGAGCACAAGCCGAGACACGAGAGGAGTTCGCGCGGCTCGGCATTGTGAGCCAGTCGTGGAGTCCGCTCGGGGGCCAGACGTCCGCGTTCAACGAGCCGGTCGTGGCCGAGGCGGCGGCCGACCGCAGGGTCACCCCTGCCCAGATCGTGCTCCGATGGCACCTCCAGTCGGGGAGCGTGCCCCTGCCGATGTCGGCGATGGTCGCCGAGCAGCGCGAGTACCTCGACGTGTTCGGCTTCGAGCTGACTCCCCGCGAGATGGCGGAGATCACCGCCCTCCGGCCCCCCGTAACCTGAGAACATGACCACTCCCTCGCACACCCTGAACGACGGCTACGCGATGCCCGCGGTGGGCTTCGGCACGTGGCCCCTGCGCGGCGATGACGGCCACCGGGCGATACTCGGCGCGCTGAACAACGGCTACCGTCTCATCGACTCCGCCGTGAACTACCACAACGAGGACGTGACGGGCCGGGCGGTGAGCGAGTTCCTCTCCGCGAGCGGTGTCCCGCGCGAGGAGATCACGGTGCAGACCAAACTCCCCGGGCGCCGCCACGACTACGACCTCGCCGTCAGGTCCGGGTACGAATCGCTCGAACGGCTCGGGCTGGACCGCATCGACGTGATGCTTATCCACTGGCCCAACCCGATCACGAACAAGTTCCGCGACGCGTGGCGCGGGCTCGTCGAGCTGAGGCGCCAGGGCGTGGTGCGGAGCATCGGCGTCTCGAATTTCACGCCCACCCACCTCGAGGCGATCATCGAGGATTCCGGCGTCACGCCCGCCGTCAACCAGATCGAGCTGCACCCGTACTTCGTGCAGACCGAGGCGCTCGCGGCGCACGAACGGCTCGGGGTGCTCACGCAGTCCTGGACGCCGCTCGGCCGCGCGGCGGCGACGGGAGACGACGCGGCCATCGCCGACGCCGCGGCGGCCCATGGCGTCACGCCTGCTCAGGTCGTGTTGCGTTGGCACATCCAGCGCGGTGCCGTGCCGCTCCCGAAGTCCGCGAACCCGGAACGCCAGAAGGCGAACCTCGACGTGTTCGGTTTCGATCTCACCGAGGACGAGGTCGCCGCGATCACCGCGCTTCACCGCGCCGACGGGCGGGTTTTCGGCGGAGACCCCGACTCGCACGAGGAGATGTGAGCGCCCCCGCCCCTAGGATCGGCGCATGACCGCCGTCGTTCGCGCCTGGCGCCTGCTCGGCGCCGCGCTCATCGTCGCGGCGCTCGCCGCGAACATCGTCAAGCACCTTCGCCTGGGCGACTACGCGTTCTTCGACACGCTCGGGTACTTCTCGCACCAGACGAACATCCTCGCCGCGGCGCTGCTGCTTATCATGTTGCCGCGCACCGGTCAGCCGCGTCCTGCGTGGCTCGAGTACGCCCGCGCGAGCGTCGCGATGTACCTCGTGATCGTCACCGTCGTGTTCTGGACTCTGCTCGGCGGGTTCGAACCCGACGATCCCTACCGGTGGTCGACGGTCACGATGCACGGCGCTTCCTGCCTGCTGCTGCTCGTCGACTGGTTCGTCGAAGGCCCGCGCACCGAGCACCCGATCCGGCACGTCTGGACCGTGCTCCTCTACCCCGTCGTGTGGGTGAGCGTCGCGCTTATCCGCGGCGCGACCGACGGCTGGGTGCCGTACCCCTTCATGGACCCGGCCGACGGGTACGCACCCGTCGCGGCCGTCGTCGGCGGCATCGTCGTGATCGGCGTCGCGATCGTAGCGGTTCTCTTCCGGCTGACGCGGTGGCGCGTCGTGACCCCGGAAATCGCGCCCGCGCCGAGGCCCTAGCATCGACGCATGACCTCCCGCGCCGCCTTCCTCGACGGCGCGAAGGACGTCGCGGGTCTCGCCCCCGGCGTCGCCGTGTTCGGGCTGTCGTTCGGCGCGCTCATCCGGGCGCGCGGCATCGACCCGATCGCAGGAGCCATGAGCTCGGTGATCGTCGGAGCCGGCGCGGGTCAGACCGCGGCCGTGGAGGTCGTCGTCGCCGGCGGGACCGTGATCGTCGCCGTGCTCTCCGCGCTGATCGTCAACGCGCGATTCGCCCTCTACTCCGCCGCGCTCGCGCCGATGTTCGGTCGCTTCTCGCGCCGGTGGCGCTACGGTCTCGCGTGGCTCGTCTCCGACCAGACCGTCGGGCTCTACGGACGCGGCCAGGCGCGGTGGAGGACGCCCGCGCTGCAGCAGTACTACATGCTCGGCGTCACCCTCCCGATGCGAACGTCGTGGGTCGGCGGAACGTTCGCGGGCGTCCTCCTCGGGCCCGTCGTCCCCGGCTCGTGGCAGATCGGCTTCATCGTCCCGCTGGTGTTCATCGCGCTCGCCCTGCCCGGGATTCGAGGGCTTCCCGAGGTCGTCGCGGCCGTGACGGGGCTCGTCGCCGTCGTCGCGCTGCGCGGCCTACCGCTCGGCCTGAACATCGTCGCGGCGGCGCTGCTCGGGATGACCGCGGGGCTCCTCGTGCGTCCGCGGTTCGCGCCGGCGCCCCCCGCCCACGCCGATTCGGCGGACTCGACATGATCTGGGTCGTCTTCGCGCTCGCCGGGATCGGGACCTACCTCATCCGGTTGTCCGGCATCGCGCTGCTCGCTAACGAGGAGCGCATCCCCCCGCTCGTGCGGCGGGCACTCCGCATGATCGGCCCGGCCGCGATGGGCGCGATCGTCGGTAACTCGCTCCTGCTCGATCACGGCGCGTGGCGCCCCTTCGGCGTCTGGCACGTCGCCTCGCTGGTGGCGCTCGCCGTCGGCGTGTGGAGGCGGAGCCTCGGGCTGACCCTGCTCGCAGGCGCGGCCGCGTTCGCGGCGTTGCTGTTGCTCGGCCTTTAGCGCTCGAGCACGACGGCGAGGCCCTGGCCGACGCCGATGCAGATCGCGGCGACGGCGACGCCCGTGCCGCGCCGGGCGAGCTCGTGCGCGGCGTGGCTCAGGACGCGCGCGCCGGACGCTCCGAGCGGGTGTCCGATCGCGATGGCGCCGCCGTGGATGTTCACCCGCTCCGGGTCGAGGTCGGGCCAGAGCTTCAGGCACGCGAGCGACTGCGACGCGAACGCCTCGTTGAGCTCGACGACGTCCACGTCGGCCCACGTGCGCCCCGCGCGGGCGAGGGCCCGATTGGCGGCCTCGACCGGTGCGATCCCGAACACGTCCGGGTCGACCGCCGCTACGCCGCGGCCGGCGATGCGCGCGAGCGGCTCGGCGTCGAGCGCGCCCTCGGCGCCGACGAGGACGGCGGCCGCGCCGTCGCTCAGCGGCGAGGAGTTCCCGGCGGTGACCGTCCCGCCCTCGACGAAGGCGGGCTTGAGCGCCGCGAGGGCCTCCGGGGTGGAATCGTCGCGGATTCCCTCGTCCCGGGCGAGCTCGTGGCCCTCGACCTGAACGATCTCCGCGTCGTACGCCCCGGCCGCCCACGCGTCGGCCGCGAGGCGGTGGCTCCGCGCGGCGAACGCGTCTTGTTCCTCGCGCGAGATGCCGTACATGTCCGCGAGTTTCTCCGCGCTCAGGCCGTTGTTGATCGACCAGGACTCCGGGAAGCGCGGGTTCACCATGCGCCACCCGATCGAGGTGCTCCACGCGGTCTGGTTCGCGGCGGGGTAGGCGCGTTCCGGCTTCTCGACGACGAAAGGGGCACGGCTCATCGACTCCGCGCCTCCCGCGACGATCAGGCGCGCGTCGCCCGCGGCGATCGCGCGGCTCGCCTGGACGACGGCTTCGAGGCCCGAACCGCAGAGGCGGTTGACCGTCACGCCCGGCACGGACGACGGGAGGCCCGCGAGCAGCGCGGCAAAACGAGCGACGTTGCGGTTGTCCTCGCCGGCCTGGTTCGCGTCGCCGAACACGACGTCGTCGATGGATTCCGGGTCGACCCCGACGCGCTCGACGAGCGCCCCGATGACGCGCGCGGCGAGGTCGTCCGGGCGGACCGCGGCGAGCCCCCGGCCGTGGCGCCCGAAGGGCGTCCGGAGCGCGTCGTAGATGACGGTCGCGTCGCTCACGAGGTTCCTCCCGTGGCGTCAACGAGCTCGAGGCCGAGGTCGCGCGCGAGCTGCTCGACGGTCGCCCCCGCATAGACCTCTCTCACGGCGAAGCCGTTGGGCGTGACGTCGATGACCGCGCGGTCGGTGTACACGCGGGTCACGCAGGCGACCCCGGTGAGGGGGTACGTGCACTCCGCCACGAGTTTCGGATCGCCGTCCTTGGTGAACAGGTCGGTGAGCACGAACACCTGCTTCGCGCCGATCGCCAGGTCCATCGCTCCCCCCACCGCGGGGATGGCGCCCTCGGCGCCGGTGGACCAGTTCGCGAGGTCGCCCCTCTGGGACACCTGGTAAGCGCCGAGCACGCACACGTCGACGTGGCCGCCGCGCATCATCGCGAACGAGTCCGCGTGGTGGAAGTAGGCGGCGCCCGCGAGCGCCGTCACCGGTTGCTTGCCCGCGTTGATGAGATCGGGGTCGACGCGCCCCGTCGCGGGAGCCTCACCCATGCCGAGCAGGCCGTTCTCCGAGTGGAGGATGATCTCCGCGTCGACCGGGAGGTAGTTCGCCACCGCCGTCGGCGCACCGATTCCGAGGTTCACGTACGAACCCTCGGGGATGTCGGCCGCGATCTTCGCCGCGATTTCGTCTCGGCTGATTCCCCGGGTCACGACGCTGCCCCCTCGGCGTCCGGCACGAGCGGACGCCCCTCGATATCGACGCCTCCGACGAAGTCGCCGTCGCGGAGCCAGGCGCGCTCGCCGACGGCGACCACCCGGTCGACGAAGATTCCTGGGGTGACGACGACCTCGGGATCGATCGCCCCGAGAGGGACGACGGCGTCGACTTGGACGACGGTGAGTGACGCGGCCGACGCCATGATCGGGCCGAAGTTGCGGGCGGTCTCCCGGTAAACGAGGTTGCCCCACCGGTCGCCGTGGAGCGCCGAGATGAGGGCGACGTCCGCGTGGAGCGGGTACTCGATCACGTAGTCGCGCCCGTCGATCGTGCGGTGCTCGCGTCCCTCGGCGAGCCGCGTCCCGACGGCGGTGGGGCAGAAGAACGCGCCGATACCGGCGCCGGCGGCGCGGATGCGCTCCGCGAGCGTGCCCTGCGGGACGAGCTCGAGCTCGATATCACCGGCGCGGTACAGCCCGTCGAAGACCCAGGAGTCGTGTTGGCGCGGGAACGAGCAGACGATCTTGGCGACGCGGCGCGCGGCGAGGAGCGCCGCGAGTCCCGTGTCCCCGTTGCCGGCGTTGTTGTTGACGACGGTGAGGTCCGTCGCGCCGTGGGCGATCAACGCGTCGATGAGCTCGACGGGTTGGCCCGCGCGCCCGAACCCGCCGATCATCACGGTCGCCCCGTCGGGGATGCCCGCGATGGCCTCCTCGACGCTCGCGACGGTCTTGTCGATCATGCGTCCCCTCCCGGTCGGCGCAATCGATCCGTTCGCATACCGAACATCGGTTCGATATTCGACTCAGTGTAGCGCGACGACCCTCCCGGGGCGAGCGTCGGTCTACTCCTCGGACGCGAGAACCTCGGACGCGACCGTGAGTGCGGCGTGCGCGGCCGGAACCCCGGAGTAGATCGCCGACTGCAGGATGACCTCGGCGATCTCCTCGGCGGTGAGCCCGTTGCGCCGGGCGGCCCTGACATGCATCGCGAGCTCCGCGTGGTGACCGTGGGCGACGAGCGAGGACAGCACCGCGATCGACCTCGAACGCCGGTCCAGGCCCGGTCGCGACCAGATGTCGCCCCACGCCGTGCGCGTGATGAAGTCCTGGAAGTCCCGCGTGAGATCCGTCGTCGACGAGATCGCGCGATCCACGTGGTCGTCGCCGAGCACCTCGCGGCGCACGCGCATCCCCTGCTCTCGCCGCTCGTCGTCCGTCACGATCCCACCTCCGTGAGCGATCGGGTGAAGAAGTCTTCGAGGAGCCGCGCGGTCTCGGCCGGGGCGTCGACCGGTGCCAGGTGCGACGCGCCGTCGACGCGTCCCACGCGGGCGTGGCGCACGCCCTGCCCGATTTCCTCCGCGCTGCCCTCCGGCGTCACGGCGTCGTGCTCCCCCCAGAGCGCGAGCACGGGGACGCGTACGTCCCCGAGGCGCTCGCGGACGTCGAACCGGGCGAGGGCGTCGCAGCACCGGGCGTAGGACTCGTCATCCGCGTCCCGCAGTGCGTGCAGGAGCCGGCCCGTGAGGTCCGGGTCGTCCGCGATGGTTCCGGGAGCGAACCATCGGGCCGCCGAGACGGACAGGAGCGACCCCGTCCCTGCGGCGCGGACCTGGGCGGCGCGCTCCGCCCAACCATCGGGGGTGCCGATGCGGGCCCCGGAACACATGGCGGCGACGGCGCGCACCCTCCGGCCGTAGCGGAGCGCGAGCTCGAGCGCGACCGCTCCGCCGAGCGAGACCCCGGCGTACAGAAAGTCCCCCGAGTACGCGCCCGCGACCGCGTCGGCGAGCTCCGCGACGGAGAACGCGTCCGCGCTCGCCGGAGCCGCCCCGTGGCCGGGGAGGTCCCATACGCTCACGCGGAAACGCTGGGCGAGAAGTGGAAGCGCGCGTTCCCAGAGGATGGACGACGTGCCGAGCGAGCAGCCGAGCACGAGCAGCGGGGCGCCGTCCGGCCCGACGGGCGCGGACGCGCGGATGTCCGGCATCGTCACGACGCTTCCTCCCCCGAGAGAGCCTCGTCGACGAGGCGGGCGGCGAGGCCGGTCGCGTTGGCGGGGTCGAGGAGGGTTTCGATATCCACGTCCTCGAGACCGGGCTCCGCGCCAAGCGCCTCGGCGAGGTCCGCGCCGCCCGCGACCGCGGCAACGATCCGCTCGACGCCGTCCGCGCCGATCACGGGCGCGAGTCGAATCGAGAGGCGCTCGCTCAGGAGCAGTCCCCCGGAGAGGGCGACGTTCGCCGCCACCCGCGCCCGGTCGACGCCGAGGCTCGACGCGAGCCGTTCCGCCAGCGACGCGGCGCCGAGCGCGACGGAGAGCAGGTCCTGGAGCGTCGGCCACTCGGCGTGCCACGGCCCGTCCGGTCGCTCGTCGCCTGCGAGCGCTGCCGCCGAATGAAGGGCGGCACCGAGGTGAGGCGCACGCACTGCGGCGGAGCGGATGAGCACGGCCGACGTCGGGTTGCGCTTGTGCGGCATCGCCGTCGAGCGTCCGTCATCGCCGGTCGTCAGCTCGCCGATCTCCGGACGGACGAGCGTCGCGACATCGGTCGCGAATGCCCCGCACGCGTCGACGGCCTGCACGAGCGCGTCGCCGATTTCGGTTACCGGCCAGCGCGTCGTGTGCCAGGGCGCGTCGGGGGCGGCGAGTCCGAGCTGGGCGGCGAACGCGGCCGGGAGGGCCGCCGCGGCGTCGTGGGCGCGCGGGGAGCCGGCTCCGTTCGCGCCCGCGGCCTCCGCGAGGTCGACGTACGACGCGAGCGTGCCCGACGATCCCGCGAGCTGCGCGGGGGCGTTCGCCGCGGCGACGCGAAGGCGCGCGGACGCCCGCCGAAGCGCGCGCACCCACCCCGCGGCGCGGAGGCCGACCGTGGTCGGGCCCGCGTGCTGCGTGAGGGTTCGCGCGACGGCCACGGTGTCGCGCTCGGCGGACGCAAGGTCTCCGAGCCGGGCGGCGGCGGTTTCGAGTCGTGCTGCGGCGATCGACGCGGCCCTCACGGCGAGGCTCATGAGCGCGGTGTCGAGCACGTCCTGGCTGGTCGCCCCGCGGTGGATCCACGGGGCGAGCTCGTCGCCCGCCCGGCCGTGCATCGCCGCGACGAGCGCCATCACGGGCGATCCGCTCGACGGAGCCGCCTCCGCGAGAGCCGCGGGGTCGATGCCGTGGTCGCGGCAGGTCCCCTCGCCGGCATCCCAGCCGAAGGTATCCGAGACGCGATCGGCGACATCCTTCGGCGCCATCCCGAGCGCGGCCTGCGCGCGGACGAGGGCGACCTCGGCGGACACGAGCGCGTCCGCGACGGCGGCGTCGCCGACGACGGACACCGCGTCGACGGTCGCGGGGTCGAGGACGCGCGCGCGCGTCGCAGGCTTCTCAGTAGCCAAGGAACACCGTCTCGCGCTCGCCCTGAAGGTGGATGTCGTGAACGAGGTTCCCGTCGTCCGTTCGAGTCGCGACGAGCGTCGCGCGCTCGCGCTCGTCCAAGCGCGCGAGCAGGGGGTCGGCCGCGAGCGCGGCGTCGTCAACGGGCACGTAGATGCGCGTGTGGAGGTGACGGGGAAGCCCGCGGGCGAAGACGACGGTCGCGAAGAATGGGGCGGCACCAGCCGTCGCGCCGGGCTCACGCGTCCAGAAGTAGAAGCGTCCCTCGTCGTCCGTCGGCGCCCGGCCGAAGCCGGTGAACCCACGCTCGTCCCGCTGGAGCGCGCCGCGCGCCGTCGGGACGGAGCCGTCGGCGTCCGCGCCGAAAATCTCCACGAGCGCGTCCGGAACGGGAGCGCCCGCCCCGTCGAGCACGCGGCCGGAGAGCATCACGGCGCCCGGACTATACGGATGCGCCGCCTCGCGCATGCCGTCGTACTGGAGCCCGAAGGCGAAGAAGGGGCCGACGGTCTGGCCGGGCGTCGGGCGTAGCTTGGCTGCCATCACGCCTCCCCGCCGTGATCGAACCACGTCGCGTCGGGCCCATCGACGACGATGTCGAAGCGGTACGCCATGGAGAACTCCGGCTTGCTCGAGTCGTGGTCGTACGCGGCGACGAGGCGGTCGCGATCCTCCTGCAGCCGGATCGTGTTGTAGATCGGGTCGAGCGCGAAGAGCGGGTCGCCGGGGAAGTACATCTGCGTGACCAGCCGCTGCGTGAAGGCCCGACCGAACACGGAGAAGTGGATGTGGGCGGGACGCCACGCGTTGCGGTGGTTCTTCCACGGGTACGGGCCGGGCTTGATCGTCGTGAACCGATAGCGGCCCTCGGAGTCCGTGATCGCCCGTCCCGCGCCGGTGAAGTGGGGATCGAGCGGAGCGGGGTGGCGGTCGCGCTGGTGGATGTACCGGCCGGCGGAGTTCGCCTGCCAGATCTCCACGAGCTGGCTGGGGAGCGCCTTTCCGCGGGAGTCACGGATCGTCCCCTCGACCGTGATGCGTTCGCCGAGCGGCTCCCCGCTGTGGTGGGCGGTGAGGTCGGACTCGATTGCGGCGACGTCGCGCTCGCCGTACGCCGGCGAGTGGAGCTCGATCGTCTCCGGGTCGACGATGTAGGCCCCCTTGGTCGGGTGGCGGAGGATGCTCGACCGGTAGGCCGCGAAGTCGAGTGTCGTCGCGGGCAGCTCGGCGCCGCCCTTCGCCTCCTTCGCGAGCTCGGCGTGACGCCCGGCGATCTCGTCGACGATCTGGGCCTGCGTCGGCATGTCCGGCGACGCGAGGAGCGTCTCGGGCGCCGCGGCCGTTGCCGCCGCGCGCGCGTTCGTGTCGAGTGCCATCGTGCCTCCCACAGATGCATTCGTGCGCCCTAAGTGTGGCACTCGCCCCCGCGCGCGTCTCCCGCTACTCTCATTGAATGGGAGGGCCCCGGCTGGCGCGCGGCGGCACTCCCGGGGAGGCGCGGACGTGGCGAATTCTCAAACGGGCGAGTCGATGGTCGACCGCATCGTCCGCGTCCTCGCGACGTTCTCCGACGAGCGCCGAGCCCAATCGTCGGCGGAGATCGGGCGCCGCGCCGGACTGCCGCCGTCCACGGCGCACCGCATCGTCGACGACCTCATCGCCGCGGGCCTTCTCGAACGCGACGCCCGGCAGCGCGTCACGCTGGGGATGCGTCTTTGGGAGCTCGCGCAACGGGGCTCCCGAGCGCTCCGCCTCCGCGAGGCCGCGCTTCCGGCGATGGAGCAGGTGCAACTCCGCATACGCGAGCACACCCAGCTCGCGGTGCTGGAAAACGACGAGGCGCTGTTCATCGAGCGACTCTCCGACCCGCACGCCGGCCTCAACGTCACCCGCGTCGCCGGGCGACTCCCGCTGCACGCGTCCTCCTCCGGACTCGTGCTTCTCGCCCACGCTCCGCGCGTCGTCGTCGACCGCGTCCTCGGCCGTCCGCTCGCCGCCATGACGGAACTGACCGTCACGGACCCTGCGCGCCTACGCGCGCAGCTCGAGACCATTCGCGCGCGCGACGTCGTCGTATCGCCCGGCACCGTCTCGACCGTCTCGACCGGCGTGGCCGTCCCCGTGCGCGACCGCGGGACCGTCGTCGCGGCGCTTTCCGTCGTCCTCCCCCGAGATTCCGGGCGAGAGAACCAGGCCGTCGAGGTTCTCAGCGCCGCCGCGACGGCGATTTCGGCCGCGCTCGCCGCACCGCCTCGGTGATCCAGCCTCGGTGATCCCGCTTCGCTTGTAGCCCGCGAGATCCCATTGAACGGGAACACGCCCGGCCTCGCGCCGAGGAATTCGGCACACTGGCCATAGGCGCCGACCGGGCGTAGGACGGCGCCGCGTCAAGGGAGACGACATGACCACCTCGCGTACTCAGGTCGCCATCGTGGGCGCGGGCCCCGCAGGGCTGCTGCTGTCCCACCTCCTCGCGGCGCGCGGCATCGACTCCGTCGTGCTCGACAACCGCAGCCGAGAGGACATCGAGACGACCATCCGCGCGGGCATCCTCGAGCACAGCACCGTGGACCTGCTCGCCGAACACGTCCCCGGCAGCCGCGTCATGGACGTCGGCAAGCGGCACGACGGCATCGAACTCCGCTTCGAGGAGGAGAGCCACCGCATCGACTTCGCGGGTCTCACGGGGCGCGGCGTATGGCTGTATCCCCAGCACGAGGTGCTCAAGGACCTGATCGCCGCGCGGGTCGATGCCGGGCAGGATCTCCGGTTCGGCTGGACCGGCGTCCGCGTCGAGGACTCCGACACCGATCGCCCGCGTGTGGTGTGCGCGGACGACGCCGGGGTGACGCACGAGATCGAGGCGGACGCGGTAATCGGGGCGGACGGCTCCCACTCGATTGTCCGCGAGGCCGTCGTCGGGTCGATGACGGGAGGGTACTTCCGCGAGTACCCCTTCGCGTGGTTCGGAATCCTCTGCGAGGCGCCGCCGAGCGCGCACGAGCTCATCTACAGCAACTCCCCGAACGGCTTCGCCCTCGTCAGCCAGCGCAGCCCGACCGTCCAGCGCATGTACTTCCAGTGCGACCCCGACGACGATCCCGACGCGTACACCGAGGAACAGCTGTGGGAGACGCTGCAGTCGCGCGTGCCCGGGACGACGCTCCACGTGGGGCCGATCTTCCAGCGCGACGTCTTGCGCTTCCGCAGCTTCGTCGCCCACCGCCTGCACAAGCGCCGTACCGCACTCGTCGGCGACGCCGCCCACACCGTCCCGCCCACGGGCGCCAAGGGGATGAACCTCGCGATCGCCGACGTCGTCGTGCTCGCGAAAGCCCTCGCCGCCGCGCTGCTCGACGGCGACGAGCGACTCATGGAGAACTACGAGACCGAGGTCTCCCACCGCATCTGGAAGGCCCAGCACTTCTCGTGGTGGATGACGAACATGCTCCACGTCGCGCCCGATGCCTCGGACTTCGACCGGCACCGCCAGGTGGGGGAGCTGCGCGCCGTCACCGAATCGGAGTCCGGTCGCCGCTTCCTTGCCGAGGGCTACACCGGGTGGCCGTTCGGCATCGACGGTTAGCGGCTAGTCCCAGAACGCGACGCGACGCAGCAGGGTCGCTAGCGCCGCACGCTCGTCCTCGTCGAGGCCCTCGAACACGAAGCGGTCCGCGTCAGAGAGCACCGCGCGGGCCTCGGCCGCCAAACGCATCCCTGCGGGCGTAGCGACGACGGCGTTGGCCCGTCGGTCGCCCGGGTCCGGCACGCGCTCGACGAGGCCCCGGGTCTCGAGGTCGTCGACCAGGGAGACGACCTGGCTCGGGTCGAGGCGAAGGAACGAGGCGAGATCACGCTGGGACGGACGCTCGTCCTCGGCAGCGAGCGCGAGCACGGAGTACGAGCGCACCTTGAGGCCGAGCGGCGCGAGAGCGGCGTTGCCCAGGGCCAGCGAACGGGCGTTGGCACGCGCGAGCAGGAAGCTCGTCGCGTCGTCCAGCGGAGCGCCGGTGAACAGCCCCCTGGAGCCTTCGCGAGACCGTATCGCGTCGCTGCCTGGCATGCCTCCGATGCTAACGCATATGATGGAGAATCCAAATGATTGACAATCTCAACGGTCGGCCGCTGTAATGGTGGGAGGACCGCGAAGGAGCGCCCGCATGTCACTCGACGGCAAAGTCGCCATCGTCACCGGATCAGGCCGAGGCCTGGGACTCGCCTACGCGCGGGCACTCGCGAAGGAGGGGGCGAGCGTCGTCGTCAACGACGTCGACGCGACCGCGGCACAGGACGCCGCGAACTCGATCGCCGCGGACGGCGGCAAGGTCGCGACCGTCACCGCTCCCGTCGGCCCCACCGCCACGGCGGACCTACTGGTCTCCACCGCGATCGAAGCGTTCGGGCGACTCGACATCCTCGTCACGAACGCCGGCGTACTCCGCGACACCGTGCTGTGGAAGATGACGGACGACGACTTCGACACCGTGATCAACGTCCACCTCCGCGGCACCTTCACCACCGTGCGGGCCGCGGCAACGCACATGCGCGAGCGGGGCGAGGGCGGTCGGATCATCTGCATCGGATCGCCCACGGGGCAGCGCGGCACGTTTGGGCAGACCAACTACGCGGCCGCCAAGGCGGGGATCGTCGGCATGGCTCGCACCTGGGCGCTCGAGCTCAAGAAGGCCGGCATCACCGTCAACACCGTCGTGCCCGTCGCCGCAACCGCGATGACGGCCACCGTCCCGTACTTCGCCGCGGCCGTCGAGGCCGAGGCCAACGGCGAGGCGATGCCGTCGTTCTTCCGGCACGACCTCGGGTTCGGGACCGTCGACGACGCGGGGGGAATCGTCGCGTACCTCGCCTCCGACGCCGCCGCCGACATCACGGGCCAGGTGATCGGAATCGGCGGCGACCGGCTGCAATTGTGGACGCACCCCGAGGCGGCCGTCACGGCGTACCAGGACGGCGGATGGACGTACGAGGCGCTCAACGAGCGCTTCGCGCAAGTCGTCGAGGGACACCTCCAGACGGTCGGCGAGAAGTTCCCGCCCCTTCCGCCCGAGTTCGAGCGCGCAAGGGAGGGCTAGTGGCGGCCCCGACCCGATACGAATGCGCGGTCGATCCCGCCGCGATCACCGCCCTCGACAGCCACGTGCACGTCGAGATCGACTCCTCGGGTCACGCGTCCCTCCCGCGGGACCTCGCCGACGCGGCCTCGGCGTACTTCAAGGCCGGGGTCGACCGCCCCGACATCGACGCGATAGCCGAGCATTACCGCGAGCGGAGCATGGCCGCGGTCGTGTTCACCGTCGACGCCATCACCAACCTCCGCCACGAGCCCATCCCGAACGAGGACATCGTGGCCGGGGCCGCGAGGCACGCCGACGTGCTCATCCCGTACGGCTCCGTCGACCCGCACCGCGACGACGCGGCCGAACGCGTACGGCGCCTCGTCGAGGAGTCCGGGGTGCGGGGGTTCAAGTTCCACCCGACGGTGCAGGGATTCGACCCGAGCGAAACTCGCTGGTACCCGATCTACGAGGCGATCCAGGACGCGGGCGTCCCGGCGCTGTTCCACACCGGCCAGACCGGAATCGGCGCAGGGATGCCGGGGGGGCGGGGCCTCCGCCTCGGGTTGTCGCGCCCGGTCCTGCTCGACGCCGTGGCCGCGGACTTTCCCGACCTGCAGGTGATCATGGCGCACCCGTCCGTTCCCTGGCAGGACGAGGCGCTCGCGATCGCGGTGCACAAGCGCAACGTGTGGATCGACCTGTCCGGATGGAGTCCCAAATACTTTCCCCGCGAACTCGTCCGCTATGCGAACACGCTTCTCAAGGACCGCGTGCTATTCGGCACCGACTTCCCGCTGCTCAGCCCGGACCGGTGGATGAGCGACGTCGAGCACACGGAGCTCAAGCAGGAGGTCATGCCCGGAATCCTTCGCGACAACGCCGTCCGCCTGCTCGGCCTCGGGGGCGATGCCTAGGCGCGGCACACGCCACAGACGATGATCACTATGGGAGGAGCATGATGCCGACGACTACCGTCACGTACGCCGACGTCCCCGGACTCGCGGGAACGGACCTCGGCTGGAGCGACTGGCGCGAGGTGGCGCAGGATCGCGTCAACACGTTCGCCGACGCGACCGATGACCACCAGTGGATCCACACGGACCCCGAGCGCGCCAAGGACGGCCCCTTCGGGGGCCCCATCGCGCACGGCTTCCTCACCCTGGCGCTCACCGTTCCCTTCTGGACCGAGTTGCTCGATGTCACGGGGGTGACGACGAAGGTCAACTACGGGCTCGACAAGGTGCGGTTCATCTCCCCGGTTCCCGTGGGATCTCGTATCCGCATGAACGCGGTCATCGCCGACGTCGAGGAGGTCAAGGGCGGATACCAACTCGCCGTCGATCAGACGATCGAGGTGGAGGGCGGGTCCAAGCCCGCCGTGGTGGCGCGGGGGCTGTACCGCTTCTACGGTTAAGCACGTTCGTTGTTCGCAATGGCGCGAAGGAGGGACATGGATCACGACGGCCTCGGCCACTGGATCGAACGCAGGAGATTGCGCTCGCCCCACGACACGGCCATCGTCTGCGAAGACGAGACGCTCACGTACGCCCAGCTCGCGGATCGATCGGCGGCGGTGGCGGCGATGCTCGCTGACCTCGGCATCGAACGCGGCGAACGCGTCGCGTACTTCGGGGAGAACAGTCCCGAGTTCATGACCGTCCTGTTCGGCTGCGCGATCGCAGGCGCGGTGTTCGTGCCGATCAACACGCGCCTCGCCGCGCCGGAGATCGTCCACGTCATCGGGGACTCAGGCTCGCGAGTGCTCGTCCACGACGGCGGAATGGGCGCGCGCTTCGACCCGGTGCTCGACGCCTGCGAGCTCGCCGAGGTGATCCACACCGGCGACGAACTCGACGGGCGGCTCGCCGCCACCGGGAGCGCGAAAGCGGCGGCGGTGACGCTCGACGACCCGGCCGCCATCATCTACACGTCAGGGACCACCGGCCGCGCCAAGGGCGCCGTGTTGACGCATGGGAACCTCACGTGGGTCGCGCTCAATTGCATCGTCGACTACCACGTCACCTCCGCGGACGTCGCGCTGATGATCTCGCCGATGTTCCACGTCGCGTCGCTCGGCATGGGGGCCTTGCCCATCGTGCTGGCCGGCGGGACGCTCGTGGTTGAGCGCGGATTCGACCCCGGACGCGCGCTCGCGCAGATCCAGCGCCACAAGGTGACGATGCTGAGCGGCGTGCCGACAACGTTCCAGATGATCGCCGACCACCCCGACTGGGCCGCGACGGACCTGAGCTCATTGCGCAAACTCACGTGCGGGGGCTCGCCCGCGACCCCGCGCATCATCGACGCGTACGAGGAGCGCGGGCTCGCGTTCTCCCAGGGCTACGGCATGACGGAGGCCTCGCCCGGCGTGACCGCCCTCTCCCCGGCCATGACGCTCGAGAAGAAGGGCAGCGTCGGCCTCCCCCACTTCTTCACCCATCTGCGCGTCGCGCGCGAGGATGGCGGGATCGCCGCGACGGGCGAGGTCGGGGAGATCGAGATCACCGGGCCGAACGTCTTCGGCGGGTACCACGGGCTTCCGGAGATCAACAAGGAGGTGTTCACCGAGGACGGGTGGTTCCGCTCGGGCGACCTCGGCTACCTCGACGAGGACGGCTACCTCTTCATCTCCGGCCGGAAGAAGGACATGATCATCTCGGGCGGAGAGAACATCTACCCCGCCGAAGTCGAGGCCGCCATCTCGGACATGCCCGGCGTGACCGGCGTCGCCGTGGTCGGCATGCCGGACGACCAGTGGACCGAGGTCCCGTGGGCGGTGCTCACCGTCCGCGATGGGATCGAGGTCGACACCGATGCGGTGCGCGAGCACCTCGACGGCCGCCTCGCGCGCTACAAGCTCCCCGTGAAGGCCGTGGTCGTCGACGAGCTGCCTCGCACGGCTTCGGGCAAGGTCAAGAAGATGGACCTCAAGGCGACCCTGGAGGCGAGCGGGGCGTAACGGGGGCTAGCCGACGCGGGCGTCGAATTCCCGCGCCGACGGAACGGCGAGCTCGCGACGACGGGCGCGGAAGATCGCGGTCGAGTCGTCCGCTGGCCAGGAGTCGCCGAGGTAGCCCCGCGGCAGGCCGGGGTCGGCGCGAAGGAGCGCGAGCCAGTCCGCGACGAGCGCCGTGCGCGTGGTGAGCGCAGGGGTCTTGCCCCGCGGCTCGGGAGTCTCGCGCCACTCGTCCGCGAAGTCCAGGTGGTGGGCCCGGATGCTGTCGAGCTCCCATGCGGAACCCACGCTGTCGCCCATCTCGAATCCCTCGAGCTCGCGCGCACGGAAGGCCGTGAGGCTGCCGGGGGGAAGTTCGCGCTGCAGCGGATGCAGCGCCGCACCGAGGTCGACGTCACCGGGGGCGACCCAGAGTCCGTCGCGCAGCGGCGCGAATCCCGCCCACGTGAGCGTCGCGCGGAGGCGGTGCCGAAGGTCCCGCTGGCCCTCGGGAACGCTGAACGTGACGAGCGTCCACCCCTTGCCCTGGGCGTCGAACGGTCGCGGACGGTTCACGCGGACCGCCGCCTCGCGCAAGACTTCCACGCCCGTGTCCGTCAGTCCGTAGGCGATGCCCCGACCTTTGCGCACCCGCGTGAGCATTCCTCTCCCGGCCATCCGGTTGAGCGTGGCCCGCGTCGTCGCGGGCGCGACGTCCGCTCCTTCGAGGACGTCGAGCATGAGCGGCGCGGGAACCGGCTCGTCGTGCCGGTCCATCACCATGTCGCCGAAGAAGGCGAGCAGCAATTGGGCGGGCTTGCGGGTACGCACGTCGAGTCCTCTCGCTACGGCTTCTTCCCGGGTCGGGTGGCCTCTCCGCGCTTCGCGCGCTGGACCTGCTTGTACACGTGCGTCCGAAGTTCCGTGAATCGAGGCAACGCGCGCGTGGCGATCTGATCGCGATCCGCGGCGAGGTCGATCGCGATGTCCTCCTGGACCCACGTTGGCGAGTTCGACAGAACGATAACGCGCTCACCAAGGTACACGGACTCGTCGATGTCGTGGGTGACGAAGAGGATCGACATCCCGCGCTCGCGGTGCAGCGCCCGAACGAGATCCTCGAGGTCGGCGCGCGTCTGCGCGTCGACGGCCGCGAACGGCTCGTCCATGAGGAGCACCTCGGGGTGATAGGCGACCGCGCGCGCGATCGCGACCCGCTGCTGCATGCCGCCGGAAAGCTGCCACGGATAGCTGTGGTGCGCGTGGCCAAGGTGGACGGCGTCGAGCGCGTCGTCGACGATCTTGCTCCGCTCGGCGCGGCTCATCTTCTGGGCCTTAAGCGGAAGCTCGACGTTGCCCCGTACCGTCAGCCACGGGTAAAGACTCCGCCCGTACTCCTGGAACACGACCGCCATGTTCCGCGGGGGTTCCGTGACCTCGAGGCCGTCGATCAGCACCCGTCCCGCCGTGGGGCGGTGCAACCCGGCGACGCACTTGAGGAGCGTCGTCTTGCCGCATCCCGACGGGCCGACGATGCACACGAGCTCGCCCGCGCGCATGTCGAAGCTGATGTCGGCGATCGCCTCCACCGCGCCGGTCGACGACTCGTATACCTTCTGCAAGCCCTCCACGGAGAGCAGCGTCTTTGTCGTGGTCTTAGCCATGCTCGACCTCCTTGAGTCCGTGGTACCACCGCAGGGTTCGCCGCTCGACGAAGCTGAAGATCGCGGCCATCAGCACACCGACGAGCCCAAGCAGCACGATGCCGCTCCACATCTCCGCGATGAGGTAGTTCCGCTGGAAGTAGATGATCTGCTTGCCGAGGCCCTCCGACGCGTAGAACATCTCGGAGATCACCATGAGGATGAGCCCGATCGCCATCGCCTGTCGGATGCCCGCCATGATGCGGGGGTTCGCCGCGGGGAGGATGAGGTAGCGCACGCGATCGAAGCCCGAGATTCCGAACGAGCGCGCCGTGTCCTTCATTACCGAGTCGGTGGAGCGGACGCCGTCGATCGTGTTGAGCAGGACGGGCCACATCGCGCCGAGGATGATCACGGCGATCTTCATCGCGTTCGTCAGGCCGAAGAAGAGCGCCATCACGGGGATCATCGCGGGGGGCGGGATGGCCCGGAAGAACTCGAGTATCGGCTCGAGCAGCTCGCGAAGCCATCGCACGAGACCGATGAGCGTTCCCACGACGATACCGATGGCGATCGACGCCGCGAGCCCGAGCGCGAGCCGGGTGAGGCTCGGAAGCACGTCATGCGTGAACGCCGGGCCGATCCACGTGTCGATGAACGCCCGAACGATCTTGTGCGGGACCGGGAAGAACTTCGGGTGCCAGAAGGTCGACCATACGCCCCACGCGGTGAAGACGATAAGGGGAACGGTCAGCGAGTTGAGCGTGGCCGACGCGAGACGGCGCCACCACGGGCGCCTGCGAGCCGCGGACGGGGACGACGAGGCACTCACGCCGACTCCTCTCCGCGCACGGACTCGTGCCACGACAGGACGCGACGCTCGAGCGCGCGGAACGCGATGTTGATGAGCAGCCCGAGGGTGCCGGCCACGATCACGATGGCGTACACACGGACGTAGTTGCCCGTCGCCTGGGCGACGACGATCGTGTGGCCGATCCCCGGATTACCGATCGTCATCTCGGCCGTGACGGTCAAGATGAGCGCGACGGCCGCCGCGAGCCGGACGCCCGTCATGATGTACGGAAGCGCGGTGGGCAGCACGAGGTTCCGAAACCGCGACGCTCTCGACAGTCCGAAACTCCTGGCGGTGTCCCGCGCGACGACGTCGACGTCGGCGACGCCGTAGAGCACCTGGACGAACACCTGCCAGAAGCTCGCATACACGATGATGACGAGCGCCGCCTGGAGCCTCAGCCCGAACAGGAGGATCGCGAGCGGGACGAGCACGACGGACGGGATCGGGCGGAGGAACTCGATGGTCGTCTTGGTCGACCGGCGCAGGAGGGGTACGAGCCCGACGACGGTCCCGACGGTGGTGGCGGCGACGATCGCGATCGTGAGTCCGATCGCCCATGCCGTCACGGTGAGCCGGACGTCGTCCCAGAACGACGCCGTCGTCGCCTCGCGCCCGAGTTGCGCGAGCACGTCGGTGGCGTACGGAAGGGATTGTGGATCGACGAGGCCGAGGGCCGGTACGAGTTGCCAGAGCGCGAGGAAGGCCACCACGCCGGTGGCGCCGAGCGCCAGTGGCCTGGTGCTCCGTCGCGTGCGGACGCTCAGTTCGGCCATGTCCCTGGTCCTCATCGTAGGTCGGTACGGACGACGGCGGGGCGCCTCAGGGAGAGACGCCCCGCCGTCCCGTATGACTACTGAGTCTGGAGAATGCGGTCGTAGTTCGGCGTGCTGTCGATTACGCCGAAGTGGACGGCCATCTCCGCAAGCGCCTCGATGTCGGCACGCTTGATGGTGGACGTGAACGTCGGCAGGGTGATGCCGGCGGCCGCCTCCGGGGGAATCTCCAGGTACTTGGCGATGGCAGCGCGGACCTCGTCCTCGTGCGTCGCCGCGTAGTCCAGAGCTTCCTCCATGGCCGCCTCGTACTGCGCGACCATCTCGGGCTTGTTGTCCAGGTTGTCCTGCGTGGTGATGTTCGTCAGCACGGTAAGGCCGGGGATCGTGGCCTGGTAGTTGTGGGTGACGATGTGCCCGCCGTTCGCGGCGATCCTCGACATGAACGGGTCGGGGACCCATCCGGCGTCGATGTTGCCCGCCTCGAGCTGCGCCTGGACGTCGGGGAACGAGACCTCGACGAACTGGATGGTCGTCGGGTCGCCTCCCGCGTCCTCGACGGCCTTCATGATCGTGACGTCGCCCGCCGCGCCGAGGCTGTTGACCGAGACCCGCTTACCCGCGAGGTCGGCCGGCCCGTCGATGCCGGAACTGTCGAGCGCGACCACGCCGTTGACGTCCTTGCCAGAGGCGAGGCTGTCGGCGTAGTCGCTGATGATCACGATGCCGAGGTCCTGCTGATCGGCGCGGAACGTGCCGAAGGGCTGACCGACCGCGAACTGGATGTCTCCGCTCAGGAGCGCCGGAATCGCGTAGGCGCCTCCCTGGGACGGGACGAGCTCGAGGTTGATGCCGTGCTTGGTGAAGATACCCGCGTCCATCGCCGCCCAGATCGCGCCAGTCTCGGCGATCGGGAGCGCGGCCACGCGGACGTCGTACGTCTGCATCGCCTGGGTGTCGGACGGGGCGGGGGTGGTGCTCGTGGTGGTAGCGGTGCTACTTGAGCACGCTGCGACCGTCAACGCCACGACGGCCGTGAATGCGGCAGCTAGTGCTTTCTTCATCGAAGAGCCTCTTTCCCAAAGGAATCGGTATCGCATCACGCGAAGTGCGGCGACGTCGTATCAGCGAGGGCTCGTCGTAAGTCTGTCCACACATCTTTGTGATGACTAGGCCATCGTGTGGCACCACCACCTCAATTGTCAAGAATTTCTTGACGGGCGTCACGAATTGTTTCACTTTCGTGACGTACGCGAAGCGCCCTATTCGACGACGGAGACGTGTTCCCTCCGGTGCGTTCCGGCGTCGATCAGGTCCACGACCGCGAGCGCGATCCCGGACGCGGTGAGGCGGGATTCCCCCTTGTCGTCGAGGATCGCGACCTCGCCGCCGAGCCGGTACGACCCCGTGGGGGTGCCGGGTGCGTGGGCCCCGAACGTGGCCGCCGGGCTGACGAAGGTCCAGTCGAGCCCCTCGGGCGCGTCCTGGAGCATCTCGAACACCGAATGACCTTCGAGCGCCTCGTCGCGGAACATCGGCGGGATGTCGCCTTCGGCGAACCGCGGGGCGCCCGGCGCGGGCCGCAGCGATGAGAATCCACCGATGACGATGTATCGCGTTCCCGAGCCCGCGAGCCGCGACGCGAGCGCCCGGGCGAGCTCCAGTTGGCGCCCCGCCATGTCGCCCCGCGGCGACGTCGCGAGGATGACGGCGTCGGCGTCGGCGATCGCGGCATCCTGCACGTCGTCGTCGAGGCCGTCCCCCGTCAGGTACGTCACCTCGGGCACACGGACCGTCGGCATGCTGCGGCTGACCGCACGGACCTGGTGGCCGCGCTTCGCGGCCTCGGCGACGATCGCGCCGCCCGCGTAGCCGGTTCCTCCGATGACGGTGATGCGAGCCATGATTGTCTCCTTGAGAAGTTCGTGGGGTACTACGGACGCAACACGGCGCCAGGGCGCGCCATTCCGTCGCGATTCGATACCGTCGAGACATGGCGACTCTCTTCGTTCCTGGCATCGGCGCCGACGGGCCCGACACCTGGCCCACGCAGTCGGGCGCGGCGGAGTTGGCCCCGCCCGGCGACGCCATCTACCTCACCCTCGACCGCGACCACCCCGCGGGCGCCGAGGAGCACGCGCGGCAGATCCTCGCGACGGACGACGACGTCCTCGACCTTGTCGCGCACTCGTACGGATCAGTAGCGGCCCTGCTCGCCGCGGCCGCCGACGCGAGGATTCGCTCGCTCGTCCTCTTCGAACCCGCGTGCATGTCCGTGGCCCCGGACTCGACGGCGGTGCGCGCGTTCGTGGCGACGATGACGCCGTACTGGGACCGTGCGGACGACCCCTCGCTCTCGGACGGCGAGTTCGCGGGCCACTTCCTCGTCGCCTTCGGATACCGGCGCCCGCCCGAGGACGATGCGGGCGCGATCGCCTTCGGTCGGCGCCTGCGCAGCGCGGCGCCGGCGTGGGCGTTCGACGTCGATCCGGGCGTGTGCGCACGGATCCCCAGCCTCGTCGTCACGGGAGGGTGGCACCCGATCTACGAGGACATCGCCGACGCGATCGCGGCGCGCGGGGCGGAACGACGCACCATCCCCGGCACCGAGCACCGGCCGCAGGACGCGCCGGAGGCGAACACGCTGCTGAACGAGTTCTGGGGCTCGCTCGCCTAGCGGTACTCAGGATTCGGGTGGTCGAACCGCTCGCCCGCGTTCCACGCGGCCCGCGAGTTGCCCCCCTCGGGGAAGCCGCCCCCGCGCTTCAAGAGCGTGGCCATGTGCATGAGGTTCCACGTCATGAAGGTCGTGTTCCGCTGCGTGAATTCGTTCTCCGGCCCGCCGCTATCCGGATCGAGGTACGACGGCCCGGGCCCGGCCTCGCCGATCCACCCGGCGTCGGCGTTGGGCGGTATCGCGTACCCCAGGTGCTGGAGCGAATAGAGGACGTTCATCGCGACGTGCTTGATCCCGTCCTCGTTCCCCGTCACGATCACTCCCGCCGTGCGCCCGTAGTAGAGGTATTGGCCGCGGTCACTCAGCTGGCCGCTCATCGCGTAGAGGCGCTCGATGAGATGCGTCGCAACCGACGACTTCTCCCCGAGCCAGATGGGGGTACCGACGACGAGGATGTCGGCGGCGAGTACGCGCTCCGCGAGCTGCGGCCACTCGTCGACCATCTGCTTCCCCCCGAGGACGTCCTCCGTCATGTCGGGGTACACGCCGGGAGCGACGGCGTGGTCGACGAGCCGGAACTCGTCGATCGTCACTCCGTGGGCGGTCATGATCGCCTTCGACACGTCCATCAGGCCTTGCGTGTGGGACGGGGTGGGGCTCGGCTTGAGCGTGCAGTTGACGAAGCACGCGGTGAGGTCGGAGAAATCGAAGGTGGGGGTGTCGTGCGCCATGGTCCGCTCCCTTGCGTCGTCGCGCCCGCCTACGCCGACGGGCCACTACTCGCAGGGTAGGCCCGACCGGGCATCCTCGTCGCGCCCGGCGTTGCCTCGAGACTAATTCTGTGCTACAAAGTTTGTATGGCAAAGTTACTCAAGGATGGACTCGACCGCGTGGAGACCGCGCGCTTCCGCGAGTCGTGGGCCGACGGAATCATCGATCTCGGTCTGGGAATAGCCCTCCTCGGCATGGCCGCCATCTGGATCGGGGCGGAGGGCAGCGCGTGGCTCGCGAGCGTCATCGCGCCGCCCTGCGTCGTCGGCGTCGTCGCGCTCCGGGCACGCGTCGTCGAGAATCGGGGCGGGTACGTGCGGTTCCGTGAGGAGCGGCGCCGCGCGACGCGCGCGCAGTTGCTCGCGTTCCTCGCGCTCGGCTTGGGGGCGCTTTCCGTCGCGATCGCGGCGTGGGCCGTCGGGGCATCGCCCTCGGAGACCACCGCTCCCAGCCTCGCTCCCGGACTCATCGGCATTCTCATCGCGATACCGATCGGCCTCGTCGCCCTCGTCACCGGCGCGCGCCGCTTCGCCGGGTACGCCGGCGTGATCCTCGGCGCAAGCGCCTGGGCCGTCGCCGACGACGCCAACCCGGGCTGGCCGCTGACCGCAGGAGGCCTCGTCATGGCGATGGTCGGTGCGGCACTCGTCGCCCGCTACCTCCGCGCCACGTCCGCCGATCCTGAGGAGGCGGCGTGAAGGGGAGAGGGATCGGCGCGATCGACCGCGTCGTCCACGAGCCCGCACGGTTGGCGATACTCACCACACTCGCCGTCGTCGACGAGGCCGACTTCGTGTACCTCCAGCGCGCCACCGGGCTCACGGCGGGAAACATCGCGTCGCACACGAGCCGCCTCGAGGAGGAGGGGTATGTCGCGACGGACAAAGCGACGGGAGGGCCACGGCGGCGGACTGTCTACCGACTCACCCCGCGGGGAAGGCGGCAACTCGGCGAATACCGGACGGCGATCGCGGAGATTCTCGGCCTCTAGCTCGGGCGCTTGATATACCTAATACTTCTATGTATCGTGGTTCTAGGTAAACCCGACCCCGAGGAGCCGTCGTGCGCCTACCCAAGGACCTCGTCGCCGCATCCGCCGCGCCCATGGTCCTCGGCATCCTCGCCGACGGGGAAAGCTACGGCTACGCGATCCTCCAACGCGTTCGCGAACTCAGCGGCGGGCAGATCGAGTGGACGGACGGCCTGCTGTACCCGTTGCTCCACCGGCTGGAGGAGCAGGCGCAGGTCGAGGCGTCCTGGGAGACATCGGATTCCGGGCGCAAACGCAAGTACTACCGAATCACGACGGCGGGCCGCTCGGCGCTCGCGGACCACCAGCGCCAATGGCGCGCGGTCATCGACGCCCTTGGCGAGACCTGGGGAGACGTCGCGCAGGCCGTCGCTCGCGGCACCCGGCCCAGAGAGGGTATGGCGACATGACGACGGACGACGCGCGAGCGTATGTCGACGCCCAGATCGCCCAGTGGCGCGAATACGTCCTGAAGCGCACGGGGGTCGACGCCGCGGACGCCGACGAGCTGGAGTCGCACCTGCGCGACCAAGCCGCGGACCTCGAGCGCACGGGGCTCGCGCCCGACGAGTCGTTCCTCGTCGCGGTCAAGCGCCTCGGCGCGCAGCACGAGATCTCCCGCGAGTTCGCGCGCGTGCACTCCGACCGCCTATGGAAGCAGCTCGTGCTCTCCGGGACCGGGGCGTCCGGAGACCCCGCGTCGGACGCTCGCGGACGGGCCGAGGTGCGCTGGGTCGTCGGGCTCGCGGTGTTGGCGGCGGCGGCCCTCAAGGTCCCCGCGCTGTTCGGTGTCGCACCGGGCTCGGACCCCGGGTTCTACGCCCGAAACGCCGCGTTGTTCGCCCTCCCCGCGCTCGCCGCCTACTTCGCGTGGAAGCGCGCCGCACCCATCGCGACGATCGTCGCCGTCGCCGTCTCGTTCGTCGCCGGAGGCGTGCTGGTCAACGCCTACCCCTTCGTCCGCGGGGGTCAGACGGAGGGGCTCGCCGCGATCCACCTTCCGATTGCGCTGTGGCTCGTCGTCGGCGTCGCCTACGTCGGCGGCGAATGGCGGTCGCGAAGGAGACGGATGGACTTCATCCGATTCACGGGCGAGTGGGTCGTCTACATGAGCCTCATCGCGCTCGGGGGCGGCGTCCTCTCCGGGATCACCGTCGGCGCGTTCTCGCTCGTCGACGTCGACACGTTCACGTTCGTCGGCGAGTGGCTGCTCCCGTGCGGCGCCGTGGGCGCCGCCATCGTCGCGGCATGGCTCGTCGAGTCGAAGCAGGGGGTGATCGAGAATCTCGCACCCGTGCTGACCCGGATCTTCACGCCGCTGTTCGCCGCGATGCTCGTCGTCCTGGCCGTCGCGTTCGCCGTCTCGTGGACCGCGGACGCCGCGAGCCGCGACGCCCTCGTCGTGCTCGACCTTGTGCTCGCGCTCGTCCTCGGACTCGTGCTGTTCGCGATCTCCGCCCGCGAGTCCCTCGCCCCGCCCGGACTATTCGACGTTCTCCAACTGGTCCTCGTGACCGCGGCGCTCGCCGTCGACGTACTGGTACTCGCCGGAATCCTCGGCCGTATCGGCGAATACGGGTTCACCGCGAACCGGACCGCCGCGCTCGGCGAGAACCTCATCCTGCTCGTCAACCTGGCCTGGGCGGCGTGGCTCGCGATCGGCTTCTTGCGCGGGCGACGGGCCTTCGCCGCCTCCGAGCGATGGCAGACGGCGTACGTCCCCGTGTACCTCGCGTGGGCCGTCGTGGTCGTCGCCGCGCTTCCCCCACTGTTCACCTTCGCCTAGGCGTTCCGATCCGATCGGGGCGCCCGCGTGCGCCCCGAATCGCCTGAGGTAAGTTGAGCCTGTGCCCTCGCCGCGTGAAGTCCGTCGCGCCGCCGCGCGCCTGATCCGCGCCTCTCGACGCCTGCGCCGAGCCCGCGCGCTCAGCGCCGCCGACTATGCGTACGCGCTCGACGTGGTGCGGCGAGAGACCGTCGACCGGATCGCGGCGTCCACGCCGATCGGAACGCTCACCGGCGCCGCCGAGGATAGCGCCGCGATGGCCGCGCTCGCCGACGCGTTCGCCACGGTCCTCGACGTCGCGGGGGCCGACATCGTCGACCTCGCCCGCGTCCCCGGTATCGACCTCTCTGAGGCGCGCCGACTCCGCGCGGCCGCCCGCGACACACGCGACGCCCTAGCCTCGTCCGCCGCCCCCCGCTTCACGCCGGATGCGCCCACCGCTGCTCAAACGGTTCTGATCCGATCGATTCGCCGCCGCGTATTGGTCGATCGCGCCCTCGGCGAGCGCCGAGAGACGGTCCGTACCGTCGCGAAGGAGGCGAGGCGCCTGCTGTCAGCCGCGCGCAACTCCGGCCCCGTGTCGCGATTCGTCGCCGGACCGCGCGGCGCCGCCCGCGGAGACGCCGCCCTCGCGCGCCTGACGGAGCTCATCGGCCCGCATATCGACGACGACCTCGCCGGGGAGACGCTCCGCAGATTGCGCGCCGCTCGCCTCGTCCCGGTTGGCGCCGACGAGGTATGGAAGGACTTTCGCGATCACCCCGACGAGTACTACGCCGTCCTTGAGGCGACGTCCGGCGGTCCACGCCGCGCCCCCCGCGACTACGGACCCCTCCCGCGCGCGGCGGTGACCGGCGCGATCCAGACGCGGCTCGACCTCTCGTTGCTCCGCACACCCCTCGAACCCGCCCAGCGCTTCGCCGCGCAGTTCGCAGTGCACCAGGGGCGTATCGTGCTCGGTGACGACGCCACACTCGATCCAACGCTGGAGGTCCTTGCGGTCGCCTCGCACCTCGCGGCGGTCGGGCAGCGGCACACGCTGATCCTCGCGCCGCCCCGTCGCCTCGCGCAGTGGGAGGAGGCGGTCCGCGAACACACGTCGCTCACGCCGGTTGGTGTGGGCGCGAACGCGGGGGCGCCGGGGCTCACGGAGTGGCGCGCCGTCGGCGGCATGGCCATCGGGACGGACGCCGTCCTCGGCGCTCGCGGTGCGTTCCGAGCGCCCACCCTCTCCCTGCTTGTCGTCGACGAGGCGCACCACGTCGCGGGAGCCGACGCCGCGGCGAAGCGCCGCGTCGCCGCCGCTGCGGATCTCGCGGATCGGGTGATCCTGGTGTCCGACCGGGCCACGCGCTCCCACCCCGACATCGCCCGCATCCTCGCGTGTATCGCCCGTCCCGACCTCATACCCGCGTTCGACGACGACAGCGACACGCACGCGTCGGATGCCCGGCTCGGAGACGTTCACCTCTCCCGTGCGGAGCGAGTGGTCGAGGGCCAACGCGCGTGAGCCCGTTCGCCCGGCACCTGCTCGCCACGGCGATCCCGCTCGCGACGGCCGCCGTCGTCGTCGCGACCGGCTCGTACGTCCTGGCACGGCATCGGTCGAATGGCGATCGAAGCCGCGCGCGTCGCGCGGCCGTCCGCGCACTGCTCGCCACATACGTCCTCGGCCTCGCCTGGTGGACGATCGTGCTCGCCAACCCCAACTACGACGGCTCCCGGCACGCGAACCTCGCGCCGTTCCGCGAAATCGCCCGGTCGCTGACCGATCGCGAGCCCGGGTACGGTCTGCTCAACTTCTGGGGCAACATCGTCGCCTTCGTGCCCCTCGGTGCCCTCGCACTCGTCTCGCTCCGCCGCTCACGGGGCGCGTGGCTCGCGGCCTTCGGCGCGGGCGTCGCCGTGTCCGTCGCGATCGAAATCACTCAATACTCGATCGGGCGTTCGGCCGACGTCGACGACGTCATCCTCAATGCCGCGGGGGTCGCGCTCGGCGTCGCCTTCGCGCGCATAATGTGGAGTTCCGCACACTTCGGGCCAAAGTCCCCTCACGAAGAACGGTCCGCCAATAGTCTGGTCCCGTGATTAGGGGCCGGGTGGGCATCGTGACCGACAGCGCCACGGCCCTGCCCGCCTCCGTACAGTCGAAGTTCGGGGTAACGGTCATCCCCCTCCACCTGTCGATCGACGACGAAGTGTTCTCCGAAGGGGTGAACATCAGCCCCCCGAAGGTCGTGAGCGCCCTCCTCGACAAGAAGGTCGTGAAGATATTCGAGCCGCCCGCGGCGGAATTCGCGCGCGCGTACCGTGATCTCGCCCAGGCGGGCGTGCAGCACATCGTCTCGATTCACGTATCAAGCAAGATGCAGAAGGTCGTCGCCCACGCGACCGAAGCCGCGGCGCAGAGCCCCGTCCCCGTCACGGTGATCGACAGCGGATCAGTGTCGATGGGCACGGGCTTCGCCGTCATGGCGGCTGCCGCCCGCGCCGCCGAGGACGAGTCCCCCGAACGCGTCGCGGAGGCCGCGCGAACGACGGCCACGTCCAGCCGGGTGATGATGACGGTCGAGACGATGGAGTACGTTCACCGAGACGGACAGGTACCCGGCGCGGTGCGCGCCTTCGCCGACACGATGCACGTTCGGCCCCTCCTCACCATCAAGGACGGCGTCATTGCGCGCGCTGGCGGAGCGCGCAATACGACCCCCGCACGCAACGAGGTGAGGCGCCAGATTGAGGACTACATCTCGACGCTTCCGAACCCCGCGGTATCGGTAGCGCTCGCCGGCGGTAGTGCCGTCGAGGCCGGACTCGGCGTCACGACGGCCGGGCTGATGATCGAGGCGTCGCCCGGAGCGAGCCTCACGGCGCACACCGGACCCGGCACGTACGTCGTCTGCGCCGCGAACCTTCCGGCGGACTTCCCCCGCGCAGACTAAGTCCGCGTCGCGCTCGACGCGCCCGTGTGAGCAAGGCGACTATCGCTTGCCGCGCGCCCCGGCAACGCCCGGCCTACATTGGAGGTATGGCAGACCCCCGCGTCGTCGTCGTCACGGATTCCGCAGGCTCGCTCCCGCCCGACATGGAGCGAAAACTCGGGATCGTGACGATCCCCGTCCACGTGCAGGTCGACGAGGACTCGCGGCTCGAGGGTGCCGAGATTACCGGCGGCGAGGTCGTCGCCGCGCTGCACGACGGCGCCGAGGTGTCGACCGTCGCTCCGTCGTCCGATGAAATCGCCAAGGTGTACCGTTCCGTCGCCCGCGACGGCGCATCGGCGATCGTTTCCGTGCACGTCTCCTCGGCCTTTTCCGACACGCTCGTCCACGCCACCGAGGCGGCGGATCGATCGAAGATCCCCGTCACCCTCGTCGATTCGGGAACCATCGCCATGGGCCAGAGCCTCGTCGCGATGGGGTCCGCGGCGGTCGCCGCGGCCGGACGCTCGGCCGAGGAGGTCGCGGGGTCGGCGCTCGCCGTCGCCCGCTCGTGCCAGTTCCTCTTCACCGTGGAGACGTTGGAGTACCTCCGTCGCGGCGGCAGGATCTCCGCAACGCTCGCCGCCGTCGGCGCGCTACTGGGCATCCGGCCCGTGATGTCGATCCAGAACGGCGAGACCACGGTCGTCGAGCGCGCCCGCAGCCTCGACGGCGCGAGGTCCGTCATCGGCTCGTCGATGGAGTTGTACGCCTCGACGCTCGCTCGGCCGGCCGCGTGCGTCGGGCACTCGCCTGGCGAGGATCCCGATGTCGCGATCAACATCAAGGGAGCGGTCGTCGAGACTCTCGTCGGGGCGAGCCTCGCGGCGCACACCGGGCCGGGCACGTGCGGGATCGCCGTCGCCGACATGCCCCCGGAGTTCGCGGGTATCGCGTGAGTCCGGGTCGCGGTTAACGGAGGCCGTCGACGAACGCCGCGACGTGCGCGTTCACCTGGTCCGAGTCCACGAGGAATCCGTCGTGGCCGACGTCCGAGTGGACGCGCTTGACGCCGTCGGAGCCGCGCAGGTTTGCGTCGAGTAGCTCCGCATTGTTCACCGGGTAGAGCCGGTCCGAATCGACCGCGAGAACGAGCGCGGGAACCTCGACGGTCCCCAACGCCTTCTCGACGCCGCCGCGCCCGCGGCCGACGTCATGGCTGAGAATCGCTTCCGTCAAACGTACGTACGTGTTGGCGTCGAATCGCCTCGCGAGCTTGTCCCCGTGGTGCTCGAGGTACGACTGGACCGCGAAGCGGCCGCCCCTACCCAAGGGATTCTCGCCCTCCTGGAAGGCTCGACCGAAGCGATCGGCGAGTTCGCTCTCCGACCGGTAGGTGGCGTGCGCGATCATGCGCGCGATGCCGAGCCCGACGTGCGGACCCTCGTCGTCGGCCGCGTCGTAGTAATCGCCGCCCCGAAAGCGCGGATCAGCCCGGATCGCAGCGAGCTGCGGCGTCGCCCACGCGATCTGATCGGCGGTCGACGCCGCCGTCGCCCCCTCCACGGCGATCGCGCGTACGCGGCCGGGGGCCATGATGGCCCACTCGAGCGCCCGCATGCCGCCCATCGACGGTCCGAGGACGAGCTTCCACGAGGCGATCCCCAGGTACTCGGTCAGCGCCATCTCGGCGCGGACCATGTCGCGGATCGTCACGTAGGGGAAGCGGGATCCCCACAGCCCCCCGGTGTGGGGATCCCGCGAGGCCGGGCCGGTCGTCCCCTGGCACCCTCCCACCACGTTCGCGCATACGACGAAGTGGCGGGTGGTGTCGATGGGACGCCCCGGCCCGACCATGGAGTTCCACCATCCCCCCGTCCGGTGGCCCTCCCCCGCGGGTCCCGTGGCGTGCGAGTCGCCCGTGACGGCGTGGGCGACGTACACGGCGTTGTCGCCCGCCTTGTTCAGTTCGCCCCACGTCTCGTAGGCGATTCGCACGCCCGGGAGGACGCCGACGCGATCGGCCTCGAGCCGGAGGTCCCCCAGGTCGAAGAACCGGCGCCTGCCGGGATCGTCCCCCTCCCGCCACGCCCCGGTGGCAGGGATGGGCTCACGCCCAGCCCGCCCCGCGGGCGCAGCGGCCTCCAGTACGAGAATCGCGTCGTCGTCCACGGGTGCCTACTTGACCACCGCGACTTCTCGCTCGCGGTCGGCGCTGATCGCCGCGAAGCCGAGCTCGAGGTCGGCGAGAATGTCGTCGATGTTCTCGATCCCCACGGCCAGGCGGACCGTGCCGGGCGTGACGCCCGTGCTGGCCTGCTCCTCCGGGGTCAGCTGCGAGTGCGTCGTCGTCGCCGGGTGAATGGCGAGCGAGCGAACGTCCCCGATGTTGGCCACGAGCGAGTGAAGCTCGAGCGCGTCGATGAACGCGCGCGCCTTCTCCGCCCCGCCCTCGAGCTCGAACGCGAGCACCGCGCCCGCGCCCTTCGGCGCGTACTTCGCCGCGTTCTCGTGCCACGGCGACGACGGGAGGCTGGCATACGCGACGCTCAAGACGTCCGAGCGAGCCTCGAGCCACGACGCGACCTTGAGGGCGTTCTCGACGTGCCGCTCGACGCGGAGCGAGAGCGTCTCCAGGCCTTGGGCGATGAGGAACGCGTTGAAGGGCGAGATGGCCGGGCCGATGTCGCGCAGCAGCTGGACGCGCGCCTTGAGAATGAAGGCGAGGTTGACGCCGAAGATGCCTCCGACGCCGAGGTCCTTCGCGTACGTCAGGCCGTGGTAACTCGGGTCGGGCTCGTTGTACTGCGGGAATCGGTCCGCGTGCTTGGCGAAGTCGAACGTCCCGCCGTCGACGATCACGCCGCCGATGGCCGTCCCGTGCCCGCCGAGGTACTTCGTCGCCGAGTGGACCACGAAGTCCGCGCCCCACTTGAGCGGCTGAACTCCGTACGGCGTGGCGACCGTGTTGTCGATCAGGAGCGGAACGCCCGCGTCGTGCGCGACCTTCGCGACGCCCTCGATGTCGAGCACGTCCTGCTTCGGGTTGGAGATCGACTCGGCGAACAACGCCTTGGTGTTGGGCCGGATGGCGGCCTTCCACTGTTCCAGGTCGTCCGGGTCGTCGACGAAGGTCACCTCGATGCCGTACTTCGGCAGCGTGTAGTGGAACAGGTTGTACGTCCCGCCGTACAGCGACGGCGAGGATACGACGTGCGAGCCCGCCTCGGCGAGGTTGAGGATGGCGACGGTCTCCGCCGCCTGGCCGGACGCGAGCAGCAGCGCCCCGACGCCGCCCTCGAGCGCGGCGATCCGCTCCTCGACGGCCTCCTGCGTGGGGTTGCCGATGCGCGTGTAGATCGGGCCGAGCTCGGCCAGAGCGAACCGGTTCGCCGCCTGCGTCGTGTTCTCGAAGACGAAGGACGTCGACTGGTAGATGGGAAGGGCGCGGGCGCCCGTGGCCGCGTCGGGCGTCTGCCCGGCGTGGATCTGCTGGGTCTCGAAGGACCAGTTCTCGGTACTCATGCTGTTCTCTCTTCCTTGATGCGAGGGATATTCGGGTAAGACGTCGACCCGGTCACGTCAAGGAAGGACAGCACGCTGACCCGCCCAGCCCATGACAGGGCCTGCGGTTGGCACGTGCGATTGGTGTGAGCCCATCGGGGCTGCCGGCTTAGGCCGGCGGGGCGCCCGTATGGGCGCACGTCGAACGTGCGCTGGTCAGCGGCACATTCGACGGAACATGTGCGTGAGCGTAAGGCATGCCTTAGCGATCGCGCAAGTCGGTGCCGCGTAGAAGCAGCGCGACCTCGACGGAGCCGACCGGTCCCTCGGGGCCGAACGATGGCTCCGAGAGGTAGAGCTCGTACCAGGACGTCCATCGCTGCTGGGGGCCCTCGCGAGCTTCGTCCCACTGGACGCCTTGCTCGTCGCCCCACGCGATGAGCTCCCGCGTGAACTCGCCGATGCGGGCGTACGGTCCGTTGTGCCACCCGACGACGTACGTGCCCGGGGGCAACTCGCCTGCGACGTACGGCGGATCGGCGTGGGTCAGGTCCGGCATGACCCATCCGACCTCGAGGTGAAGGGGACCCGCCTCCGAGACGCGACGGTAGCGGACGATCGCGGGGCCGCGATCCTCGAGCCCGAGTCTCCCGAGGTATCCGTCGACGGCCTGGTACGCCTCGCGGATGCCCATCATGAGCTCGGGGATCGCCACGGACGTCGGCAACGCGCAGTATCGGAGCGTGTCGCGGAGTTCGATGGCGCCATCGACCATCGCCCCACGCTAACGGGTAGGTTTCTCGTACCGGAAGGAAGTGTGATCATGTCCATTCGTCGTTCCCGACGGGCCCTTCCCACCTATGCCGGAGCCTTCGTATTCCCCGGCGACCACGGCGTCGCCCCCGACCTCGCGGACAAGCGCCGCGTCGGCCTCCTGGAAATGACCGACTCGCTCCGGTGGGTGCCCGAGGAGGGCGAGGGGTGGAGCGTCCCGATCGCGGACGTGTCCGTGCTGACGCCGCCGCCCGCGTACGGCGCGGTGGCGGAGAGCCTCGCGCTCGCCGTGCCGGGGGTGGGGCGCGTCAGCGTTCGGGGTGCGACCTCCCCGGGGATCTTCGGGATGGTGCAGGCCGGGCCGCAACCGAGCCGTCGGATCACCACCCAGATCTGGCGCGACCTGATGCGCCACGGCGCGTTCGCGGCGTGGGGCGACGTCCCGCCCCGGCGCGGAGCCTAGGCTGCCGCGTCCGTCGCAGTACCCGGGATCGTCACGGACCTTTTTGCCGCCGCGGTCTCGAACCGTCGAAGCTCCCAGCGCATCACGGCGACGAGCACGCCCCACAAACCGAGGTCGTCGATGAAGCCGAGCGGGCCGACGATGAGCTCAGGCACCGCGTCGATCGGCGAGATGGTGTAGATCACCGTGCCGATCGCGATGATGTACGACCACGGCGAGAGCCGGTGCTTTCCGGTGAGCACGGCTTTGGCGAACTTGCCCCACATGATGAATCCTCCGGTTCCGAGACAACCCGTCCATGAGACACCGAAGTCACGGTCGACGACAAGGTTCGTGTCCAAAACGAGACGCACGACGCCCCGGTCCGCGGGAGGCGAACCGGGGCGTCGGTCAGGCGCTCGTCGGGCTACGAGACTTCGCGAAGCTCACCCGAATGCACGTCGAACACGAAGCCGCGAACCGCGTCGCGGTGGATCAGGAACGGGTTGCTCCGGATCCTCGCGACGGACTGACGGATGTCCGTGTCGAGATCGCCGAATGACTCCGGCGACCACGTGGGCCGCTGGCCCGCCGACTTCGCGAGGGTCGCGCGGAATGCGTCGTCCGTGAACGTGAGCATCCCGCAGTCCGTGTGGTGGACGAGGACGATCTCCGTGGTGCCCAGCAGGTGCTGGGAGATCGCGAGCGACCGGAGCGCGTCCTCCGTGACCACGCCGCCCGCATTGCGGATGACGTGAGCGTCGCCGACCTCGAGGCCGAAGAGCCCGAACGGATCGAGCCTCGCGTCCATGCACGCGACGATCGCGACCTTGAGTTTCGGCGGTAGCGCGCGTCCCGACGGATAGCGTTCGGCGTACTCGGTACTGCGGTGAACAAGCGTGTCTGAAGTAGGCACGGCTTTTACTTCCCCCCTGTATGTGAATGTGTACCCCGCCCCTACGCGAGGCGAGTGCCGGTCAGCGTAGAGGCGACTGCGCAAATTGCGCAAATCCCCCGCGATCGCGCGCCACGATCGGCGCCGCTAGACGACCTCTCGGAGGGCGCCCGTGTGCACGTCGAACACGAATCCGCGAACCATGTCGCGCTTCGGCACGAAAGGGTTGGTCCGGACGCGCTCCATCGACTGACGGAGGTCGGCGTCGAGGTCTTGGAAGCTCTCAGGCGACCACGAGGGCTTCTGCCCCGTCTCCTCGAGGAGCTCGGCGCGGAGCTGGTCGTCGGTGAACGTCAACGCGCCGCAGTCGGTGTGGTGGACGAGGATGACCTCCTCCGTGCCGAGCTTGCGCTGCGAGATCACGAGGGAGCGGATGACATCGTCGGTGACGACCCCGCCGGCGTTACGGATGATGTGCGCGTCCCCGATGGCGAGGCCGAGCATGGCGAACACGTCGAGGCGCGAGTCCATGCACGCGACGACAGCGAGTTTGAGTCGGGGCGGCAGCGGTTGATCCGGCGTGTAGTCGCGCGTGTATTCGCGGTTGTGCCCCAGAAGGCGATCGGTGACTGCCATGACAGGCTCCCTCCCTGCGCTCGGTTGAGGCCAGCCTAGGCGACGCTCGGCGTCGCGAGGCACGGCGACAACGGGGGATAACCCCACCTCGGTTCGGGCGCCAGCCGCGATTCGCGAACGCATCGTCGGTAGTCGACTGGGAGGTGTCGGCGCTCGTCGGCATCGTGCGCCGGACATCCCGGCCCTAGGTTAGGAGACATCATGACCACGCCCGACACCCGCGAACGATCGTGGTTCGCGCGCGTACTCGTCCAGACCGGCCGCGACCTCGCGTACCTGCTGTCCTCGTTCCCTATCGCCGTCGCGGCATGGGTCGCGCTCGTCACGCTCGCGAGCGTCGCGCTCGGCACCCTGGTGATCTGGGTCGGCGTCGCGATCGGCGTCCTCATGCTCTGGCTGATGCGCGGCTTCGCCGAGCTGGAACGCCAGCGGTTGCGCCTGCTCGGCGGCACGCGCCTCGACGGCGCGTACCGCCCGTTCGACCGCGGGTTCTCCGTTCGTTCGATGCTCGCCGCGTATCGCGAACCGCAGATGTGGCGTGACTCGGCGCACGCCTTCCTGGCGTTCCCGCTCGCCACCGTGACGTGGTCGCTGGCGGTGGCGTGGACGGCGATGGCGCTCGGAGGCACGACCGTGTGGTTCTGGCGTCGCTGGCTTCCCACGGATGAGTCCGAGAGTATCTCCCCGTTCGTGGACTGGCTGAATTCCGACGCCGGACAGGTGACGATCGGCGTCGTCGCCCTCGTCAGCATCCCGTGGGTCGCCCGTGGACTCGCCTCGGCACACCAGGCGCTCGGCACGTGGCTTCTCGACGCGACGCCCAGCGGGCGCCTGCGCGACCAGGTGACGCGCCTCGAATCCCAGCGCCGCGCGGCGGCGCAGGCGGAGACCGAGGCGCTCCGCCGCATCGAGCGCGACCTGCACGACGGTCCGCAGCAGCGCCTCATCCGCATGCAGATGGACCTGGGCGCCGCGGAACGCGCCGTCGGGAAGAACGCGAAGGCCAGGGCGGCCATCAAGGACGCGCAGCGCCTGAGTTCCGAGGCTCTCGCCGAGCTCCGGGCCCTGACGCGCGGCATCGCGCCCCCGCTGCTCGCGGAGCGCGGCCTCGCGGCGGCGATCGACTCGCTCGCCGAACGGTCGACCGTGGCGGTGGCGGTGGCGTGCGAGGTTCCGTCGGACCTCCCGCTCGGGACGCAGACCGCGGCGTACTTCGTCGTCTCGGAGAGCCTCGCCAACGTCGCGAAGCATGCGGAAGCGTCGGCGGCGACGGTGACGGTCCGTTGCGAGGAGGGTTCGCTCCGCATCGCGATCGCGGACAACGGTCGCGGCGGCGCGCACGTCGCGAAGGGCCACGGGCTCGCCGGCCTCGCGGAGCGTGTCGCCGGCGTCGGCGGTACCCTCGCGGTAGGCGACGGGCCCGACGGCGGCACCGTCGTCACGGCGGAGGTCCCGTGCGCATCGTCCTAGCCGAGGACTCGGCCCTCCTCCGGGAGGGCCTGGCTCGCCTACTCGCGGAGATGGGGCACGACGACGTCGCGCTGGTCGAGACGGCCACGGAGCTCGAGCACCTCGTGCGCTCGGGCCCCGTGCCCGACGTCGTCGTGTCCGACATCCGCATGCCCCCGAACCACGCGGACGACGGCCTTCGCGCTTGCCTGGCCCTGCGCGCGTCGTTCCCGGGGCTGCCGTGCCTGCTGCTATCGCAGCACACGGAACGGGCATACGCGGCCGAGCTTCTCGCCGACGGGGCGGGCGGCGTCGGCTACCTGCTGAAGGACCGCGTCACGGACGTCGACGCCTTCGCCCGCGCGATCGAGACCGTCGCCGCGGGCGGAACAGTGCTCGATCCCGAGCTCGCGGCGCTGCTGGTCGCCCGGCGTTCCGACCCTCTTGCGGCACTCAGCCCGCGGGAGCGCGAAGTGTTGACCCTCATGGCGGAAGGACGCTCCAACGCGGCAATCTGCGAGACGCTCGTGTTGTCCGCCGGGACGGTGGAGAAGCACGTCACGTCGATCTTCGGAAAACTCGGCCTCGGACCCGACAGCGACGATCACCGCCGGGTGCTCGCCGTGCTCGCCTACCTGGGCGCCGCGACCGGCTGACGCGCGACGGTACCGTGGGGCTATGTCGCGCATCTTCATCACCGGAACCTCGCAGGGCATCGGCCTCGAGACGGGCCGAACGCTGGTCGAGATGGGTCACGAGGTCGTCGCCCACGCCCGCAACGACGAACGGGCCCGCGCCACGAGCGAAGCCCTGCCCGGCGCCCACGCCATCGTGACGGGCGATCTTTCCGACCTCGCGTCGACGAGGGAGCTCGCCACCCGGGCGAACGAGCACGGGCCGTACGACGTCATCATCCACAACGCGGGCCTCGGCGGCGGATCCGGCGAGCGGTCGGAGACCGCCGACGGCCTGGAGCGCATCTTCCAGACGAACGTCGTCGCCCCGTATGTGCTCACGTGCCTCATGCCGCTCGCGCCGCGCATGGTCTACCTGACGAGCGGCCTCGAGGCGAACGGCCGCCTCCGCCTCGACGACCTGCAATGGCGCGAGCGCCCCTGGGACGGCATGCAGGCGTACAGCGACTCGAAGCTCCACGACGCGATGCTCAGTTTCGAGCTCGCCGCGCGGCATCCCGAGATCGTCGTGAACGCCGTCGACCCCGGCTGGATCCAAACGAACATGGGCGGCCCGAGCGCCCCCGACCCGCTCCCGCTGGGGGCGGAGACGCCGGTGTGGCTCGCTACCTCCGACGACTCGATCGCGACGACGTCCGGTCAGTACCTCAAGCGACGGAAGGCCCAGACGCCGAACCCCGCGACGCAGGACGCGACGGCGCGCGCGGCCCTGGTCGCGGAGCTCGAGTCGATCACCTCCCTGAGCCTCCCCTAGCCCACGTGAGCGCGGTACTTGCGCACCGTGAGGGGGGCGAAAACCGCGACGACGACCGCCGCCCCGAGGAGCGCGAGCCAGCCATCCGAGGTGAAGGCTCCCGTGTTGGCGAGGTCCCGCGCGGCCGTGACGACGTGGCTGACGGGGTTGGCGTGGACGATCGCCTGGAGCCATCCCGGCATCGTCTCGACCGGCACGAACACGTTGGACAGGAACGTCAGCGGGATGAGCACGAGGAACGAGATTCCCTGCACGCCGCTCGCGGACCTCGCGTGGACGCCGAGGAGCGCGAAGATCCACGACATCGCCCACCCGCACGTGATGACGAGCGCGCCCGCGCCGAGGACGCCGACCACGCCGCCGCCCGGGCGGTAGCCGATTGCGAAGGCGGTGAGGAACGTCAGGGTCGTCGCGATGGCGTAGCGCACCGTGTCGGCGAAGAGCCCGCCGGCGAGCGGCGCCATCCGCGAGATCGGGAGCGACTTGATCCGGTCGAACACGCCCTTGTCCATGTCCTCGCGTAGCTGCGTCCCGCTCGCGGCCGTCGCCGAGAGCACGATCTGCACGAGGACGCCGGGGATCAACATGGGGAGGTAGCTCGTCGTCCCGCCGGCGACCGCGCCGCCGAAGAGGTACGCGAACATCAGCGTGAAGATGAGCGGCTGGAAGGTCACGTCGAATAGGTGCTCGGGCGTGCGCCGGATCTTGAGAAGGCTCCGGTACGCCATGACGAGCGTGTCGCGGGCGGTCTGGGCCGCCCCGACGCGGGGTTCGAGGACGCGCACGGCGCCCGGGGTGATGGTGACGGCGGTCATGCCGCGACCTCCTCTTCTTCCGATTCGGGCGCGCTCTCGGCCGCGTGCCCGGTGATGCTGAGGAACACCTCGTCCAGGCTGGGCTTCTGAACGGAGATCTGCTCGAGGCGGACGCCGCGGTCCCGAAGGCGCACGAGGACGTCCGTGACGACGTGCGGGTCGGCGAGCGGCGTCGTGAGGCAGCGTCCCTCGCTCGTGATGGTCGGCAGGGCGCCGACGAGGTCGCGTACGACCACGGCCGCCTCGGCGGAGTCCGCGGCGTCGTCGAGGGTGAACTGAAGCGACGAGACGCCGACGAGGCCCTTGAGCTCGTCGCTCGTGCCCTCGGCGACGACGCGGCCCGCGTCGATGACCGCGATGCGGTCGGCGAGCTGGTCGGCCTCGTCGAGGTACTGGGTGGTGAGTAGAACGGTGGAGCCCGACGCGACGAGCTCGCGAATCGTCTCCCACATCTGCGCGCGGGTGCGCGGGTCGAGGCCCGTCGTGGGCTCGTCGAGGAAGATGAGCGGGGGCTGCGAGATCAGGCTCGCCGCGAGGTCGAGGCGCCGCCGCATGCCGCCGGAGAAGTTCTTCACCTGCTTGGTGGCAGCGTCGGCGAGGCCGAAGCTCTCGAGGAGCGCCTCGCCCTTGGCACGCGCGGCCCGGCCGGACATGCCGTGGAGGCGGCAGAAGATGTCGAGGTTCTCGCGGGCGGAGAGCGTCTCGTCGACCGAGGCGTACTGACCCGTCACGCCGATCAGCTGACGAATCGCGTGCCCCTCGGTCGCGACGTCGTGGCCGAACACGGCGGCGGTGCCCGCGTCGATCGGAAGGAGCGTGGCGAGCATGCGGATGGTGGTGGTCTTGCCCGCGCCGTTCGGCCCGAGCACGCCGTAGACGGCGCCGGTGGGGACGACGAGGTCGAGGTCGTCGACGGCGCGCTGGTCGCCGAACGTCTTGACCAGGCCTCTCGCCTCGATCGCCGCCGATGGTGTCGGTGACATGGGATTCCTTTCTGACGCGGCCCGATCGATCACCGGGCCGTACGAACGCGATCGTAGCGAACATGTTCGTTACGATCAAGTTCGGCACGAACATGTTCGCAATGCGTTCGATTTCACGCTAGGCTAGGGGCATGGCCGACAAGCGCCGGGGGCGCGACGACGAATGGGAGGGCTCCGCCCGCCCCGATCCGGAACGCCTCCGCGCCGAATTCCGCATGGAGATCAACCGCCTCAAGGACGAGTTCAAGGACGAGTGGCAGCGCGCGCTCGCCGAGGGGCTCGAGGGGATGCGCGACGCGAGCGTTCGCGAGCGCCCCGGGCGCGGGCGCCGCTACACGCGCGACCCCCTCAGTCGGGACCTGATCGTCGACACGGCGATGCGCATCATGGAGAAGGATGGCATCGACAAGGTCACCATGCGGCGCCTCGCCATGAAGCTCGACACGGGCCCGGCGTCCATCTACGTCTACGTGCGGAGCATGGCCGAGCTCCACGGCCACATGCTCGACCGCATCCTCGAGGGCCTCGACCTCGACGCCGACGGCGGGACGTGGCGGGAGCGCATCGCCGACATCCTCGACCGCTACGTCGAGCTGCTCATGGACAACCCCGACCTCGCGAGCTCCGCCCTTACCGCCCGCCCGTCCGGCAAGAACTTCCTCGCGCTCGTCGAGCGGCTGCTCGCGCTCATGGACGAAGGCGGGGTTCCCGTCGGCCAACGCTCGTGGGGCGTCGACCTGCTCCTGCTCTGGGCGACCGCGGGAGCCGCCGAGCACGCGGGCCGGAATTCCGAGGACGCCCCGGACTCCGACTGGGAGGCCCTGCGCACCGCGATGACCAACAGCGGCGACTACCCCCATATCGCGGAGATCGGCCTCGACCTCGTCGGTGGCACCGGGGCCGAGCGCTCCCGCTGGGCCATCGAGGCTCTCCTCACGGGAATCGCCGGCACCTCCCGCGACTGATCCGACGGAAGCCGCCTACCCCCACCCGAGGTCGTGAAGCCGCTCGTCGTCGATGCCGAAGTGGTGCGCGATCTCGTGCACGACCGTCACCGCGACTTCCTCGCGCACCTCGTCCGCCGATTCGCACATCGCGAGCGTCGGGTTGCGGAAGATGAAGATCCGGTCGGGGAGGTCGCCGTGCCCCCACGACTCGCCCCGGTCGGTGAGCGAGACCCCCTCGTAGAGCCCGAGCAGGTCGGGGTCGTCGCGCGGCGCGTCGTCCTCGACGAGGATCACCACGTTGTCCATGAGCGCCGCGAGCTCCTCGGGCACGAGGTCGATGGCGTCGACCACCGCCTCCTCGAACTCCGCGCGCGACATCCGGACCATGCCGCCATTGTCTCGCCTCCGCGACCGCACGGGTGCACCGGAGTTGGTGAACGGGCGGCGCGGCTCGTAGGATGTGGGGCGTCTTCGGCGCCGGGATGCCGGGACGTTACGCCCCCATCGTCTAGTGGCCTAGGACGCCGCCCTTTCACGGCGGTAGCACGGGTTCGAATCCCGTTGGGGGTACGCAGCCCCTGTAGCGAAGCACCCCCCGGGGACCGCTACTATAGGCTGTGCTTTTGCACATGGTCTTGTTCCACACAAGGCCCCGTAGCGCAGTTGGTTAGCGCGCCGCCCTGTCACGGCGGAGGTCGCGGGTTCAAGTCCCGTCGGGGTCGCGTAGATGGTGTTCGGCCGACGGCCGTGCATCCGTTAGGGCCAGATAGCTCAGTTGGTAGAGCGTTCGACTGAAAATCGAAAGGTCCCCGGTTCGAGCCCGGGTCTGGCCACCGCTCCCCCTCGCCATTTGCCACGCCCCACCCGCTAGGGTTGTACTAGAGGTACGTCACCTGGAGGAATCATGCCGCGCTCGTTCTTCGACCGCTTCTCGGTCAGTTCCATCGCCGCCGCGATCCTCGGGCAGGTCGGGACCGTGATCCGCCACGAGGTCAAGCTCGCCAAGGAGGAGTTCGCCGCGAAGGTGAAAGGCCTCCTCGCCGGCGGAGTCCTGATGGTCATCGCCGCGGGCCTCATGGGAGGCGCGCTCATCCTGCTGGTGGTCGCCGGCGTTTCCGCGCTCACGCTCGTGTGGCCGTTGTGGCTCTCCGCCCTCGTCGGGGGCGGAGCGTTGCTCGTTCTCGCGTTGATATTCCTATGGATCGGTTCCGCCGTGATCAAGAAGAACAAGGATCTTCGCCCGGAGCGCGCCGTCAGCGCGATGCGCCGCTTCTCGCGCGACTTCGACTAGACGCTCACGCCCTCCATCCGTAGCATCGCCGCCTTGGTGTCGAGGCCGAAACCGTAATTCCCCATACCGGTCGACGCGACGACCCTGTGGCACGGAACGAACGGTGCGACCGTGTTCGTCGCGCACGCGGTCCCCGCGGCGCGGGCGGCCTTCGCGTTGCCCGCGGCGGCGGCGAGTTCCCCGTACGTGACCGTCGTCCCTCCGGGGATGTCGCGCATCGCCTCCCATACACGCTGGAAGAACGCGCCGCCCTGCTGGGCGACCGGGACCCGCATCAGCGCGTCGGCGTCTCCCGAGAGCCAGGCGCGGACCGCCTCCGTGACCGGCGGATGGTCGCCCGGATCGACGCCTCGCGCGACAAGCGCGGCGGGGAGGCGCCCGATGAGATCGGCGAGGGAGGAGAAGGCCGATGCCCGCACGACGCCGGATTCCGGCGCGACGATAACGGCAAGCGTCCCGAAGGGGGTGGGGTACTCGGTGCCGACAAGCGGCGGAGCGTTCGTCATCCCCCTACGGTACGGCGACACGCCGACACCGCGCCCGCGCATGTGCCCGGACGCGGCGGCGAACTAGGCGAAGCGCTGCTCCTGCGCTTCGGCGAGGAGCATCTTGACCTCGGTCTCGCGGAAGCGGCGGTGTCCCCCAAGAGTGCGAATGGACGACAACTTGCCGACCTTCGCCCACCGGGTCACGGTCTTCGGGTCGACGCGGAAAATCGCGGCGACCTCGCTGGGCGTCAGGAGCTTCTCGGGCTCCTGCAACTTTTCTGTCATCACGGTCGTATCCCTCGAGCCAGGGAGCGTGGCCATCCCCGCTCCTGGATGATGAGACACGTCGCAAGCGCGACTATGACGCGGTTTTGCGAACTTTTCCGAATTTAGGACCAATACGGGCATTCGCTCGCGTGTTCGGACTCGCGGTAGAGTTACCCGGTGGACCATTGAGGCGGGACCGCGCCAGCGGCCCTCGGATTCCGAGAAGGGACGGCGAGATGGGGCGCGGCCGTCAGAAAGCCAAGGACGCGAAGATCGCGCGTCAGTTGAAGTACTCCACCGCAGGCTCGGATCTCAAGGCGCTTGAGCGCGAATTGATCTCCGGCGGCTCCTCTCTCGACGACGTCGACGATGACGAACGTGACGACGAGGACTACGAGGATCGCTGGAGCGACGACGAGGACTAGTTCGTCCGATACGCCGACGTGAGGTAGACCGCCCCGGCGTCGACGCCCTTCGCACCGCGCACCACGTCGCTCGATCCCTCGCGACCGTCGTCCGGACCGACTTCCCCCAGAACCCAGGCCCCGACCCCCGCGTCGTCGCACGTCGCGATCGCCGCGTCCGCCATCTCCGCGTCGACCACCGCGACCATCCCGATGCCGAGGTTGAGCGTCGACTCGAGGTCTCCCCATGGCACCGCGCCGGCGACGCGCAGGACGTCGAACACCGGCGGTACCGCCCACGCGTCGCGCGCGACCGTCGCGGCGAGACCCGCGGGGATCACCCGCGCGAGGTTCGCCGCGAGCCCGCCGCCGGTCACGTGGGAGAAGGCCCGCGTCCCGGGTTCTGCGGCCAGTCGGAGGCAGAGCCGCGAGTAGATGCGCGTGGGTTCGAGGAGCTCGGCTCCGAGCGTCCTACCGAGCTCGGCGATCTCGCGGTCGAGCCCCCATCCCGCCTTGTCGACGATGGCTCGAACGAGGCTGAAACCGTTGGAGTGGAGGCCTGACGACGCGAGCGCGATCACGGCGTCGCCCTCGCGGATCCGCTCCGGCCCGAGGAGGTCGTCCGCCTCGACGACGCCGATCGCCGCACCCGCGACGTCGTAGTCGTCGGGCGCCATGAGCCCGGGGTGTTCGGCCGTCTCCCCCCCGACGAGCGCCACGCCGGCGTCCTCGCATCCCTCGGCGATGCCCCGGACGATGTCCGCGATCCGCTCGGGGACCACCTTCCCACACGCGATGTAGTCGGTCATGACGAGCGGCTTGGCGCCGCACACGACGATGTCGTCCACGACCATGGCGACCAGGTCGCGGCCGATGGTGTCGTGGACGTCCATCGCCCGCGCGATCGCGATCTTCGTCCCGACGCCGTCGGTCGAGGACGCGAGCAGGGGGCGGCGGTAGCCACGGAGGGCGCTCGCGTCGAACAGGCCCGCGAAGCCGCCGACGCCGCCGACCACCTCGGGCCCGTGGGTGCGCGCCACCGCCTCCTTCATCAGCTCGACCGCGCGGTCGCCCGCGCGCGTGTCGACGCCCGCGGCGGCGTACGTGATCGCGTCGTCGCTCGTCACGCCTCGACCTCCTGGCGCAGCAGCAGGTGACGCGCGGATACGGGCGGCTCAATGGGGTACTGGCCGGTGAAGCACGCGGCGCACAGGTTCTTCGCCGGCTGCTTGGTCGCCGCGATCATCCCCTCGAGCGAGATGTGGCCGAGCGAGTCCGCGCCGATCACGTGCCGCACCTGCTCCGTGTCATGGCCGACGGCCGCGAGCTCGTCGCGCGTGGCGAAGTCGATACCGTAGAAACACGGCCATTGAACCGGCGGCGACGAGATGCGCACGTGGACCTCGGCCGCCCCCGCTTCGCGCAGCATCGCGACGATGGCGCGCTGGGTGTTACCGCGGACAATGGAGTCGTCGACGACGATGAGGCGCTTGCCGGCAATGATCTCGCGGAGTGGGTTGAGCTTGAGACGGATGCCGAGCTGACGCAGGGTCTGCGACGGCTGGATGAAGGTACGCCCGACGTAGCCGTTCTTCGTCAGTCCCTGCGCGAACGGGATCCCCGATTCCTGGGCGTAGCCCACCGCCGCCGGCGTGCCGGACTCCGGGACGGGGATCACCAGGTCGGCGTCGACGGGGTGCTCCTTCGCGAGGGTCTTGCCCATCTTGACCCGCGCGACGTGGACGCTCCGGTCGGCGATCGTGGTGTCGGGTCGCGCGAGGTACACGTACTCGAACACGCAACCCTTGGGGCGCGCCTCGGCGAATCGCTCGGAGCGGACGCCTTCGGCGTTGATGACGAGCATCTCGCCGGGCTCGACCTCACGCACGCGCGCCGCTCCAACGATGTCGAGCGCGGCCGTCTCCGACGCGACGACCCACCCGCCGCCCTTGAGCTTTCCGAGCGCGAGCGGCCGCACGCCCTGCGGATCGCGGGCCGCGTACAGCGTGTTCTCGTCCATGAAGACGAACGAGTAGGCGCCCGCGAGCCTCGGCATGAGCTCGAGCGCGGTTTCGGCGAGCGTCGGGAAATCCTCGTTCGCGAGGAGCGCCGTCACGACGGCCGTGTCCGATCCTTGTCCGCCGACGAAGTCGAGTAGCTTGCCCTCTCCCGCGCGCGCCTCCAAGAGTGCGAGGAGCTCCGGGATGTTGGTGAGGTTGCCGTTGTGGCCGAGCGCGACGGTCCCGTGGGCGGTGGGCCCGAGGGCGGGTTGGGCGTTCGCCCACGTGCTCGATCCGGTCGTGGAATAGCGCGTGTGGCCGATAGCGAGGTGCCCGCCCAGGGACTCCAGCGCGCCCTCGTCGAACACCTGGCTCACCAGGCCCATGTCCTTGTAGACGACGATCTGCTCGCCGTTCGACGTGGCGATCCCCGCGCTCTCCTGGCCCCGGTGCTGGAGCGCGTACAAGCCGAAGTACGTGAGCTTCGCGACCTCTTCCCCAGGGGCGTAGATGCCGAAGATGCCGCACGCGTCCTGGGGCCCCTTCTCGTCGGGAAGGAGGTCGTGGCTTAGCCTCCCGTCGCCCCGGCGCACTATCCGTCCTTGTCGGGCGAGGAGGTCGCCTTCGACGACGTCGGTGCGGGTTTCTTCGCGGCGGGTTTCTTCGCGGCGGGTTTCTTCGCGGCGGGTTTCTTCGCGGCGGGCTTCGTCGCGGCGGTCGTCTTGGCGGGGGATTTCTTGGCGGCAGACGCCTTCGAGGTGGTCTTCTTGGCCGCGGGAGTTGTGGCGGCGGGAGACGTCGCCTTCGCGTCGTCCGAGATCGTGCCGAGGAACGCCTCGAGACTCGCCGTCTCGGGCTTCACTCCCCGTGCGTGGGCCGAGCGTGCGTCGACGCCGTCCGACCGGGTCGCGATCGCGCCGGCCGCGAGCGCCCCGACCAGGGCGAGTCCAAGTCCGATGAGGAGCGCGGATAGTATCCGGTAGCTCGCACCTCGACCGGGCAGGCCGAGGGCGATCACGAAGCCGAGAACGAAGCCGGCGACGGCGCCGGTACCGATGACGCGTGCGAATCGCGGCGCCCGGCGAAGGATCGCAGGGATGGCGTTGGCGTCGAGTTCGGCCTGCGAGGGCTCTTTCGAGGTGGCGTCGCTCACGGGACTAGTCTAGGCGGTTCCCCGGCGGAGTCGCGCAGGACGACTCGGGCTCGCCCCCGATGAGCGGTAGCCATGCCGCCATGCTCGCCCGCGATCCCGATGCCCTCACGTCGCCGGACGCGACCGCGTCGTCCCACGATCGTCGACCGGTCGCGAGCGCGAGCCACGTTTCCGCGTCCGTCTCCACGACGTTCGGCGGCGTCCCCCGAGAGTGATGCGTTCCCTCGACGCACTGGACCGCCCCGAACGGAGGGACGCGCACCTCCACGGCACCTCCCGGCGCGCGCTCGGCCAGTTCCTCAAGCGTGTATCGGACCGCCGTCGCGAGCTCCTCGCGCGCGGTCGATCCGTCCGCCCAACGCGCGACGGCCACGCGCCCTTCGCGCGGATCGACGCGGCGACGGGCCACTAGCCGAACCGGGACGGGAGCGGCGCCTCCCAGGCCTCGCGCGCCTCGTCGAGGCCGAGCGTGAAGAGGCCTTGGACGTCGATCTCCCCGGAGTCGTCCGTCACGCCGATGCGCAAGGCGGGGACGCCCCGCGCGACGAGCATGTCGCTCCAGCGCTGCTCCTCCGTACGCGGCACGGCGCAGAGCGCCCGGGCCTGGGACTCGCTCAGCAACGCCTCGGCCGGGGTGAGACCGTCGTGGGCGCACACGTCATCCACCGCAACCCGGACGCCGACCCCGTAGCGGAGCGCGCCAAGGGCGATCGCGGTGAGGAGCCCTCCCTCGCCGACCTCGCGCGCCGCGTCGACGAGCCCGTCGCGGGATGCGGCGATCATCACCTCGGCGAGAAGCTTCTCCGCCTCGACGTCGACTGCGGGAGGAAGCCCGCCGAGGTGGCCCGAGAGCGCAGCAAACTGAGAGCCGTCGAGCTCGGCGCGCGTGCGGCCGAGCAGGTACAGCGCCTGGCCGGCCTCGCGCCACCCCGAAGGCGTCGCCCGCCCGACGTCGTCGAGCACGCCCAGCACGCCGACGAGGGGCGTCGGGTTGATCGACGAGTCGATGCGTCCGGGCTCGCCGGTGCCGTTGTACAAGCTGACGTTGCCGCCCGTGACGGGGACGGCCAGGTCCTGGCACGCGTCCGCGACGCCGCGGATCGCCTCGGCGAACTGCCACATCGCGTCCGGATCCTCGGGACTGCCGAAGTTGAGGCAGTCGGTCACCGCCAGAGGGCTCGCCCCCGCAATCCCCACGGCTCGGTAGGCCGCGGCGACGGCCTGTCGGGCGCCCTGGTACGGGTCAAGTTTGGTGTAACGGTCGTTGGCTCGCGTCGCAACGGCGACGCCGCGGCCCGTCGTCTCGTCCACGCGGATCACGCCGACGGTGTCGGGTCGCGCCATGGCAGTGTTGCCTTGCACGTATCGGTCGTACTGGGAGGTGATCCAGTCGCGGCTGGAGAGGTTCGGGGAGCCGAGAAGCGCGAGCGCCGTCGCGCGGAGGGCGGGCCCGTCCTGGGGAAGCTCCAGCGTCGCGGAGGTGTCCGCCTGCAGGGCGTCCATCCACGCGGGGCGGGCGAAGGGGCGGTGGTAGACCGGGCCTTCGTGGGCGACCGTCTTGGGGTCGACGTCGACGATGCGTTCGCCGCCGTGGTCGATGGTGAGGCGCCCGGTGTCGTTGACCTCGCCGACGACGGACGACTCGATGTCCCACTTGGTCGTGATCGCGAGGAACGCGTCGAGCTTGGCCGGCTCGACGACCGCCATCATCCGCTCCTGCGACTCGGACATGAGAATCTCACCGGCGTTCAGGGTGGGATCGCGCAGCAGGACGTCGTCGAGCCACACGTGCATGCCGACCCCGCCATTCGACGCGAGCTCGCTCGTCGCGCACGAGATCCCGGCGGCGCCGAGGTCCTGGATGCCGAGCACCGCGCCCGCGGCGAAGAGCTCGAGACAGCACTCGATGAGCACCTTCTCCATGAACGGGTCGCCGACCTGGACGCTGGGGCGCTTGGCGGGCACGCCGTCCTCGAACGTCTCCGACGCGAGGATCGACGCGCCGCCGATGCCGTCGCCCCCGGTTCGCGCGCCGAAGAGCACCACTTTGTTGCCCTCTCCCTCGGCGCTCGCGAGGTGGATGTCCTCGTGGCGCATCACGCCGACACACAGGGCGTTGACGAGGGGGTTGCCCTGGTAGCTCGCGTCGAAGGACGCGCTCCCTCCGACGTTCGGCAGGCCGAGGCAGTTGCCGTACCCGCCGACTCCGCTCACGACGCCGTGCACGACGCGCGCCGTGTCGGGGTTGTCGGGGTCGCCGAATCGGAGGTCGTCCATGACGGCGACGGGGCGGGCGCCCATGGCGAGGATGTCGCGCACGATGCCGCCGACCCCGGTCGCCGCGCCCTGGTACGGCTCGACGTAACTCGGGTGGTTGTGCGACTCGACCTTGAACGTGACCGCCCATCCGTCTCCGATGTCGACGACGCCGGCGTTCTCGCCGATCCCGACCATCAGCTTCTCGCGCATGGCGTCGGTGATCTTCTCGCCGAATTGGCGCAGATGGACCTTGGAGGACTTGTAGGAGCAGTGCTCCGACCACATGACGGAGTACATCGCGAGCTCGGCCGTCGTGGGACGACGCCCGAGGATCTCGCGGATCATCGCGTACTCGTCGGCCTTGAGGCCGAGCTCGGCGTACGGCTGCTCTAGGTCGGGGGTCGCGGCGGCGTTCTCGACGGTGTCGGATACGGGCGCGGCAGGTTGAGACGACGGCGGGGTCATGGGCTCCCTCGGCGGCGGGTGGATAGCACCAGGGTACCGGGCACGCGAGCGTGACGGATTAGGTGCCCGCGAGTTCGGCGCAGGTGCCCTCCTCGACGCCGTTCGTGGCCGAGTTGCGATACGTCGCCGACGTGTCCCCCGTGACCGTGACGGCGACGCACCAATCGATCGGCCCGTTGATGACCTGGTCCGCTATCGCGGCGTCGGGAGACGATGCAGCGAAGGACGACGTGCTCGTGGACCCTTCGGCCGTCGACGCCGTGATCGAGTAGTACCCGTCGACGAGGTCGACCGTCGGGAGGGGATCTCCCCCTTGCCATTCCCCGAACGCCGTGTCCAGAATCTGGCCGATCGACGTCGCATCCTTCTGCGCCGCCTGTGCCGGATCGGACGGCGACGTGCCGTCGAGATCGATGTTCGCGTCCGTTCCGGACGAGCTGTCGAAGACCAGGTCGACGCCGCAGTCGGCGCTCGCAGCGGCCGTGATCGTGGCTTCGGCGTCGGCGGCCCGCGCCGCGAGATCCTGCTCGCTCGGATCGAACGACGCCGTCAGCAACTCCGTGACGAAGTCCTCCGCCGTCGTCGCGTTGACCGCGGCGTTTCCGAACAATTCTCCCTGGTGCTCGATGGCGTCGGCATCCGTCGTGAAGGCCTCGGCGAGGGACGCATCGTCGACGATCTCGGCGGCGTGACGCTCGTACGCAACGATCGTCGCCGTGTAGTCGAGGATGGATTGCCCGAACGCGTGAATCGCGCTCACGTCCCCGTCGCCGCCCTGAGACGTGGGATCCATCACGCTCTGGTCGGACAACAAGGATCCGCGGTCCGCAAGGTAGGTCGCCAGGTCGTCCATCAACGTGCAGAAGTCGTCGCTCATCTCCGCGACGTTCGTACCGTTCCCGGGGCTCGTCTCCGGCTCGCCGACGAGCGAGTGGGCTCCGATCGCGGCGCCGATCGCCAAAGCGACGACCACGATGGACCCGAATACCGTCATCAGCCAGTCGCGAACGTACACGGCGTCATCGTGGCAGGTTCGGGAAAAAGGGGCAACCGGACGCGGGCGGACGGACGGGTGCGCGACCGGCGCGCGCTCACTAGGGTGGCGATATGGACAACACCAGCGCGCCCAAGCGACCGATCCCCCTCTTCTGGTTCGCCATCGCGATCCTCGTGGTGCAAAGCGTGATCGTCTACGCCGACCGCGCCGCCGACACCGCCGATGGGGCGAACCCCCCGGCCTGGGGCACGCCGCTCCTCATCGGCGTCGGCGTGCTCGTCGCGGCCGTTTGCGTCCTCCTCGTGTGGAAGTGGAAGCTCTACGCCGCCGCGGCGCTCCTGTTCTTCGGCGCGGCCGGCGCGTACCTCGGCCCGATCGGCTGGCTCTTCAGCGCCGTACTCGTCGTCATCGGCGTCGTCCTGTCGCTCGCGTCGTCGAGCCCCGTCCGCAAGGTGGAACTCCGGCGAGTGACGTGGGCGCCCGACGCCGACGGCCACGCGCCCATGGGTCCCGTCGCGGTGCTCGTCGGCCTCGCGGTGCTGGTGATCGCGATCGAGGCGCTCGCGGCGTTCCTCTCGACCGATGGCCTGCGGTTCGGCACCACGCCGGGCGCCGACGTCGACAGCGACTTCAACGCCCGCCTCGCCTACGTCTGCGCCGGCCTGCTCGCGGTCATCGCCGCGATCTACGCCGCGGGGTTCCGGGCCTGGCTATCCGGCCTGTTCCTCATGGTCGCCGCGATCGGAGCCGCGCTCGGGTACTTCCTGCTCGTCCCGACGGCGGCGTTCGCGCTCGCCGCGATCGCCGTATCGTTCGTCGCGCCCAAGACGGTGGACCACGTCACTGGCCAGCAGATCATCGTCCGGGACTAGTTGCCGGGCGACGCATCCGGCGGTTCGACGCAGACGCCGTCCTCAAGCCCGCCGGCGGCCGAGTAGCGGAACGCCACGTCCTCCTGATCCTCGAGACCGACCGATACGCACCAGTCGACCGGGGACGTGATGGCCTGATCGATCAGGACGACGTCGGAAGAAACCGCTCCGAGGCTCGTGTGGATGCTGACTTCCTCCCCGTTCTTCTGGCCCGCGGCGTCGATGTAGTACTTCCCCAGGTCGACGGAGATCGCGGGGAGCGCGTCGCCATCGTTCCAGTCGACGAAGTAGTGTGCGATCTCCGTACCGAGCATCGACGCGTCGGTCTGGGCCCGTTCCTCGGGTCCCGGGGCGCTGATGTCGAGGCCGCACTCGGATAGCGCGTACTCGACGACGGTGGCGTTCGCCTTCTGCCCCTGCGCCTGAAGCGCCAGGTAGTCCGGTTCGGCGATCTTCTCCGTCGCCTGGGTGACGTAGTCTTCGACGCTCGTCGCGTTGAGGGCCATGAGCCCGAAGATCTGGCCCTCGGTCTCGACGGCGTCCGCGAGCGACGCGAACGCCTCGGCGGCCGCCCGGTCGTCGGCGAGGCTCCCCGCATGGCGCATGTACGCCGCCACGGTATTCGTGTAGTCGATCATCGGCTGACCCTGTGCGCGGATCGCCGCGAGCACCGCGGGATCGTTGCCCTTGGACTCGTCAATCTGAGATAGCGCCGGGCCGACGTCGGACGGGCCGTTCTTGACATAGTCGTCGATCGTCCCGACCACGTCGCAGAAACCCGGTTGCGAAACCGAAGGGCTCGGGCTCAGGGCCGCCTCCGGCTCGCCGATCAGGGTGTGGGCGCCCAAGGCGGCTCCGACACCGGCGGCAACGACGATAGCCGTCCCCAGAGCGGTGATGAGTCCTTCTCTGGCAGCCACAGGTGCATCGTCGCATTCGAATCACAGGAGGGCAATTCCGTGGACGCGGCGCGACCGGTTCTCTACTTCTTCTTTGCACTCGTCGCGCGCTTCTTACGCGGGCTCTTCTTCCCGTCGACGATGAGACCCGGCTTGATATCGGACGTCATGCGCGATCCAATCACGTCGCGTCGTACGTGCCTCGCGTCTCGAGGCCTCTTCTCGCCTGGCGCTTTCCACGGCGCCTCGCGCAGGTAGTTGTTCTCGATCGAGTGGTATCGCGCGACGTCCTCGTGCAGCAGTAGCTCGATCCCTGCCTTGGCCCAGAGGCCCACGTTGATCTCCTGGCGCCACTCGGGCGTGCCGAGATCGAGTGTCTGGCCATCGTCGAAGGTGTACTCGTAGCCGGTGAACGCCCGGGAGAAGGCATCCTGCCGATCGACGTGGGGCTCGAACTGGCGAAGCGACATCGCGAAGTCGAGATGGGAGGACCGGTGGATAAGGCTCGCGGCGGCGATGACACGAACCTTCTGCCGGAGGTACACCTGGTGGGCGGGAACAGTACGGAACGCGCGAATCGCCATCGCGATATGGAGCGTGCCGCCGGAGAATCCCACGAAGGCGATCTCGGCCCCGCGACGGTAGCCGTCGAGAAGGATGGCATACGCCGCGAGCGCCGGTTGGGAGACGAAGGCAGTGGTCGCGGGAGACGACGAGATTCCCCACGTGTAGTCGTGGCTGAGCTGGAGCGGGTCGAGCCGGAGATCAATCCTGTTGTACAGAAGCCGCACGTCGTATCCCGACCCGAGGAACGCTTCGATGTATTCCCGTTGCTTCGATGCCGACTTCCTGTTGGTGTACACGCCGTTGATGAAGTAGACGTTGTGCTCGACCGATCCCTGTACTGGATGCAAGTGGTCGGCGAGGATCCCGCGGACGTACTCGGGACAACTCCGAGCCGAGAGGCGGAGGCGGACGAGCGCGAGCACGCCGTAGACGATCCAGTTCCGCTCCCACCAGTGAAGGGCGCGTACGTCGTGGCAGTGCGCTGGCGCACCCGCTACGCCTTCGTGCCTGCACCGGGCGCGTACGACGCGGCGGAACTTCGGCAACTCCCGATGCGGTTCGAACGGGTTGGAGACAACGTCTCCGGGAAGGTCCTCGTCGGCGTCGCAGTGCGACGGGCAGAAATGCGGTCCGCCCAGATTGTCGAACTCCCCCGCCGGGAACTCCGACGGCTTGTCCGGCCGACGGAGGACGCGGTGCCCGACGTAGTGCAGCAGCGACCGGACGAGTCCCGGCGCCTGGTACTCGAAGAAGGCCAGCACCAGGCTCACGACGAAAATGAGCCCGGCGAGCAAGAAGAGCAGGTCGCTGACCAGCAATCTCCACACGGCGGGCCTCCTCGCGCATCCCCTCCCACGAGGCTAGCCCGGTGCGTGAGTCGACGCTCGGGGGTCATCCAGTGTGTCTCGTCGAGCGCCGCGCCCGATCAGCAGCGGACGCCGTACGCGTCATTGTCCCGTTCCGGTTGACAAGCATCGGGGCCGACGAAATACTCGGGGCGAGTCGGGAGGCTCTGGGGGAGCTGAGGGTGTCGAAGTCCGGACGTGTAGTCACCGGCGTTGTCGCAATAGTCTGCTGGCAGATCGCCGCCGCGAACGTCGCCGCAGCCGACGGTGTCGGCGCCAATCTTGTGCACCTCGAGTACGAGGCGGAGACTACGCCGCCGGCGATTGCCCCGCTGGTCGACTACACGTTCGACGGCGCGATTCTCGGCGACGAGGGATGCTACGAGAACAGCCTTTACGACGGGTCCAACTGGGGGGCGCACGCGGATCTACCCTTCACGATGAAGATGGGCGACGGCGTCTACGACCGTCTGTGGGTCAACACCACAGGAGCGCTGACATTCGGCAGCACCCCTCACCACGAGTACGGCGAACATCTGGAGCGATCGGACTACCTCTACACCTCCGACCTCATCGCTCCGCTGATGGGCGTGAATTCGGATTGGGAGACGGACGACGATAGCGTGAGCTACACGCCCTTGTATTGGGGCTTCACGGAGTACGAGGGAAAGACGGCCTTCTGCGCGACGTGGCTCGAGGTGTCGCCCAAGGTCGCCCTGAGCGCTCCCTACGTCGAAAGCTACTACGCCCGCCCCGGTTACTCGCGCTACACCTATGCGGTCGACGATTGGCGTTGGTGGTACCCCGCGAAGAACAGCTTCCAGGTGCTCATCGTGGATCAGAACGATGCCGCACCGGGCGACTTCGACATCATCTTCAACTACGACTCGGTCCAGTGGCAGACGTATCAGGACGGAGCTGGCATCGTCGAGTACATCTCGGGCGAGCCCATGCCCCGCGGCGAACCCCTCCCGACCCGCTATCTCGCGGCCGGATGGAGTTTCGGCGGCCTGGCGTCCCCGTGCGACGGCTCGGAGCAGTGCTGGAAAGGTAACTTCGACGGCAGGAGCGGCAACCCGCCTATCCCGTACCCCGTCTCCTACTGGTTCCCTCAAGGGTCGCCACCGGACTCGCTGGCCGGTGCCTATCTCGACGACTCGCCAACCGGCCTCGCAGTGACAAGTACGAATTCGAGCGTCATCGGAAGGCACGCGTTCAGCGTGCATTACGAGCCTCCGGTCGACCCGAACGACCGCGACGACGACAAAGGGGGGTCGGATGGTGGAGGTACACCGCCGGGCCCGATCACGCCTCCGTACTCGTCGCACGCGGTGGTGCAGGATCCTGCGCTGAGATGCAGCGAACGGGTCGTGTCGAACCTCGACGACGGATCGACGGGTGAGATCCCGCTGGACTTCGCCGTGAACTTCTACGGCGACGTATACACGTCACTGTGGGTCAACAACAACGGCTCGGTCACGTTCGATGGCCCGTTCACCGAGTACCGGCCCGTGAATTTCGCGACGACGGATCGCGCCATCATCGCGCCATTCATGTCGGACGTCGATACCCGTGGAACCAACGGGGGCGTTCTCACCTACAACTATGGCGACGGCTCCTACGAGGGGAACCAGGCGTTCTGTGCCATCTGGTACGACGTCGGTTATTACAGCCGACACTCGGACAAGACGAATCGATTCCAACTCATTCTGGTCGACCGACCGACATCGGGCGCGGGCGCCTTCGACATTATCTTCAACTACGACACGATCACGTGGGACTCCGGCGACGCCTCGGGCGGGGTGTGGGGTCTCGGGGGGAGCGGGGCTCAGGTGGGCTTCGCGAATGGAACCCCAACCGCGCACCTGAACACCGGCTTCGCCCTCTACGGTTCAGGGGTTGCGGGAGCTTTCGTGGACTCCGGCCCGAGGGCTCTCTCCAAGCAATCGTTTGGTTGGATGGCGCCTCCCGGACGACAGATCTTCCGTGTGCGTCCTGGGGGCGCGGTGGGAACGAAGTACGTGGCGCTGGGCGACTCGTATCAGTCCGGAGAGGGCGCGGGCGACTACATGGGTGGCACCGACACCAACGACGACGTCCCGTCAAACATGTGTCACCGGTCCGCCAACGCCTATCCGCAAGTACTCGTGAGCAAGCGCGTGGTGCCCTATGCCTTGGAGTTCTGGGCATGTAGCGGCGCCCTCGTCAACGACCTCTACACGAATCAGAAGTCTGGAAACGGCGGAATCTTCCTGACTTCCCCGCCGTGGGACGACCCCGCGCGTAGGGACTGGCAGGTGGCGCCGGGAGCGGGAACGTACCTTAGTCCTCCGATCTCCGCCCTCGATCGGCTCGGCAAGGACACCCAATTGGTAACGATCGGTATCGGAGGGAACGACCTCAAGTTCGGGCCAGTCATGCAGGACTGCGCCACCTTCGGCCTCGGAAATTCCACCGAGCATCCGTGTCGCACCAAGTGGGACTCCACCCTCACGGACATTCAGGTCAAATTCCGGGACGAGAAGAAGCTCGAGGAGCTTTTCCGGGAGATACGGCGGCGGGCGCCCTATGCGGAGATCATCGTGCTCGGATACCCTCGCTTCTTCGTGCCGGTGGACGTCGACGATGTCACGAGCGGGGAGATCTGCAGCGGGATCTCGGCCGCGTTCGTCAAACCCTGGGACCAGTACTGGATTGACACGAGAATCAAGGAACTCGACGACGACATCGCCACGGCTGCTCGCAAAGCGTTCGTCCGCTACGTCGATATCTACGACGTCGGCACCGGCCACGAGTTGGGATGCACGGGCAGTCCGAAGTTCATGAACGCCCTCGTGATGGTCACGAACCCCCATCGAGTCGTCGAATCGTTCCACCCCACCGCCTACGGGCACTCCCTGATCGAGGAGAAGGTCGCGGCGGCACTCTCGGGGGCGGTACTCGGACGCCAACTTCACATCGACCCACACGTTACGTCAACCACGTCATTCACGATCGGGGCGTCGACGTTCGCGTATTTCAACCAGTTCTACGAGGGCAGCGATATCGAGATGACGCTGATCTCTCCAAGCGGCGAGCGTATCGACCGATCCACAACCCGGGACGACGTGACGTGGGAGGGAGGCGCCACCTATGACTACTTCACCGTCGCCGATCCCGAACCTGGCGAGTGGACGATAGAGCTCTACGGCGCTAACGTCGCGCCTCTCGGCGAGTGGTCCCGCGTTGACGGCTTCGGAGTCGGTACTCCCAACGAATTGCCGACGCCGCGATTCTCCATGGACCAGACCGGGAACTTGGTCACATTCGACGCGAGCGCGAGCACGGACCCGGACGGAGTGATTGTCGACTACAGGTGGGACTTCGGAGATGGAACCTCGGGTTCGGGGGTCCGCGTTCGCCACACGTACGCTACGGCCGGAGAATACTGGCCGACTCTTGCCGTGATCGACGACGCGGGTGCTCCCGCATTCGAGACCATGCCAAACGTCACCATCGTCAAAGCTTCGGACGTCATCGGAGCCGGCAACGCGGAAGCGTCCCCCGGGACAACCGCGTCGCCCGCCCCGTCCGCGTCGTCGACCCCATCGACAACGGCGAGCGTCCACCCCGAGCCGCTACCGAGCCCGAGCGCGGTCGCCGAACCCGGATCCGCTGAGTCAGACGCCGGTGGCCTCCCCCTGTGGCTATGGATCTTCCTCGCGGCCTTCCTCGCCGGGATCCTCGCGGCGATCGGTTGGTGGGTTCTCAGGACTTCCGGGGATCCGGCCTAGCCTCAGTCGCTCAATGATCGCGGCGATACAGTGTGCCCCATGGAGCCCTTGGCGTGGTCCATCGCCACGATCGCGGCGATCGCGGCGATCGCGATGGGCGTGAAGGTTCGTCGGTACGCGCGCAGCGCCGAGCAGGAGAGGGCGGACGACGCCGCCGAAACCGCCGCGACGCGGGCCCTCGCGGCGAGCGACGAGCGAGCGCGTATCGCCCGGGAGATGCACGACATCGTCGCCCACACGCTCACCGTCGTCGTCGCGCAGGCCGACGGCGCGCGCTTCGCGTCGGCGAAGGATCCCGACGCCGCGTCCCGCGCCCTCGCGACGATCAGCGAGGTGGGGCGCGCCGCGATCACGGAGATGCGCGGACTGCTCGGCGTGCTCCGCGCGACCGATCCCGAAACCGACCTCGGGCCCCAGCCGACGCTCGACGACATCCCCGCGCTGGTGGCGTCGGTGCGCGAGGGCGGCCTGGAGGTGTCCTACGTGACCACGGGCACCCCGCGCCCCCTCCCCATCGGAGCGGGGCTCGCGCTGTATCGCATCGTCCAGGAGGCGCTCACGAACGTGCTCAAGCACGCCGGCCCCAAGGCGACCGCGTACGTCCAGCTCCGATGGACGGACGACGCGGTGGAGACGACGATCAGAGACGACGGGCGCGGCGCGGCCGCAGGTCGGCGCGGCGACGGCACCGGCGTCGAGGGCATGCGCGAACGGGCGACGATCTTCGGCGGGACGCTGTCGGCGGGGCCCCGGCGGGGCGGCGGATACGTGGTGCGCGCGCGGTTGCCGCTCACGCCGAGGAGCGACGAAGCATGACGATCCGGGTGGCGCTCGTCGACGACCAGCAGCTTGTGCGCGCGGGATTCGCGATGCTGATCGGCTCGCAGGACGACATGGAGGTGGTCGCCGAGGCGGGGACGGGCGACGAGGCGATCGCCGTCCTCGCCCGCACCGAGGCCGACGTCGTGCTGATGGACGTCCGTATGCCGGGAACGGACGGGATCGCGGCCACGGCGAAGCTCGCCGCCACGACCGAGGCGAAGATCATCATCCTCACGACGTTCGACCTCGACGAATACGTCGTCGCGGCGATCAAGGCCGGCGCGAGCGGCTTCCTCCTCAAGGACACGCCGCCCGAGGACCTGCTCGCCGCGATCCGCCTCGTCGCCGACGGCGACGCCGTTCTCGCCCCGTCCGCGACGAGGCGCATGATGAACCGCCTCGCCGCGACGCTGCCCGAACCGACGGATGGGGCGGCGCTCGACGACCTGACGGACCGCGAACGCGAGGTGCTCGTCCTCGTCGCGCGGGGGTTGTCGAACCGCGAGATCTGCGCGGAGCTGCACCTGGCCGAGCCGACAATCAAGGCGCACGTGGGGCGCGTGCTCGCCAAGCTCGACGCCCGCGATCGCGCGCAGGCGGTCGTCATCGCGTACGAGACGGGTCTGGTGCGACCGGGTTCCTGAACGGCCCAACGTTTGTTTCGCTCCGTGCGTTGATCCTGCGGGAGGACCGGAAGGGGACCGCCATGAGACTCGCTCCGATCGCCGCGGCCGCGTGCGCCGTCGCTCTCACGCTCGCCGGTTGCGACACCACCTCCTACCAGGACCCGGTCGTCGCCCGCCCGGCGCCGAACTCGCTCGACGCCGCGACCGTCGCCGTCGGCCTCAACGACGCGGGATACGACGTCTTCCGCGCCGTCGCCGCGAAGGAAGATGGCGATGTCGTCCTATCGCCGATCTCGATCGGCCTCGCGTTCGGGATGCTCGACCTCGGCGCGTCCGGATCGGTCGCGGACGCGCTCGACGGACTCTTCCGGTACCCGGTCTCCGGCGACGCCCGCTGGTCCGCGTTCAACACCCTCCAGCAAGAAACGGTGAGCGACCCCGGGCCGCAACCCACGCCAACCTCCGAATACGACTACGTCCCGCCCGCTCCGCCGACCGTCGCCATCGAGAACCGGCTCTTCCGCGAGCAGACCTATGACGTCGTTCCGGGGTACGCGGAAAGCCTCCAGAAGTGGTTCGGGGCGGGAATCGAGCCGGCCGACTTCGTCGGAAATCCCGACGGCTCCCGCGGACGCATCAACGGCTGGGTGAAGGACGAGACGCGCGGCCTCATCCCGGACCTCCTTCCCTCGGGCGTGATCTCCTCCGACACCCGGCTCGTGCTCGTCAACGCCCTGTACCTCAAGGCGGAGTGGGCGACCCCGTTCGAGAAGTCGGCGACGTCCGACTCGTCCTTCACGCGGCTCGACGGCTCGACCGTGACGGTGCCGTTCATGCGCGACTCGTCGCTGCATGTCCCGGCCGTCGTCGCGGACGGGTACGCGGCCGTCGACCTCCCGTACGCGAGCGGCGACCTGTCGATGCTGGTCATCGTGCCCGACGCGGGCAATTACGCGGCGATCGAGGCGGAGCTCGGAACCGACTTCGTGAGCCGGGTCGACGCCTCGCTCGCGAACCAGCCGGTGGACCTGACGCTCCCGCGCTTCCACAGCGAGAGCCAAATCGGCCTCAGGGAGGTTCTGGGGGGCGACCTCGGCGTAACCGGGTTGTTCTACTCCGGCGGGCTTGAGGGGATCGGGCCGGACATCGAGGTCGCGAACGCCATTCACGCCGCCTCGATCACCGTCGACGAGGCGGGGACCGAGGCCGCCGCGGCCACGGCAATCATGATGGACGCGACCGGGATGCCGCTCGAGCCCGTCCGCATCTCGGCCGATCGCCCATTCCTTTACGTCATCCGTGACCACTCCACCGGCGCCGTGCTGTTCGTCGGGCGGGTGCTCGACCCGAGCGCGTAAGCCACCGGGAAGGCGCGCCTTCCCGATACCTGGGTATCGCCGACGTCCATCCCGTAGTCCGATGCGTCGCCCGCCGCGTCGTCGATAGCGTCGGCTTCATGGCGAAGAAGACGGCCGCGCCCGACGCGGCGACAGCGGTCAAGGCGCGAGGCCTCACCAAGACGTACGGTTCGGGGGACGCCGCCATCGCGGCGGTGGACCACGTCGATCTCGACCTTCCTGAGGGGATGCTGACGGCCGTCATGGGCCCGTCGGGGTCGGGGAAGACGACGCTGGTCCACCTGCTCGCGGGGCTCGACAAGCCCGACTCGGGCGACGTGTGGATCCGCGACGAGCACCTCACCGCGCTGCCGGACAAGGAGGCGGCTCGCGTGCGCGGCCGCGTCATCGGCTTCGTGTTCCAGGGCTTCAACCTGATGCAGACGATGAGCGGGCGGGACAACATCCTGCTGCCGCTTCGCCTCAACGGGATGCCGCGCGACGAGGAGTGGTTCGACCGGCTCGTGGAGATGCTCGGCATCGGCGGCGAGCTGGCGCGGCGCCCGTACGAGATCTCGGGCGGCCAGCAGCAGCGCGTCGCGATCGCGCGGGCTCTCATCACCAAGCCGCACGTCGTGCTCGCCGACGAGCCGACCGGCAACCTCGACACCCACGCGAGCGCCGAGGTGCTCTCGCACCTTCGGACCGCCTGCCGCGAGCTCGGCCAGAGCGTCGTCATGGTGACGCACAACCCAGCCGCGGCGTCGTACGGGTCGAACGTGATCTTGTTCGCGGACGGGAAGGTCGCCGGGCACATCACCGACCCCACGCCGGACTCGGTGCTCGCGGGGCTCGACGCGCTCGCGGGGGTGGAGTCGTGATCTGGCGCCTCGCGCGCGAGCAGCTGCGCTCGCAGTGGCGGTACACCGCGTGGAGCGCGGGACTGCTCGCGTTCGCGCTGGCGCTCGCCACCTACGCGATGGTCACCGGGGCGACCGCGATCAAGTTCCAGGAGTCGAACGGGACGCTATTGCAGAAGGACTACAGCGCATTCTTTACCTCCGTCGTCGGCCCCGGTGACGTGTCCCGCGACCTCGGCGAGGTTCCCACTCTTCCGTTCGACGAGGTCCAGAAACTCATCTCCGACGTCCCCGACGAGGTCGCCGTCGAAGCCTCCGTCAACGGCGTCGGCAGATTCGCGGGAACCTCCAGTGGCGACTGGTTGACCGTCGTAGCGGTCACGCCAGACTCCGCCGTGTCCCGCCAGATCGCGTCCGGAACCGTTCCCGCACACGGACAGATCGTGATCAGCGACGCGATCGCCCGCGAACGGGGACTCGGCGTCGGCGACGCGATCACGCTGGAGACGGTCGACGACCGCGGCCCGAAGCAGTCCATGACGTTCGTCATCTCGGGGACGGCCAAGTTCGGAGCGGTCGCGCCCTACTGGTCTGGAGATCCATTCGTAGCGTACGTGCCGTGGTCCGACGCCCGGGACGTCGCCCTCGGACTCCCGACCTATCGAGCCACCGATGACGCGACGGGCGACGTGACCACGGTCATCTGGACCCTGGTCGGCTGGAACGGCAACAGCGGCGCCCTCGCGCCGTACGCCCAACGAAACGACTACGCGCCGTTCGAATACGAAGTGAACCTCGGGAACGCCGCCGCCAGCACGGACGCGGCGGGCTATTGGGCGTTCGGCTTCGCCGCGCTCACCGTCCTCGGAATGATCGTCGCCGCGTTCGGCATGGGACGCGCGCAGGCGGAGGCGCGCACGAAGTGGGCGGCGACGACGCGGGTGCTCGGGGCGACGCGGCTCACCGTCGCGGCGGCGTCGCTCATCGAGACAGCCGCGGTCTCGCTCGCGGGGATCGCGGTGGGGATGGGCGTGGGGGTCGCCGGGGTCGCGGTCAACATCGGGATCCTCCACGCGAGACACCCGGAGGCGCTGCTGCCGTCCGGCCCGAGCGTGCCGGCCATCCTCCTCGCCGCGGGACTGGGAGTCGGAATCGTCGTCGCGGCCGTCGTGGCGGCGGTGCCGGCGTTCTGGAGCGCGCGCGTCGCCCCCGTGGCGGCGCTCAAGCCCGTGACGCCGGTGGGCGAGGCGCGCGTCTCGCGCGACGTCAGCCCGTGGTGGGTGCCGGGGATATTCGCCGCGGGCCTGGCCGCGTGGTGCGTGCTGTTCTGGTTCTACGAGCGCGGAGAGCGCTCGGACTCCAACCCGATCACCGTCGCGCTGTGGATCTCCTTCGTCGTCATCGCGATCTCGGGACTCGCGCTCGTCGTCGAGGGATCCCGGGCGCTGATCCGCGGGCTCGGGCGAGCGCTGTCGCGGTCGCGGCGCCCGTGGCTCATCGCGGCGGGCGACGGCCTGAGCGCTCATCGTGGGGTCTTCGCGTTCGCGTCGCTCGGGATGTTCGCGCTTGCCACAGTGGCGTCGTGGGTGGCGACGTCGGGGGCGACGAACGCGCGCGCGTACGACCCGTCTTACCGCGGGTGGGGAGAGCCGCCGTTGCCCTCCTTCGACGGATGGTGGAGGGACCAGCTTGGCTGGGACGGCTACATGATCGCCATCGCGATGTTCGCCGTCGTCATCACCGTGGTCGCGATTGTCGTGACCGTCAGTTCCCGCGCGACGTTCGCCGGGGACGCGGCGACGCGTTCGGCGCTCGGCTTGAGCGCGAACGGCGAACGCGTGGCCTCCGCCGTCCGCCAGTGGATCGTGATGGGATCCTCGTCCCTCGCCGGAGCGCTGACCGGGTGGACCGTTGCCCTCGTCACCCGACTCGCCGCCGCGGCGCTGTCGCCGAACGAGCTCGTCTACTCGTGGCACTGGAACGTCGCGGTCGCCGGGTACGGTCTCGCGGCCGTCGGGCTCGTCGCCGCCGTGACGCTCGCCATCACGCTCGCGGGGTCGCTGGTCGTCGGACTGCTCGCTCGCCCGCGCACACCGGTCGATGCGCTGCGCCGCGCAGCTGGGTAGGCGCGCCGGCCTCCCGTAGACTGGCGCACACGTCGACGTCCCGGGAGGAACCATGACCGACAACGAGCCGATCGTCCGGCCGAACCTGATGCACCTGGACAAGCCCTCCGGTCCTCGCGGAGAGGGCCACGGGCACGGCGGAGGCGGCTGCGGATGCGGCGGCCACGGCGGCGCCTGCCAGGGCGGCGGACGCGCGAGCCGCGACTACGTCGTGATCGAGCCCGTCGCCGACGAGAAGAGCCCCCAGGGGGCCTCGTGACGGCCGGCTACGCGGGGGATCTGACCCCGCAGGAGTCGTGGGAGATCCTCCAGTCCAACCCCAAGGCCGTCCTGGTCGACGTGCGCACGCGCGCGGAGTGGAACTTCGTCGGGGTACCCGACACCGGGGACGCGTCGCGGCCCACGATCTTCGTCGAGTGGACGACCTTTCCCGACGGGGAGCCGAATCACCGCTTCGTCCAGGAGCTCCTCGAGGCCGGCATCGAGCCGAGCGCCGAGGCGCCCGTGATATTCATCTGCCGCTCCGGCCAGCGCTCGATCGGCGCCGCGGTCGCGGCGACCGAGGCGGGGATCGGCCCGTCGTACAACATGCTCGACGGGTTCGAGGGCGGACTCGACGAGGACGGCCACCGCGGCCACGAGGGGTGGAAGGCCGTCGGCCTCCCCTGGCACCAGTAGCGTCAGCCGGACATCGCCTCGCGGAACGCGCGCGCGCGACGCGTGATCGCTTCGAATTCGCGTCCGGCGATCAGCGCGCGGGGCGCGACCCAACTCGTTCCGAGCGCCGCAACGCCGTCGGCCGCGTAATCGGCCGCGTTGTCCGCGCTCACCCCGCCGCTCGGGACGAAACGCACGTCGGGAAACGGCCCGCGTACCGCCTTGATCCATCCCGGACCGCCGAGCTGCTCGGCCGGGAAGCACTTAAGAATCGATATTCCGAGTGCCACGCCCACCATGATCTCGGATGCCGTCGCCACACCTGGGATGGGGTCGATCCCCTCCGCGAGGCACCGCCGAACGACGCGCGCGTCGATCCCGGGGCTCACGACGAATCCGGCGCCCGCTGCGACGCACGCGTCAACCTCCGTCGTCGTCGTGACCGTGCCGGCGCCGACGGTGAATCCGGCAAGATCGCGAAGCGCCTCGATCGCGGGTATCCCGGCGGGCGTCCTGAGCGTGATCTCGGCACAGTCGACGCCGCCACGAAGCAAAGCCTCGGCGAGGGGAATCGCGTCCTCGGCGCGGTCGAGCACGACCACGGGGAGGATCCCGCAGCGCTCGACCGCCTCGAGGGCCGCACCCATCAACGGCCCAGCCAGCCGCCGTCTACAGGCAGGATCGCCCCGGAGACGTAGTCGGACGCGGCGGACGCGAGGAAGACCGCCGCACCGCCCATGTCGTCGCGAGTACCCCAGCGCCCGGCCGGGATGCGCGCCAGAATCGCGGCATTGCGGTCCGGGTCGTCCTGTAGCGCCTGCGTATTGTCGGTCGCCATGTACCCGGGCGCGATCGCGTTGACGTTCACGCCTCGGGAAGCCCATTCGTTCGACAGCGCGTGGACGAGCCCCGCGACCCCCGACTTTGCGGCCGCGTACCCGGGCACGTTGATCCCGCCCTGGAAACTGAGGAGGCTCGCGGTGAAGATGATCTTGCCGTAGCCCCGCTCAAGCATCGGGCGCGCGAGCGCCTGCGTGAGGATGAACTGGCTCGAGAGGTTGACCTGGATCACTGTGTCCCAGTACTCGATGGGATGCTCGGCCGCAGGCGCCCTCATGATGGTTCCGGCGTTGTTCACCAGGATTCCGGGCGCACGGTCGGCGAGCTCGTCGCCCAGCGCCACCACCGCCGCGCGGTCGGCGAAGTCGACCTTGCGCGCCTCGTAATCGCGGCCGAGCGCGCGGATCTCCGCGCCGATCTCGTCCGCGTCCGAGACTTGAGCGCTCACGCCGATGATGTCCGCGCCCGCGGTGGCGAGCGCCACTGCCATTCCGCGGCCGAGGCCGCGGCGGGCGCCGGTGACGACGGCGGTGGCGCCGGACAGGTCGAAGAGGTCGTTCACGTCAGTTCTCCTTGGTGGTCGCAGCGACGTCGACGAGGAGCTTCATGGCCTCGCCCTTCGCCAGTTGGGCGAGTGCCGCAGCGGTTTCGTCGAGCGGCACGGAACGGGTGATGATGTCATCGGCCGGGATGACTTCCCGGGCCAATAGGTCGACGGCGCGCTCGAAGTCGCCCCGCTGGTACACGCGCGCCCCGACGATCGTCAGTTCCTTCCAGAAGACCTGCTGGAGGTTGAGCTCGCGCGGCGCTGAGTGGATCGCGACGACCACGATCGTCCCTCGCACCTTCGCGAGCGCGGTGGTCAGGGCGACGGGAGGAGCGGCGCCCGAGACCTCGAAGACGACGTCCGCGCCTCGGCCGTCCGTCCAGACCGATACGGCGTCGGCGATGTCGCCTGCCGGGTCGGCGGTCGCGAAGCCGAGCGACGCGGCCAGGTCGCGTCGACGGCCGTCGAGTTCGACGAGCAGGACATGAGCGCCCGCGTCGCGCGCCACGCACGCGATGAGCAAACCGATGGGTCCGCCACCGAGGACGACGGCCGTATCCCCGGTCTGGAGTCCCGATCGCCGCACATCGTGGACCGCCACGGCCGTGGGCTCGGCGAGCGCCGCGGTGCGAAGGTCGAGGCCGTCGGGAAGGCGCACGAGGGTCGACGCTGGAACGGTCCAGAGTTCTTGGAGCGCCCCGGGGGAATCGATCCCGATGAAAGTGAGATGCTGGCAGATGTGCTGGTATCCGGCGTGGCAGGCCGCGCACGTGCCGTCCCAACTGAGGGGCATGACCGTCACGGGGTCACCAGGCGCCCATCCCTCGACGCCTCCGCCCACGGCCTCTACGGTCCCGGACATCTCGTGGCCGAAGATCAGCGGCCGCTTGACCCTCGCGTCCATGTGCCCGTGGAAGATATGGAGATCGGTACCGCAAAGGCCGCAGAACGCGACCCTCACCTGCACCTTTCCGGTTCCCGGCGACTCGGCCGGGACCTCCCGGGTTTCGACCTCGCCTGCGGCGACGTACGCGGCCCCTTGTGTCATGCGTGCTTCCCTCGATTTCGTTTCAGTTTGGAAAACTGCCTTGCGAACATCATACGTATGCCCTAAAGTCGCCGCTACGTGCAAGTCGTCACAGACGTCTGCCACGCGCACGTCGTCAAGGACGCCGACACAGAAAAGGAAGATCATGTACGGAAACCCCCACGCTCGAAGCCCTCGCGTTCGCGCGGGCCTTCTGGGCGGCGCGGCGGCGATGTCGCTCGTGCTGGCACTATCTGGGTGCAGCAGTGACAACGCGACAACCACCCCCGCACCGTCCGACACCACCATGGCGGGTCCCCCCGCCGACAACGGCAAGCCCATCACCGTGTGGGTCGACTCCGACCGCCAGGCCGCGGCCGACGCCTACACGGCCGCCTACCCGAACGACCCGGTAACGGTCGAGGTCTACGATGGCGGGGCCAACGGCTCCGGCACCTTCCGCACCAAGATGCAGCTGTTCGACCAGGCCGGAAGCGGTTGGCCGGACGTGGTCTTCTCCACGCAGAACAACGACGCTGCGTGGGCGAGCCAGTCGCAGGGCGGAAAGGACCCCTACGCCGCCGTCCTCAACAACGGCCTCATCCCCGACAGCACGCTCAGTGGGTTCGCCCAGGGTGCCCTTGACCCGTGCACGGTCGACGGAAAGGTCTACTGCCTGCGCAACGACCTCGCCCAGGACGTCCTCTGGTACAACAAGTCGCTCATGGACCAGTTCGGTTACGACCTTCCCACCACGTGGGAGGAGTACCAGGCTCTGGGCGACAAGGTTGCCACCGAGCACCCGGGCTACATCATCGGCGCCCAGGGCGACGCCTTCACTCCCGAGATCTACTTCTGGTCCGGCAAGTGCGAGGCCAACCACATCACGGGCGCCACGTCCGTGACGGTGAACACCGACTCGACCGAGTGCAAGCGGGTCGCGTCGATGCTCGACGACCTTCTCGCGAACGGCACCGTCCCGAACATCTCGGTGTTCTCGCCGGAATTCGTCCAGACCTACACGGACAAGGTCCTCATGATGCCGGGTCCGGCCTGGTACGGCGGCGCTCTGTTCCAGAACCCGGACAACGTCAACACCCCCGCGGGCCAGATGGCCGTCGCAGCTCCGCTGCCGTGGGCCGGTGAGGACGCCGTCACCGGCGACGTCGGTGGTGCGACGTGGTTCATCAGCTCGCACTCCGAGAACCCGGGCCTCGCGGCCAAGTTCGCCACGTTCGTGACGACGGCCGACGACTACCAGGTGGACCTCGCCCCGGGCTTCCCCGCCTTCAAGGCCGCTGAGGACAAGTGGCTCACGAAGCAGGACGCCTCGGGCTACTACGCCGAGTCGCTTCAGCCGCTCGTGGACGCGGGCGGAATGATCTGGAGCGGTTGGGGATCGGGCATCTTCAGCCAGGAGGCCATCTGGGCGAAGGTCATGACCCCCGGTGTCACCGCGGGCAAGAAGCTGGTCGACCTGCTGCCGGATTGGCAGAAGGCGATCAGCGACCAGGCCAAGGTTGACGGTTACACCGTTAACTGATGACGCCGAACACTAGCGACGGGTCGGCCGTCGGCGCGGGAACGCGCCGGCGGTCGGCTCTCGCCGCACTTCTGAGGCGTCGCCCGTCCACGCGCGTGATGCCGTACATCTTCTCCGCCCCCTACGCGATCCTCATGATTGCCTTCGGGCTCCTTCCCGCCCTCTACGCCCTCTACTTGTCCTTCACCAAGAAGGACGGATCGGGCTTCGCGGGGGTCGAGAACTACACGAACGTCATGACCGACTTCCGGTTCGTCCCCGCCGTCGAACACGTATCGTTCTACATCGCGATCTGGCTCGTCTCGCTCATCGTCCTCGTGACGTTCCTCGCGCTCGTCGTGCATTCGCTCGGCATCAAGAGGGTGCGGACCGGCCTCCGCACGATCTTCTACCTTCCCGGCGCGCTCGCGGGGGCGTCGAGCGTCCTGCTCTGGCTGTTCCTGCTCGACCCGACCGCGAGCCCCGTGAAATGGGTCCTCAAGTTTCTCGGCATGAACAGCTTCCTCGAGGTCGTGCAGCCGTCGCACATGCCGCTCATCTTCGCCATCGTCGCGTTCTGGGCGGGCGCCGGCGGCTGGATCGTCATCATGTACGGCGCGCTCAACAACATCAGCGACGAGGTCATGGAGGCCGCGCGTATCGACGGCGCCGGGCCCATCCAGCTCGCGCTCAAGATCCAGATCCCCATGATCCGCAAGTGGATCACCTACATGGTGATCATCTCGCTCGCGACGGGCGTCCAGCTGTTCGTCGAACCCCAGTTCCTCTCGCAGGCGACCACCGCCGTGATCCCAAACGACTACTCGCTCAACCAACTCGCGTACCAGTACGCCTTCAAGCAAAACGACTTCCACGGCGCGTCGGCGATCTCGATCCTCCTGCTCGTCGTCGCCCTCGCGTTGTCCTCGATCTTCGTCGCTCGCGGCGGCCTGTTCGACAAGGAGTAGCACGTGCCTACAACGAGCCGCACTCGTGGCGCCATCGCCAGTCTCACCGGATGGAGCGCGCGGGGCATCATCGGCGTGGTGCTCCTGGTCTTCGTCCTCTTCTTCGGGATACCGCTGGTATGGCTGATCCTCGCGTCGGCGAAGAGCGGTCACGCGCTGAATGTCGAGAATCCCTTCTCGCTCGGGTCCTGGCACGACTTCGCCGACAACTGGAGCCAGCTCTTCGACTTCCAGCACGGAGCCGTCGGAACCTGGGTGAAGAACAGCGCCGTGTATTCCGCCGGAGCCTTGATCATCACGCTCGTTGCCAGTATCCCGGCCGGGTACGCCCTCGCGCTGACGGAGTTCAAGCTTCGTCGGGTGCTCCTCATCATCACGCTCGTCGTCATGCTCATCCCGAACACCGCGCTGATCCTTCCGGTGTTCCTCGAGCTCAACGTCGTTCACCTCATCGGCAACCCGTTCTCGGTGATTCTGCCGATGTCCTTCTACCCGTTCGGCGTCTACCTCGCCTATATCTATTTCTCGACGAGCATCCCGCGCGACCTCCTCTCCGCCGCCCGCATCGACGGATGCAACGAGTTCCAGGTCTTCACCAAGGTCGCCCTGCCTCTCGCGTCCCCCATCGTCGCGCTGGTTGGCTTCTTCAACTTCGTGCAGAACTGGAACAACTTCTTCCTGCCGTTCGTGATGCTTCCCTCGAGCAAGGGGTACCCGATCCAGGTGGGATTGACCTCGTTGCTCGCGTCCACGCCGGCGTTCAACCCGAGTTCGGCGGGTTCGCAGTCCATCCAGCTTCCGACGCTCGCGCTCGCGACCATCGTGTCCGTGCTACCCGTGCTACTCGTCTTCGTCTTCTCCCAACGGTTCCTCGTGCGCGGCATGACCGCCGGTGGGATCAAGGAATAACAACGTCTCGTACCAGGAAGGTCAGATCGTGAAGATAACGGGCTACCGCAGCCTGACGACGTACCACGATTGGGGTCGCGTCATCGGCGACGTCAACGGGGTCATGCCGGACAACCGGACGTCCGTGCCGATCCTGATCCTTGAGACCGACGTCGGACTCGAGGGCATCGGCCTTGGCGCCCACCACGAGGTCGATCGGGTCTTCCCTGCCATCGACGGCGAGGATCCGCGCGCCGTCACCGCGTTGTACGACCGGATGCTCAACCAGGTATTCAAGACCGGCCACTATGGCGCAACCTTCGGATCGATCGGCGCGGTCGACATGGCGCTGTGGGACCTCAAGGCCAAAGCGAACGACGAACCCCTGTGGCGCACGCTCGGCGGGCGCGACCGATTCGTCCGGGGCTACGCCTCGGGCCTCGAGTTCGGACTCGACGACGACGCGATGGTCGCCCTGTACGAGCGTTTTGCCGAGCGCGGGTTCGACGCGGTGAAGGTTAAGGGCGGACGGGACTTCGACGGGGACCTCCGACGCCTCAAGGCGGTCGAGGAGGTGCTGCGGAAGAACTCGACGCGCCCCGCGCTCATGTTCGACGCGAACGAGTCGTGGAATCGATCCCAGGCCGTTCGCTTCGTCAGCGAGCTCGAGAAGCACGTGGACCTCACATGGATCGAGGAGCCGGTGCGACGGTGGGACGCCGCGGGGCTTGCGTCCGTGCGTGCGGGCGTGAAGGCCGCCGTCGCTACGGGAGAGAACCTCACCGGCCTCGAGCAGTACCGCCCGCTCTTCGACGCCGACGCCGTCGACGTCGTCCAGGTCGGCAATGTCTGGGGCGTCACGCACTTCCTCCGCGTCGCCGCCGTTGCCCACGCGAGGGACCTCCCCGTGAGCCCGGTCGCCTTCAACTGCAACCCGGTCGCGCACGCGGCGGTCGCCGTTCCGAACTTCCTCACGTTCGAGGTGCAAGACCTCAACTTCCCCGCTGGATTGAGCGTCGACCAGGAGATCGCCGACGGCGGCATCGTGCTGGGGGACGCCCCCGGCATGGGCGTGACCGTCGACGAGGCGGCCGTCGAGGCCGTCAACACGCGCGCCGCCCTCCCGCCGGTCGGAGGACCGAACGTCCGACCCGACCGCGCCGGCCTTCGGCTCGTCCCCGAACCCCGGTATCCCGCCCTCAACACGGACGTTCCGGGGCGAGGATCAGCGAAGGCCCGCAAGTCGTGACAACGGCGGGGTCGCGAGTAGAACGTCACGCGCTCGTCGTCGGGGTGAGACCCGACAAGCGAGCGGAGTATCTTGAGCTCCATCGCGCCGTCTGGCCCGAGGTCGAGCAGACGTTGCGCGACTGCAACGTCACCAACTATTCGATCTATGTCTTCGCCGATATCCTCTTCGCCTATTACGAGTACGTTGGAGAGGACCACGCGGCGGACATGGCACGCATTGCCGCAGATCCGAAGACGCGCGAGTGGTGGACGCACACGGATCCGTGCCAGGTGCGGATCGCCGACGAGCGCGTGGCCGGCGCGCGGTGGCAGCCGCTCGACGAGGTGTGGCACCTCTCGTGAGCGCGACGCTGGACGCCCACGTTCACGTGTGGGACCGAACGACCGACCCGCAGCCGTGGATCGACCCCGCCTCGATGGCGTCGATTGACCGCGACTTCTCGATGGCCGACGCCGGGAGGATGCTCGACGACGTGGGCGTCGCACGGGCGATCGTCGTGCAGTCGAGCAACAGCGCGGGCGAGACTCTACGCCTCCTGCGCGGCGCGACGGACCGCGTCGCCGGGGTCGTGGGCTGGATCGACCTCACCGACGACGTCGCGCTCCAGCTCGACGCGCTCGCTTCGGACGAGCGGCGGCGTCTCGTCGGGGTGCGACACCTCGTGCACATCGACCCCGACCGCCTCTGGCTCGCGCGCCCCGACGTGCTGGACGGACTCGCGGCGCTTGGCGAGGCCCGCCTCTCCTTCGACGTCGTCGCGCGATGGTGGCAGCTCCCGCTTGTCGAGACCGTCGTGAAGGCGACGCCCGAGACGACGTTCGTCGTCGACCACCTCGGAGGGCCTCCGATCGGCACGGACGACGTGGTGACGTGGGCGGGCCATCTCGAAGCCCTCGCGCTCCACCACAACGTGGTCGCGAAGCTCTCCGGCGTCGCGGGCGAAATCGGCCGGCCGGACTGGGACGCCCGAGACTGCTCACTCGTGTTCGACGTCGCCTTCGAGTCCTTCGGCCCCACACGTCTGATGTACGGCTCCGACTGGCCGCTCGTCGAACTCGTCGGCGGAGCCGCGAAATGGCATGACGTCGCTCTCGCCTGGACGTCCGCCCTGTCGCATTCCGAGAGGGCGGCGGTGTTCGGATCGACCGGCACCGCGGCGTACCGGATCGCGGGGGAAGAATGAGCGATCGAGGCGAGGAGGTCGCGGTGACGGTGCCCTCAGGTATCGGATTCGGCGGGGCGAGCGTCGGAAACCTCCGTCGTGCCATCACCGACGGCGAAGCTGACGCGGCGATCCGACGAGCGTGGGATCGCGGCATCCGCTACTTCGACACGGCGCCCCACTACGGACTCGGGCTCTCGGAGCGACGGCTGGGCGCGACGCTTCGCTCCTTCCCGCGCGGAGAGTATTGCCTCTCGACCAAGGTGGGACGGCTCCTGACGAGGCGCGCGACGCCTCTCGCCGAGGACGACGACGGCTTCATCGTGCCCGGAGACCTCGAGCGAACGTGGGACTTCTCCGCGGAAGGGGTCCGGGCGAGCATCGCTTCGAGCGTCGAGCGTCTCGGCATCCCTCGCGTCGACGTCCTGTACGCGCACGATCCCGATCAGGCTTACCCTGCGGCCCAGCGTGAGGGCCTCGCGTCGCTCGCGGCGGCGAAGGCGGACGGCCTCGCGACGGCCGTCGGGATCGGCACGAACTCCACGATAGGGCTCGCCGAGCTCATCCACGACGGACTCATCGACGTGCTCATGCTCGCGAACCAGTTCACGCTCCTCACGCACCGCGACGCGCTACCGGTGATGGCCGCGGCGGAGCGCTGCGGCGTGAGCGTCGTCGCCGCCGGTGTGTTCAATTCGGGGCTCCTCGCGACGCCGCGTCCCGTCGAGGGCGCGAGGTTCGGCTACCGGGAGGCGGGTCGCGACCTGGTCGCGACCGTCAACGCCCTCGCGGATGTCTGCGAGGCGCACGGCGTCGACGTCCCGACGGCCGCCATTGCCTTCCCGCTCCTTCAGCCCGCGGTGTCCTCGGTGGTCCTCGGAATGAGGTCTGCGGGCGACGTCGACCAGAACATGGATCGATACGAGACGCCCGTTCCGCGAGGCTTGTGGTCGGATCTGGTCTCGGTCGGCGTCGTCGCCGCCGAGGCCGTCCCCTCGCCGTGAAGCCCCCCCGCGCCCTGCGCGACGCGACGAACGGCCTAGGCCTGCGGGCGGCGCCGCTCCCAGCCCTGCTCGATGTGCAGGCGCATCGCTTCCTCGGCGCTCCGGACGTCCTTCGCAGCGATGGCCTCGTAGATCTCGGTGTGCCCCTGGAGCGTGAACTCGAACGCCCCGTGGAAGTCGATGCCTTGGAACCGGGCGTTCTCGAGCGCTCGTCGATACAGGTTCTTCGCGATGTTCTCCGCGAGCCTGTTCCGCGACAGTTCCATGATCGTGAAGTGGAAGACGACGTCCTCCTGGCGGAAAGCGTCGGACTCGCGCTTCGCCTCCCGCATCACGGAGAGCGCTCGGTTGATGCGCCCCAGTTCCTGCGACGTTCGTTGGCGGGCGACCGCGCCCGCCATCTTGGCCTCGAGCGCGCTTCGGACGACCGTGAGCTCGTCGAGGACCGAAAGCGACTCGTCGCTCTCGATCATCGCGGACAGCACGACGTGGTCGAGGACGTTCCAGGACCCGGAGCGCGCCACCTGCGTGCCACGCCCCTGCCCCACCTGGACGAGGCCCTTCTCCTCGAGACGCTTGACGGACTCCCGCAGCACCGTCCGGCTGACGCCGAAGTGCTCACACAGCGCGCCCTCGGGGGGCAGGAGCTCGCCTTCCTTGAACTTGCCCGTGACGATGAGTTCGACGAGCTCTTCGACGACGGCGACGCCGAGCCGCGCGCGTGGCAGCCTTCGGGTCGGGCCCCATTCGGCCGGGATCGTTTCCGCCGCCATACAGTGAACTCTAGTACGGGCGTCAGGATCGCGGACGAAGGTGGAAGCGCCGACGGGGTCCGGGGTCGCGGCTCTCGCAGTCAGGAGGAAAGACATGTCGGAACTTGACATCAGACCGGCCGACGCCGCTCGATACGACGCCGTCGCGCTCGGCGAGGTAATGCTCCGCCTGGATCCGGGCGAGGGAAGAATTCGCACGACGCGCGCCTTCCGCGTGTGGGAGGGCGGCGGCGAGTACAACGTCGTGCGTGGGTTACGCCGGGCGTTCGGGTATCGCGGCGCGATCGTCACCGCGCTGGTGGACAACGAGATCGGACGGCTGGTCGAGGATTGCATCCTCGCGGGCGGCGTCGACACCGAGTTCCTGCGATGGCTTCCGTTCGACGGCGTGGGCCGCGAGGCGCGCAATGGACTCAACTTCACCGAGCGTGGCTTCGGCGTGCGCGGCGCGCTCGGCGTGTCCGATCGGGGTCACACGGCGGCGTCTCTCATGGCGCCCGGGGACGTCGACTGGGACCGCCTCTTCGGCGACCTCGGCGTCCGCTGGTTCCACACCGGGGGAATCTTCGCGGCCCTGTCGGAGTCCGCATCCGCGACGGTCGTCGAAGCCGTGACCGCGGCGAAGCGCTACGGCGTGATCGTCTCGTACGACCTCAACTATCGACCTAGCCTGTGGAAGGCGATTGGTGGTCAGGAACGCGCGCGCGAGGTCAACCGGGCGATCGCTTCGCTCGTTGACGTCATGATCGGAAACGAGGAGGACTTCACTGCCTGCCTGGGCTTCGAGGTCCGGGGAGCGGATCCGAGACTCGAGCGCGTCGAGGCCGACGCGTTTGCCGAGATGATCGACGAGGTGTCCCGCGCGTATCCGAACTTCGCCGTGATCGCCACGACGCTGCGCGGGGTACGGAGCGCCTCGTTCAACGACTGGAGCGCGATCGCTTGGTCGAAGAAGTCCGGGCTCGTCGCGTCGACGGAACGCCCCGGCCTCGAGATCCTCGACCGCGTGGGCGGGGGAGACTCCTTCGCATCCGGCCTCATCTGCGGTCTCCTCGACGGCGAAGACCTCCAGACAGCGGTCGAATACGGGGCCGCCCACGGCGCCCTGGCGATGACGACCCCGGGCGACACGACGATGGCGACGCGTGCGGAAGTCACCAAACTTGCCAAGGGGGGCGGCGCCCGCGTCGTCCGGTAGCGCCGACCCCCGGGCTCGCGGTTTACGCGCCTCTAGACTGGCGGCATGACCGACGAGGTAGACCTCAGCCAGTACCGCCCCGACACGCGCGCCATCCGCGCGGGGATCGAGCGCTCGCAACACCACGAGATGTCCGAGGGGATGTTCCTCACCCAGGGCTACGTCTACGACCGCGCCGCCGACGCCGAAGCCGCCTTCGCGGGCGAGCTCGACGTCTACATGTACGCGCGATACGGCAACCCGACGGTGACGGCCTTCCAGGGGCGCCTACGCGCCATCGAGGGGGCCGAAGCGTGCTTCGCGACCGCCACGGGCATGTCCGCCGTATTCGTGGCTCTCGCGTCGATCCTGGGCTCCGGGGACCGCCTGGTCGCCTCGCGCGCGCTCTTCGGCTCGTCCATCCAGGTGTTCAACCTGTACTTCGCCAAGTGGGGCATCGAGGTCGAGTACGTCGACGGGCACCTCACGGAGCAGTGGGAGAAGGCCCTCGCGACACCGGCGAAGGCGGTCTTCTTCGAGACGCCCACGAACCCGATGCAGGACGTCGTGGACGTCCGCGCCGTCGCCGAGCTTGCGCACAAGGCCGGCGCCCTCGTCGTCGTCGACAACGTCTTCGCCACCCCGATCGGCCAGCGGCCGCTCGAACTCGGTGCCGACGTCGTCGTCTATTCCGCGACCAAGCACATCGACGGCGGCGGCCGGGTGATGGGCGGCGCGATCCTCGGAAGCGACGAGTACGTGAACGGCCCGGTCAAGACGATGATCCGGCAGATGGGCCCGACGCTCAGCCCGTTCAACGCGTGGGTGCTGCTCAAGGGCCTCGAAACGCTCGCGGTGCGCGTGCGCCAGCAGGCCGCGAGCGCGCTGGCCATCGCCCAATTCCTCGAGAGCCAGAAGGGCGTCGCGCGCGTCCTCTACCCGTTCCTCGACTCCCACCCGCAGGCGGCACTCGCGAAGTCGCAGATGGCGCTCGGCGGAACGGTCGTGACCTTCGACCTCGCGGCGAAGGGCGACGTCAAGTCGGCCGCGTTCAAGGTGATGGACGCGCTGCGCCTCTTCGAGCTCTCGAACAACCTGGGCGACGCGAAGTCGATCGTCACGCACCCCGCGACGACGTTCCACCGGAGCCTCGGTCCCGAGGGCCGCGCGGCGATCGGCGAGTCGGATGGGACCATCCGGCTCAGCGTCGGACTCGAGGACGTCGAGGACCTCAAAGAGGACCTCGCCCGGGCGCTCGGAGCGAGGTAGACGCTCACAGCGCGATCCAATACGGCGACCACTAGGTTGGTTCCATGTTCAATCGCAAGAGGCGATCCTCCGGCGACGGACTGCGCCTCGATCCGGCGATCTCGGGTCTACGCCTACGCGCATTGACAGACTCGGCCGAAGAACTCGGACAGTCCCGCGAGGATATGCCCCCTGTATGGCTCGCCGTAATGGAATGGATCGTCCGCGATAGTGCGGTCACCCTCGTGTCGATGAATGACGGATCAACGTCGCTCTACTTCAGTTACGGAGGGGGAGTAATCGGTGCTGGTCAACACGAGCCCGTGGCGATCGCATCGGGTCAGTTTCTTGGCGCGTGCTTCCTTGCGCGAGACTCGTTCGTCTCGGCGACCGAATTCGACTATCCGCCGCCCGGTTTGACCCGCTTCTATTGCCGTACCGACGCCGGAGAGACATTGACGGCCGGCGCTCCGGAGTCCGAAATTCAACAACGTGACCATCCGCTCTTCCGCCCGTGGGGCGCCGCGCAAGCGGTCATCACGCAGATACGTCTTCACACGCCCGAATTCGGCGCGGGCGAGCCGCGTCCTACCGCCGGGGAGTGAACCCCCGCAGCCGCAGCGAGTTGCCGACGACGAACAGCGACGAGCCACCCATGGCGCCGGCGGCGATCATGGGGTTGAGGATGCCGAACGCGGCAAGCGGGATCATCGCGACGTTGTAGGCGAACGCCCAGAACAGGTTGCCCCGGATCGTCGCGAACGTTCGCCGGGCCAGGCGGATCGCGTCCGCGGCCGCCGTGAGGTCGCCGGAGACGATCGTGAGGTCGGATGCCTCGCGGGCGACGTCGCTCCCGGTCCCGATCGCGATGCCCAGGTCGGCCTGCGCGAGCGCCGGGGCGTCGTTGATGCCGTCGCCGACCATCGCGACGCGCTTGCCCTCGGCCTGGAGCGATGCCACGACGTCGGACTTCTCGCCGGGGAGGACCTCGGCGTAGACCCGGTCGATGCCGACCTCCGCCGCGACGGCGTTCGCGGCGCGCTCGTTGTCGCCGGTGAGCAGGACGACGTCGAGGCCGAGGTCGCGGAACGTAGCGACGGCCGCGGCGGACGACGGCTTGATCGCGTCGCGGACGACGATGACGGCCTCGGCGCTCACCGGCGCGCGGACGGGTATCGCGGCGCCGACGGCCGCGGCGGGGGTCCTGCCGGCGAAGACGGCGGTGAAGCCGCGGGACTCGGCGTCGGATGCGGCGTCCTCCAGCTCGGGCGGGACGACGTCGAACATGCGGCGCGAGCCGACCCGGACCTCGCACGGCTCCCGGTCGGCGCACTCCTCCCCCTTGCCGGTCGCCTCCGGCGATCCCTCAACCGTCGCGGTCACGCCCTGGCCGGACGTCACGCGGAAGTCGGTGACGCCGCGGTGCGTGTCGACGAGCCCCGCGATCGCGCGCCCGACCGGGTGCTCCGAGTTCTTCTCGGCGGACGCGGCAGCCTCGACGAGGTAGCGCCTCGCCTCGTCGTCGAAGCCCGGGGCGACGACATCCGTCGCCTCCATCCGTCCCTCGGTGACCGTGCCCGTTTTGTCGAGCACGATGACGTCGACGCGGCGGGTCGTCTCGAGGACGGGCCCGCCCCGGATGAGGGTGCCGAGCTGCGCGCCGCGTCCCGTGCCGACCATGATGGCGAGCGGGGTGGCGAGGCCGAGCGCGCACGGGCACGAGATGATCAGGACCGCGACGGCGGCGGTGAACGCGCGATTGACGTCGCCGGACGTCGTCCACCACACGGCGAGCGTGACGAGCGCGATGCCGATCACCGCCGGGACGAAGACGCTCGCGACGCGGTCCGCGAGGCGCTGGATGTTCGCCTTGCGCGACTGGGCCTCGTCGACCATCGTCGCGATCTGCGCGAGCATGGTCTCCGAGCCCACGTGGGTCGCCTCGACGGTGATGGCGCCGTCGGTCGCGATCGTCCCGCCGATGACGTCGTCGCCGACGCCCGCGCGGACGGGGACGGACTCGCCCGTGGCGAGCGACGCGTCGACGGCGGCGGACCCCTCGACCACCACGCCGTCGGTCGCGATCGTCTCGCCCGGGCGGGTCACGAAGCGCATGCCCACGGCGAGGTCCTCGAGCGCGATCTCGCGCCCGTCCTCGAGCCGGGCCGTGTTCGTCTGGATCTTCGACAGCGATCGGATGGCGTCGCCGGCCCGCGAGGTCGAGCGGACCTCGAAGTACTTGCCGAGCAGGATCAGCGACACGATGACGGCGCCGGTCTCGAAGTACACGTGCCCGGACGCGAACGCGGCGGCCCCCGCGGCGGCGCCGACGAGCACGACGGTGGACCACACCCACGAGGCGGCGGTGCCGATCGTGACGAGCGTGTCCATGTTGACCGCGCCGTGGCGGGCCTGCTTGACGGTCGAGCGGTGGAACGGCCACGCGGAGTAGAAGATGACGGGCGTCGCGAGCGCGAAGGCGAGCCACTCCCACGCGGGCGCCGCGCCCGAGCCGAACTGCAACGCGGGAATCATCGACACGAGCAGGAGCGGGACGGTGAGGATCCCGGCGAAGATCACGCGGCGCCGGTAGTCCGCCACGCGTGAGGCATCGGCTGCCATGTGGGCGGCGTGCTCGTCGGCGCGGCTCATGTGTCCGCCTGCGTGCGGCTCGTCGCCGCCCGTGGCGGGCTCGGGCGCGCTCAGCACCTCGTAGCCGAGCCCGGTGATCGCCGCCTTCATCGCCTCCTCGAGCGCGGCGGGGTCGACCGTGCCGTCGGGGCGCACGGTGGCGCGCTTGGTCACGAGGTTGACGTTCACCTCGCCCGCACCCTCGAGCTTCGTGAGGCCGCGCGTAATGTTCGCGACGCACCCCTGGCAGGTCATCCCGCCGACGGGGAGCTCGATGATCGGGGCTTCGGTGTGGTCGTGCGTCGTGGTCACGGCGCTCCTCCCTTCCGAGCCGTCCTAGGCGAGAACCTCGTACCCGGCCTCGGCGACCGCGGACTTCGCGGCCTCGGTGATCGCGTCCGGCTCGACCGTCCCGTCGAGCGTGACGTGGGCGTTCTTCTTCTCGAGGCTTACGGTGACGTCCTCGACGCCGTCGACGCCTTTGAGGGCCCCGGTGACGTGGTGGACGCAGTGATCGCAGGTCATCCCGCCGATGGCGAGGTCCATCTCTTTCGTCGTCATAGTTCCACGCTATTCCTTCCAGTTGACTAGAACGTCAAGCCGGGGGCGCGGATTCCCGCGACGCGGCGTCAGCGGGTGCTGTGAAGGGCCAGAACGCGCCGTCCTCCGGGCTGGTGCGCGCTCTCCGCCGACGCGGCGATCACCTGGCAGCGGTGGGGGTCGGTGCACGCGCCCGGGTCGACGCCGTCCGCGCGCTCGGCGAGCGCCGCCATCTCGACGCGCTGGGCCTGAAGCGCCGCGATCTGCGCGTCGATGTCCGCGAGGTGGCGGTGGACGAGGTCGCGCGTGTGCCCGCACGTCGACATGCCCGCGTCCTTCATCTCGAGGATCGACCCGACCTCCGCGAGCGTCAACCCGGCCGCCTGGGAGTCGCGGATGAAGCGGAGCCGCTCGACGGCGTCGTCCCCGTAGTCGCGGTAGTTCGACGTGGTCCGCTCCGGCTCCGCGAGCAGGCCGATGCTCTCGTAGTAGCGGACGGTCTTGGCGCTCACGCCGGCGCGGTCGGCGAGTTCTCCGATCTTCATGCGATCAGGATACGCTCAACCTTCCATTGCGCTATAAGGTTTCGCTCCCCCATCCGAGCGTCCCGACGACGGCCGCCGCGGTCTCGGCGGCGGCCCTCCCGTCGTTGTCGAACACGAAGTCGTCGAGATCGTTCGCGACGAGCGCGTCCTCCAGTTCCACCGTCCGGGCGCGGGCGAAGTCCCGCCACGGCCCCTCGGGTTCGCGGGCGTCGAGCCGAGCGAACCGAACCGCCTCGGACGCCGTCACGCGGACGATCGTGACCTCGGCGGCGCCGCCGTCGGACCGGAACGCCCGCGAGTAGCGGTCGCGGTCCGCCGGATCCTCGACGACGCGTGCGACGACCACCTGGCCGAGCCCGCGGCTACGGAATGCCGGCGCCGCACCCCCGAGCGCGTCGAAGAGCAGGCGCTGGTTGTACGGGTCGTCGGCGTCGACGGGTCCCGCCTGGCACAGCGCGTCCGCGTCGATCCACGCGTACCGCGCACCCCGCTCGCCGAGGAGGTCGCCGATCGCCGACGCGACCGCGGACTTGCCCGCGCCCATCGTCCCGCTGACCACGAGAACGCGGGTCGGGAGATCCTTGGCGAAGCAGCGGGACCGGGGGTCGTGCGAGAACTCCCCGTACGGCGCGATCTCTCCATAGCCGATGGCCCGGTACAGGGCGAGGGCCTCCGGTTGTTCCGTGCCCGTCTCGAGAATGATGCGGGTCGCTCCTGCCCGGCGCGCCGCGTCCTCCGCCGCGCCCATGAGGATCCGCGAGAACCCGTTCTTGCGGTGTTCGGGACCGACGTACAGCCGCTTGATCTCCGCGAGCGGCGGCCAACTGCCGTAGGCCTTGAATCGCACCGCCACGGTCGCGACAGGCGCGTCGCCCGCGTACCCGACGAGGATCGTCACCAGCCCGTCGGACGGAAGCTGGACGTAGCCGGGGTCGCCTCCGTACCTCTCGACGATCTCGCTCCACATGGCCTCCCAGAGGCGCACGGCGTCCGGGTCGCCGTAGGGGACGCGACGCACAGTGAGCACGTCTCCAGCGTAGTTCCGCGGGCGCCGGAATCCGGGCGCGGCGCGGGAATGCGGGGACCGACCGCCAGCGTTGAGCAGACGTAGTGGACACGTCAACGAAGGGCGCGCCGTGAAGAACCTGGGTTTCCTCTCGTTCGGGCATTGGTCGAAGGGGGCGGGCTCGCGCGTGCGCAGCGCGTCCGACACCGTCCTCGCGACGATCGACCTTGCCGTCGCCGCCGAGGAGGTCGGCTTCGACGGCGCGTGGATCCGCGTGCACCACTTCGAGCAGAACCTGTCGTCCCCCTTCCCCCTGCTCGCCGCGATGGCCGCGCGCACGTCGCGGATCGAGCTCGGCACCGGCGTGATCAACATGCGCTACGAGAATCCCCTGTACATGGCGGAACTGGCCGCGACCGCTGACCTCGTGAGCGGCGGGCGGCTCCAGCTCGGCGTGAGCCGCGGCTCGCCCGAGGTCGTCGCCGACGGGCCGGGAGCCTTCGGCTATCCCCTCCCCGAGGGGAAGCTGCCGGTCGAGGACGCGGCCGAGCGCATCGCCCTGTTCCGCCGGGCGATCGCGGGCGAGGGCGTCGCCGAGCCCAGCCCGAACCCGTACGGCCACGCCCCGCTCCTGGTGGACGGCATGCTCCCCATCTCCCCGCTCAGCCCGGGGCTGCCCGACCGCATCTGGTACGGCGCCGGCAACATCGAGAGCGCCAAGCGCGTCGGCGCGCTCGGCATGAACCTCATGTCCTCGACCCTCGTGCTCGAGGCGACCGGCGAGCCGCTGGGCGCCATCCAGGCGCGCCAGATCGAGGCGTTCCGCGAGGCCTTCCGCGAGGCGGGGCATGAGCGCGAGCCGCGCGTCAGCGTGTCCCGCAGCATCCTCCCCATCACGACGGCGGAGGACCAGGCGTACTTCGGCGCGATCGAGCTCCAGGAGTCGATGGGCGGGGGCGGCGACCAGGTCGGCATCATCGACAACGCGCGGGCGACGTTCGGGCGCACCTACGTCGGTGCGCCGGAGAAGATCGTCGCCGAACTCGAGAAGGACGAGGGCATCGCCGCTGCCGACACTCTCCTAATCACCGTCCCCAATCAGCTCGGCGTCGAGCACAACCGCCACACCTTCGAGGTGATCGCGAAGGAGATCGCCCCGGCGCTCGGGTGGCGCTAGACGCCGGTCACGCGGGTACGGGCCACCGGCGTCGCGCGACGAGCATTGCCGCGCCCGCGAGGATCAGCGAGACCGCGAGCGGGAAGGGTCCTGAGTCGAGCCCCGTCGCCGCGAGCAGACTCCCCGAGCGCGGCCGCCCCGAGTCAAGTCCCGAGGTCGTTCCGCTTCCGGCAGCGGTGACGGCGTGAAGCACCACCTCGTAGAGGGTCCCGTTGTAGAGCCCCGTGATCTCCAGCGGGCTCTCATCCGTTCCCGTCGCTCGCGGGATCCACGTCGCCCCGCCGTCGAGCGAGTACTCATAGGTGAGGATCGGCAGGCCGCCGTTCGACGTGGGCGGCGTGAAATGGACCGTGAGCGTGCGGTTGCCCGCCACGATCGACGTGATCGTCGGGTCCGTCGGGAGGGTTGGGTCGACATCGCCCGCGTACGTCTGGGCGTCGGTCCCATACGCGTTGGTCGCGGTCACCTCGACCGAGTAGGAGCCGACGGTATCCGGCGTGCCATGGACGCGGCCGTCGGCGTCGAGCGTGAGCCCGGACGGCATCGATCCCACCGTGACCGTCTCGGTCGGCGTCGGGACCCCGTCGACGTTGAGGTAGAAGTCGACCGCCACTCCCCAGGTCAGCGTTCCGAGCGATGTCGTGTTGATCGTCGGCGGCTCGACCGCGCTGCCGCTGAACGTGGCTGCGGCGCTGCCGTACGCGTTCGTTGCGGTGATCTCGACGCTCCACGCGCCCGTGGTCGTCGGTGTCCCCGTGATGGCGCCGGTCGCCGGGTTGAGGGTGAGGCCGCCAGGCAACGCCCCGCCCGTCACCGAATACGTGGGCGCCGGGTACCCGGTCGCGCTGACCGAATCCGAGTACGGCGTTCCGACGATGACGGTCCCGGTCATGCCCGTCGGCGTCCCGGACGCGATTCCCGGGGTCGTCGACGCCGACGCCGACGTCGAGTAGCCGTACGTGTTGTGCGCCTCGACGCCGAAGGTGTACGAGGTGCCGGCCGTCAAACCAGTGATGACGCACGGGCTCGCCGCGCACGAGACGGTGGACCCGCCCGGGGCGACCGTGATCCGATACCCGTCGATCGCGGCTCCGCCGTTGTTCACCGGCGCCGTGAACGTGATCGTCGCTTGTTCCGAGCCGGGCGTCGCGGCGACGCTCGTCGGCGGGTCCGGCACCCCGACGAGGGCGACTGAGGAACTCGCCGAGTACAGGCCCGTGAACCCCGTCGAGCCGTACACGAGATTCCCATACTCGACGACGTAGCCCGAGATGGATGAGCCGTAGTCATCCATCAGGTCGTTCCAGAGACCGTTCGCGGCGTTCCAGTTCGTGACGATGTACGCCTCGATGCCCGACCAGTTGTTCGGCTCCCCGGACGACCAGTTGTAGTAGAAACTCGAGCTGTCGACGACGGTGCAGCTGCCCGTGAGATTCGAGCATCGCGTGAATTCCGTGTTCGCGAGCGGCCCGGCCGCCCACTGCCAGGAGCGGGCGTATCCGCCGAAGTTCGCGATCGCGTGTCCACCGAGCCACACGTTGAGCGCGCCGGGGATCTTGCCGGTAATGAGGGAGTTGACGGAGCTACTGGGAACTGAGGCGAGGTACCCCGTCTGCCCCAAGTAGGAATGCGTCGTGGCTGCCGCGAGCGCGTTCGACCAGCTGATCCCGCTGCTCGGCACGTACTCGTAGAAGTGGCCCGTGTCGGCGCTGTAGACGACGCTGCTCGTCCCGTCCTTCGCGACGATCGCGATCGTCGCGCTCGATCCCTTGTTGGACGTCGACGTGTTGAGTTGGATCGACGCCAGCGCGGCGTTGACCTGCGTGCCGGTGCCGGAGAACGCGATCTCCGAGCCGGTCGCCGCGTACCCGTAATCCAGCGAGATCCCCGTGCCCGTGTTGACCGTGAGCGTGCCGACCGTCGTCGACACCGTGACGGAGACGCTGTCGCTCGCTCCCGCGGTGACCGACATCCCCGCGAGCGTCGTCGTCGTTCCGGCGGTGACGGTCGTTGTGCTCGTCGAACTCGCGCCCGAGACGGCGGCGCGCGCCGGCACCGCGACGACGAGCATGCTCGCGACGGCGACGAACGTCGCGATCACGAGCGACCGCGACCACACCCACATCCTCGGCATTCTCGGACCCCCTAGTCCGGTACGAACGCCTCCCGCTTTCCATCCTGGCCCCGGGACAAACGCCCCGCAACCGGATGAACTGTGGTGCTGATCACGCCGTCGAACGGGCGATTACGTCGAAAAATACCCGCGCGTAATCTCCTCGACCCACGCGGGCTCGCGGACCGCCGACGGGGCGGGCACGAAAGCGCCGAAATGCGGCTTGACGTCGAGCACGGGCGTGCCGTCGATCGCGTCGAGGCCGCGCACGCGGATCACCCGTCCCTCCACGCCGAGCAGCTCGCATCGCGAGACGCCGATGTGGTTCGGTCGGTCCTTGTTGCGCTGGGCGAACACCCCGACCGCGGGGAGATCCTCCCGTCCGCGGGGTCGGCGCACCCCGGTCGCCTCGCGAGACGGGTCGGCGCGGTCGAACGCGTACACCACCTCGAGGTGCGAGAAAGCATCGAGACCGGCGAGCGCCTCCACCGTGAACCGCGCGTCCAGGGTGATCGTCGATTCCACGTCTCCCCACCCGTCGTCCGTCGGCTCGGTACGGGGGCAGGAGACGACGCCGACCGGCGTCATCTCGATGCGATCGGTCACCGGTCTACGCCGTGGCGAGCAGCGACGCGATGACCGACGTGAAGAATCGGACGCCGTCCGTACCCGTGCGTCCCGCCTCCCGCGAGTCCGGTCCGAAACCCGGTTCGCACGCGTGCTCGGGGTGCGGCATGAGCCCCACGACGTTGCCGCGCTCGTTCGTCACGCCGGCGATGTCGCGCGCCGAGCCGTTCGGGTTGCCGTCCCGGTAGCGGAAGACGACCCTTCCCTCCGCCTCGAGGGCATCGAGGGTCTTCGAGTCGGCGATGTACTGGCCGTCCTGGTTCTTGAGCGGGATGGTGATGCGGTCCCCCGCGGCGTAGTCGCGCGTCCACGCGGTCCGGTTGTTCTCTACCTCGAGCACCTGGTCCTTGCATACGAAGTGCAGGTGGTCGTTGCGAATCATCGCGCCGGGCAGCAGGTGGGACTCGCAGAGGATCTGGAAGCCGTTGCACACGCCGAGCACTGGCATCCCGCCACCCGCGGCGTCGACCACGGACTCCATCACCCCGGCGAAGCGAGAGATCGCGCCAGCGCGCAAGTAGTCGCCATAGGAGAAGCCGCCCGGGAGCATTACGGCGTCGACGCCCGTGAGGTCCGCATCCGCGTGCCACAGCGAGACGGGCTCCGCGCCGGCGATGCGTATCGCCCGCGCCGCGTCGCGGTCGTCGAGGGAGCCGGGGAAGGTGACGACGCCGATCCTCGCGTTCACGCCTCCTGAACCTCCACCGCCACGACGTCCTCGATCACGGGGTTCGACAGAAGCGTGACCGCCGCCTCGCGCGCCTGGTCTAGCAGCTCCGAGGTCGCGTCGCCCTCGACGGTCATCTCGAAGCGCTTGCCCTGGCGCACCTCGGTGAAGCCGGTGAAGCCCAGTCGCGGGAGCGCGGAGCGGACAGCCTTGCCCTGCGGGTCGAGCAGTTCGGGCTTGGGCATGACGTGGACGACGATCGTGGCCATGGCCGCAGTCTATCCGGGGGTGCCGGGCGTTCCGGCAGGGCTCTCCCGCAGCTGGTCGATCGTGCCGCTCGGGATGCACACCCAGCCCTCGGTCGGCGCGTGCTGGACCTCGTCGGGATCGAGGGGCGCGCGCCATAGGCCGAGCGCGACGGCGCGTGCCGTCAACGCGCACACGAGGGCGTCCAGCGCGTCGTCCGACTCCATGCATGTCGCGCGTTGGTCGCCCAGATCGAGGGATACGCGCCGGGCCGCCTGTTCGACGATGCGCACCCGTGCCGCGGGGGTCGTCTTGTACTTGGGCTCGTCGAGCCCCCACGCGACGAGGCTCGCCGACGGATACGCCTCGACGACACGGCCGCCCCCGGCCCGCGAGACCTCGATCCCCTCTTCCTTCATCCGCGCGAGGATACCCACGCACCTGAGCGTCGCGGCCGCCAGGCTGCTCGCCGTCGACGGGAGGAGCGTGAGCCCGAGCATCTCGCGGAGCCGCTGGTCGGTCGTGCGGTACATGATGCGGTTGCGCCCACTTGTCGTCGCCACGCGCCGGGGATTCGGGACGGACCCGACGCGGTTGCTGACGATGAACTCGAGGAAAGGATCCGGCCATCCGAACGGCGCGGCGATGGCGACCGCGTCCGCGCGGCGCGCCGCGTCGAGGATGATCTCGTCGTCGACGCCGACATCGAGTTGGACGAGCCGCGGCGACGACGCGTCCCAATCGATGACGGCGATCGCGGTGTCCGCAGTCTGCGAGGACAGATCGACTCCGCAAGTGATCATGGATCGACGCTACGGGAAATCGTCCGTCAGGGCGATCCCTATCCCCCGTACGGCCGATTCGCCGCCGCCACCCGCGTCGCTACCGTATCGACAGGCCCACACAAGGAGGTCGTCGATGCCCGCGTCCGTACGCCCAGGCGCCCACGTCGTCATCGGGTCGGGGTCGGTGGGTCGCCACATCGCTTCGCACCTCGCCGCCGCCGGCGCGGACGTGCGCGTCGTCACCCGTTCGGGCATCGCGATCGACGACGCCGTCCCCCTCGTCTGCGACGCGTCGAACCCCGAGTCGCTGGCGAGGACGATCGGCGAAGCCGCCGTGGTCTACAACGCCGCCAACCCGTCGCGGTATCACCGCTGGCACCGCGAGTGGCCCCCTCTCGCCGCCTGCATCCTCGCCGCAGCCGAGTCCGTCGGCGCCGTGCTCGCGACCGTCTCGAACCTCTACCCTTACGGTCGGGTCGAGGGGCGTATCCACGAGGGGCTCCCCCTCGAACCCGTGTCCCTCAACGGCCGCGTCCGCCGCGACATGTGGCGGTCCGCCCTGGACGCGCACGAGGCGGGTCGAGTCCGCGTCGTCGAAGCGCGGGGAAGCGACTACGTCGGCCGCGGAGTCCAGTCGTTCGTCGCCGGGATGACCGCGGCGCTGCGGGACGGTAAAAGCCCGCGCGGTCTCGGCGACCCGTCGCTGCCGCATTCCTGGACGTATCCAGGCGACCTCGCGGCGACCCTGATCGCCGCGGCGAACGACGACGCCGCGCTCGGACGTGCGTGGCACGCGGTCACGAACGAGCCGCGTTCCCAGCAGGAGCTCGCGGACGACCTCGCCGACGCCGCGGGCGTCGAGCGCCAGCGGGTGCGTCCGATGTCGAAGGCGGCGCTGTGGGCCGCCCGACCGTTGGTGCCCATCACGCGCCCGGTGTACTCGCTCCTCTACCAGTACGAGGATCCCTTCGTGATCGACGACTCGGCGGCGCGAGCGGCGTTCGGCCTCGAGCCGACTCCGTGGGTCGAGGTCGTGGCAGAGACGGCGGCGGACCGACGTCCGCTGCGCATCCGCTAGTTGCCGACGAGCCGGTCGTACGCCTCGAGGTAACGGGCGCGCGTCTTCTCGACGATCTCCTCCGGCAGCGCCGGCGGCGCCTCGCCCGACTTCCGGTCCCATCCGGATTCGGGCGACGTGAGCCAGTCGCGTACGAACTGCTTGTCGAAGCTCGGCTGCGAGCGGCCGGGCTCCCATTCGTCCGCGGGCCAGAACCGCGACGAGTCGGGCGTGAGCACCTCGTCGCCGAGGACGATCATGCCCATGGAGTCGCGGCCGAACTCGAACTTCGTGTCGGCGAGGATGATGCCCCGCTCCGCGGCGATCTCGCGCGCCCGCCCGTAGACGGACAGCGTGAGGTCGCGCAGCGCCTCCGCCTCTGTCTGGCCGACGGTCGCCACAACGTCGTCGAAGGTCACGTTCTCGTCGTGCTCGCCCAGGTCGGCCTTCGTCGTCGGCGTGAAGATCGGCGTCTCGATGCGCGACCCGTCGACGAGACCCTCGGGCAGAGGCACGTCGCAGACCGACCCCTTCTCGCGGTACTCGATCAGACCGGAGCCGGTGAGGTAGCCCCGCGCGATGCACTCGACGGGGAACATCTCGAGCTTGCGCACGACCATGCCGCGTCCCGCGACTTCCTTGGGCACGTCCGCCTCGACGGTGTGATTCGGCACTAGGTCGCGCACGCGGTCGAACCACCACAGGCTGAGCGCGGTGAGCACCTCGCCCTTGCCGGGGATCGGCGTCGGAAGCACCCAGTCGTAGGCGCTGATGCGATCCGACGCGACGACGAGCAGCACGTCGCCGAGCGGATGCGGATCCACGGGTTCGTACAGGTCGCGGACCTTGCCCGAGTAAACGTGGCGCCAGCCGGGCACATCGAGGGCCGGCGGAAGCGAGGGAGCGGCCATCATTCCTCCATGTTCGAAGCGGTGAGTGCGATGTCGGTGCGGTGGTGGGAGCCATCAAGCGTGATGCCGTCGACGCCGGCGTAGGCGCGCTCGCGGGCGGCGGCGAGGCTCGGGCCCATGCCGACGATCGAAAGCACGCGCCCGCCCGCGGACACGAGGACGTCGTCCTTGCCCAGCGCGGTGCCGGCGTGGAGGACGTGGACTCCGACGTCGCCCTCCGCGTACTCGGTGCCGCCGATCGGGTCGCCCGTGCGTGGTTTTCCGGGGTAGTTCTCGGCGGCGACCACGACCGTCACGGCTGAGTCGGGGCTCCACTTGAGCGGCGCGATTCGATCGAGTGCGCCGGTGGCGGCAGCCATGAGCACGCCGGCGAGCGGGGTGGTAAGTCGTGCCAGGACCGACTGCGTCTCCGGGTCGCCGAAACGCGCGTTGAACTCGATCACGCGCACCCCGGACGGGGTGAGGGCGAGCCCGCAGTACAGGACGCCCTGGAACGGGGTGCCGCGGCGCGCCATCTCGGCGATCGTCGGCCGGGCGACGGTCGCGAGCACCTCGTCGACGAGGGTGGGCGGCGCCCAGGGAAGGGGGCTGTAGGCGCCCATTCCACCCGTGTTGGGGCCCTCGTCGCCGTCGAACGCGCGCTTGAAGTCCTGAGCCGGCTCGAGCGCGACGACCGTCTTGCCGTCGCTCAGGCAGAACAGCGACACCTCCGGACCGTCGAGGTACTCCTCGACGACGACGCGCCCGCCGCCCTCGATCACGGCGTCGCCGTGCGCGAGCGCGGCCGACCGGTCGTCGGTCACCACGACGCCCTTGCCCGCGGCGAGACCGTCATCCTTGACGACGTACGGCGCGCCGAATTCGTCGAGCGCGGCCGCGAGTTCCGACGGCGTCTCGCACACCAGCGAGCGGGCCGTCGGCACCCCGGCCGCCGACATCACGTCTTTCGCGAACGCCTTCGAGCCCTCCAACTGGGCCGCGGCCGCGCCCGGACCGAAACAGGCGATGCCCGCGGCGCGGACCATGTCGGCGACGCCGGCGACGAGAGGAGCCTCAGGGCCGATGACCACGAGGTCGGCCTCGAGGCTCTTCGCAAGGCTGACGACGGCCGCGCTGTCGAGCGGGTCGACGTCGTGGAGCTCGGCGACGTGACCGACTCCAGGATTGCCGGGCGCCGCGTGGAGCTTCGTCACGTCCGGGTCGAGGCGGAGGGCCCGGGCGATCGCGTGCTCGCGCGCCCCGGAGCCGATGACGAGTACCTTCACCCGGGCTACTCTACCGGCGCCGTCCAGCCCGCCGACCGGTCGATGCACGCGGCTCGCGCTAATCGGTGATCTGACACTGAACGCTGTGGCATTGATCCCCGCTATCGGTGTCCGTCGCGTCCGTGATCTGCCCGTTGACGGGCGTAGGGATCGCGTCGACGAAGAGCTCGACCGTGCCGAACGACGACGGCGCATCGTCCGCCTCGTCCGCGGTGAGGAACGCCAGGCCGCCGGCGGAGGCGTCGAGTACGCGAACACGTAGAGCCAGGGTTCCGTCGTCCGCCGAGTAGGTCGCCCCGACCACTTCGAACGCGAGCGTGAAGGTCCCGCCGCCCTCGTCGGCGAGGACGATCGCCGCGTTCACCGGGTCGTCGGTCGCCTGATCGAGCGACCCCGCGAGCTGACGCGTGGTGACGGCGCCCGCGTCGCGATCGGGGTGATCGGAGAAGTACGTCGCGTGAGGGGCGACGTCGGCGAGGACGAGGTCGAACGTTCCGGACGAACTCGAGGCGTCGATCGTCCCGCTAGTGGCGGTGACGACGAAGAGGTAGCCGTCCGAGCCGCGCCCGAGGGCGACGGGGCTGAGGCTTGAGGTGAGGAGGAGGCCGATCACGGCGATGGCCGCGACGGCCCACGCGACGATGGCGGTGCGCGAGTTCTTCATGCGTCCCGACCGTAGCCGAGAACGGCGTATATGGGGAGGCCTAGGCGCTCAGCAGGTCGTGTCGGACGACGATCGCGTCGCGGCCGGGGCCGACGCCGATCGCGCTGATGCGGCACCCGGATGCCTCCTCGAGCGCGAGCACGTACTTCTGCGCCGCGGGGGGGAGTTCCTCGAAGGTCCGGGCGCCCGAGATGTCCTCCGACCACCCCTCGTACTCCTCGTAGACCGGCACAGCCGCGCTGAACGCCGCTTGGTCGAGAGGCAGATCCTGGTACCGCACGCCGTCGACGTCGTAGGCGACGCACACGGGGATCGTCTCGAGGCCCGTGAGCACGTCGAGCTTGGTCAGCACGAAGTCCGTCAGGCCGTTGACGCGCGTCGCGTAGCGGGCGACCACCGCGTCGTACCATCCGCAGCGACGCGGCCGTCCCGTCGTCGTCCCGTACTCGTGGCCGACGCTGCGCAACCTCTCTCCCGCGTCGTCCAGAAGCTCGGTGGGCATCGGCCCCTCACCCACGCGGGTCGTGTACGCCTTGACGACGCCGATGACGCGATCGATGCGCGCCGGCCCGACGCCGGAGCCGGTGCACGCCCCGCCCGCCGTCGCGTTGGACGACGTGACGAACGGGTACGTCCCGTGGTCGACGTCGAGCATGGTCGCCTGACCGCCTTCGAACAGAACGGTCTCGCCGCGGTCGAGCGCCTCGTTGAGCACGAGCGACGTGTCGGCGACCATCGGTTCGAGGCGCGGCACGTAGGACAGCAGGTCGTCGACGATCTCGTCGACGGTGATTGCGCGGCGGTTGTACACCTTCACGAGGAGGTGGTTCTTCTGCTCGAGCGCGCCCTCGACCTTCTGGCGCAGCAAGTCCTCGTCGAACAGATCGCCGACGCGGATCCCGACGCGGCTGATCTTGTCCGCGTACGCCGGTCCGATGCCGCGGCCCGTCGTGCCGATCTTCCGCGAGCCGAGGAAGCGTTCGGTGACGTGGTCCATCGTGCGGGAGTACTGGGTGATGAGGTGGGCGGCGGACGAGATGAGGAGGTTCGAGGCGTCGACGCCGCGCTCCTGGATGGCGTCGATCTCCTCGAACAGGACGCCGAGGTCGACGACGACGCCGTTGCCGATCACCGGAGTGCACCCCGGCGTGAGGATCCCCGACGGGAGAAGGTGCAGGGCGTACGTCTCGCCGCCGATCACGACGGTGTGCCCGGCGTTGTTGCCGCCGTTGTACTTGACGACGTAGTCGACGCGAGAGCCGAGAAGGTCGGTCGCCTTCCCCTTGCCCTCGTCGCCCCACTGGGCCCCTACGAGTACTACTCCGGGCATGACGCCCTCCTCACACGAGAAAGGTCCCCGCGGCCTTCGACCGCGGGGACCCTCGCGGTCGCGTTACTTGATCTTCTTGCCGGCGCTTCCGAGCTGCTCGCAAGCCTGGACGACTCGGGCCGCCATGCCCGCCTCGGCCAGCTTGCCCCAGGCGCGCGGGTCGTACATCTTCTTGTTGCCGACCTCGCCGTCGATCTTGAGCACGCCGTCGTAATTCCGGAACATGTGCTCCACGACCGGACGCGTGTAGGCGTACTGCGTGTCCGTGTCGACGTTCATCTTGATGACGCCGTGGCTGACCGCCTCGGCGATCTCCTCGGACGTCGAACCGGACCCGCCGTGGAACACCAGGTCGAACGGCTTGTCCTTACCGACCTTCTTGCCCACCTCGGCCTGGATTTCGCCGAGGATCTCCGGGCGGAGCTTGACGGCGCCGGGCTTGTAGACGCCGTGAACGTTTCCGAACGTGAGGGCCGTGAGGTACCGACCCTTCTCGCCGGTACCGAGGGCCTCGACCGTCGCGAGACCGTCCTCCGCCGTCGTGTAGAGCTTCTCGTTGATCTCCGCCTTGACGCCGTCCTCCTCGCCGCCGACGACGCCGATCTCGACCTCGAGGATGGCGTGCGCCTTGCCGCAGAGGTCGAGGAGCTCCTGGGCGATCTCGAGGTTCTCCTTCATCGGAACGGCGGAGCCGTCCCACATGTGGGACTGGAAGATGGGCTCCTCGCCGCGGCCGACGCGCTCGGTGGACAGCGCGATGATCGGCTTGATCCAGTTATCGATGTATTCCTTGGCGCAGTGGTCGGTGTGCAGCGCGATGGTGACGCCGTAGTTGTGGGCGACCTCGCGGGCGTAGGCGGCCAGCGCGAGCGATCCCGCGACCTGGTCCTTGATCGTGGCGCCGGACGCGTACTGTCCACCGCCCACGGAAACCTGGATGATGCCGTCGGACTCCGCCTCCGCGAAACCCTGGATGGCGGCCGTCACGGTCGACGACGACGTGATGTTGATGGCCGGAAACGCGTACCCGCCCGCCTTGGCGGCGTCGAGCATCGCGTTGTAGGACTCGGGGGTGGCGATGGCCATGCGTGTCTCCTGCGTTCGAAGCGGATTTGTCCGCCCCTATTGTGTCAGAAACGGGCTGACCCGGTCACGGGACCTTGAGCCCGGCGGCTCGCGCCTCCCTACGCGTGACCGGCGGCGATGTCCCCGTGTTGACGGATCCACGCGTGCATCGCGATCGCCGCGGCGGCGCCGGCGTTGATCGACCGGGTGCTGCCGTACTGCGCGATGGCGACGGTAGCCGCGCTCGCCGCCCGGGCGCCGTCTGTCAGTCCGGTACCTTCCTGACCGAACAGCAGGACGCACGCGCGCGGCACGTCGAACGTCTCGAGGGGCACGGAGCCGGGGAGATTGTCGACGGCGACGACCGGGAGGCTCTCGGCCGCGGCCCAGTCGGCGAACTCCGCGATCGTCGGATGGTGACGGATGTGCTGGTAGCGATCCGTCACCATCGCGCCGCGCCGGTTCCACCTCCGGTTTCCGACGACGTGTACCTCGCGGGCGAGGAAGGCGTTCGCGGTCCGCACGACGGAGCCGATGTTGAGGTCGTGGCGCCAATTCTCGATCGCGACGTGGAACGGGTGGCGTCGCGCGTCGAGGTCCGCGCGGATGGCGTCGAGGGTCCAGTAGCGGTAGCGATCGGCGACGTTGCGTCGATCGCCTTCGGCGAGAAGCTCAGCGTCCCATTGCGGCCCGACCGGGTGAGGGCCCTCCCACGGTCCGACACCAACGGACGACCCCTCGTCGGGCTCCTCGACGCTCACGCGTCGAGGCCCTCGTTTACCGCGGCGATGATTCCTTCGATGAGGCACGCGTAGAGCTCGGTGGTCGTCCTCAGGTGGGTCTGCCCATCCTCGCGCGTGCGCGCGTCGTAGTCGCTCCAGGAACCTTCGCCGCCGAGTATCCACGCGTAGTGGACGGCGGTAACCAGGCGCATCGCCTCGTCGGTGTAGCCGTAGTCGGGCAGGACGTCGAAGGGACCCTGTGGCGGTCCCGCGCCCGCGAGCACCGCGAGGGCGCGTTCGAGCGAGCCCGCCCACTGCCCGAGCCGACGCTCGCGACGGGCGTGGTCGAGCGCGACGACGATGACGCGCTGCAGGTGCTGCGTCGCCTCGTCGACGAAGACCTCGGGAGCGAGCGAGGAATCGTCGATGTGGCGGAAATGCACCACCCAGAGGCCGCGGCGGTTGCGCTCGGCGGTGACGGGTTCGCGATCGGAAACCCACGCCGCACGCCGACCGCGCGTGTCCACGACCGTGAAGTTGAACGGCGAGAAGGTCGCCATCTTCGCCTTGTTCGGCAGCGCCGCGTCGCGAATCACACCGCCCTCGACGCCGACGCGGAGGTCGCGCGGACCCGCGCGAGGGATCCAATCGAGCCACCGGCTCACGTCCTTGGGGCGATAGCGCTCGTGTCCCGGGATCACCAGGCCGACGGGGGTGTCGAAGTACAGCTCGTGGGCGTGCCGGAACGCGGAGAGGTTCCCGTAGCTCGGTTTCGGAGCCCGGCCCGCCCTCCAGGCGCGTGCGTGGGCCACGAAAGTCGCCGCCGCCGCCAATTGCCCGTCCACGTTGCGATGCTAGCGCGACCGGCCCGGCGCAAACCGGACGATTCTCGGACGGCCTCTCTCGCACCCGTGACGCACGTAGGCTGTGCGGGTGACTACGAATCTCCTTCCGGCCCTCGGGCCGTCCTGGATGGATCCCGAGACCCTGCTCGATTGGTTCGGATCGTGGGCCGTCTGGGGCGTCGCCGCGGTCGAATTCATCGAGACGGGCCTGCTCTTTCCCCTCCTTCCCGGAGACACGCTGCTCTTCACGGCGGGCGTCTTCACCGCGAACGACGTCATCACCATGCCCATCGGCCTCGTTGTGACGATCACCGGCATCGCCGCGATCCTCGGCCCGCAGAGCGGCTACTGGATCGGGCGTCTCGTCGGCCCCCGCATCTTCCGGCGCCCGGATGGGCGCATCTTCAAGAAGGCGAACATCGACAAGACGCACGCGTTCTTCGACAAATACGGGGGACGCGCCATCGTCCTCGGCCAGTTCGTGCCGTTCGTCCGCACGTACATCCCCGTCGCCGCGGGCGTCGGGAAGATGCCGTACCGGCACTTCGCGGTGTTCAACGTGATTGGGGCACTCGTGTGGGGGGTCGGCGTCACGCTTCTGGGCTTCTCGCTCGGTTCCGTGGCGTTCGTCAAGGACAACTACGAAATCGCCGTGCTGCTCGTTCTCGCGGTGTCGCTCATGCCGATCGCGGTCGAGTGGATCCGTCACCGCCTGGCCGCGCGCCGCGCCGCCGACTAGCCCGCCCGGGACACGCCGAAGGGCCCGACGCCATAGCGTCGGGCCCTTCGGATTCCCAGACTAGAAGGATACGGACGGCGCCTGGCGAGTCGCCTCGTCCTGCGTCTCGAAGTACTCCTCTTTGTGGAAGCCGAACATGCCCGCGATGATGTTCGTCGGGAAGGTCTCCACCTTGGTGTTGAGGGTTCGCACGTTCGCGTTGTAGAACCGGCGTCCCGCCGCGATGCGGTCCTCGGTGTTCGTCAGCTCGGCCTGGAGCTGCTGGAAGTTGACGTTCGCCTTGAGCTCCGGGTAGTTCTCGACCACCGCGAAGAGCTTGCCGAGCGCCTGCGTCAGGACGTTCTCCTGGGCCGCCTGCTCCGCCGGGCTCGATCCCGGGGCCGCCGCGGTCGCGCGAGCCTTGGTCACCTCCTCGAAGGTGCTCTTCTCGTGCTTCGCGTAACCCTTGACGGTCTCGACGAGGTTCGGGATGAGGTCGTGCCGCCGCTGAAGCTCGACGTCGATCTGGCGCCACGCCTCCTGCACGAGGTTGCGGAGCTTGACGAGCCCGTTGTACTGGCCAACGGCCCACAACAGGACAATGACGATAATGCCGATGACGATGCCACCGATCAACATGGCGAACTCTCCTTAGGGTCTCGGTCCTACCGTGATGCTAGCGGGCGGGGCCGTTCTTGCCCACCGCTCGCGACCCCTAGTCCGTCGAGCGGCGCGTCGATCGCCGCCACACGTCCTCGGGTATCGCCTCGGCGACGTCGACCAGGACGTCGAGCCTCCGGGATAGCCGACGAATTCCCCGCGATCCGGCCCGCCACGTCAACACCGCTCCCGCGTCGACCACGATCGGCATGCCCCGCAGCGCACGACGTTCCATCCTGCGTCGGAGCCGCGGACCGAACACCGCTCGGACAAGGTCCTGATGCTCGGAGACGATTCGCCAATGATCGTCGAAATCCGGGCTCCCGAGGACGATGTCCTGACCGCCCATGAGCTTCGCGATCGACGCGGCCAGGTCCTCCGGGAGCAGCGCGAACGGCGGTACGTCCGCCTCAAGCTCGACCAGGGTGACCTGGTAGACCTGCGGAGTCGGGCGTCCGATGACGTACGTGAACGTCGTGCACGTGTGGAACCGGTAGGTGCCCGTCAGCACGTTCCGGGCGGCGCCACCGAAACCCGAACCGAAGGGAAACGTGGAGAACCGCCGCTCGTACGCCTCGTCCCGCGACCGAAAATGCCACCCCTGCACCGCCGCGAACAAGGCCATGCGACCCCGATCGCGCGCGAGCGTCCACCACAGGTACAACGCGAGCGTGACCGCGACGACCAGCGTCCCGACGGCCGCGACGAGACGGATCCATGTGGGGATTTCCGGAGACAACGCGACGACACCGACCACGCCCGTCGCCGCGAGGAGCCCGAGCAAGACGTTCGTCGTGCTCCACCGGAACCTCATCACGGGCGAGCCCTACCCGTGCGTCTTAAGGTTCGGGTCCTCGGGGGGGGAGTCGGGCGTCGGCTCCCAATCGTCGTCGCCGTAGTGCGACCCGAGTCCCCGGGCCCATTCCTCCTTGCCCAGTTCCGTGTAACGACCGCTCGTCAGGGCGAAGGGGGTCTTCGCCCAGGACGGCGCATTCGCCTCACGCTTGCGGGCCGCCTCCTCCAGGCGGTCGTGAACCTCCTTGAACTCGCGATACACGAACTCCGGGATGAGCCGAGCGACCGCCGTGAGCACGCCGAGGCGTCGCGCGAGGTCCCCCGGACCGCGGCGCTCGACGGCCCAAGCGTAGACGGCCGAACCTTCGATGCGGATCGCCATACCGACCGCGTCGGGTTTGAGCAGGCGTTCCATGAGCCGCGGGTGCACCACGTCGTGGGCGTACTTCTTGTCGCCCGCCTTGACGCGCCATCGCGCGTTGAAGGCCGCGCTCTCGAAGTCGATGTCCTGACCACCGAGGAACTTCGCGAATTTCGCGAGCGCGTCGTCGGGAACGATGTCGACTTTCGCCAGCGGGTACGGGAGGTCGACGCAGTCGATCTGCCAGGAGCGCGGGACCTTTATCTCGTCCTCCTTGCCGTCCTCGTACTGGTGCGTGAAGGACGCGCACGAGAAGCCGTTGAACGGTCCGTACACCACGTCGACGTCGCGCTGCTCCCTTCCGGTCCCGAAGGGGAACGCGGCGAGTCGATTCCGGTACGCGTACGTCGCTGGCGCGTACGACCATCCCTCGACCTGGCGCGCGAACTGCGCCATCGCGCGCCGGTGCCGGCTATGAACGCGGACATCCCACGCCCACCACGCGCCTGCGAGCACGAACACTCCCACCGCGGCGAGGTACGGCCACGCGCCGGCGATAGCCACGACATCGAAATGAAGGAGCAGGTACGCGACAACGCTGAGAGCCCCCAAAGCGGAGGAGATGATGCTCCCGGGCGTGACGCGGTAGTTCATTGGGGATCGAGACCTAGGTCCGCGAGTTCGTACAGCGTGAGGTACGGCAGACCTCGCGCCTCGATCGTCTCGCGTGCTCCCGTGTCGCGATCGACGATCACGGCGACGGCGACGACGCTCGCTCCGGCCGCCTCGAGGGCGTCGACGGCCGTCAGCACGGATCCGCCCGTCGTCGACGTGTCCTCGACCGCCACGACGCGTCGGCCGGACACATCCGGCCCCTCGACCTGGCGTTGAAGCCCATGCGACTTCGACTCCTTGCGGACGAGGAAGGCGTCGAGCCTCTCGCCTCGCGCGGCCGCGGCGAACAGCAGAGCCGACGCGACGGGATCCGCTCCCATCGTGAGGCCTCCCACCGCGTCGACCGCGCCCGGGCCGTAGCCAGCCGAAGCGAGAAGGTCGAGGAGGAGATCCCCGACGAGCGGAGCACCCTCGTGATGGAGCGTGATACGGCGGAGATCGATGTAGTAGTCGGCCTCACGCCCCGACGCGAGCGTCACGCGTCCGCGGATCACGGCGATGTCGGAAATGAGGTCGCGAAGGCGGTCGCGGGGGCTTCCATCGATCATGATCGACAGCCTACCCACGCGAGCCTTTCGTGCCGCGACTCCGGGCCGGGGCTACCGCGCGCTCCTGCGCGCACCGCGGCGAACGAGGCGGCGCGGCAGCACCCTCGCGAGGGCCATCATCGTCGCGTACCGCGCACTCGGCGTCACCATCACGCGACCTCGCCGGGAGGCGCGCAGCGTCGCACGGACCACGTACGGCGCTTCAAGCCACACGACCCGGGGAAGCCCCCCGAAGTCGAGGCCCGCGCGCTCGTGGAACTCCGTGCGGACGAGGCCCGGCCGGACGACGGTCGCGGTCACGCCCGTGCCGTGAAGCGTCCCCGCGATCGATTCCGTGAAGACCTGCACCCACGCCTTGTGCGCCGAGTACGGGCCCGAAGCGGTTTCGGCGGCGACAGATGCGACGTTGATGATGCGCCCGGCCCCCCTGGCGACCATCGCTTTCGCCGCGGTCTGCGACAGGTGCATCACCGCGCGGACCATGACGTCGAGGGCTTCGTCCAACTCCTCGGAGCTCGACGAGAGGAATCCGTGCCGCAAGCCGAATCCGGCGTTGTTGACGAGAAGGTCGACGGGGCGCGCGTCGTCTCCGAGCCGCGCGGCCACGCGATCGACGCCCGCGCCCTCGCTCAGGTCGGCGACGAGGACCTCGGCTTCTACCCCCGCCCCGCGGATATCGTCGGCCACGGCCTCGAGGCGAGCCTTGTCTCGGGCGACGAGCACCACGTTCTGGCCCCCCGCTGCGATCTGCCGCGCGAACTCCGCGCCAAGCCCCGCCGTCGCCCCCGTCACCACGGCCCATGTCATGGCTCCACCCTAGGGCCGCGCGGGTACCGTGGTGGGGTGCGCCTCGCCTCGTGGAACGTCAACTCAATCCGCTCGCGCGTCGACCGCGTCGTCGCGTTCCTCGAACGCGAGGACGTCGACGTCCTCGCGATGCAGGAGACCAAGTGCAAGCCGGAGCAGTTCCCGTCCGAAGCGTTCACGGCGGCCGGGTACACGGTCGCGTGCCACGGGCTGCACCAGTTCAACGGCGTTGCCATCGCTTCGCGCGTCGGGCTCGACGAGGTCGCGGTCGGCTTCCCGGGCCAGCCCTCCTTCGGCAAGCCCGGCGAGGAGCCGGTTGTCGAGGCGCGGGCGCTCGGCGCGACGTGCGATGGGGTGCGCGTGTGGAGCGTATACGTGCCCAACGGACGTGCCCTGGACGACCCTCACTACCCGTACAAGATCGCCTTCCTCGAGACGCTCGCCACCGCCGCAAGCGCCTGGGCGGCGTCGGCGCCGACCGCGATCGTCGGCGACTGGAACGTCGCCCCTCTCGACGGCGACGTGTGGGATGCCGGCCTGCCCGAGCTCGCGACCCACGTCGCCTCCGACGTCCGCGACGCCCTCGGCCTGCTCGCCGGCGCCGGGTACGAGGAGGTGACCCGACGCTTCCTGCCGGACGCCGCGACCTACACGTACTGGGACTATCAGCGGCTGCGTTTTCCTCGCAACGAGGGCATGCGCATCGACTTCGTCTACGCCTCCGACGCTCTCGCCTCGCGCGCGGTCGGAGCGACCATCCACCGCGACGACCGCAAGGGCCAGGGCGCGTCCGATCACGTCCCCGTCGTGGTGGATTTCGACGCAGCCGCCGGTACCGTGGTGTCATGACCGTGCCGCCTGGGACGCCCGAGCGTCAGAGCCTCTACGCCGATCCGCATCGCGCGGGCGCGTGGGAGCCGACGGTGCCCACACGACCGTCGCGTATGTGGGTGATTCCCGTCGCCGCGGCCGGCGTCGCGATCGTCGGCCTCGCGATCTCGTTCGGCATCGCTCTGGGGCATCGGATCGGGACGAGCGACGTCGTGGTCGACGACCCGGACGGCCAGGAGATCAACGCGCTCCAGGTGGACGTCGGCACGTGCATCACCGACCTCCCGAACGACGGGCGGGTCGCGCGCGTGACCGCGGTTCCGTGCGATGTCGCTCACGTGGGCGAGGCGGTGGCGACCTACCCCGTCGCCGGCGACGAGTGGCCGGGACGCGGCGCGGTCGTGTCCGAGGTTCTCGGGTATTGCGGGTCGGTGATCCAGCCGGGACCGGCGGGCTCGGGCATGTTCCAGGCGTCCGACTGGGGCGCCGGGCTCCGATGGGTCGCGTGGGTACCGACGGAGGAGAGCTGGGCCGACGGTGAGCGCGCCGGCGTGTGCGTCGCGTACCGGGAAGCCGGCGTTCAGGGGTCGTTCGTCGCGGCGACCGCGACCTTCGTGAACTAACGCCTACGCGTCTGCCTTCTTGATGCTGCGATCGAGCGTGCCCTCGGTCGGGTAGACGAAGCACACGACGGAGCGGGCGCCCTTGCCCCAGCTCGATTCGGACGGCGCCATGGTACGGAAGTAGTACTTCGCCGCCGCGTACGGGATCCCCGCGTACGGCTCGAATGCCGCGAGACACTGTTCGTCGGCCGTGGTGGCGATCGCGTCGGAGTCGTACGCATCCAGCTTCACGTCGAAGACCGCGAAGACTTCGGCGACGTGCGGCATCGAGCACTCGACAACCTCGACCGTGGAGACCTCAGTCCCGTCGCGGTCGAAATCGAAGCACTCGCCGGGCTTGAGAGACGCGACGGGGCGACCGCTGCATCCCGCAAGCGCGGCGGCGATCACCACGACTGTCGCGGCGATTCGCAGAGTACGCATGTCACCCGTTCCGTTCCGGGAGCGGCGCGCTCCCTGGTGTCAGGCTAGTCGGCTTCGTCGGATTTGGCTTCGGACGCCGCCCCGTGATTGTGACGAATTGCGCTCTCCTGCGGATGCGGACGTTGCGGACGTTTGGGTACCGTGGTCTCACCAGGACTGACGGAGGATCATGGGGGCCCCTCGTACCATCGCGCTCGTGGAGGATCACGCTCTGATCTCCATAGGTTTTCGCGACCTCGTCGAATCAGCGCCGGATCTCGACCTCGTGGCCATGGTGACGACGGTCGCCGGTCTCGACGAGGTCAGCGAGGCCATCGACCTCGTCGTCCTCGACCTACGCCTCAACGACGGGACGTCGCCCGCCGACAACGTCGCGGCGATTCACCGTCGCGGGTCTCATGTGCTGATCTACACGGGCGCGGAGGACCGTCGCCTGATCCAGCAGGCGGCCCGTAGCGGGGCGCTCGGTCTCATCCGCAAGTCCGCCGAGCCCGAAGTCCTCCTTGAGGCGATCCGCACGGCCGCGAGCGGTGGAGAGGTATTCGGCGCGGATTGGGCCGCGGCTATCGACGCGGACAGCGAACTCCAGGACGCTCGGCTCAGCCCGCGAGAGCAGGAGGTCCTGAGCCTCTATGCCTCGGGCGAGACGGCCGTGTCCGTCGCCCAGCGCACCGGCTTGTCGCGCGAGACCGTCGCCGACTACGTCACGCGCATCCGCAAGAAGTACGCGGAAGCGGGTCGACCCGCCCATTCGCGCGTCGACCTGTACCGCCGCGCCATGGAAGACGGACTCCTGGACGGTCCGGAATGACCCCGCGGAACGCCGATCTCCATCGCGCCCAGGAGCGCGTGCAGCGGGCACTCTACATGGCGACGGGAATCGGCGCGCTCGTCTTCGGCGTGCTCCTGCTACCGAAGATCGAATCACAGTGGAACGAGCTCACGACGGCGTTCAGCGTGTCGCTCGTCCTCGTCGGCGTGATCGTCCCCGCCTCGCTTACCGGCATGGCGTGGATTCTCCCTATCCGCGCCCTCATCACCGTCGCCGGCGGCGTCGCCGTCTGCTTCGTCCTGCTCCAAGTGCTCTGGGTGCCTTCGATGGTCGTCCCGCACCTCGACGATGCGGCGGCCCCGTGGGTCCAGGGGATCAACGCCGTGCCCGCGACGCTTGCCGCCGTCACATGGCGCAACAAGTGGATCTGGCTGTACGGGATCGCCCAAGGCCCGATCGTCACCGTCGTGCGATTCCTCGCGACGGGCGAGGATCTGAGGGGCGCGATGCTCGACGGGCTCGGCGCCGTCGTCTTCTGCACCATCCTGATGCTCGCCTCCGGATCCGTCGTGGGGGCGGCGCAACAGCAGGACCTCGTCGCCGCCCGCGCGCGGGCGCAGGCGTCGCTCGAGGCCGCCACGCGCACGCGCGAACGGGAGCAGGCCCGCATCAACGCCATCGTTCACGACGACATCATGTCCGTCCTCCTCTACGCCGCCCGAGAGGGTTCCGGCCCCCGTCTTGCCGAGCAGGCCGAGTCCGCGCTCGCCAGCATCGCGACGTTGTCGATCGACCCCGATGAGGCCCCGGATTACGTGCCGTCCGACGCGGTCACCGCCCTTCGGGCGGCGGTGAGCGAGGCGGGCGAGCAGGTGGAGTTCTGGACCGCGGTCCAGAGCGACGTGGCGATCCCGGCGCACGTGGTCGAGGCGTTGACCGAGGCGCTGAGCGAGGCGGTGCGCAACAGCGTGCTGCACGCGGGCGACGGTCCCGAGGTTTCGAGGGTCGTGACGGTGACCATCGCCGACAGCGGTGTGCGCGTTACGGTCAACGACACCGGCCGCGGCTTCAGCATGCGCAACGTCCATGACCGACGCCTCGGCATCCGGGTGAGCATCCACGAGAGGATGCGCCTGCTCGAGGGAGGAAGCGCCACCGTCGAGTCGCGTCCGGGTCAGGGCACGACCGTCACGCTTCAGTGGGATCGACGACTATGACGACGACGCGCATCGCCCCGCCGAACGTCCGCGCCGGCTCCATCGCCGCGAGCACGGACGTCAGCCGCCTGCTCGGAATCGGCAAGGTCGGTGCACCGCTCCTGCTCGCGCTCTTCGTCGCCGGCAATCTCACATTCACGCTCACAACGCTCGACCGGGTCGCGTCTCCGTGGCCGTGCATCGTCGCGATGCTCATGGTGAGCGCGGCCGCCGTGCCGATCGTCGTGCCGCACCCCGACCCGTTCCCGCTCGAGTGGACGCTCTGGGTACTGATCGCGGTGACCGCGAGCACGGCACTGATCTCCTGGCAACTCGATCCGAGCGCGAGCCTCGGACGCGAGGCGTGGCACTTCGGGGCGAACACGTGGCTGCTGTTCTTCGTCTCGATGCGCGGCCGCCCGGCGCTCGCCTGGCTCGGATTCCTCACCATGGCCGCCATCACCACGTGGTGGGCCGTGAGCGTCGGAAGGGGCGTTGTCGCCGCCGTCCTCCTTCTCGACACCCACGCGGGGATCCTGTTCGTCGGCACGCTTCTGCGCGGCGCCCTGCGCCGGGCGTCGCGTCGCATTAACAGCCTCAACGCCCGTTCCCTCGATCTCGCCTCCGCGGCGGCGAGCTCCGAGGCGGAGCAGGACATCCGCCGCCAGCGAGTCGCCGAGCTCGCGGAGGTCGCGACGCCGTTGCTGACGAAGATCGCACGCTCGTCCGTCGTGGCTCCGCACGAACGGATCGACTACCTCTTGGCCGAGGCGACGCTGCGCGACAGCGTGCGCGCCCGTTCGCTCCACCTGCCGGAGATCGCGGCGGCCACGGCCGACGCCCGCCGACGCGGAGTCGAGGTCACCTTGCTCGACGACCGCGGCGGGGGTCTGCCGAATCCCGTGGCGATGCGCCGGCTCACGGACCGCATCACCGAGTCGCTCCGCAACGTGGACCGCGGGCGCCTCACGGTGCGTCTCGCTCCCGCGGGGCGCGAGACGGCGGTGTCGATCGTGATCGAGTCCGCGGGGACGACGAACCGCATCGATCTGGACGCCGAGGGTCAGCCCGTGGGTTTGGTCGGATAGGAGACGCGCGGGTGGCGGTGGAGCGCGCCCGAAGGGATTCGAACCCCCAACCTTCTGATCCGTAGTCAGATGCTCTATCCGTTGAGCTACGGGCGCACGGCCCGAGGGCCGAGTCACGAGTATATCCGCTCGCGTCGGTGGCGGAGACGGTGGGATTTGAACCCACGGAGGGCTTTAACACCCTCACGGTCTTAGCAGGACCGCGCACTAGGCCGGACTATGCGACGTCTCCCAGAACGAGGGTTCAGACTACCGGGCTCGAGGTCCGCGCGCCAATGCCGGGCGGACGCCCGGCATTGGCTCTCCGCGTTCCTAGCAGCAGCCTCCGCCGCAGCAGCCTCCGCCGTCCATAATCCACCTCCTTTCGATGTACATCGAATCTTTACCCTGCCGCATGTTTCGATGGTTGTCAAATCAAAAGGTATACTGTGCGGATGGACGCTTCCGTGGATCGCGCGCCCGTCATCGAGGCGCTCTGCTGCCCGCCGCTCGGCGAGGCGACGCGGCTCACCCCAGACGAGGCGAGCGTCATGGCCGACCTACTCGCCGCCCTCGCGGACCCCGCTCGGATCTCGATCGTGTCGATCCTCGCGGGCCGTCCGGACCACGCCCTCACGACGCGGGAGCTCGCGCCCATGGTCGCGCTCGGCGAGGCGACGGTCAGCCATCACCTCAAGCGTCTGGCCGAGGCAGGCATCGTCGGGAAGCGACGCGACGGTGCGAAGGTGTACTACTCCCTCAACCTCGCCGCTGTCCGCGCAGTCGCGACCGTACTCGACGTCAACTGCGACTGCTGCTAGTCGGCGCCGCCATTGGCGGAGAGTGTGGGATTCGAACCCACGGAGACGCAGGACGCCTCAACGGTTTTCAAGACCGTCACCTTCGGCCGCTCGGTCAACTCTCCTCGGCGTCATTGTGCCAGCCAGGGGCCTACTTGCGGCGCTTGCCCTTGCCCACGTCGATAACATCCTCGAGTTTCCATGACGCGTCGCCCTCGGATGACGTCGCGGGAGGATTCGCGGGCGGCGGCGTCGACTGCGCCTCTGGCGCGGGAGCCGGCGTGGCGTCCTTCTTCGGGGCGGGCTTCGGCGCCGGCGGGCTAGCGTTCTTCTTCGCGGCCTTCTCCCTGCGCTCCCTCTCCTTCTTGGCAGCCTTCTCGCGCGCCTTTCGCTCGCGCGGCGACAGCGGCGGCTCCTTCGCGACCGGGGGCGGGGGCGCGACGACGCCGGGCGGCGGCGGCGCCGCAGCGGGCGTCGCTCCCGCCGCGTTCGGCGGTTCGAGCCCGGGCACGCTGTCAGGGCTCGGAGCGTCGAGCGTGAGACCGCCCGGACGGACTTCCTGCGTCACCGGCTGCGACGGTACGCGGGGGAACGGCGCGTCGTTGCGTCGCGGCGCGATGGATTCCGGCTCGTCGAGCTCGACGTTCCACGTGATCGGCACCGTAAGCGGTTGCGATTCCTCCGGAGGCTCGGTGGGCACGGGCTCGGGCGGCCGGGACGCGCGCGAGTCCGGGTGCGGATCCGTGTCGAACATCGGACGTCGCGGCGGCGCGTCGCCCGGGTTGCGCGGGGGCGCCACGGGCGGGACGCCCCGTTCCTCTCGGGGGATTGTCGGGATGTCGACAGCCTGGGCGGGGTCCGGCGGCGCAAGCGCGGGCGGCGGTTCGGAGATGGACGCGTCCGCGGCGATGACGCCGCGGGGGGGCGCGGGAGTAGCCGACGGAGGAGCCGGCGGACGCGGCGGAACGGGGTCGTCGCCCGCCGGCGGCTTCGGGACGCCCGGAGGTCCGGCCGGGGAAGCCGGCTTGGGGGGCTCCGGGAGCTTCGACCACGGCAGGCCGTCACCGGACGTGTCCTCGTCGACCGGTTCGAGGCCCGGATCGTCGCCGTCTTCGGGGCCACGCCACGCCTCGATACGCGGACGATAGGTGCCAGCGTGCGGCAACTCGGTGCCGTCCTCCTCGCTGACGTCGTCGCCGTCCTCGTCCGACTCGTCGTCCGTCACTCCGTTCGCGAGCACGGCGGCTTCGGCCTCGCGCAGAGCCCGATCGAACTCCGACATCTCCTCGAGCGCGGGCGGAGCCTCGTCGGACGCATCGTCGCCTTGGGGCTCGTCGTCGTCCGCGGCATCGTCGGTAGCCACGGGCTCCGACGGGGACTCGTCGCTCTCGCCCTCCGCGGATTCGGTCGTGGCGATGGGTTCCGACGGGGACTCGTCGCTCTCGCCCTCCGCGGCATCGTCCGTGGCGATGGGCTCCGACGGGGACTCGTCGCTCTCGCCCTCCGCGGATTCGGTCGCTTCCTCGGTCGAAGTCTCGCCGTCGTCCTCCTCGTCGTCGGACACCTCGTCTTCGGGAACGGGCCCGGCGGCCGCGGCCGCCTTGGCTTCCTCGAGGGCCTCGTCGTACATGTCCTTCTTGGGTGCCACCTCGGGCAAATCGAACTCCGCGCCTGGCTCGTACGGCGCGTCGAGGGCGACCGGCTTCCAGTCTTCCGGAGGACCCTCGAACTGCATGTACCAGTCGTCGGGGAGCCCGGGCGAGACCACCGTGAGGTCGTACATGCGCGCAACGCTCGCGAGCGCGGGATCGTACGTGGCGATCGTGTCGACGCCGTCGTGGCCGACCGCGGCGCCGAGGTGGAGGGCGGCGAAGGGCTTGAGGACGGCGGTGGCGTGGGAGGAGATCGTCACGTCATTGTCGCTGAAGCGGATGACGCCGACGCCGGAGCGCACGGTCTCGACGATCTCCAGCACTCGATCCATCGACCGGCGGGGGTACAAGTCCGCCGCCTGACGCAATTCGGTGAAGCCGAGTTGCGAGGTCACGAACTCGGCCACGCGCGACGAGGCCCATGCGCCCCATTCCGCGTGGTGCCGGACTCCGGGCAGGAATCGGCACAGCGCGGAACCGTCGAGGTAGATCACGCGATTCAGCGTAGCGGCGACCTGCACGGCCGGTCACGCTCCACGCGGCGGACCGGCCCCTGCGTGTTGTCATCCACGCTTGGACGGACTACTTGAGGCGCTCCATCGCGAGCTGGACAACCGCGATCAGCGCCTGCTTCGTCGCAGCGCGCTCGCGGGCGTCCGTGTAGATGAGCGGGACTTCCTCCGACAGGCCCAGGGCTTCGCGAACGTCGTCCAGCTGGTGTCGTGCGACCCCGTCGAAGCAGTTGACCGCGACGATGAACGGGATCCCCCGGCCTTCGAAGTAGTCGACCGCGGGGAAGCACTGGTCGAGGCGTTCGGTGTCGACGAGGACGATCGCCCCGATCGCGCCGCGAACCAGGTCGTCCCACATGAAGAGGAAGCGGTCCTGGCCGGGCGTGCCGAAAAGATACAGCCAGAGCGAGCCCGGAAGGGCGATACGGCCGAAGTCCATGGCGACGGTCGTATGGGTCTTGCGCTCGGTGATCCCCCCCGCGTCGTCGACGCCGACCGAGTGCTCGGTCATCGCGGCTTCGGTGTTGAGGGGGTCGATGTCAGAGATCGAGCCGATGAAGGTGGTCTTGCCCACGGCAAACCCACCCGCGATCACGATCTTGACCACGGTCGGAGCAACGTGCGCGGCGCCGTCAGAAACGGTCGCGTTAGAGGGCTGCGATGCCATCGAGAACACTCTCCAACAGACTCAGGGTGATGCCGCTTCGATCCTCGACGTTAGCCGTCACGGGCGAAGTGGCGTGAATGGTCAGGTACTCATTTTCCGATAGGTCGGCGACCAAGACCCGAACCACGCCAAGCGGGAGCTTGCAGTGGGCCGAGAGTTCGGCTACCGAGATGTAATCCTCCGCAGCGAGCTGCAGAATCTTCTTCTTCTCCGGGGTCAAACCCTTCAAAGACTTTCCTTCGCTGCGCGTCTCGACGAGCGTCTCGAGCGCGAGCCCATCGGACTCGCTCGCGACCCGCCCGCCGGTCACGGCGTACGGACGAACGGTATATGCGTCGTCGTCGCCGTGAACGGCTGCTTGTGCGTAGTCGTCGGTAGGCATGTCAGCTCCCGGCGCTATCGCGCAACTTCCCGTCGGTGGGGAGGTTTTGGCGCATCTCGGTGATGAGCTGCGGCGTCAGCACATTCTCCGTACGGGACACCAGCAGGGTCATCTCGTAGCCGACGAGTCCCACGTCGCACGTCGAGTCGGCGGCGACGGCCAGGACGGAGCCGTTCGAGATGCTCATCAGGAAGAGAAAGAGCTCGTCCATCTCGATGATGGACTGACGAACCTCGCCGGCGTTGAGCTGACGCGCCGCGCCTCGCGTGAGGCTCGACATGCCGGAGACGACGGCGGCGAGCGTGTCACCGCCTGTCCGGTCGAGGTTCTTCGACATCGCCATCAGGAGGCCGTCGGCAGAGACGACCAGCGTGTGGCGCGTGCCGGGGACAGTCTGGACGAAGTTGTCCAGCAGCCACCCGAAATTGGTGGCTTCGGTGCTGAGCGCAGTCACTGGTCCTCCTTGCTTGCGTTCCCGGGGCGGGAAGCGATCGGTGCGCGGTTCACGACTGGACCCCATCGTCCGAAGAGCCGTGAACGTCTGTGGTGTGATTGGCCGCGGCGTCTGCACGACCGCGGGTGGTTCCTGTGTAGAAGCCCGAGAAGTTAGCGCGGACGCTTTCCGGGTCTCGCTCGACGGGCTTGGCCTCCGCCGGCGCCGCCGGCTCCGCGGTCGCGACGGCCGAGCGCTCGCGCTTGGCGAGTCCCGCTCGCGTGCGCTGCACCGTCGGACGCTCTTTCGAGAGCGAACTGAGCTCCGAGAACACGGCGCTCGCGACGTCCGCGTCGTAGTCCTCCTCGGGCGGCGGAGCGCTGAATGCCTCCGGGCTGTATCCGGAGTAGTCCGGCTCGCCTCCCGCGACCTCGAGCGCCTGGGCGCCGGCCGCCTCCCAGCCGTAGGGCTGAGCGAACTGGTCGGGCGAGTACGTGTCCCATTGGGCTCCGGGAACGGACGGCTGAGCGAATCCCGCGTCCTGTCCGTAGAGCCCCTCTTGGCCGTACGGCGCCTCTTGGCCGTACGGCGCCTCTTGGCCGTACGGCGCGTCCTGGCCGTAAGCCGCGTCGCGGCCGTACGGCGCGTCCTGGCCGTACGCCGGAGCCTGGGGGTAGGCGTCGGCGTCGGCAAAGGGAGCCTGCTCCGGCGCGGGCGCCGGATAATCCGGGGCGGGGGCCGGCGTCGGATCTTCCTCGAGCACGGGGATCGCGTCCGCGTCGCCCGACGCCGACTCGACATCGAGCGCAGGCCACTCCCGGGGCGCTTCCTCGACGAGCGCGCTGCCCCCGACGATCTCGGGAATGGTCCCATTCGGGTCCTCCGCCGGGAACGACTGCGCTTCCTCGTCGGTCCCCAGCGGCACGGACTCGATCGGCGGGACTTCGAGCGAGGCCGTTCCGGGCGGCGTCGCGGGGTCGAACGACGCGACGTCGTAGTTGACCGCGAAGTCGTCAGAAGGAGCGTCCGAGCTCTGGACGTCCGGGATGGCGAACGCCTCGGCGGTACCGTATCCCGATGTGTCCGCGTCGGCGATCGGCGCGATCTCCTCCGGCGTGCCGGAATCAAGGTCCGAGGGTAGCGAAGGCGCGACCGTCCAGTCTCCAAACGGCGACGGCGCCTGCTCGTCGGCCGCGGGGACCGCGGCTCCGTACGATTCGGTCGGCGCGCTGTAGTCCTGCTGCTCGAACGACGGCGCCGCGGGCGCCTCCGCCTCGAGCGACGGCGCCTGCTCGTCGTACGACACGGGAATCGCGTCGGCGTCGGCGGTCGGGACATCGGGGACAACGCCAGACTCTGCGGATGCGTAGTCGGCGAGCGCGGATCGTGCGTCGCCGTTCGCTTCCGCGACAGTCCAGTCTTCCGTACCCGCCTGCGGCGCGTCGGCGGCCGTCTCGTACGGGCTCACGGGCGTTGGCGCGGGGTCATGCGGCACAGGCTCGGCGGGCGGTGCGTCCATCGGCGCGGCGTCGACCGGTGTCGCGTACTCCTGCGGGGTCGACTCGGCGACCACCGGGAACGGAGTCGCGGCGGGCGCGGGCGCCGGCTCGGGCTTCGCCTCGTCGGACTTGCGTCGCCCAAAGAGTCCGCGTCGCTTTTTCCGACTCGTCGGAGCGGGCTTGTCTTCCGAGCCCAGCAGCGCGTCGAGCGTCGGAGCGGGCTGAGCCTCCGACGCGGGCGGCACGTCGCTCGCCTGAGCGGGATCGGTCGGAGCGACGTGAGCCGGATCGGTGACCGAGAGCGCCGGATACTCCGGTGCGGCGTACGGGTCCTGGTCGCCCTGCGACGCGCCGCCGTCGACGGACTCGTCCTCGGGAGCGAGGCTCGGAACAGTCATCGAGTTCGCGGGGAGGATGAGATCGCCGTCGTTCGCGCCGGGGAACGCGTCGTCGCGGTGGTCGAAGCCCCGGCTGATGGCCGGGTCCTGACCGAAGCTCCAGTCGGGTGCCATAGATCCTTCCTCGCCCTCCGACGTGGTCGCCGAAGGCCCCTCCTCGGTTGCGTCCTTGCCGCCTGTCGTCGCTTCTTCCGCTACGGCCTCTTTGTCCGCTTTTCCATTGTCCGTCACTTCGTCGACGGGCGCGACCTCAGCGTCGTCGGCGGCGGGGGCGGGCGTCTCGGCGTCAGGCGCGACGTCGCTCGCGGCGGCCGCAGTCTCCGCGCCATCCTTCTCCGCGTCTGCCTTCGTTGAGTCATCGGCCTTCGTCGCGTCGTCGGCCTTCTCCTTCTTCTTGCCCGAGCCCGTGGTGTCGGCCGTCTCGTCGATCGTCTCAGGCGTGGGCTCCGGCTCCGGCTCCAGCGCCGGTACCTCCGTGGGCTTCACGTCGTCGTCGATCGCTTTCGGTACGCCGCCCGAACGGCGGGTCGCGTGGCCCAGGGACTCGGCCTCGGGATCGATCTCCACGGGTTCGGAGTCGACGCCGCGAGCGCGGAATCCGCGGAACATCGCGGACCGGCGTTCGACGATGCGTCCGCCGCCGGCCTCCGCCTCGCGAGAAAGCTCGTCGAGCTGACCCGTCGACGGGTGCTCGGGCAGGCCGAGGACGGTAGACGTCTCCGGGTGCGCGGCCGCCTTCTTGGGGCTACGCCGCCGCGCGGGAAGACCCTTCGCCGTGACGCCAGACGTCAGAGACCCGAGGTCGACCTCTTCGCTCGTCGGGGCCGACGCCGCGTCAGATTCGATGAGCTCGTCGAGGTCCTTCGGGGAGGACGACGTTGCGAGCTTCTCCGCGGCGTCCTTCGCGATGGAACTCGCGACGCTGGACTCGTCGAATTCGTCGACCTCCTCGTCCGAGGAGTGCGAGACGAGGGCGGCCGGCACGTGCAGCCTCTCGTCCGAGGTCGACGTCGACGACCGCGAGGAGCTCGAGGCGCTGTCCGGCTCCGCGACTACGTCGAAGAGGCTGCGGGGCAGGGATACCGTCGCGGTCGTGCCCTTGCCCTCCTCGCTGGTGAGTTCGACCTTCGCGCCGATGCGGCGGGCAATGCGACCGACGACGAACAGGCCGAGGCGCTGCGCACCGAGGATCTCGGACGCGGCGGAGGACACGACACGGGCGTTGGCATCGCGAAGTTCGTCCGGCGTCATACCGATACCGAGGTCGCGGATCTCGACGACGTATCCGCCGTCCTTCTCGAACGTGTGGACGGTGACCTTGGTGTCGGGGTCGGAGAACACCGTGGCGTTCTCCAGGAGCTCGGCAAACATGTGGCCCGCGGTGAGGGCGGAGTGGCCGACCATCGACGGGTCGGCGTCGAGCTCGAGCTCGACGCGCTCATAGAGTTCGATCTCGGACGACGCCGTTCGGATGACGTCGGACAGCGGCATCGGACGCCGCATGCGGCGACCGGAGTCGATGCCCGCGAGGACGAGGAGCGATTCCGAGTTTCGACGCATTCGGGTCGCGAGGTGGTCGAGGGCGAACAGCTTGACGAGCGTGTCGGCGTCGTCCTGGGTCCGCTCCATCTCGTCAATCGAGGCGAGCTGCCGGTTAAGCAGCACCTGGTCGCGGCGGGCGACGTTGACGAACATCTCGGAGATGGATCCACGAAGGGCGGCCTGCTCGCCTGCGATCGCCAGCGTGGCCGCGTTGACCGCGTTGAACGCCTCGGCGAGGCGCCCCACCTCGTCGGCGGATTCCACCGGGATCTGCACCTCGGAGACGTCGACCGACTGACCCGGCAGCGCGACGCGTTCCACCAATCGCGGGAGTTCCTGGCGGACCGCGGTAGCCGTCGTGGTCAGGCGGCGGAGCGGGCGCACGATGCCGCGGGCGATGAAGAGCGCGACGAACAGCGACGCGAGAACGACGAGCGCGGCGCCGAGGGCCGTGAACAGGGTGGCCAGCAGGGTGGACCGGGTGTCCGCCTGGGCCTGAGTGAACGCACCCTCCCAGAGTTCTTCTGCGAGCGGCGCATAGGACTGGTCGATCTCGGTCGAGACCATTCCCGACCAGTCGTAGTCCCGCAGACCGGGGACCAGGGCGTCCTCACCGGTGGCCAGGGTGAATCGCACCTGGGTGAACGACGAGCGGTCGTCCGGGTTATACGAAACGCCGAAGCCCGGGAACACCGGGGTGCCGGGAACCGCCTCGACGGCCGCCTTCGCGTTCTCGAGAGCCACGTCGGTACGGACCTGGAGGTCGGTGAGGCTCGTGACCTGGTCGCGTCCCGCGAACGACCCGTGGCGGATCACCGTCCCGGCGAACGTCTCCTCGGTTCGCATCGCGTCGATGAGCGAGTTCACGGCCGCGAACGCGGTCAGGCGGTTCGCGAGTTGCCGCTGCGTAATGCCGCCCGCGACGATTCCGGCGAGGCCACGCAACTGGGGGATCGGCTGCTCGTACCACGACGACGGGTCGACGCTGTTGTAGTTGAGCGAGCGGATCAGCACGCGGCGCTCGTCGATCGTGCCCAGGTAGGACACCGCCGACTTCGCCGCGAGGTCGAGCGTCGCGTTCGCCTCGCGGGCGCTGATGTTCGCGACCGCGGCGCGGAAGGCCTCGAGATCCCCGTCTGTCACGCCGATCGACTCCTCGAGCGGGGTGACGAATTGCTGCGCACCTTCGAGGAGCGCGCTCGACGCCTGACCTTCCGTGGTCACCGCACCCGCGAGGTTCGAGATCGCGGCGTTGACCGTCGGCAAGCCGGTGCGGCCCTCGATGCCGCGCAACTCGCCGGCCAGATCGACGAAGGCGGCCCGCAGGTCGTTGATCTCGTCGACGGTCGGGGCGGTAAGGCGGCCGTTCGCGTCGCGGCCGATGTCGATCACGCGCTCCGCCGTGACGCCCGTGCGGAATTCCTCGTTGACGTTCTCTGGCGGGATGATGGAGGAGGTGCCGTCGGCGTTCGCCGTCGTCTGGAGTCCGACGACGTCGATGACGTCCTGGCGTATTTGGATGGCCCTCGCCTTGTTCGCCGGGGGCGTGTTCGCGATGACGCCGAGGAAGTCGAGGAACGCCTGATCCGTCGCGTCGCGCGCGGTCGCGCGCGCCTGTTCTGCAAGGAAGTAGGTGTCGTACAGTCCGGTGGCGTTCGCTCGTTCGTTCTGAAGATCGGTCGCGAGTGCGTTGGACGTGCGGACGACATCAAGGATCTGCTCGACATTGCGTGCCGAGTCGAGGTTCCGGGCAGCGGAGAACGTCACCGTCGCCGCGACGACGATGAGGACGAGAATAGGCACGGCGACAACCGCGAGGATCTTCCCGCGGACACCGAGTCTGCCGAACATCGAGCCTCTCCCTGGTCCGTGTCGGGTTTCCGAGCACGTCATTCGTTCTGCCGAGCTGGCAGTCCCCTACCTGTTGGTTATCGGCCACGTCGCCGATCACCATGAGCACAAACTGCCTAACTCGCTACACATGAGACGCTAGTGCCATGCATCCATGACGGCACTCCGGGGGGATTCTCTGTGAAAGTTGTCACTTTTTCCGATTTCGGTGGACCTGAGGTCTTCCGGGTCGAATCGGTCCCCACGCCCGAACCGGGCGCGGGAGAGGTCCGCATCCGCGTCGCCGGAGCCGGAGTGAACCGCGCGGACGTCCTCCAGCGCCAGGGTCACTACCCCCCTCCGGACGGGGCTCCCGCGTGGCCGGGCCTCGAGGTCTCCGGGGTCGTGGACGCCGTCGGTCCGGGCGTGACGAACGTGTCGCACGGCGACGCCGTGTGCGCGCTCCTTGCCGGCGGTGGGTATGCGGACCACTGCCTCGCCGCCGCCGGCCTGGTGCTTCCCGTCCCGGCGGGAGTCGACATGGTCGGCGCCGCAGGACTCGTGGAGGCGGCCTGCACCGTTTGGTCGAACCTCCGCGGGGCAGGGGCGCGACCGGGCGACTCCGTGCTGATCCACGGAGGAAGCGGAGGAGTCGGGTCGCTGGCGATCCAGATCGCCAAGGCGGCCGGGCTCCACGTCCTCACGACGTCCCGCGGACCGGAGAGGACGGAGCGCTGCGCGAGCCTCGGCGCCGACGTGGCGATCGACTACATCGAGGACGACTTCGAGGCGATCGCTGAGGCGGAAGGCGGGGTGGACATCATTCTCGACATCCTCGGGGCGGTGTACCTCGACCGGAACATCCGGGCCCTCGCCCCCGGCGGGCGGCTCGTGGTCCTCGGGCTGCAAGGGGGCTCGCGGGCCGAGATCGACCTCTCGGCCCTCCTCGCCAAGCACGCCGCGATCGCCGGGACGACGCTCCGCGGGCGACCGCTCGAGCAGAAGGAGGCGATCGTCGCGGACGTCCGCGACAGCGTCTGGCCGTGGATTCCCGGCGAGGTGTCGCCCGTGATCGGCGCCACGTTCGCCCTCGAGGACGCCGCCGCCGCGCACGAGGCGCTCGAGACCGGCGACGTCTTCGGGAAAATCGTCCTGACGACTTCCGACGCGCCGACGACAGCCTAGGCGAGGTTGCCCGCGGCCAGCGACGACGCGAGCGCGGGACTCGGCGGGACGCGGGGGATGAGCGTCGCCTGGAGCGCGTGGTAGACGTCGGGCTTGCCGTCCCACACCGTCCGCGAGACGTGCTGATCCGGTCCGAGCTCGTGGAACCAGGAGCCGCCGACGTGATCGATGTGGTGAGCCCCCGCGTACTCCCACCACCGGCGGTAGTGGTCGGCGTACTCCTCCTGGCGCGTCCGCCGGTACAGCGCCGCGGCGGCGCCGATCGCCTCGGCCGTGACCCAGTGCATACGCTCGCGCACGACGGGTCGGGCGTCGTAGTCGATCGTGTACACGAACCCGGGCTCGCCGTCCGCCTGCCATCCCTCGCGCACCGCCGTCGAGTACAGGGAGCGGGCGGCCGGGATCATCCAGTCTGCGGCGGCCATTCCTCCCTGCTCCCGCGACGCGGCGGCTTGGACCGTGAGCCTCGCCCATTCGAAGGAATGCCCGATCGTCGTGCCGTACGGGCGGAAGGCGTGGGCGGGGCGGTCCTTGTTGTAGTCGCGGTCGGGGGCCCAGTCGGCGTCGTAGTGTTCGGGAAGCCGCCAGTCCGCCTGACGCGCGTATCCGTCGACCGCGCGTTCGATGATGCGGAGCGCCCGCGTCAGCCACTTCGGCGCGGCGATCGCGTCGGCGGCGGCAAGGAACGCCTCGACGGCATGCATGTTGGCGTTGAGACCGCGATACTCCTCTTCGGTCTTCCAGTTGCGTCCGAACAAGTCCCGTGCCATCCCGACGCCGTCGTCCCAGAAGTGTTCTTCGAAGGTCGCGAGGGCGTCGTCGAGGAGTTGGGCGGCGCCGGGACGTCCGGCAACCGTCGCGGAGGCCGCGGCGAGGATGACGAAAGCGTGCGAGTATGCCTCCTTCGCGTCGTTCGCGGGTGCCTGCGCGCCCATCGCGGAGAACCAGCCGCCGTACGCCTCGTCGACGAAGCGGCCGGAGAGCGCCGCGACGCCGTGGTCGACGAGCGCCGCGCACCCGGGTCGACCCATGAGGGCCCCGAGGGCGAACACGTGGGTCATGCGCGCCGTGATCCACAGCTCGGTCGGCTTGTCGGGGTCGCGCGTGCCGTCGTCGCGCAGCCATCCGAACCCGCCGGATGGATCGACGGCGGCCCGGGCGAAGTCGAGGAGCCGGTCCGTCTCGTACTCGAGCCAGCGAACGTGCGCCGGAGAAGTGAGCCAGTTCATCGCGTCGCCCTCCTTGATGGCGTCGGCGCCTCAGCGGCCTCTTCGAGGATAGTCCGCGGGGCGCTGGCGTCACATGATGGCGAGTCGCTCCGGATCGATGAGCGCCTCGAGCACGGGAAGGACCCCGTCGTCCTCGACGCTTCCCGCGACGTCGTCCGCGACGGCTTGGACGTCCTCGGGCGCGTTCCCCATCGCCGTGGAGTGTCCCGCCCACCGCAGCATGTCGATGTCGTTGTACCCGTCGCCGATCGCGACGGTGTGATCGGGGTAGACGCCAAGTTGGCGGCGCAGCGCCTCGAGCGCCGAGGCCTTCGACACCCCGGGCGGCGTGAGGTCGAGCCAGGCCGACGCCCCGACGACGTACGTCACCTCGTTGAGACCGATGCGGCCAACGAGGTCGTCGAACCTCGATACGTGCTGGCCCGGCGCGCGGATCACGACGCGCGTCGCCTCCGTCGCGCAGAGTTCGTCGAACGCCACGACGCGTTGGCGGCCGCTCAAGTCCCCCAGCGGGAACTCCTCGCTGACCCGGTACCCGACGCCGAGGTCCTCGACCGCGTAGCGCGCGTCGGGCATTTCCTCTCGTATCAGCTCGAGCGCGGCGCGCGGATTGAACGTCACCTTCTCGGAGATCTCGTAGCCGCCGACCGCCGCTGGATTGAGCCGGATCGTCACGGCGCCGTTGGAGCAGACGGCCCAGCCCCGTCGGATTCCGAGGGCCTCAGCGATCGGCATCGTCGCGATGATGCTGCGCCCGGTCGCGAGGATCACGTGGTTGCGGCACATCCGGACCTGCTCGACCGCGCGCACGACCTCGGGCGAGATCGCGCCGCCCCAGTTCATGAGCGTTCCGTCGACGTCGAGCCCTACCATGCGCCAGTCGTCCGGCCCGAGGGGCGGGCGCATCTGGGCGGGATCGGTGGCCATGGGACGACCCTACGACGCGGGTGTGATTCCTCGCTTCGCGCTACGCGATCGGTCGGAGCTCGTCGAGCCCGCCGAGGTACGGACGCAACGCCTGGGGTACATGCACCGACCCGTCCGGACGCTGGTGGTTTTCTAGCAACGCGACGATCCACCGCGTCGTACCGATGGTGCCGTTGACCGTCGCCACGGGGGTCGTCCCCCCCTCGCCGCGCTCGCGCGTTCCGAGCCGCCGCGCCTGGAAAGTCGTGCAGTTCGACGTCGAGGTGACCTCCATGTACCGCGATTGGCTCGGTAGCCACGCCTCGCAATCGAATTTCCGTGCCGCGCTCGATCCGAGGTCGCCGGCGGCGACGTCGATCACGCGGTACGGGAGCTCGAGCTTCGCGAGCATCGCCTCCTCGAGTTCGAGGAAGCGCGCGTGCTCGGCCGCGGCGTCGCCCGCCGTGCAGAACGAGAACATCTCGATCTTGTGGAACTCGTGCACCCGAATGATGCCGCGCGTGTCGCGTCCGTGGCTCCCGGCCTCGCGCCGGTAACAGCGGCTCCACCCGGCGTACCGACGCGGACCGTCCGCGAAATCGAGGATCTCGTCGGCGTGGTAGCCCGCGAGCGCAACCTCCGACGTCCCGACGAGGTAGAGGTCGTCCGCCTCGAGCCGGTACACCTCGTCCGCGTGCTTGCCGAGGAAGCCCGTGCCGCCCATGATCTCCGGGCGGACGAGCGTCGGGGGCACGACGGGCGTGAAGCCCGCCTCCATCGCGTGGTCGAGCGCCGCGCCCAGGATCGCGAGCTCGAGCCGGGCTCCGATTCCCGTGAGGTAGTAGAAGCGCGCGCCGCTCACCTTCGCCCCGCGCTCCATGTCGATGGCGCCGAGCGCCTCGCCGATCGCGAGGTGGTCCTTGACGTCCGGGATCTCGGCTGGCGATCCGACCTCGCGGAGCACGACGTAGTCGTCCTCGCCGCCGGGCGGCACGCCGTCCTCGACGAGGTTCGCGATCTGGAGGGCGCGTTCCGTCGCGACCTCTGCCGCCGCGTTCGCCGCCGCCTCGAGCTCCTTCACGCGAGCCGCGAGCGCGTGCGCGCGCTCGAGGACCGTCTCCCGCTCGTCGCCCTTCGCGCGCGCGACCTCCTTGCCGAGGGCCTTCTGCTCCGCGCGCGCCTCCTCGAACTCCGTGAGGGAGGCGCGGTGCGTCGCGTCGGCCTCGAGCACGGCGTCCACGATCGCCGGGTCGTCCCCGCGTGCAATCTGGCTGGCGCGGACGACGTCGGGATCGGAGCGGAGGAGCTTGAGGTCGATCATGGTGACGAGTGTATCGGCGGGACGTAGGCTCGCTTCCATGGGCTGGCAGTGGCTGGCAGTCGTGGCCGCGGGGATAGCCGTCATCGCCATGGTGATCGCCGTCGCCGCGCTTCGCCGACTCGGCGAGCGGGACCCCGCCACTGTTCGACCGTGGCTGCGCCGCCTGCTCCGCGTGCGCGAGTATCCTCCGGAGCTCATGGCCGCGTTCACGACGGACCGGCCGGAGAGCGAGCGATTGGCGTTCATCGTCAACCCCACGAAGCCCGGCGTGGCCCGGCTCCGCGAGATCGCCCATCAGACGTGCACAGCCCGTCGCCTGCCCGAACCAATTTGGCTGTACACGGCCCCGGGTAACACCGGGCTCGACCTCGCCCGCCAGGCCGTCGCCGCCGGCGCGGACGTGCTCATCGCGGCGGGGGGCGACGGGACGGTCCGACCCGTCGCGGCCGTCGCGATCGAGTCCGGCCTGCCGCTCGGGATCATCCCCCTGGGCACGGGCAACCTCTTCGCCCGGAACCTCGACGTCCCCCTCGGAAGCCCGACGGATGCGCTCCGGGCCATCATCGAGGGAACGGACTCCGCGGTCGACATCGGCCGTCTGACGGTGACGCGCGAGTCCGGCGACGAGCGGGAGTACCTGTTCCTCGTGATGGCCGGCGTGGGGATCGACGCGGAGATGGTCGCCGGGGCAGGCGACGGACTGAAGCGCCGGCTCGGCTGGCTCGCGTACTTCGTCGCCGCGTTCCGCCACTTCCGGGCGAAGCGGATGCGCGCCTCCGTCACCGTCGAGGGGCTGGAGGCGGTCGAGGGAAAGATGCGCACCGTGCTCATCGCGAATTGCGGTCGCCTGCCGGGCGGCCTGGTACTCGTACCGGATGCGCGGATCGACGACGGCCAGCTCGACGTCGCCACGCTCGACGCCCGGGCCGGGGTCGCGGGCTGGGCGGGGCTCGTCGGAGAGGTCGTGATGCAGGGCCGGAGCGTGTCGACGCCCACCCTGCCGGACGCCTGGCGGGCCGGGCGCATCGACCACGCCCGGGGGCCGTCGGTCGAGGTCGTCATGGAGTCGCCCGAGCGGGTCCAGGCCGACGGCGAACTGCTCGGACGGGCCGTGCGCATCCGCGCGGTCGTCGACGCCGGGTGCCTCACCGTCCGCTCGCGCGGGACCTTCTAGTCGACCGTTTTCCCCTCACGGACGGCCTCGACCCACGCCCGCGCGTTCTGGAAGTCGACGTCGCTCGTCCCGACGTCGAGCGGCGTGACACCGTCGATCGTCACGGCGGGGTACGAGCCGAGGAACAAGACGAGGGGGCACGTGCGCTTGAGGCCGATGAGCGCCTCCGTCATCCTCTCCTCCGCGATGTGTGCGAGCGCGTCGATGGAGAACGAGTACTTCCCGGGCCGGTCCCCGATGGGTCGCGACTCGATGCGCGAGAGGTTCACGCCGCGGGCCGCGAACTGCTCGAGCATCTCCAGCAGCGACCCCGCGCGGTCTTCGGGGAGGTGCACCACGAGCGTCGTCTTGTCGGAGCCCGTGGGCGGCGCCGCCGGCTCCGGGCGTCCGACCCTGACGAACCGCGTCATCGCGTGGGCGTTGTCGCTGATCCCCTCCTTGAGCACCTCGAGCCCCGCGTTCGCGCCGGCTCCGGGCGGCGCGAGCACGGCCTCGTACCCGATGCCATCGAGCGGCCGCTCGTCGTCGGTGAGGGCCGCGAGAGCCGACGTGTTGGACGAGGCGGGCACGTGGACGACGCCGGGAAGGTTCGCGTTGAGCCACCGGCGGCATTGGGCCCACCCGTGGGGGTGGGTCGCGACGCGGGCGATGTCGGAGAGCACGGTCCCGGGTCGGGCGACGAGCTCGAACACGACGGGAACGACCGCCTCCTCGAGGATGACGAGGGGGGCGCCCTCGGCCAGCGCGTCGAGCGTGGCGGTCACCCCGCCTTCGACGGTGTTCTCGATGGCGACGACCGCGTAGTCGGCGTCGCCGGAGCGCACCGCCCCGAGCGCGGAGAGCACGTCGGTCTGCGGGAGGTACTCGGCCTGCTTCGGCGACACCATCGACCTGAGCGCGATCTCGGTGAAGGTTCCCTGCGGCCCGAGGTAGGCGTATCTGGGTTTGCTCACTCGCCGTCCTCCCGGTGGAACAGCCCGCGGGGGTCGACCGCGTTCTGGGTCGCGACGATGCCGCTCCGGATGCGGCGCGCGCTCACCGCGACCATGACGTCACGGTACTGGTTCGCGTGGAGCAGCGGCGCCCGCGCGCCCGCCGGCGCGGGTCGGACGCGGATGTCGCACTCGACCTCCGTCGCCGTGAATCCCGCCAGGAGCACGTCGAGCGTCATCCCGACGTCGAGGCCCGCGCCGTGGGACAGCGGCAGTGCGGCCTCCATTGCCTCGCGAGTGATGCAGCGGGTGCGGCTGAGGGGCTGGACGGGCGACCATCCCGAGGCGCGCTCGATCGCGCCTCGGGCGAGCGCCGAGGCCATGCGGGTCGCACGGCTTCCCGGGCCCGCGTGGATGGCGATCGCGAGATCCGCGGCGCCCTCGGAGACGGCAGAAACGAGCGGGGCGGCGCCGACGGCGTGCTCGCCGAGCGCGCCGTCGAGCAAGAGGAGGTCGCGAGCGACGGCCCCGGGTTCGTCGCGCATCGAGACGACCGCGAATCCCGTCTCCATGGCGGCCGAGCGACCACGGCGGTGGGAATGGCGGACGACCACGGCTCCCGCGTCGCGAGCCGCCGACTGCGTCTGATCCGTCGATCCGTCGTCGACGACGAGCACGAGGTCGACGGCGGGGATCGCGAGCGCCCCGCGCACCGCGCTGGCGATGCGCCGTTCCTGGTTGAACGCGACGATGATCGCCGCGACGCTCGTGGGCGACCGTCTCCCTCGCGTCACGGCAGGGCCGTCCGACGCTGCGTTCGACGCTCGCTTCGCGGCCACATCCCCAAGCCTACCGAGCGCGCGCACATCGACGTACCTCTTCGACCCCAGAACGGGCTGCGGTGGTCTCCTCGCGGACGAGGTGCGAGAGTTGGGGTATGCACGAACGCGCCGGAACCGTAGCCCAAGCCCAGGATCTCATCGACGTCGACGCCCTTCTCTCCGCGTATTACGACCGCGTCCCGGATCCCGGCGTACCCGGCGAGCGCGTCGTATTCGGAACGTCCGGGCACCGGGGTTCGTCCCTGGATACCGCGTTCAACGAGGCCCACATCGTCGCGACCACCGCCGCGATCGTCGAGTACCGGCGACGCGAAGGCACCGACGGCCCCCTGTTCATCGGCAAGGACACGCACGCGTTGTCGGGGCCTGCGTGGGAGACGGCGATGGAGGTCCTCGCCGCCGCGGGCGTCGAGGTGCGCGTCGACGCTCGGAAGCGCTTCACCCCCACCCCCGCCGTCTCGCACGCGATCCTCGTTGCGAACGGGGCGCTGGAGCCGGGTGGGCTTCGCACCACGGGAACGGACCTCGCCGACGGAATCGTCATCACGCCGTCCCACAACCCGCCGCGCGACGGCGGCTTCAAGTACAACCCGCCGCACGGAGGGCCCGCGGACTCGGACGCAACGGGATGGATCGCGAACCGCGCGAACGAGATTCTCGCGGAAGGGTTCAATGGCGTGAAGCGCGTCCCGCTCGCCGCCGCCCTGAAGGCCGAGACGACGCGACCCCACGACTTCCTCGCGGCGTACGTCGCGGACTTGCCCTCCGTCGTCGACCTCGACGCGATCCGCGAGGCAGGCGTCCGCATCGGCGCCGATCCCCTCGGCGGTGCGGCCGTGGACTATTGGGGGGCGATCGGCGACGAGCACCGCCTCGACCTCGCGGTCGTTCACCCGGACGTCGATCCCCGCTGGGCCTTCATGACGCTTGACTGGGATGGCAAGATCCGGATGGACTGCTCGTCCCCGTACGCGATGGCGGGCCTACGCGAAACCATGGCGAGCGAGGACGCGCCGTACGACATCGCGACGGGCAACGACGCCGATGCCGACCGTCACGGGATCGTCACGCGCGACGGCGGCCTCATGAATCCCAACCACTTCCTCGCCGCCGCGATCGCCTACCTCTACGGCGGGAACCGTCCCGGCTGGCCGGATGGCGTCGCGATTGGAAAGACGCTCGTGTCCTCCGCACTCATCGATCGCGTCGGATCCTCGCTCGGGCGTCGGGTGATCGAGACGCCCGTGGGCTTCAAGTGGTTCGTTCCGGGGCTGCTCGACGCGTCCGTCGGCTTCGGCGGGGAGGAGTCTGCGGGCGCGAGCTTCCTGCGTCGCGACGGTCGCGTATGGACCACCGACAAGGACGGGATCATCCTCGCGCTCCTCGCGAGTGAGATCGCGGCAACGACGGGCGGCTCGCCTGCCGCCCTGCACCGTCGCCTGGCGGCGGAACTCGGCGAGAGCTGGTACGCGCGCGTCGACGCGCCCGCGACCGCCGACCAGAAGGCGGCCCTCGGGCGCCTGTCGCCCGCCCAGGTCACCGCGACGACGCTCGCCGGCGACCCCATCACCGCGACACTCACGAAAGCACCGGGCAACGGCGCCGCGATCGGCGGGCTCAAGGTCGCCACCGACCGGGCATGGTTCGCCGCCCGACCCTCCGGCACCGAGGACGTCTACAAGATCTATGCGGAATCGTTCGTGTCCGAGGAGCATCTCGGCGAGGTGCAGAGGGCCGCGGCGACGGTCGTCGGCGACGCGCTCGGCTCGTAGCGCCGCGAGCCGATATCTGCAACGCTTGGGGCTACCTCCCATGCGTGCGAGGCGCGCACCAGCGAAAGGCACGGAATGAACGCGAAGAGATTGGGGGCGGCGGTCGGGACCGTCGCGCTCCTCCTAGCCCTGAGCGGCTGCATCCGGATGACCACCGATATCACGCTCCACGAAGACAACACCGTGAGCGGCGAGATCGTCATGGCGGTTCAAGAGGGATCAGGCGCCATGATGGACATGACCGACGACGAGCTCGTCGCGAGCATGAACGAAGACAACCCGGCCGATTCGATGACCGATGCCACCGTTTCGAAGTACAACGAGGACGGTTTCGTCGGGACGCGCATCACGTTCAAGAACGAGCCGCTCGACAAGTTCTCCGGCCTCGACGGGACGATCACGCGCGAGGGCGACACGTTCGTCTTCAAGGGGGCGGCACCCGATTCCGAAGAAGTGTCGCAGGCGCCCCCCGGTGCCGTCGCGTCGATGAGCGTGACCTTCCCCGGGGCCGTGTCCGATCACAACGGCACCCTGGAAGGCAACACCGTCACGTGGGACCTTCTCACGCTCACCGAAGCCCCGTACGCAACCGGAAGCGCCATCGGCGGCGGCGGATCGTCGTCCGCGGCGACCATCCTGATCATCGGCGGGTTCTTCCTGCTCGCGCTGATCATCGTCGGCGTGGTGCTGCTCAACCGTCGCAAGACGACACCCGACGACGCGCCCGAGGCTCCGGCCGCCGAGGCGTAAAGAACCGCACGCTCGACGCGACGCCGCCCGCCCCCTCGTGGGTCGGGCGGCGTCGCTGTCTCGTGGGAGCATGAGCCCGTGTTCGACGGCTATCGCGATCTTCTCTCCCGACCCGGGGCGAGGTCGTTCACGTTCGCGGGATTCGTGTCGCGCCTGATCATCCCGATGTTCAACATCAGCCTGATCCTGATGATCCAGATCCAGTACGACTCCTACGCGATCGCGGGCCAAGTGGCCGCGATCGGCGTGTTCGTCTGGGCCGCCCAGACCGTACCCACCGCGCGACTCGTCGATCGTTTCGGCCAGCGCGCCGCGATGTGGCCGCTGGTCGCGTTGCACGTCGCGGGTACGGTGATCGCCGTCGCCACCTCCATGCTGCGGGGGCCCGTACCGTTCCTGTGGGTCGCAGTCGTGTTCGCGTCGCTGTCCGGCCCCGTCGGCTCCCTCACGCGGGCGCGCTGGTCCCATATCCTCACGACCGAACAGGAGATCCACTCCGCCTTTTCCCTCGAGGGCGCTCTCGACGAGGTGCTCTTCGTCGGCGGACCGCTCGTGGCGACCGTTCTCACGACGAGCGTCCACCCGGCGGCGGGCATCCTTACGGCGTCGGCGGCGCTCGTCGTCGGCATGGGCATCCTCTTGCCGCAGACGGCGAGCGAGCCGCCCGCGAGGCGCGGCACGGGAGGCGGCGGGTTGGGTCTTCGCGTTCCCCGTCCCGTGATCGCCGTGACTCTCGTCTCGACGGCGATGGGGCTGATCTTCGGGGCGTTCGACATTTCCGTCGTCGCCTTCGCCGATTCGCTCGGCCTCAAACCGTGGGCGGGAGCCGTGCTCGGCGTCGTGGCGTTCGGCTCGTTCCTCGGCAGCCTCGCGTACGGCGCCAGGCGCTGGCGATGGCCGATGTGGGCGCGCATCGTCGTCGCGTCGGGGATCGTGGCGGTCGGGTTCTCCGTCGTTTCACTCCAGTCGGGCCTCGTCGCCCTCGCGATCGTCGGCTTCTTCGCCGGATCCGCGATCGCCCCGCTCTTCGCGACATCCGACGCGATCACCCAGCGTTCCGTTCGGCGCGACCAGCTCACCGAGGGACTCGCGTGGTCGCGCATCGGCATCGGCGTCGGGGTCGGGATCGGCGCCTGGCTCGGCGGGGGTCTCATCGAAAGCGAGGGCGCCCGAGCCGGGCTCCATTTCTCGGGTGGCGCCGCGATACTCGTCGCATTCACCGCGCTCGCCACCATCCCGTGGCTCCGCGCCGTCGGCCGCCGCCGCGTACGGGAGGCGGACGTACTCGTCGATCCGTCTCCGGTTCCCCCAAACATCTAGCCCTCCCGCGTCGCGATCCTGTGCAGCGACGACCTCCCCCCGATATCGTGGAAGCACCTCGACAAGGGAGAATTCGATGGGGAAGAAGATCATCACCGCGTGCGTGACCGCTCTCGCGATCCTCACGCTCGCCGGTTGTATGCGCCAGAGCGCCTACTACTACGTGCAGCCGGACGACACCGTCGACGGCACCATCTACGTCGCGCTCGACGAGGCGTACACCAACGCCGACGACCCGTACCGCGGCACGGGCGCCGACACCATCGCCGCGTTCTTCCAGAACGCGACGATCACGCCGTTCGACAACGGGAAGTGGAAGGGCTATCACATCGACTTCGCCGACGAGCCCCTCGCGACCTTCGCCGGCGTTCCGGACGAGACGTGGGGGGTCCAGATCGTCAAGGACGGCGGGAAGTACGTCGCGCACGGCTATGCGCCGACGCCCGACGACGACTCGATGCGTCAGGCGATCGAGGACGACGACGGGTTCCTGCGCCTGACGGTCAGCTTCCCCGGAAGCCTGGTCGAGCAGACCGGTGCCGACGAAACGTCCGCCACCGATGAGAAGCCGGGATGGGCGTCGTGGGACATGCTCACCGTGAGCGACGCGCCGTACGCGAAGGGTAACGGCGGGTTGATCTTCCACCTCATCCCCGGCATCGGCAACCTGTTCCTGCCCGGGGGCGACCCGGATCCGAACCCGGAGCCCAGCCCGGCGGAGCCTGCGCCCGTGGTCACCGTCGTGGTGACGCCGAACCCCGTCGTGACTCCGTCGCCGACGGCGGAGCCCAGTCCGTCCCCGAGCCCGAGCGCGGTCGTCGCCGCGCCGGAGGAGAAGAGCTCGTCGATCCCGGTGTGGGTGTGGATCGTCGGTGCCGTACTCCTCGCCGCGCTCGCGGGTCTTGGAGGGGTGCTCGCCGCGACTACGCGCGCGAAGAAGGCGCTCCCGGCAGTACAAGCCTCGGAACCCGAACCGGCGCCGGCGGCTAAGCCCAAGGCCAAGCCCAAAGCCACGCCCGAGGCGGAGCCCGATACGGACGACGAATCGTCGTCGTAGCGATTATCGCAACGAGGACGGGACGGGCGCTCGGCGCCCGTCCCGTTCCCTTGTCCCCGGCTCCTTCCCCCGAACGCGCGCGACGACTACGTTGGGCGCTAGGGAAAGGGGAAGCCATGTCGAAGAAGACGGCGATCGCCGCGATCGCGGTTCTCGGTGTCCTCGCTCTGGCGGGATGCTTGCGCGAGGACGGCACCTACATACTCAATGAGGACAACACCGTCGACGGCACGATCGTGCTCGGCATGGCGATCGACGAGACGAATCCGACGCCGCCGACGTCGCCGTTCGACGCGGCCGACATTGCGTCGGGGTTCGCCCACGCGACCGTGACCGACCTTGGTCAGCCTGGGTGGGTGGGCGACCGTATCACCTTCGTCGGAGAGCCGATTGGAACGTTCACGACGGCGGTCGACGACTGGGAAATCTCGGTCTCCCGTGTCGGTGCGCAGTATGTCGTCACCGGAGCTCCGATCGATCCCAACGACGCGGCCTCCAAACAGACCGTCATCGATCAGGGCGGTTCGATGGACCTCAGCGTGACGTTCCCCGGTCCGGTTTCGGAGCACAACGGGACCCTGTCCGGCACGACGGTCACGTGGGACATGCTGACGCAGGACGCCGCGCCCTACGCGCGCGGGAGCGCCGTGCCCCCGCCCCCGCCCGCACCAGATCCGGTCGTCACCGTCGTCGTGTCGCCCCACCCGACGCCGCATGCGAGCCCGACGCCCACCGTGATCATCACGCCGAGCGCGTCGCCCAGCGCGATCGCCGCTCCGGCGGACGCGGATTCCTCGATCCCGGTATGGGTGTGGATCGTCGGCGGGGTGCTTCTGGCCGCCGTCGTCGGTCTCGGGTCGTTCATGCTCGCGACGCGGACGGCCGGCAAAGCCCCCGCAGAGCCGGATTCGGAGCCGGAACCGGAACCTGAGCCCGAACCCGAACCCGAGCCGAAGCCGAAGGCCGGCCCCAAGGCGAAGCCCAAACCCCCTGCGTCCGACGCGGACGTTGAGGAGACGAAGAAGCTCCCCAAGGTGCCGACGGACGACGACTAACGATCGCAGCGTGCGACCCCGCCTCGCGAGGGGCGGGTGTCGGCGCGCCCGAAAGACCTCTCTCTGCATAGTCCGCACTAGCTTCGCTTTCGTCAATGCATAGTCCGCAGTACAGGACGTAGGTCCCGGTTCGGCCGTGCATCCAGTGCATATCGTGCTGATTATGCGGACAACGCAGGATTCCCCCCACGGGACGTTGATGACGGCCGAGGATGTCGAGGCCCTCCTCGGCGTCGACAAGTCGACCGTGTATCGCATGGCCCAAGACGGGCGCCTCCCAGCCATCAAAGTCGGGCGCCAGTGGCGCTTCCCCGCCGAGCCGATCCGGTCGCTGCTCACCACGGTCACGTCCGCGCCCGCGGCTCCTACGCCCTCGGCCCCCGCGCCCGCACCCCAGGGCGCGCTCACCCCCGAGGACGCGACCGCCGTTCAACCGGTGATCGACCTCGTCTCCGAACTCCTCGGAGTGATGATGGTCGTCACCGACATGGACGGGAATCCCACGACCGGCGTCGCTAACCCGTGCACGTGGTTCGCCGAGCGCCAGGACGACCCTCAGGTGCTTGAGGACTGCGTCAACGACTGGCGCGCGTTCGCCAACGAGCAGGCCTTCCAACCCGCGTTCCGCCAAGGCCCGCACGGATTCGAGTGCGCGCGCGCCCTCATCCGCGATGGCAACCAACTCGTCGGGATGGTCCTCGCCGGCGGGGTCGCGCCGGGAGACTGGCCCGTCGACGCCGAACGCGACGTAACCGACGGCTTCTACCACCTCACGGCGTCCGACCGCGCCGTCCTGCTGTCCGCGCTCCCACGAGTTGCGGCGACCATATCCCGGGTTGCGCGACAGCCCGACACCGCAAGGAGCGAATGATGAAGAAGCTATTGGTCATCGGCGCGGGCACCGCCGGGATCATGACCGTAAACAAGTTGCGCAAGAAGCTGCCGCGTTCCGAGTGGGAGATCACCGTCGTCGACCCGGCCGAGCGCCACGACTACCAGCCGGGGTACCTGTTCCTCGCGGTCGGCATGTACAGCGAGAAGAAGATTGACAAGCCGCTCGCGAAGTTCATCCCCAAGGGCGTGACCTGGGTCAGGAAGGCCGTGACGGCCGTCAGGCCCGAGGAGAATTCCGTCGTCCTCAACGACGGATCGACGCTCGACTACGACTACCTCGTCATCGCGACCGGCACCAAACCACGCCCCGACCAGACCCCCGGCATGGATGGGGCGCTGTGGCACGACACGGTGCATTCCTTCTACACGTTCGACGACGCCCGCGCGCTGCGCGACAAGCTCGAGACCTTCACGGGCGGCAAGGTCGTCGTCCACGTCACCGAGATGCCGATCAAGTGCCCCGTGGCTCCTCTCGAGTTCGCGTTTCTCGTCGAGGACTACTTCGCCAAGCGAGGGCTGCGCGACAAGGTCGAGTTGACCTACGTGACCCCTCTCCCCGGCGCGTTCACCAAGCCCATCGCGGCGGCGGCGCTCGGCGACATGCTCGGCAAGCGCAACATCGCGGTGGAGCCCGATTACATCATCGAGCGGGTCGACGAGGACGCGAAGGCGATTTACTCGTACGACGAGCGCGAGGTGCCGTTCGACCTTCTCGTCACCATCCCCCTTAACATGGGCGCGGACTTCGTCGCCGGCTCCGGCCTCGGCGACGAGCTCAACTTCGTCACGGTCGACAAGGAGACGCTCCAGTCCACCACGTTCGACAACGTCTTCGCCGTCGGCGACGCGACGAACGTTCCCACCTCAAAGGCGGGCGCCGTCGCGCACTACGAACTCGACCTGTTCCCGGAGAACTTCCTGCAGGTCATCGCGGGCAAGGAGATGACGCACAAGTTCGACGGCCACGCGACGTGCTTCGTCGAGTCCGGCCACGGCAAGGGACTGCTCATCGACTTTAACTACGACATCGAGCCGCTCCCCGGTTCGTTCCCGTTCCCCGTGATCGGGCCGATGCGCCTCCTCAAGGAGACGCGCCTCAACCACTGGGGCAAGCTCGGGTTCCGATTCGCGTACTGGTGGCTCCTGCTACCGGGACGCTACATCCCGATTTCCGCACACCTGTCCACGCGAGGCAAGCGGCGCCCCGCGGAGAACTGATCGCCGCACACGAAAGGAAGAGTCATGCCAACCCAAGAGATGCTCGGGCGCGAGATCCACGTCGACGACGAGGGCTTCCTGACCGAGTTCGCCGAATGGGACGAGAAGCTGGGCGCCGAGCTCGCCAAGAACATCGGCGTCGAGATGACGGACGAGCACTGGAAGGTCGTCGAGTTCCTGCGCCGAGACTACGAGAGCCAAGGCACGACGGCGACGACCCGTCGCGTCGACTTCGTCGGCGGATTCCCCGTCAAGCTTCAGTTCCAACTGTTCCCGCAGAAGCCGGCCAAGAAGATGGCCTACATCGCGGGGCTGCCCAAGCCCGCCGGCTGCGTCTAGAGCGCGGAAAGGACTGATCATGGCCAACAAGCCCATCGTCCCCGATTTCGGAGGCTCCGCCCCGTCGGGACGCAAGATGGCGATCATCTGCTCCAAGGGCAACCTCGACATGGCATACCCGGGGCTCATCCTCGGCAACGCCGCCCTCGGCGAGGGAGTCGAGGTGGACCTCTTCTTCACCTTCTGGGGATTCGACATGATCCACAAGAAGCGCCAGAAGAAGATGAAGTTCAGCCCCGTCGGCAACTTCGCGATGCACCTGCCGATCGGCGGGCTGCGCATGCCTCAGTGGCTTGCGTGGCTCCCCGGGATGCAGCCGTTCGCGACCTGGTACCTCAAGCGCGAGATCGCGAAGCTCGAGGTGCCTCCGGTGGACGAGTTCCTCGACCAGATCGTCGCCGCAGGCGGACGTCTCTGGGGATGCAAGATGAGTGCCGACATGGGCGGGCTGACGAAGGACGACCTTCGCGACGACGTCCTGGACATCATCACGGCCGCGGACTTCATCGACATGACGGACGGAGCCCAGGTTCTGTTCATCTAGTTCGGGAACGGCGTCGTTCATCTCCTTGGCGACGCCCCCGTCACACGGCCCTCGCGCCGTTAGGTCAGCCCGGTGCCTCGCCACCGGGCTGACGCACGTTCGGGGCCGCGAGCCGATGGCGAACGAGCACGTCGCGGTCGCCGAGCACGGCGCCGATCGGCCCGTCCGCGACGACGCGGCCGGCGTCGAGGACGATCGCTCGCTCGCACGTCTCGCCCGCGTACGCGAGGTCGTGCGTCACCATGACGACGGTGCGGTCGAGGCCTCGCACGAGATCCGCGAACTCGGCGCGGGCGACGGGGTCGAGGTTCGACGACGGCTCGTCGAGAACGAGGATCTCCGGCTCCATGGCGAGGACGGTCGCGAGCGCCACCCGGCGTCGCTCGCCGACGCTGAGGTGGTGGGGGGAACGCTCGGCGGCGTCCCCCATACCGACGGCGGCGAGGGCGTCCCGGACGCGCGCATCGAGCGCCCCGCCACGCACGCCGTAGTTCGCGGGCCCAAAGGCGACGTCGTCGCGGACGGTCGTCATGAAGAGCTGGTCGTCGGGGTCTTGGAACACCAACCCGACGCGGCGGCGCACGTCGCGTACCGTCGCGGGAGTGACCCGAGTACCCTCGACGAGAATCTCGCCGCCGTCCGGCTCGAGCAGACCGATCAGGTGCAACAGGAGGGTCGTTTTCCCCGCGCCGTTCGGCCCGAGAATGGCGACGCGCTCGCCCGGTTCGATCGCGAGGGTCAGGCCGGTGAGCGCCTCCGTGCCGTCGGGATACGCGTACCGGAGGCCGCGAACCTCGATCGCGGCCGTCATGGCGCCACCCCAATCCCGAGGACGACGCCCGCAACCGCGAGCGCGACAACGAGCGCCGGAAGCGCGAGGCCGCGACACCACGTCGCGGGTGGCGTGCCGGCGTCGTCTATCCTCGGCATCCGTCCCGCGTAGCCCCGCGCCGCCATCGCGTCGTACGTCCGCTCGCCGCGCTCGTAGGCGCGCACGAAAAGGGTGGCCGCGGCACCGGCGGATGGCGTCGCCTGCCACGCCCACCGGGGACGGTAGCCGCGGGCTGCCATCGCCGTTCGCGTACGGGTCGCCTCGTCGGCGAGCACGTCGACGTAGCGCACCATGAACGACGCGATCCCGACGACGAGGTTCGGGGCGCGGAGCCGAGACAGGCCCGCGATCAGGTCGGACACCGTCGTCGTGGACGTGACGATCACCGTCGCCGCGACGCACGTGAGCCCCTTTGCGGCGATGCCCCACGCTGCCCAGGCGCCCTCGACCGAGAGTGACACCCCGACGACGTCTACGCGCGGCCCACCGCCCACACAAGGAAGCGCGACCGCAGCGACCAGGAACGGCGCGGCGAGCGCGAGACGTCGCGCGAGGACTCCGGCGGGAATCCGCGCGACGACGGCCGCGAGCGCGACAACGGCGGCCTCCGCCACCAACGCGCCGACCCTTTCCCGCGGCGTCGCGACGACTGCGACGACGGTCGCGGCGAGAGCGACGACCTTCACGTGGGCCGGCAGGCGGTGCACGGGGCTGTCGCCGTGGACGAAGACGGCGTGGGGATGGCGGAGCCTCATGACGACGCCTCCGCGACGGTCGGGACCTCGACGGCCGCGCGCCGGCGTCGGGATCGGACGCGCGTCGCGGCGGCGCCGACGCCGAAGGCGAGGCCGAGCCCGACGAGTCCCGCCAGGATCGTGCGGAGGTCGCCCCCGAGGCCCCCGACGTCGTAGTCGGCGAGCGGCGAGGCGGCGGCGAACGAGTCGACCGCCGTTCCCGCGATGCCGTGATCGGCCGCGACGCGCTCGAGGCCGTCGGGGCTCGACGACGCGCGCGGAGCGACGACCGCGAGCAGGAACACGGCTACCCCCACCCCCGCGGCGACAAATCCCCCGACGGCGCCGCGGGAGACGCGGGAACGCCCCGATCCCCGGAAGCCGGCCACGCGCGCGCCGACCACGAGGTCGGGCCGGGACGCGAGCACGGCGGACACCACGAGCCCGCTGATTAGGCCCTCTCCGATGCCGATGAGCGCATGGACACCCACCATCGCGCCGAACACGGTGCCTAAGGCCACGCCCCCGGATCCCCCGGCCGCGTACTCGCCCGTGAAGGCGACGGACGCCGCGACGACCGACGCCCAGGACGCGAGCGTCGTCGCGGCGACGATCGACGTCGCCGTGCGCGGAAGGATCCAGGCGGCCGCGCGGAACACGACCCAGCCGACCAGGACCGTCACGAGCGCCATGTTGACGACGTTGAGCCCGAGGGCGGACACCCCGCCGTCCGCGAACACTAGCGCTTGGATGACGACGACCACGGCCACGACGACGACGCCGACCCACGGCCCGAGCAGGATCGCCGCGAGCGCTCCTCCGAGGAGGTGCCCGGAGGTCCCCGCGACGACGGGGAAGTTCAGCATCTGCAGCACGAAGACGAACGCCGCCGCGAGTCCGGCGAGCGGTACGACACGCTCCTGCGCCGTCCGTCGGACGCGGCGGAGGCTCTCGCCCACACCGCCCGTGGCGGCCGCAGCCGCCGTGAACGATGTCGGGAGGTCGATGAGCCCGTCGGGAATGTGCATGGCCGCTCCTACGAGAGCACCGCTGCTGGCGCCGGGTGGTCGAGCCCGTTGACCATCGCGAGCTGGCGCACCGTGTAGTCCCGAAGCGCCGCCAGGCGCCTCTCGTCGAGGCGTTCGCACGCCCAGTCCCAATGCAGCGAGCACCAGTCGCCGGGTGCGAGATTCCCCGCGAGCCCCATGCCGTCCGCTCCGACGATCACGCGCTCGACGCTCGATTCGCCGAGGATCAGCCGTCCGTCGCTCCATTCGAGGCGCCGGGAGCGTACGAGGGCCTCCTCCCCCGTCACCTCGACCACCTGGCCCCAGCGGATCCGGCAACGGTCGAGGACGCGGAGAGGCTCGTCGACGTGTCCCTCGCGCAGCAACCCGAGCCACGGATAGACGGCGAAGACGTGGAAGCTGTGGTGGGGGACGGCCCCCGAGGGGATCGTCTCGGCGAGGTTCGTCCACGCGCCTGCGGCGCGCTTCTTGAAGCGCGTCTCGAGCGAGTCGCCCATGAGGCGCGGCCCGACCCCGTCGAGTAGCCGGTTGCCGATCCAATACGCCTCGACGACGCGCTCGTCGAGGGGGTCGGCTATCCCCGCCGACGCGGCGATCAACTCGAGGTACGGCCAGGCTCCCTCGAATCCCCGCGCCAACTGGCGGAGTCCTCCGTCGGACGCGCCGGCCGACACCTGCTCGAGCAACTGCTCGGGGCTCGCGGGCCCACAGTAGCCGAGCTCGTTCGGCGGGTACGCGTACCTGCTGAAACGGAGGACGCCGTCGGCCATGGCGCCCCCTACGAACGGGCCCCTGCGGGGATCGGAGACACGAGACCCGGGCGCGCCCTCCACATCCGCGCGGCGAGCAGCGCGGTGCCCGCGAGGATCAGACCGTGCCACGGAAGCGCCGGCGCGAGGTCGACCCCGCGGAAGGCTCCGGACAGCGCGGCGGTGACGAGGGCGCCCGCGACCAGCACCGCAGTCACGTCGACGGCCTGGGCGCGAGCGAGGGCGTGGTGCCACGTCGCGACGTACGCGGCGAGCAGGAGACCGGTGACGGCGACCCACCCCCACTGCACGGCCGTCGCGGGGACGACGCTCCCGAGAGACCCGATGGCCGCGGACCACGCGAGCAACACGACGGACCCTCCGGCCATACGGGCGATCGACAGCGTCCACGGGGTGACGTCGGCGAGGAGCCGCTTGGAGATCACGACCTCGACCGACCAGAGGAGCGTCGCGCCGAGGATCATCATCGCCCCACTATCGGTCACGACCGCGGCGATTCCGGCGAGGCCGCCGTTCAGCCCGACCTGGCCCGCCACGAGCAGGGCGATCGCGAGGTAGTGCGCCGAGGAGAGCTTCTCGCGCAGGACGAGGACGGCGAACAGGGCGACCCAGATCACCAGGCTCTTGTGCAGGAAAGCCGATTGCGTCGCGGTCGCGCGCGCGAGGCCCTCGAAGAACAGGACGAACGGCACGCTTCCGCCGATCACGGCGACGGCGGCAAGCGCCGCCCACGCCCGCGTTCCGCGCGGGCGCGTCAACGCGGTCCCCCGCCGCGCGACGATTCCCGCGACGGCGACGAGCGCGATCGCCGCGACGGCGTTCTTCGCCGTCGTGTACACGGCCGCGCTGCCGTAGGCGCGCACGCCGTTCGCGTTGACGAAGATGGCGACGCCGCTGATGCACGCGGTCGCAAGCGCGAGGAGCGCTCCGGTGCGGCGGGTTCGGTTCATGATGGGACCTCCGTGGTTCGGGTGGTGCGGATGTTCTGGGCGTCGGCGGCTTCCTCGGCGGAGAGCCGTCCGAGCGCGAAGCCTGAGTGGCAGACGAGCCATTCGCCGGGGGCGACGGGTTCGGTGAGCGTGAGGAGCAGCACCTCCTGCTCGCGTTGCGGACCCCGGACGAGCGCGCGGCCCCCGGGCCTCGTCTCGAGGACCTCGCACACCTCGCCGAGGCACATCAGAGGACCCCCGCGTAGGTCTCGCTCGCGACGCGACGCACGACCTCGACGGCGTCGGCGATCGCCGCCTCGACGGCGGGGCTCCGGGTCGTGCCCTGCTCGAACGTCGCCGCCTCTACGCCCACGAGGGTGACGCGACGGGGGAGGCGACCGAGCGTGCGCGCCAGCTCGACGGCGGTCGCGAGTCCGAAGGCGTGCGTGCCGCCGCGTCCCGTCGCCGCCCACGTCTCGGGTCCGAGAGCCGGCTCACCGGTTCCGACCTCGAGGACGGTCAGGGTTCCCGCGGGCTTTCCGGACAGCACGGCGTCGACGACGAGCGTGGCGTCGACGTCGTGCCAGAGGTGCATGAGCGAGGTGGGGTCCTCGTGGACCGCGACCGTGACTCCCGCGATGTGCTCGCGCGCGACGGCGTCCGCGACGGCGGGGCCGACGGTGTCGTCCCC
>Ga0316575_10000002_pt1 | contig 148142 bp, 141 predicted proteins | sample J5NA_FD_203072 | JGI IMG/M metagenome (GOLD analysis project Ga0316575, IMG submission 203072) | Rhizosphere microbial communities from salt marsh grasses in Alabama, United States - J5-7_050615r2r3 | ecosystem: Host-associated > Plants > Roots > Rhizosphere | place: USA: Alabama | collected...
GTATGACTTGGCTTTGGCGAACTTCTCGATGAAGTGAACGAAACCTCCCGAGCCAACCTTCTGGATCCCGGCGACGTTGGCCTCGCAAGCGATGAGACCTACGGGAAAGCCGTGTACCGAGAATATGTCTTGGCCCTTGAGCGCATAGGTGTCGTATCGGCAGAGGAGGTTCTGGTACCGAAGGAAGTCGGAGAAGACGGTCGCGAGAGCATGTCGCACCCGGTCGCTTTCGACGGCCTTGATGTGGTCGAGTAGCGTGCCGAGTGCGAGAAGTTGGCGGTCATTGAACATTTCGCTGTACTTCCGGTAGCCCCAGCGGTGGAGCCGACCGGTCTCGTCACCAGGGGGGATGTCTTCGTCTGGGATGAGTAGAGAATCGCGGACACCGGCGAGTCGCTCCGATGCCTCAGCGACGCGGGCAAGATCGCCGGCATCCGGGGTCTTGAACTGACGGCCCGGATGCGACCCGTAGCACTGCGAGCAGTTGTACTCGATCGCGACAAGGCGATGCTCCGGCGGGGCGGTGAGTAGATTGGCGAATGCGAACTCGTGGCCACACTCGAGGCATGTCACACTACCGCGCCGACAGTTGCCGCTCGACAAGTCACGGTTACACGCCGAGCAGATGGGAAGCTCGCCCTTCTCGACCTCCTCAAGTCGGTTGCAGGTCGGGCAGGAATACACGTTGCGGGGATGCCGTACTGCTTCGGCGATGAGCTGGCCGGGATAGAGGGGGACGATAGCCGAACACCTCGGACACTCGCGGACCTTGACCCAGAGGAAGTACTTGGCCTCGGCATGGTCGGAATCACATCTGGTGCAGTGGGTCTGGTAGAGGCTTCCCAAATCGGCGTTCAGGCGCTCCCAGACTCGCATTCCCGTCTCGCGGAACTCTTCGATTTCGAGCGGCTCGACAGCCTGGCGAACAAGCCAATAGGACATGGGGTTCACGTCTGATCCAACAACACTGAGGCCCAAGCGAAGCGCCTCGAAGACGGTAGTCCCGCCCCCCATGAAGGGGTCCGCAATTACGCCACCGATTCGGTGTCCGTCCCAGTAGTCCTCGGCGACCGCCCGGCCACCGAACTCGCTTAGGAGGAGGCTGCGAAACAGACTGCCGGGGCGTCGGGCAAACCACTTGTGGATTCCGATGATGGGGCGGTAACTCTGCTGCACTTGCTTCTCACGAAGCGCCATCGTCGCGGTGAAGGGTGCGTCAAATCGCGTTTCGAGCCTCGACGATGGGGGCAGCTTGCTCATTGCACAACTGTCCCACGACCGACTGACCGCAGAGACTTGCCGCGCTGCAAGCCCTTGGGACCGGTCTGGCAAGGTGAGGTCCGACGAGTATCGGCCCAGCGGGTCGAGCCAGATAGGTCCCGAACAGTGATCTGCATCTCGGCGGGCGCACGTCGCGCCGCTACTTCGGGAGTCGGGCGCGTCACTCCGCATGAGCTTCGCCACACTGCCGCAAGTCTCGCCGTGAGCGCGGGTGCGAGTGTCCTTGGCGTCCAAAGAATGCTCGGGCACAAGAAGCCTTCGACGACCTTGAACGACTACGCGGACCTCTTCGACACCGATCTCGACAACGTCGCGCACGCCCTCACGGCACTTCGAAATGAGGCGCTCGTGGATGGTTTGCGGATGGCCGACTCCCTCCTAGGTGTTGGCTGAACCCCAACAAGCCATCTACCAGGCCATTCCCTGGTGCGCCTGGCCGGATTCGAACCGGCGACACCCGCTTTAGGAGAGCGGTGCTCTATCCCCTGAGCTACAGGCGCGAGACCCCCAGAAGCCTACCGGGAGCGGGCGGTCGCGGCTCCTACCAGCGGGAGTGGATGTGTTCCCGGATGTCGCGGTTGTAGATCTCCGCGAGCGCCGCGTGCGTCTCGTCGCTGAGCGACGGCAGGTCGCCGACCGCCGCGTTCGCGCGCGCTTGCTCGGGATTCCTCGCCCCGGGGATCACCGTGTCGACGCGCTGGTCGAGGATCCACCTGAGCGCCATCTGGGCGGTGGTCCAGCCCTCCGGCGTGAGCTCGGCGACCTCGCGCGCGGCTTTCACCCCGACGTCGAACGGGACGCCGGAAAACGTCTCGCCGACGTCGAACGCCGCACCTTCGCGGTTGTACGTGCGGTGGTCGTCCTCGGGGAACGTCGTCGACTCGTCGTAGCGACCGCTGAGCAGGCCCGACGCCAGGGGGACGCGCGCGATGACCATGATGCCCGCCGCGTGAGCCTCGGCGAGCACGCGCTCGAGCGGCTTGCGGCGGAAGACGTTGATGATGATCTGAATGCTCGTGATTCCCGGCTCGCCGATCGCGACGAGGGCCTCGGCGACGGTCTCGACGGATACGCCGACGTTTTCGACCCGGCCCTCGGCCACGAGCGTCGCGAGGTTCTCGTAGGTGCGAGGGTCGGAGAACACGTCCGTCGGGGGGCAGTGCAACTGGACGAGGTCGAGCCGGTCCACCCCGAGGTTCTCCCGCGAGCGGTCCGTCCAGGTGCGAAAGTTGTCGAGGGTGTACGCCTCGGCGACGTGCGGGTTGGCCCGCCGGCCCATCTTTGTCGCGACGACGAAGCGTTCGGCATCGTCCCGCGACGCAAGGAAGGCGCCCACCGCCTTTTCCGATCGGCCGTCTCCGTAGACGTCGGCGGTGTCGAAGAAGGTGACACCCGCGTCGGCCGCGGCCCCGAGTATCTCCTGGGCCGTGCCGTCGTCGACAGTGCCCCAATCGGCGCCGAGCTGCCAGCATCCGAGGCCGATGCCAGATACGCTGCGGCCGAGCCGGGTCGGCACCGTCGCGATCATCCTCCGACGATATTGCACTCGCGGCCCAAACGCCCAGCGGAGGTGGAGTTCGCGGCTTTCGCGGCGTCGGTTGTGGTCGATTCGCCCGCTACGTGACGCGAATGACGACGTACGAGCTCTGCCAAATCTCGCGGAACTGGATGGTCTTGCCCGGGCGGGGCGAATCGATTTCGAGGGTGCCCCCGGCATAGATCGCCACGTGGCCGTCCGATACGAGGATGTCCCCCGGTCGCGCGTCGGAACGCTTCACGCGCGTCCCGATCGACCAGTAGGCGTCCGAGGAGCGAGGGAGCGACACTCCAAGCCTCGCGTACACGTACTGCACGAATCCCGAGCAGTCGAAGCCAGCAGGCGTCGTCCCCCCGAGGCGGTACGGTACGCCGACGTACTTCGCCGCCTCCTCGAGGACGCGATTGCCCTCGATGGACGGCGGGATCGGGTTCGACGACACCGGGCGGCGAAGGTAGGCGGGAAGGACGTGCGCGACCACGCCGACCGGCGGGGACGAGTAGTTCCAATCGGCCGCATCCGGCGTCGCGATGCGCGACGCCTCGAGCGCGTACGCCTCGCCGAGGGTCGTCCCGTGCGCCTGGATGGCCTCCTGCGTGGGGACCTCCGGCGCGGGGATGCCGGCCGCGCTCACCGAAAGAACGGCGGCGAGGGCCACCACGTTGACACCCAGAATCCGCGCCGTCGCGCGCCACGACATTCTCACAAACGTCCTCACCGCGCCTACGTGGCGCCAGTTCTCACGGCCTTTCGGGCCGGCCCACCCGCCCAACGCGCGACGATGGCGCGGCGTTCCCCGGGGGTCAGGCGCGGACCGGATGGACCGCGCGCGGCAGTCAGGATAACCCGAAATCGACCGGGTGCTAGACCGACACGACGAAGATGTGACGCGCGGCGGTCGCGCCGACGATGATCGCGCCGTTCGGGCCGCGAAGCGTGTACTCGCCGCCCTCGGCCGTGACGGAGACTTCGGCACCGGGTTGGATGCCCGCGGCGATCGCGGCGTCCAGAAGACCGGGCTCCGTCTGCGCGGCCTCCCCGAGGCGGACGACGCGCACCGCACCGGAGGTGTCCGGCATCCTCTCGAGCGGCGTGGTTCCCTCCGGCTCGCTCGCCGACGCGTCGATCCCGAGCTCGGCGAGGCCCGGGATGGCGTTGCCGTACGGCGAGTCGAGCGGATCGTCGAGGAGCGCGAGCAGACGCTCCTCCACGAGGTCGCTCATCACGTGCTCCCACCGGCAGGCCTCCTCGTGCACGTGGGCGAGGTTAAGCCCGATGACGTCGGCCAGCAGGCGTTCGGCCAAGCGGTGCTTGCGCATCACCCGGGTGGCCATGGCGCGTCCCGCGTCCGTAAGCTCCAGGTGGTGGTCGCCCTCCGACACGACGATCAATCCGTCGCGCTCCATGCGGGCGACCGTTTGCGAGACGGTGGGACCGGAGTGCCCGAGCTGCTCCGCGATGCGGGCGCGCATCGGAACCACCCCGTCTTCGATGAGCTCGTAGACGGTTCGCAGGTACATCTCGGTGGTGTCGATCAGGTCGCTCATGTCGCGTGCCTTCCCATTCCTCGATAGGTCCATCCTGCCGCACGCCACGCGTCGACATCGAGGCAGTTGCGCGCGTCGATCACGTACGGTCGCTCGGCCAGTTCCGCCAACGCGCGGGGATCCGCCTCGCGGAACTCGCTCCAATCCGTCGCCACGACGACGACCGACGTCCCGCGGACGGCCTCGCTCGCCGAATCCACGAACGTCAGCGTGGGCCAGGCGGCCGACGCGTTGGCTCGCGCGGCCGGGTCGTACACGCGAACGTCGGCGCCGGCGAGATGCATCGAACCGGCGACGTCGAGGGCGGGCGAATCGCGAATGTCGTCCGAGTCGGGCTTGAACGCGGCGCCGAGCACCGCGATGACCGCGCCCGAGAGCGAGCCCCCGACCGCCGCTCGGGCCATATCGACGACATGGGTGCGCCGCCGGACATTGATCGCGTCCACCTCGCGGAGAAACGCCAGCGCGTGCTCCAAGCCGAGTTCGCCGGCTCTCGCGCGAAAGGCGCGAATGTCCTTCGGGAGGCACCCGCCGCCGAACCCCAACCCGGCGCCGAGGAACCTGCGCCCAATTCTCGCGTCATGCCCGATCGCGTCCGCGAGCTGGACGACGTCTGCGCCCGTCGCGTCGCAGATCTCGGCCATCGCATTGATGAAGGAAATCTTCGTGGCGAGGAATGCGTTGGCTGCGACCTTTGTCAACTCCGCCGTGGCGAGGTCGGTCACGAGGAAGGGGGCGCCCGCGTCTATCGCGGCCGCGTACACCCGTCGCGCGACCTCCTCGACCCTTCCCGGCTTCGCGCGGTCGACTCCGACCACGATCCGATCGGGGGCGAGCGTGTCCTGGACCGCGAGGCCCTCCCGGAGAAACTCGGGATTCCACCCGAGATCGACGTCGGCGGGATTGGGGGCGAGGTCGCGAAGCCGCGCGAGAAGGGACGCGGCGGTGCCCACGGGGACGGTGGACTTCCCGAGAACGACGGTCGGACGTCGGACGAGCGGTCCGATCGTCTCGACGACAGCGTTGACGTATCGCAGGTCGGCCGCGTTGTCTCGCGGTTTCTGCGGCGTCCCCACGCCGATGAACACCACGTCGGCATCGGCCATCGCCTCGGAGGCGTCCGTCGTGAATCGGAGGCGTCCGGAGGCGACGTGGGTCGCCAGGAGTTGCGGCAATCCGGGTTCGTGGAAGGGAAGCTCGCCGCGGCTGAGACGCGCGATCTTGTCGGGATCGACGTCGACGCCCACGACGTCGTGGCCCAGCTCGGCCATCCCTGCCGCATGCGTGGCCCCGAGGTACCCGGTGCCGAAAACGGCGATTCGCTCCATGCCGTCAGACTACTGGGCGCGACCGGTCGATTCGGGGGACCGTGGCCCTATCGGCCGGCCCCGGGGAACGCCACCGCCGCCACGCCGGACGCGTCGACCGAGAGCGCTCCGTCGTCATAGGGAACGAACACCGCCTCGCCGCGCTCCAGCGTACGGACGTCGCGATCGGTGCGCGCCACGGCTGTCCCCTCGAGAACGAGGACGATACGCGGGGCCGGCGGCGTCCGAACGCTCCCTTCCCGCACGAGCGCGAGCGCGAACTCCTCGGCCGCAGGCCGAAAGGTGGTCACGGCGCCGTCGCGCGACACCTCCGGCCGCGGCGGCTCCTGGGGTTCCGTCGACGCGACGCTGAGCAGTTCGTCGATGTCGATGTGCTTCGGCGTGAGTCCCGCGCGGATCACGTTGTCGGAGTTCGCCATGATCTCGACGCACACGCCCGACTGGTAACTGTGAACCATGCGGTCGGGTGTGAAGCAGGCGTCCCCCGGCGCGAGATCCACGCGATTCATCGCGAGCGCGACGAGCACGCCTCCGTCCGAGGGGAAACGGGCGGCCGCAGTCGCTGCGGCGCGGATGTTGGGCGTGGCGTCGGCATCTGCGGCGCGTCGGACGAGCGCGGCGTTGAGGCCAGTCGCGTCGATGTCGCGGAGGCACCGAGCCATGTAGCGGGCAATCGCGCCAGGCTCGTCCGCGTCGTCAAGCAGCAACGCGAGCTCGGCGGCTTCGGGATGGTCGAGCGTCGCGACGTCCGCTCTGGCGTCGGCGGCGCGCCGGAATCCCGCGAGCACCACCATCGGCGTGAGAGCCACCACCATCTCCGGCTTGTGGCTGCGGTCGCGGTACGTACGGTCCGGGTGGTGGATGGGCACTCCGGCCGCCTCGTCGCGCGCGAATCCGACCGCGGCCATCGCCGCGCTCGGATGCACCTGGAGCGATAGCGGACCGCCGATCGCCAGGACCTTGAGGAGGAAGGGAAGCGCCCCGTCGAACGCCGACGCGGTGTCGTTCCCGAGAACGCCCGCGGCGTCCAACGCCACGACGTCCGACAGCGGAACGTCGACGCCGTCGACGACGCACATCGCCGGTCCGTCGACGTGCGTGCCCCACCACGCCTCGGCTACGGGACCGCCCGTCGTCTCGATCCCGAGCAGCGCGGGGATGTCATCGCGCGTGCCCCAGGCGTACGGCTGCAACGCCGGGCGCAGGATGTACATGGCCCCCATCATGCCAGCGCCGCGGGACCACTACGCTGATGCCATGTCCATGCCCGCCATTCCTCCCGAACTTCTGCCCGGCGACGGTCGCTTCGGTTCCGGCCCCTCGAAGATTCGCGACGACCAGCTCGACTCCCTACGCGCGGCTCAGCCGGGCGTGCTCGGCACGTCCCACCGTCAGGCCCCCGTGAAGAATCTCGTGGGCGATGTAAGAGCGATGCTCGCCGAGTACTTCTCGCTTCCCGACGGCTACGAGGTGATCCTCGCGAACGGGGGGACGACGTTCTTCTGGGACGCGGCGGCGTTCGGCTTGATCGACCGGCGCGCCCAGCACTGCGCGTTCGGGGAGTTCGGCGCGAAGTTCGCGGCGGCGAGCGCGGCGGCTCCCCACCTCGAGGCGCCGAGCGTCATCGAGGGGGACGTCGGTTCGATCTCGGAGCCGGTGGTCGAGGACGGCGTCGACACCTACGCGTGGCCGCACAACGAGACCTCGACCGGGGCGATGGCGCCGGTCGTACGTCCCGACGGCATCGGCGACGCGCTCGTCCTGGTCGACGGCACGTCGGCCGCCGGCGGGGCGGCGGTCGACGTCTCGCAGACGGACGCGTACTACTTCGCACCGCAGAAGAACTTCGCATCCGACGGGGGCATCTGGCTGGCCGTCGTCTCACCCGCGGCGATCGAGAGGATCGAGCGGATCGCTGCGTCGGGTCGCTACATCCCCACGTCGCTCTCGTTGGCCGATGCGGTGCAAAACTCGCGCCAGAACCAGACCGCCAATACCCCTGCCGTGGCCACGCTGATTCTCATGCGCGCGCAGTTGGAGTGGATGCTCGAGCACGGCGGGATGCCCTGGACGGACGCCCGGACGCGTGAATCCTCGGGCTTCCTGTACGACTGGGCGGACAAATCGTCCTACCTTGAGGCATTCGTCACAAAACCCTCCCACCGCTCGACCGTCGTAACTACCTTGGACCTCGCAGGGCACATTGATTCGACAAAGCTGCGAGCGGTCTTGAAGGACAACGGGATCGTGGACATCGATCCGTACCGGAAGCTGGGGCGGAATCAGATTCGCGTCGGGGTCTACCCGGCGGTCGAACCGGAGGATGTCAAGGCGCTCGCCACATGCATCGATTGGGTGGTGTCGCAGAGCGATGAGCACGAGCGTGGAGGTATCGGCGGCGCGTAAGCACTCGCGCGCGCGCTTCCTCGTACTCATCCCCCTGCTTCCCGCCTTCGCGGCGCTCGCGATGGTCGCTGTCGTCCCGTTCTCCACGGTCAGCCCGTTCTCCACCGTCAACGCCGACCAGGTCGCGGAGTCCCTTCCGGGAACCGTCGATCAGCCCACCGCCACGCCCGAGCGGGCGACGCCGGCGATCACCGCGGAGCCGTCGCCCAGCGCCGCCGCCGAGGAGATCTTCACCGGCCCGCCCGTCAAGATCCTCCCGCCCCCGCCCCCGCCGAAGTCGAGCGGCCACCGGTCGGGCCACGTGGTCAGCGCCGGTCGCTGCTCGGCGTACGGAGTCACCACCAAGTCCGTGTCGAGCGCCCCGTACAGCAGTTACGAGCAGGCGAACCTCGGATACCTCAACCAGGCGCGCTCCTCCGCTGGACTGCCCTCCCTCGCGTGGAGCTCCAGCCTCGCGAACACGGCGCGGGCCTGGGCGAAGTACCTCGCCGACAACAACTGCTCGGGCTCGGAGATCGGTCACAGCGTGCTATGGACCAACGGCGAGAACGTCTACTGGATCAGCGGCGGATCGGGATCGGACCTGGCCCTCCGTGCCCACAACGCGTTCATGGGCTCGACGGGTCACCGGGCCAACATCCTGCGCGCAAGCTTCCACCACGTCGGGATCGGCATCGCGCACGGCGCCAAGGGCTGGTACCTCGTCCAGAACTTCTCCAACTGGTAGACCGCTAGGGGCCGCTCCCCTGCTTGAACCGCCACGGCGGGATCCATCGATGGAGGAGCCCGGTTGCGGCGACGCCGATCGCGCCGACGGCGACCAACCCCACCGGTAGCGAAGCGATCGCGCCGAGCGAGACGATCGCCGGACCCGCGAGACCTCCGGCATCCTGGAACACCATCCACAACCCCATGAAGATCTGGCGGCCCTCGGCAGGCGCCACGTCGCTCCCAAGCGTCATCAAGAGGCCCGAGCCCCAGCCGTTACCGAGTCCGAGAACGACGGCGGCGACGGAGATGGCGGCGATACCGGACGTCAGCGGCAGGGCGAGGAGGCCCACGCCGAGCAGCAGCGTCGAAGGGATCGCCGTCCACCTCCTTCCGCGCTGGTCCATCACGAGTCCCGCCGGGAGGAACAGAACCATGTCGACGGCTGCGGAGACGGCGAAGACGGCGGAGGCGGTGCTGTCCGCGAGCCCGATGTGCTCCGCCCAGAGGGGAAGGGCGACGAGCCGCGCCTGACGCACCGCTCCGGTGAGCGCGACGGCGACGCCGAGCGTCGACATCACCCTGCGGTTCTCGCGGACGACGCTGGCGGGGGTGATGTGGCGCACGTCGGGGACGTGAACCTTCGCGCGCCACGAGCCGGACGCGAGGAGAACGAGACCACCGACCGCCATCGCGACCGCGGCCGCGACGTACGCCCAACGCAGTCCGAGATGGTGGATAACGAAGGCTCCTCCGAGCGGCCCGATGAAGTTCGCGATCCGCCAGATGCCAGCGAGCGTCGTCAGCCCCCGGGCGCGGAAGTCGTAGGGGACAATCTCGACCACGAGCGACTGACGCGAGACGTGCATGAAGGCGTGCCCGAATCCGACGAGCACGGCCGCGGCGAAGAACACCGCGAGGTGCGTGCTCGCGGCGCAGCCGATCGCCGCCACCGACGCGGCCGCGATTCCCGCGAGCGTGCCGCGCGGCGACCCCCAACGGACGGCGAGCACTCCGCCGACGGAACTCCCGACGATACGTCCGAGCGCGTAGGCCCCGACGGCCGCAGACGCGACGGCGGCCGAGGCGCCCATGCGCAGCGCCGACAGCGCGAGAATCGGGTAGATCGCGCCGATGCCGATCTCGAAGAAGAACGTGGGCGCGTACACGGAAGCCGCGAGCGCGCGTGCCACCGATCGCCGCGGCGCGTCCGCCTTCACCGCGCTACGTCGCGGGCTCGTCGGACGCTTCGGGCTCGCCGGACGCTTCGGGCTCGTCGGACGCTTCGGGAGCGCCGGACGCTTCGGGAGCGACGGGCTCGTCCGGCTCCGCGAGGTCGACGGGGGTGACCGCCATCGTGTCGATGATGGGATCGTCCGCCGGCCACCGCGCCCCCTGCTTCTCCACATCCGTCTCAGAGTGCGCGCCGCAACCGTGGTCGAGGCTCACGACCTGCCCGTCAGACGGCGACCATTCGTTGGCGCACGCGCCGAACATGCCCCGCATCGATCCCGCGAGCGGCACCATGAACGCGCAGGTCGCGCACGTCGCGGACGCCTGGAGAGCGGACGACGCCGTCGGGCCGTGCGATCCGGCGTACCAGCGTTCCGCGGCGTCGTCGCGGCCGTCGGGTCCGAGCACGCGTTCGCGTCCGAGTCCCAGCTCCCAGATCGCGACCTCGTCCGCGTCCTCATCGTCGGTCACCGTGTACCCGGGGACGATCCGCGCGTCGTCGGCCATGAACGGGAGAACCATGCCGGGCTCAAGGTCGCCGGGGCGCACGCGATCCGCGTACGGCACCCAGGGCGGCGCGAGGAGCGCGTCGTCGGCCGGCACGAGGTGCGCCTCGCAGACGGTCGCGGCCGGTGCCCGGGGTGCGCGCGTCACGACCGCCTCCCACACCCAACCGCGGTAACCGGGGATCTCGCATGCGAACGTGTGGGTGGCGACGCGGTCCTCGCCCTCGACGACGCCGAGGTACGCGCCAACGTCGGCGGCGTCGCCCGCGGCCTCGACCGCGGCGTCGCGGGCGGCCTCGACCGCGTCCACAAGAATCGCGTCGGCCACTACTGCTCCAGCTGATCGGCGACGGCGCGCAGCACGGCGGAGACCTGCTTCGCGCGCGCGGGCTCGGGGTAGCGACCGCGGCGGAGACCGTTGGAGACCCCGTCGAGCATCTTGATGAGGTCCTCGACGATGACCGTCATGTCGTCCGGCGGCTTACGCTGCGCCTGGGCGATCGACGGCGCCGGCTCGAGGATGGTGACGGCCATGGCGGACGGGCCGCGCCTGCCGTCGGCGACCGAGTACTCGACGCGCGTCCCGGGCTTCGGGGCGGGCGTGTCGGCGGGAAGAGCGGAGGCATGCAGGAACGCCTCACCGCCGTCGTCGGCGGCGATGAACCCGAAGCCCTTCTCGACGTCGAACCACTTCACTTTGCCGGTCGGCACGTCACCCTCGCATGGTCGTGGCGCGTCCCCGGAGGCCGCGCCTGTGCGTCCAGTCTATCGGTCGACCGCTCGTCGGACACCTGGGGCCTGTCCGTCCGACGCGTCGCTCAGGAAACTCCCAGGTTTCTCCCCCACACTGGACGCATGGATGCCCGACGAGTGCTCGTGGTCGACGACGAGCCGGACCTCCGCGATCTGCTCGCGACGTCCCTTCGGTTCGCTGGCTTCGACGTCGCCACCGCCGCTTCGGGTCGCGCGGCGCTCGACGCCGTCGCCGCCGCGCCGCCTGACCTCATCGTCCTCGACGTCATGATGCCGGACATGGACGGCTTCACCGTGACCCGAAAGCTCCGCGCGAGAGGCGACCACATGCCCGTCGTGTTCCTCACGGCGCGCGACGAGCCGGACGACGCGGTCGCCGGCCTGACGGTCGGCGGAGACGACTACGTGACCAAACCCTTCTCGCTCGCCGAGCTCGTGGCGCGGATCCACGCCGTGCTGCGCCGGGCGGCGCCTGCCGACGGCCAGGCCCCCGTTCTCCAGGTCGGCGACCTGACGATCGACGAGGACGCGCACGAGGTGACGCGCGCGGGCGTCGCGCTCGACCTCTCCCCGACCGAGTACGCGCTGCTGCGGTACCTCGCCGCCAACGAGGGTCGCGTCGTATCCAAGGCCCAGATCCTCGATCACGTCTGGAACTACGGGTTCGACGGCGACGGGGCGATCGTGGAGACGTACGTCTCGTACCTGCGCAAGAAGGTCGACGCTCCGTTCCCCACGCCGATCCTTCACACCAAGCGCGGCGTTGGGTACATCCTCAAGGCGGCGAGGTGAACGGCTGGCCGTTGCGCGCGAAGGTCCCGGCGATCGCGCTCGGGCTCCTGCTCGTCTCGCAGTTGGTGATCGGGGTCGCGGCTCTCGCGCTCGTGCAGCGCTCGCTGATCGCGCAGGTCGATTCTCGGCTCGAGAGCGCGTCGCGAGCCGTGGCGGCGCGTCCCGTCGCCAACCTGACGGCCGACCAGCGAACGAGGCTCGCGGAGTTGCCGTCGGACTACGTCGTTCTGTACCACGACGCGTCCGGAAACTTCCTCAGCCGGGTGTCGAGCGCGGTGTCCGGCTCGACGACCACACCTCGGCTCGCGATCGACGCCGACGCGGTAGGCCCGTACACCACCCGCGAGATCGGGGGCATCGCCCGGTGGCGCCTCGCCACACGGACGCTGCCGAACGACCGGGGAACGGTCACCGTGGCTCTCCCCCTCGCCGAGGTCACGGCGGCGACGACCGGACTTCGACGCACCCTCGCGTTGGTGTTCCTCGCGACCGCCGCCGTCGGCGCGTTCGTTGCATGGCGCGCGACGCATCGCGCGCTGCGTCCGCTCCGCGATGCCGAGGCGACGGCGGCCGCGATCGCGGGCGGCGACTGGAGCAGCCGGGTGCCCGAGGCCGCGGCGAGCACCGAAGCCGGGTCGCTCGCCCGGTCCCTCAACACCATGCTCGATCAGCTCCAGCGGGCATTCGCCGCGCAGCGCGCGAGCGAGGAAAGGCTGCGAACGTTCCTCGCGGACGCGAGCCACGAACTCCGGACGCCCCTCGCGTCGATCCGCGGGTACGCGGAACTCCAACAACTCGACGGCGCGGCGGACGCGAAGGAGACCGCGGCGCGTATCGAGGCGAACGCGGTGCGGATGGGCGCGCTCGTCGAGGACCTCCTTACTCTCGCTCGCTACGACACGGCCGCGGCGGAGACCGGCGCGAACGAACGCGTCGACCTCTCGGCGTTGCTCGACGACGCCGCGTCCGACGCGCGCGCCCGGGCGCCCGATCGCTCCGTGACCGTCACGGGAACGGACCGCGCCGTCGTCGTCCACGGAAGCGCTCGACACCTTCGGCAGGTCGTCGCGAACGTGTGCGCCAACGCGCTGACGCATACGCCCGACGGCACACCGGTCGAACTCGACCTCTCGACGGACGGCGCCGCGGCCGTCGTGACCATTCGCGACCACGGGCCCGGCATCGCCCTCGCGGATCGCGAGCGGGTATTCGAACGCTTCTACCGGCCCGACGCGTCGAGGGCCCGTGAGACCGGCGGAAGCGGCCTCGGGCTCGCCATCGTCGCGAGCATCGTCGCGGCTCACGGCGGCTCGGTCGCCGCGGTCGCTCCACGAGGAGGCGGGACGGCCATTGTGATTCGCCTGCCTCTCGCGGACCGAACACGGGAATGAGTCGCGCGGTTTGGTGCTGACGGAAATCGGCGGCACACTGGTGGGGCTATGCCTCCCTCATCGGACAAGCGCCCTCGCGCCCTGCCCTTCACCCCGCCCGCGTGGCTCGCATCCGCCTTCGGGCGCGCGGTGCGCGGCGCGGGAGGCGACGCGCCCGCCCCCGCCGTCGCGAGCGAGGGCGCGGAACTGCTCGCACGGTGGATGGAACCGTCCCGGAAGTACCACAACGTCCGCCACCTCGTCGACCTCCTCGAGCGCATCGACGAGCTCCAGCAGGAGACGCACAGCCCCCACGCGATGCGGCTCGCGGCCTGGTACCACGGGGCGATATTCGATGCCGAGGCGCCGGCGGCGTACGCGCGGCGGGGCGGCGAGGACGAGGCGGCGAGCGCGGAGTACGCGCGCGAGCACCTCGCGGCTCTCGGGGTCCCGTCCGAGGTCGTCGATGAGGTGGCGGACATGGTTTCGGCCCTCGCCCGCCACGCCGCGAACGGACGAAACGCGGACTGCGGCGTCCTATGCGACGCGGATCTCGCCATCCTTGCGTCGGATCCGCAGCGGTATCGCGCATACGCCGACGACATTCGCGCCGAGTACGTCCACATTCCCGTGCGCGACTACCTCGAGACGCGGCGGTCGATCTTGAGCAAGCTGATCTCGAGGGAGCGTCTGTACGTGAGCCCGCTCGCCGCCCCGTGGGAGGGGCGGGCGCGTCAGAACGTCGCCGCGGAGCTGCAGCGCATCGACGCGGAGCTCGCCACTCTCGACGCCGCGGGCGACTGACGTCCCCAACGGGCGCGGGCGAATTCCGCATCCACCGCCGTCGACGAGCCGTCGAACGCGAGCCCGGCGCCACCTACCTTCGGATCACCGATCGAAGGAGGAGCCATGTTGTATCACGTCGACGCGGCCGAGGTATCCGCCGCAGCGAGTAGGGCGGCCGCATCGGCCGAAACGATCCGAGCCGAGGTCGCCGGACTCATCGCCCGCCTGGAGAGCCTCCAAGGAACGTGGCAAGGCGGAGCGGCGCAGGCGTTCTCGGCGATGCTCGCTCAGTGGCGGACGGCTCAGGCGCAGCTCGAGGTCGCCCTCGACGGCATGGGTACCGGTCTCGCGCAGGCGGCGAGCCAATACGACTCGGCGGAACAGGCCGCGGCGCGGCTCTTCGCGCGCTAGCGTCCGACGTAAGGTCGGGGGATGGTCGTCTACGTCGATCCCCCGCTGTGGCCGCGCCACGGCCGAGTGTGGGGACACCTCGTGAGCGACGCGTCGCTCGACGAGTTGCACGCCCTCGCGCGAGACGCGGGTATCCCCGAGCGCGGATTCGATCTCGACCACTACGACGTACCCGCCGACCTCTACCCGCGTCTTCGCGACCTCGGCGTCGTCGAGGTCGACACCCGCGACCTCGTCCGCCTCCTGCGCTCCTCCGGGCTTCGCGTGACCGCCGCGGAGCGCCGGAGGAGGCGCACCCCCGCACCCCACGAGCTGCCGTAACGGCTCGATGGTCCCGCCCCGACGCGACGAGTAGCGCGCTCCGCCTACATATGTTACTTTGTTCTTACAGGTGCAAGTCGGAGGTGTTGTGTGACGGAAGACGAGGTTTCCGCCGGAGCCGTGGGCGGCCTCGCGGAACGGCTGCTCGCGATCGCGAGCCCCCCGCGAATGCGCATCATCGCGGAACTCACGCGCGGCGACGTCCACGTCAGCGAACTCGCGCGCCGCGTCGGAATGTCCCGCGCGCTGCTCTACATGCACCTACGGAGGCTTGAGGTGGCGGGTTTCGTCTCCGGCCACCTCGAACTCGGCGATGACGGCAAGGCGATCAAGGTCTACGAGGTCGTCCCGTTCGTCGTCACGATCGACCCTTCGACGATCGCCCAGGCGGTCGCCGACGACAACGAAAGCGAGACCGAATCATGAACGACATATCGTGGCCGTTCGCCTTGGTGCTGATCTTCGTCTTGGTGACGGTGGTCGGTGCCGGCTCCGGCGTCATCGTCGAGGCGATGAAGCGCAAGCCGAACCCGCGCTCCGAGGCCGACGAGAAGCTGGCCGACGCGCTCCGGCAATCGTCCGAGGTGAGCGCCAAACTACTCGAGCGGCTCGACTCGATCGATACCCGCCTCAAGTCCGTCGAGAAGACGCTGAGCGACATCCCCTAGCCCGTCCGCCCCAGCTTCAGGCACGGAAAGGCGGGCGGCGCGATACGCGCCGCCCGCCGTAGTCCGAGCTAGAAGCCCATACCTCCCATGTCACCGCCGCCCGCGGGCATCGGCGCCTCCTTCTCGGGCTTGTCCGCGACGACCGCCTCGGTCGTCAGGAACAGCGCCGCGATGGAGGCCGCGTTCTGCAGCGCGGAGCGCGTGACCTTGACCGGGTCGTTGACACCCGCGGCCAGAAGGTCCTCGTACACGCCGGTCGCGGCGTTGAGGCCGTGCCCGGGCTCGAGACCCCGCACCTTCTCCACGACGACGCCGCCCTCGAGGCCGGCGTTGATCGCGATCTGGCGGAGCGGGGCCGGGAGAGCGATTTCGACGATCCGCGCGCCGGTCGCTTCGTCGCCGTCGAGCTTGAGACCCTTCAGGGCCTTCTCGCCCGCCTGGATCAGCGCGACGCCGCCACCGGCGACGATGCCCTCCTCGACGGCCGCCTTAGCGTTGCGCACGGCATCCTCGATGCGGTGCTTGCGCTCCTTAAGCTCGACCTCGGTCGCCGCGCCGGCCTTGATGACCGCCACGCCGCCCGCGAGCTTCGCGAGCCGCTCCTGGAGCTTCTCCTTGTCGTAGTCCGAGTCGGAGTTCTCGATCTCGGTCCGGATCTGCTTGACCCTTCCCTCGATCTGCTCCGCTGCGCCGCCGCCCTCGACGATCGTCGTCTCGTCCTTCGTGACGACGACCTTGCGGGCCGTGCCGAGGAGGTCGAGCGTCGCATTCTCGAGCGAGAGTCCGACGGACTCGGAGATCACCTGGCCGCCCGTGAGGATTGCCATATCCTGCAGCATCGCCTTGCGGCGGTCTCCGAAGCCGGGAGCCTTGACGGCGACGGCCTTGAAGGTCCCGCGGATCTTGTTGACGACGAGCGTCGCGAGGGCCTCACCCTCGACATCCTCGGCGACGATCGCGAGCGGCTTGCCCGCCTGCATGACCTTCTCGAGCAGCGGGAGCAGATCCTTGATGTTCGAGATCTTGGACTCGATCAGCAGGACGTACGCGTCCTCGAGGACGGCCTCCTGGCGGTCGGGGTCCGTGACGAAGTACGCCGACAGGTATCCCTTGTCGAAGCGCATACCCTCGGTGAGCTCGAGCTCGAGGCCGAGGCCGCTCGACTCTTCGACGGTGATGACGCCTTCCTTGCCGACCTTGTCCATCGCCTCGGCGATGAGCTCGCCGATGACCGGGTCGCCCGCCGAGATGCCCGCGGTCGCGGCGATCTGCTCCTTGGTCTCGACCTCCTTCGCGGTCGCGAGGAGCTCCTTCGTCACCGCCTCGACGGCCTTCTCGATACCGCGCTTGATGGCGATCGGGTTGGCGCCGGCCGCGACGTTGCGCAGACCCTCCTTGACGAGCGCTTGGGCGAGGACCGTCGCCGTCGTCGTGCCGTCGCCGGCCACGTCGTCGGTCTTCTTCGCGACCTCCTTGACCAGCTCGGCGCCGATCTTCTCGAGCGGCTCCTCGAGCTCGATCTCCTTGGCGATCGACACACCATCGTTCGTGATGGTGGGCGCTCCCCACTTTTTGTCCAGTACTACGTTGCGGCCCTTGGGGCCGAGGGTGACCTTCACGGCGTCGGCGAGGGCGTTCATGCCCGCCTCCATGCCGCGACGGGCGTCCTCATCGAAAGCAATGAGCTTTGCCATGGGGATTCTTCCTCCACGATCAGTGCTGGGCTTCCGCCGCCCGCGACGGACGACGGGCCCCGTGCCGTTCACGTCACGGCACCGGGCACGCCTCGGCGGGAAGCCTCGGTTGTTAGCACTCTCATGGCGAGAGTGCTAATGCGATTCTGGCACTCTCCCCCGGCGAGCGCAAACCCCGAAAGGGGCGCGTCGCGTGCGGCTACGACGCGGAGGGGGAGGCGCTGGGGCTCGCGGTCGGCTCCGGCTGAGGCCGCGGATCCTCGACGAGGATGACGGCAATGTCCGGACCCGCGGTCGGGCCGGAGGCGACAGTCTGGATGCCGAGGATGTTCGCGACGTACGCGGCGGTGTCCGCGAGCGCGGGATCCTCGAACCGAACGACGTTCGCCGGCGGACGGGCTCCGTTCCAGCTCTGGGCGACGATGTTGGTGAAGCCGCTCTCCTCGCCGAGGAGCGTCACAATATCCGTACCGAGCGCCGGGTCGTCCGAGATGTTGTAGATCGTCACCTTGACCGAGTAGTTGTACTCGGGCGCGACGGTCGCGGACGGAGAGACCGTCGGCGACGCCGTAGCGGTCGCCGTGGTGGTGATGGACGGGGCGACCGACGGCTCCGGGTCCGAGGCGAGGAACGGGATGAAGTCCCAGAAGTTGCCGTCGCTGTTCTGGTCGAGGTACCAGATGGCGCCGTAGGCGATGCCACCCCCGGCTACGAAGACGAAGAGGAAGGTGAAGATGCGCGTCCACCCGCGCGGCGACAGCCGGTGAGGCGCAACGGGGACGCGTTCGTCGGATTTGCGTGACACGGGACGACCTTACCTTGTCGCGGGCGACTCCAGGCGACGAGTGCCGCGACGGCGCTGCCGCGTGGCCCTCATCCTCCTCAGTCGCTTGACGAGCATGGGATCACGAGCGAGGGCGGCCTCGCTGTCAAGCAGGGCGTTGAGCACCTGGTAGTACTCGGTCGCGCTCATCGAGAACTCGGCACGGATCGCCGACTCCTTCGCACCGCCGTAGCGCCACCACGCGCGCTCGAACGCGAGGATCGCGGCGTCGCGCTCCGACAGGCTCGACGCGGCGTCGTCCCACGACGCACTCGCCTGCTCGCTCATCTCGCCTCCTCGACGCGGCGGGATCCCGTCCCGTCCCCGCCACTGTACCGCCCGAATCACATCCATGTCATTCGCCCGCCCCGGTGTGGTCGGTACCCTGACGCCATGTCCAACGCATGGCGAGCCCAGGTGGCTCCCGACTGGGTCCCCGTTCTCGACGAGGTCGCGCCGACGCTCGCGACCCTCGGCGCGTTTCTGCGCGAGGAGATCGCGGCCGGCCGGGGATACCTGCCCGCGAGCGACGCGATCCTCCGAGCATTCACGACGCCGCTCGCCGACGTGCGGGTCCTCATCGTCGGCCAGGATCCGTACCCGACCCCCGGCGACCCCGTCGGCCTCAGCTTCTCGGTTCCACGGGGCAGGCCCATGCCGCGATCGCTCGCCAACATCGCGAAGGAACTCCTCGCCGACACGGGCGAGACGCTTGCGACAGGCGACCTGAGCTCGTGGAAGGACCAGGGCGTCATGCTGCTCAACCGCGTGCTCACCGTGCGGCCCTCCGCGCCTGGATCCCACCGGGGCCAGGGATGGGAGGACGTCACCGAGCACGCGATACGCGCCCTCGCCGCCCGCGGCGGACCGCTCGTCGCCGTCCTTTGGGGACGCGATGCCCGCAACCTCCGGCCGCTGCTCGGAGAAATTCCCGCGATCGAGAGCCCACACCCGAGCCCGCTGAGCGCCTCGTCGGGGTTCTTCGGCTCGCGGCCGTTCTCGCGAACCAACGCCGCGCTCGACGCACACGGCGCGGCGCCGATTCGATGGGGAACGTCGTAGACCGATCCCCGTTTACGGGCAGATCTGTGTCGTGCCCTGCGTGTTCGACGGGTCGTTCGTGTAGTAGAGCACGCCGTTGTTCTGCCCGTTGACGTTGCCCGCGCCCTTCCACGCGACGAAGGTCGGGAGGGCCGCGCACGAGTATCCCGGCGCCGCGATGACGTTGTACCCGTCGCCGACGTACGTCGGGGTGAAGCCCGTTCCGGGGAAGGTGCCGGTGTCGTCGAGGTGGAACGTCACCTCCCAGCGCTTCTGGTTGGTCGACACGGAGAAGTTGACGTACACGTACTCGTACGGGTCGCCGACGCCCCACGCCCCCGGGTAACCGATCCAGTAGCTGGTCGAGGTGATGGTCACCGTGCAGGTACCGCCCGTCGGGTTGCCGCCGTTGTTGATCGCGACACACGAGACTGCGGGAACGGTCGCGGGGGGCGTCCACGTCGTCGGCACTCCCCAACCACCCACGAGGAGCGCGATGCCCGCGACGTTCGCGGGGTTGTATCCGGACGTGGTGACACTCTGCGGCGCGGTACCCGCCGTTCCTGTGCCGGTGGCGATCGATGCCCCCGACGCGTCGAAGACGGTGACGGTGACCGTCTGTCCCGAGCACGCTGCGGCCAGGTCGTTCAGGTTGACCGAGGTGTACCAGTTCCCGCTGCCCGTCGATCCGACGGTCGTGGCGACCGGGCCGTCTGTGCACCGTATCCCCGCGTCCGCATGCGTTCCGGCCCCGGTGACCGACAACGAGGCAGCGCTCGCGACGATGCCGCCCGCGACGCCGACGAGGGCGAGAGCGGCGATGATGAGTGCGGCTTTGCGCCTCACCGCTGGACCTCGATCGCTCGCATGGGGGCGCCCGCCGTGTCCTCAGAATTCTCGTCGTCCGAGTCGTGCGGACTCGGCCAGAGCAGCAAAGCGAGCGCGATGAAGAGGATGCCCCCCCAGAGGATGGGGCTGATGAGGAATCCCGCGAAGCGCCCGAAGCTCGGGAGCGCGACGGTGACGATTCCGACGACCTCGTCGCCCTTGGGCGTCCACGGGTCGATCCACGAGTTGTTGACGCCCTTGACGACCCAGCCGTTCTCCGCGTCGCCATCGATGATTTGGTGGACGACCTTGGCGTTGCCGTAGCCCGCGGGCGAATACACGATGATGTCGCCGATGGCGGGTTCGCCCTTGCGCGCCACGACCAGATCACCGGTGTGGTACGTCGGCTCCATCGAATGCCCGCTCACGATCACGAAGGTCGTCGCGCCGCCGAGCGTCGCGGGCCACAGGAAGTATGCGTTGAAGGCGATGACCACCCACAACGCGAGATTGCCGAGGAACGACAGGAACCGGCGCACACGGGTGTGTGCACCGGCTCCTGTCGTATGACGAATCACAATCGGATCCGTTCCTCGACTGAGGTACTACTAGCCGATCTCGACGGCGACGCCGTACACGTCGGCCGCGTCGGTGGTGCCGGCAGCCGCAATCGTGTTGGTGCCGGTGACCGCGGTCGCGGAGAGCGACTCGATCGACGCGTTGGTGTTGTCGAGGACCTCAACGGTGATGGTCAGCCCCGCGCAAGCGGCGTTGACGCCGTCGACGACCACGTCGTCGACGTTGAACGCGCCACCGCTGAACGAGGTGTTGTAGGAAACGGTGACGGCGTCGTCGCAACCCGTGAAGGTGTCGACGCCGGCAACGATCTCGTCGCTGCTCACGGTGAGCTGAGCGGCCGAGGCCATGCTCAGACCCGCAACGCCAACGATCGCCAGAGCAATCGCGAGCGACTTCCGCGAGCGGTTCTTCCTGCTAGCCATGGGAAATCCCCTCATTCGTTTGACGTACCCGGAGGTACGGTGGTCTCCGTCGTTTCGCCCTTGGGTGGAAGGCGAACGCGGCTACCATTTCTATCGGCGGTATGCCGTCGATGTATGAGAGTGATCAACGCCTCATCTATGACGCGACTTTTCTCACATTGCGTGAATTCTGCCCACGACGGCGTGTCTCAGGACGAAAAACCTTCTACGTGGAGCTGGCAGCGGGACTTGAACCCGCAACCGCCCGATTACAAGTCGGGTGCGCTACCAGTTGCGCCATGCCAGCGTGCGACGACGCCGAGGGCGATCGCCAGCGCAGGCCCCGAGCCTACGCCCGCTACTGCGACGCTGTCGCCGCCGCGACCGCGTCGAGGTACGCCTGGACGCCGTTGTCATGGATGTACGCAAGCGTGGCGGCGAGATTGCCGGGCTGCGCCCAGATCCCCGAGTTGATGTCCGCCTTCTGCGCGGCGCGGATCCACGGCGTTCCCTGCAACCCATCGACCGAGGACTGGTCCGTCGCGGCGGTCACCCAACGCGTGAACTCGCCATCGGAGATACGGGCGACGACGTCGTCGGGAACGCCAGCGCCGCGGGCGATGTCCTCGATCTGCAGGTTGGTCAGGCCGCGCGAGTTTTCCGCCGGTTGGTTCTCGAACAGCGCCATGAGGAAGTCGTGGAAGTGCGACGGGTCGTACTCAGCGACCGTCGCGAGCGCGGCCGCGGCGCGGGTGGAGTACATCGTCCCCTGCGAGTATCGGTTGAGAATTGCGACCGGGTGGTAGTACACCGCGATCGTCCCGTTCTCGCGGAGCGTGGAAAGGTCGGCGCCGTTGATCTTCTCGAACTCGTGGCAGATCGGGCACATGAGATCGAGGTAGACGTCGACGCGCACCGCGTCGGCAGGAGGCGTCCCGCCGAGCGTGCCGTCCTGGTTGATGAGGATGCCGCCGGACGAGTCCGCGACGCTCAGCTGCGTGAGCTCGCCGGAGTCATACAGTTCGGCGCTTCCCGCGCCGACGATCGACTTCACGACGAAGACGAGTACCGCGGCGACGGCGAGGATCCCGACGACCGCGATGATGATATTGCGCTGCTGCGCGCGCCTCTCGCGCGCCTGGAGCTGCGCGGCGCGCGCGCGGGCTTCTTCCGCGGCTCTGCTGTTCTTCGAAGTCGCCATGTCGTCCTACCCCTAACCCTCGAATTCGTGAAAGCCAGTCTAGACTGCCGGTCGCAACCAGCCGTCGAGCGAGAGCCGGCTGCGGGGGAAGATCGCCACCCACGCCCCCAAAGCGATGAACTCCGCTCGCTCGATGAAGTGCGCCGCGTAGTCGGTCGTCTGTCCATCCGCGAGCGAGCCGTCCCCCCCGAAGCACCCGCAGTCGATCTCCAACCCGTGGGCCCATGCCCACACGGTGCCCCCGACGTACGCCGCGAGCATCGCGAGGTATACGTACGCCGACCACCGGGTGAACAGGCCCGCGATGAGGAACACGCCCAGGGCGATCTCAAGGAACGGCAGCACGGTGCCCGTGAAAGGCACCACCGCCTCCGGGAGCAGGCGGTACGCGCGCACCGCGCGTATCGCGGCCGGGATGTCGATCATCTTCGCGATGCCTGCCCAGATCATGATGACGCCGGCGGCGACGCGCACGACGAGCGTGATCCACGGCTGGATGGCGGAGAAGCGTTCCCGGGCCGTCATCGGTCCTCCTGGACGTTGGGCGTGGGTCGGGCTTCCGGCCCGAGCCCACACTAGTGCCTCCCGCCCGTCAACGACGGGACGGTCGTCCAAGTTCCCAGCGCCGCGAATTACGCGGACGGCAACGGCGGTAGCGGCCACCACCACACGGGGGTCGCCCAGAGCAGCGCGAAGACGACGATGCCGACGACCACGACGGCGAACAGCGCCCACGCCCGGGAGGCGCGCGGGGACGGCGCGATGCGGGCGGCGGCGCGGCGAACTCCGTCGCGGGTCTCGGCGGACCACGGCCCCCTCCAGACGATCGTCGCGACGAACACCAGCCCGGTCGAGAGCGCGATCGCGTGCCCCCACGCGAGTCCGTTCTCGCCGGACAGCGCCGCGAGGTGCCCGTCTTGCGCGATCTTCCACACGAACGCCGACCACCCGCCGCCGACCGCGACTGCGATCGACGCCGTCGGGAGCATCTCGGCGAAGGCGCGGAGAAGGTGCCACGGGAGGCCGACCGCGACGAGCGCGGCGTCCCCCCGGCGCCGTCCGCGTCGCGCCCGGAGGCGCGTGAGGCTGAGGACGCGGCGGTGTTCGGTACGCCCGAGAACGGCGAGAAGCAGGAGTAGAAGCGTCGAGAGGATGGGGGCGAGTGCGGCGAGAGCGACCATCGCGACGACGATCGCCGCGATGACCCCGGAACGACGGACGGCAATCGGGGGAAGCGCCCATGGGTCGGCGTCGAGGGAGCTGGCGCCCTCCTCCCCAAGGTCGAACTCCCGGGTGGGAGATCCAGCGACGGGCTGGTCGGCGGTCGTGAGGCGCTCGGTCGCGCCGCGGAGCGCCCCGACGACGGACGACGGCGACGGGCGCGCGGCGATGTCAAGCGACAGCGCCTGGGCGATGGCCTCGGCCCCCTGGATGTTCGGAAGCCGCACCTTGCCCTGGAGGGTCTTGCTCAGCGCGCCCCGCCCCGCCCCGAAGGGTGCCTCGCCGAGCATCGCGAAGGCGACGGTCGCGGCCCAGGCCCACAGGTCGGCCGTCGCGCCCGGTTCGGCGCCGTCGATCACCTCGGGAGCGACGTAGCCGGCCGTCCCGCTCACCATGCCCTCGCGCGTCAGGCGGGGATCCTCCGCACGGTGGGAGAGCCCGAAGTCGATCAGCACCGGCCCGCGCGACCCCATCATCACGTTCGCGGGCGTCACGTCGCGGTGAATCACCCCGTTGCGGTGCGCTTCCGCGAGCGCGGAGGCGACGGTCTCGGCGAGGTCGGCGAGCTGCTCTCCACGAAGCGGCCCCTTGTCCGCGACGTATTGCGCGAGACTCACGCCGTCGATGTACTCGAAGACGACGAAGGGCTCGGGACCGTCGAGTTCCGCGTCGAGGATGCGCGGGATCGCGTCGTGGCGGAGCGCCTTGAGCGCGTCGACCTCGCGGGCGAGGCGGTGGCGCGCGACGTCGTCGGCCTGGGCGTCGACGAGCTTGAGCGCGACGGTGTCGCCGTGGTGGTCGGTGACGCGGTAGACGTCGCCGGAGCCCCCTCGCCCGATCGCGGCGACGACCGAATAGCCGCCAATGTCCGATCCGGGCTCCCGCAGCCGCATTCCCATGGGGCCAACCTACCCCGACCGATATTCGCGATGCGGGCCGTCTGTGGCAAAATGAGGGGGCCGCCGCACCCTCGGCGGTCGTGTCAATGCCGACACAGCATTGATGCTCTTCACTACGGATCGTCCGGCACGTACCTGCCGGTGAAGGGATCAGCATGGCCACGGTTACCTATGAAAAGGCGACGCGCATCTATCCGGGGACGGATTTCCCGGCCGTCGACAAGTTGGACATCAAGATCGAGGACGGCGAGTTCCTCGTCCTCGTCGGCCCGTCGGGCTGTGGAAAGTCCACCTCGCTCCGCATGCTCGCGGGACTCGAGGAGATCGACGAGGGCAGCATCTGGGTGGGGGACCGCGATGTCACCCACGTTCAGCCCAAGGATCGCGACATCGCGATGGTGTTCCAGTCCTACGCGCTCTACCCCCACATGTCCGTCGCGGACAACATGGGATTCGCGCTCAAGATCGCGGGCGTTCCGAAGCCCGAGATTCGCGAGCGTGTGGAAGACGCGGCGAAGATTCTCGACCTGACCGAGTACCTCGACCGGCGCCCCCGGGCCCTGTCGGGTGGACAGCGTCAGCGTGTGGCCATGGGTCGCGCGATCGTGCGGCAGCCGCAGGTGTTCCTCATGGACGAGCCGCTGTCGAACCTCGACGCCAAGCTCCGCGTCCAGACCCGTACCCAGATCGCCGCTCTTCAGCGTCGCCTGGGCACGACCACCGTCTACGTCACGCACGACCAGACGGAGGCCCTCACCATGGGCGACCGCATCGCGGTGCTCAAGGACGGCGTCCTCCAGCAGATCGGCCCGCCGCGTGACCTGTACGACTCGCCCGCGAACGTCTTCGTCGCAGGCTTCATCGGCTCGCCCGCGATGAACATCGGGACCTACAAGCTGTCCGACGACTCTGCGCTCATCGGCGGCTCGAAGGTGCCCCTCTCGAAGTCGACGATCGCGGCCGCCAAGGACGAGAACGCCTCCGAGGTCACGGTCGGGTTCCGCCCCGAGTCGCTCGACCGCGCGGCGCCCAAGTCGGCCGGCGCCTTCGCGATCGACGTCGCGGCCGTGGAGGAGCTCGGCTCCGACGCGTTCGCGTACGGAACGCTCGCCGGCGGCACCAACGACGGCGGCATCCACTTCGACGCGGGCGAGGCTCAGGTCATCGCGCGCATCGACCCGCGCGACGTTCCGAAGAAGGGCGACGCCCTGTGGGTGAAGATCCGCCCGGGCGAGGCTCACACGTTCTCCGCGAAGAGCGGCGAGCGCCTCGACGCGCCCGGCAAGAAGTCCTAGCGGTTCCCGCTTGCCCGACGGGGGCGCCCGGCTTCGGCCGCGGCGCCCCCGTCGGCGTTCGCGACTACGATGATCGCGGCGACCCGACGGGTCGGGAAGGACGGGACCGGTGGCACTGACGATCAACGGGGCGGCCGAAGCCGGGCTCATCGACCTGCCGTGGGACCGCCCCCTCCAGGAGTGGCCCGAGGACACGATCGCCGCGCTTCCGCGGGGCGTTTCGCGGCACATCGTCCGCTTCGTGAAACTCGAGGACAAGGTCCTCGCCGTCAAGGAAACGAATCCCGCGATCGCCGACCGGGAGTTCCGCATGCTGCGCGAGCTCCAGCGGCTCGGGGCGCCGTGCGTCGTCCCGCTCGCCGTCGTGAAGGGGCGCGAGGACGCCGACGGCAACCCGCTCGAGGCCGCACTCGTCACCGCCCACCTGCAGTTCTCCCTCCCGTACCGCGCGCTGTTCTCGCACTCGCTGCGCTCCGAGACGGTCGTGCGCTTCGTCGACGCGCTCGCCGTGCTGCTGGTGCGGTTGCACCTGCTCGGCTTCTACTGGGGCGACGTGTCGCTGTCGAACGCGCTGTTCCGGCGCGACGCCGCGGAGTTCACCGCCTACCTCGTCGACGCCGAGACCGGCGACCTGCACGCCGCGCTCTCCCCCGGCCAGCGCTCCACGGACCTCGATCTCGCCCGGACCAACATCATCGGCGAGATGTTCGACCTCGAGGCGCAGGAGCGGCTCCACGCGAGCGTCGAGCCCGTCGCCGTCGCCGACCGCCTCGAGACGCGCTACGCGGAACTCTGGGACGCGCTGACAGAGACGGAGACCTTCACGTCGAACATTCCGCTCCACATCGCCGAGCGGGTGAAGGAGCTCAACGACCTCGGGTTCGACATCGGGGAGCTCGACATGCGGGAGGCGGAAGACGGGAAGGCCATTGTCATCCGGCCCAAGGTCGTCGACGCCGGTCACCACGCGCGCCGCCTGATGCGGTTGACGGGCCTCGACGTCCAGGAGAACCAGGCGAGGCGCCTCCTCAACGACCTCGACGAGTACCGGGCCGTCGTCGCCCCTCCCGGCGAGGACGAGGGGTACGCGGCCCACCAGTGGCTCACCACGGTGTTCGAGCCGACCGTGCGCTCGGTGCCCTCGAAGTTCACCAAGAAACTCGAGCCCGCGCAGGTGTTCCACGAGGTGCTCGACCACCGATGGTTCCTCGCCGAAGCCGCGGGACGCGACGTCCCGATGCCCGTCGCCGTCGCGTCGTACGTGAAGAACATCCTCCCCAAGCGGCCCGACGAGAAGGCGGTGCTCGGTTCGAGCCCCCACGAGATGACGGCGGAGGAGATGACCGCCGAGCTGCCGCAACTGGCGGAGGAGATCGCCACGCGCGAGACCCCGGTGTTCGAGGGCGACAACACGGGCGGGTGGGGCCTCGACCCCGACGACGTCCCGCCGATTCCCGTCGAGCGCAAGACGACGAAGCGTCCGGCTCCGAAGCGGGACGCGCCGAAGCCGAAGAAGTCCTAGCGGGCCTTCGCGGCCTCGTAAAGCGCGACGGCCGCCGCCACCGAGGCGTTGAGCGATTCGGTCCTGGCCGAGATAGGGATGCCGGCAACCTCGTCGCACGCCTCGCGCACGAGCCTCGACAGGCCCTTGCCCTCCGACCCGACGACGATCGCGAGGGGTTCGGCGAGAAGCGTCGATTCCGCGATCGGTACGTCGCCGTCCGCCGCGAGCCCGACGACGAAGACGCGCCTCGTCTTGAGGTCCTCGATCGCCCGGGAAAGGTTCGTCGCGCGCGCGATCGGGATGCGCGCGGCCGCCCCGGCCGAGGTCTTCCACGCCGCCACGGTCACTCCCGCGGCGCGACGCTCGGGCAGGAGCACCCCCGTGGCCCCGAACGCCGCGGCGGAGCGGAGAATCGCGCCGAGGTTGCGCGGGTCCTGGATCCCGTCGAGGACGACGATGAGCGGGACGCCGTCCGCGTCGAGGAGGTCGGCGGGGTCGAGGTAGTCGAAGGGCTCGACCTCGAGCGCGACGCCCTGGTGGGTCGCGCCGCCGGTGACGGAGTCGAGACGCGGCTTCGAGACCTCGTGGACCTCCACGTCCGCCTCGAGGGCGAGGTGGAGGATCTCGCGGACGCGGTCGTCCGCCTCGATACGCGAGAAGACCGCGAGGCTCCGTGCCCGCACACCGGAGCGCAGCGCCTCGAGCACCGGGTTACGGCCCGCGACGATCTCGGGGCCGCCGGGCACCCGCGCCTTGGCAGGTGCGGCATGCCGGGGCCCGCGTTCGGACTGCTTCTTACGTCGGTGCGCGGGATGGTAGACGCGGTCCTCCGCCTTCGGGGTCGGGCCCTTGCCCTCGAGGGCGCGTCGGCCCTTACCCCCGGAGCCGACGGTCGCGCCCTTCTTCGACCCCGGCTTGCGCGTGGCGCCCTGGCGCCTCGAGTTCCCCGCCACGATTAGCTCTCGCCCGTGAGCGACCAGCGCGCGCCGTCGGACCCGTCCTCGAGGATGACCCCGGCTGCGGCGAGGCGGTCGCGGATCGCGTCGGCAGCCGCCCAGTCCTTCGCCTCGCGCGCGGCCGCGCGCGCCTCGATCTCCGCTTCGACGAGCGCGCCGAGCGCCCGGTGCGCCCCGCCATCCGATTCGGCGTCGAGCCACGGCTCGGCTTGGGGGTCGAGGCCGAGGACGTCGAGCATGGCGCGCACGCCGAGCAGCGCCGACGCGGTAGCCGCGTCGTCGCCGGAGGCGAGCGCAGCGTTCCCGGCCGTGACAGTCTCGTGGAGCGTGACGAGCGCGCGGGGGACCGACAGGTCGTCGTCCATCGCCTCGACGAAGGCGGGGGGCAGCGTCGCCGCGACGACCGTCGCGCGATCGGGCTGTTCCACCCGTTCCCCCGCGCGCGTGACGAATCCCGCGAGACGCTCCCACGTGGAGGTCGCGTCGACGATCGTCGCGTCGGTGTACTCGAGCATCGAGCGGTAGTGCACCGACGCGAGCGCGAGGCGAAGCGCGGCCGCCGGATGCTCCGCGAGCACGGCGTCGACGAGTAGGGAGTTGCCGAGCGACTTGGACATCTTCGCGCCGCTCTGAGTGACCCAGGCGGAGTGCATCCAGAGCCGGGCGAAGCCGTCGCCGGCGGCGCGCGACTGCGCCTGCTCGTTCTCGTGGTGCGGGAATCGGAGGTCGAGGCCGCCCCCGTGAATGTCGAAGGACGGGCCGAGGTAGCGCCGCGCCATCGCCGAGCATTCGATGTGCCAGCCGGGGCGGCCTCGTCCCCACGGGCTGTCCCAGGCGGCGTCGTCCGGGTCGTCGGCCTTGACGCCCTTCCACAGCGCGAAGTCTCGGGAGTCGCGCTTGGCCTCCTCCGGGGAGTCCTCCGCGGGGGCGAGGTCCTCGATCGCCTGGTTGGTGAGCGAGCCGTAGTCCGCGTACGACCGCACGTCGAAGTAGACGGATCCGTCCGTGACGTACGCGTGGCCGGCGTCGACGAGCCGTGAGATCAGGGAGAGGATCTCGGGGATGTGCGCCGTCGCGTGCGGTTCGTATGCCGGCGGCTCGACGCCGAGCGCGTCGTACGCCGCGGAGAAGAGCCGCTCGTTGCGCAGCGCCCACTCCCACCACGGCACCCCCGCCGCCGTCGCCTTGGCGAAGATCGTGTCGCCTAGGTCCGTCACGTTCCGGATGAGCGTCACCCGCTCGCCCTTGCGCTCGAGCCAGCGCCGCAGCACGTCGAACGCGACGGCGGAGCGCATATGCCCGATGTGCGGGGCCGCCTGCACCGTCGCGCCGCATAGGTAGATGCCGACGTTGCCCGGGACGAGGGGGACGAAGTCCCGAACCTCGCGGGTGGCGGAGTCGAAGAGGCGGAGCGTCACGGGCCTTAGGCTACCGGCGCGATCAGCGCGGTGGCGACCGCCGCGACGCCCTCGCCTCGGCCTGTGAGCCCGAGCCCGTCGGAGGTCGTGCCCGCGACCGTCACCGGGGCGCCGACGGCCTCGCTCAGCGCTGCCTCCGCCTCCGCGCGCCGCGCGGCAAGCCGCGGGCGATTCGCGATCACCTGGATCGCGACGTTGCCGATCTCGAATCCCGCCTCGCGCACGAGTCTCGCGGTCTCGGCGAGCAGGGCCGTCCCGCTCGCCCCCTCCCATTCGGGGCGGTCCGTTCCGAAATTCGAGCCGAGGTCACCCAAGCCGGCGGCGCTGAGGAGCGCGTCGCACGCGGCGTGCGCGGCCGTATCTCCGTCGGAATGCCCGACGAGGTTGCGCTCGTCGTCCCACATCAGCCCGGCGAGCGCGAGGCCGAATCCGTCGCCGTAGGCGTGGACGTCGACGCCGATGCCGACGCGCGGGGTGCTCACGTCGCCCCCGTCGCGCGGCGCGCGACGTGCTCGGCGAGCGCGAGGTCGCCGGGAACCGTCACCTTGAATCCCCACGGATGCCCCTCGGTCGCGACCACACGATAACCGTACCGACGCACGAGCCCCGCGTCATCGGTCGCCTCGCCGTCGTCGTCCGCCCCCTTCCGGTGGGCGTCGAGCAGGGCGCGTGCGCGGAAGGCTTGCGGCGTCTGCGCGGCGCGCAGCGCCTCCCGGTCGACGCTGAGCCCCAGCGTCCCGTCCTCGTCGGGAAGCGCGACGATCGTGTCGACCAGCGGGACGACGGGCACGGCGCCGTCCGCGCCTGCCTCGATCGCCCCGATCGCGTAGCGCATCGGGTCGGCGGGCATGAAGGCGCGGGCGGCGTCGTGAACGAGGATGATCGACGGCGGGGCGTCGCGGGACATGAGCGCCTCGACCCCGGCCGCGACGGACGCCTGGCGGGTCGTTCCGCCCTCGACCAGGACGATCTCGGCCTCGGCGGACGCCTCGACCGGCTCGAGGACTGCCTCGAACGCGTCCCGGTGCCCGGGGGCGACGGTGACGACGACGATCGGCGAGACCTCGGCGACGCGGGATACGGCCCAGGCGACGAGCGGGATGCCGGCGACGGCGACGAGGGCCTTCGGAAGATCCGTCCCGAGACGCGTCCCGAGTCCGGCGGCGGTCACGACCGCCGCGACGGTCACGGCGTGAGGACTCCGTCGAGGCGCGCCTCGGCGGCCTCCTCCGTGCACTTCTCCGCGAGCGCGAGCTCCGACACGAGGACCTGGCGGGCCTTGGAGAGCATCCGCTTCTCGCCGGCGCTGAGCCCCTTGTCCGTGTCGCGGCGGGAGAGGTCGCGGACGACCTCCGCCACGCGGATCACGTCGCCGGACGCGAGCTTCTCGACGTTGGCCTTGTAGCGGCGCGACCAGTTGGTCGGCTCCTCGACGTACGGCTCCGCGAGCACGGTGAAGACGTGCTTGAGGCCCTCGGCGTCGACGACGTCGCGGACACCCACGAGGTCGATGTTCTCGGCGGGGACGACGATCGTGAGGTCGCCCTGGGCGACCTTGAGCTTGAGGTACGTCTTTTCCTCGCCCTTGATGGTCCGAGTACTGATGTCTTGAATCTCCGCCGCCCCGTGGTGGGGGTAGATGACGGTTTCTCCCACTGCAAAGTTCATCTGTTCTCGGTTCCCCTTCGTCGCGGGTACCTATTCTACCATCGGGAACGCGACCCCAGCAGGGGGTGATTGGGCGGCCCGACGCAGCGGAAACGGGCGCGTCGGACGCCGCGAAAGGTATCCTGACCTCGACCCTCGCACCACCCACGAAAGGTCTCTCCATGAGACTGAAGCGCTTCCGCCTCGCCGTCGTCGTCCTCGCCGCGACGGCGTCCCTCGCCGCCTGCACCGGCCAGTCCCCGCTCACCGCGCTCAAGCCCTACGCGGCCTCCGACGGCCTCCAGGTCACCGCGGGAGACATCCGCGGCGTCAACCTCCTGCTCATGACGCGCGGGGAGGGAGAGCCGGCGGTGCTCACCGGAACGTTCGACAACACGGGCGATCAGGACGCGACGGCGACCATCGCGATCGGGGACGTCACGGCCACCCTCGCGATCCCTGCGGGCGAGAGCGTCAAGCTCTCGCTCGACGGCGGTCTCCCCGTCGTCCTCGACGCCGCACCCGCCGCCCCCGGGCTGCTCGCATCCATCGACGTGACGGTCGGCTCGAACGTCGCTACGGCTCCGGTGCCGGTGCTCGACGGGACGCTCCCGGAGTACGCGCCGGTGATCGGCGCGCTCGACGCGTACGTCGCGGCGCAGCGCGAGGCGACGGAACCGTCGCCGTCGGTATCGGCGTCGGACGCCGCCTAGCGCATCACCCGAAGCGGCCGGAGATGTAGTCCTCGGTCGCCTTCTCGGCGGGGCTCGAGAAGATCACCGAGGTGTCGTTCATCTCGATGAGCTTGCCCGGCTTGCCCGCGCCGGCGATGTTGAAGAACGCCGTACGGTCGGACACGCGCGCGGCCTGCTGCATGTTGTGAGTGACGATGACGATGGTGTAGTCGCTCTTCAGCTCGGCGATGAGGTCCTCGATCGCGAGCGTAGAGATCGGGTCGAGGGCCGAGCACGGCTCGTCCATGAGCAACACGTCGGGCTTGATGGCGATCGCCCGAGCGATGCAGAGGCGCTGCTGCTGGCCGCCGCTGAGCGAGGAGCCAGGTCGGTCGAGGCGATCTTTAACCTCCTCCCAGAGGTTCGCGCCCCGTAGCGAGGTCTCGACGAGCTCCTCCGCCTCGGGCCGCGACATGCGCCGGTTATTGAGCTTCACGCCCGCGATGACGTTCTCCGCGATCGACATCGTCGGGAAGGGGTTGGGTCGCTGGAACACCATCCCCACGTGGCGACGCACCGCGACGGGGTCCACGTCTCCGCCGTACAGGTCGACGCCGTCCATGAGGATCTCGCCCTCGACGCGGGTTCCGGGGATGACCTCGTGCATGCGGTTGATCGTCCGAATGAACGTGGACTTCCCGCAGCCCGACGGGCCGATCAGCGCCGTCACGGACTTGGGCTCGATCGCGAGGGACACGTCCTCGACGGCGAGGAAGTCACCGTAGTAGACGTTGAGGTTGTTGACGTCGATGCGCTTGGCCACGATCTCTCCGTTGCTTATCGGCCGGTCTTGGGGGACAGGTACTTGGCGATCATGCGCGCCACGAGGTTGAGCAGCATGACGATGATGATGAGGACCATCGCCGCGGCCCACGCGCGGTAGTCCGTGATGTCGGGCGTGCAGGGGATGTCGGGGTTGTTGCACGGTTGGACGCCCTTGCGCCACTCGGACACGATGTACACCGGCAGGGACATCATGCGGCCGTCGAACGGGTTCCAATTGAGGGAGTCCGTGACGCCGACGGCGATGAGCAGGGGCGCCGTCTCGCCGATGACGCGGGCGACGGACAGCATCACCCCGGTGGTGATACCCGCGAACGCCGTGCGGAGCACGACCTTGATCACGGTGAGCCACTTGGGCACGCCGAGCGCGTACGACGCCTCCCGGAGCTCGTTCGGCACGAGCCGGAGCATCTCCTCGCTCGCGCGCACCACCACCGGCGTCATGAGCACGGACAACGCGACGGCGCCCACGAAGCCGGTCTTGGTCCCGGGTCCGGCGAGCACGCTGAAGAGCGCGTAGGCGAAGAGTCCGGCGACGATCGACGGGATGCCCGTCATGACGTCGACGAAGAACGTGACGGCCCGCTTGAGCCAACCGCTGCCGTACTCCACGAGGTAGATCGCCGTCATCAATCCGAGCGGCACGGAGATGGCCGCGGCCACGAGGGTGATGACGAGCGTGCCGACCATCGCGTGGAGGATGCCCCCCTCGGGCATCCCGCCGAAGACGCCGCGCATGGTCGTCGTGAGGAAGTCGAGGTTGAATCGGTGGTCGCCGTTCGCGTCGATCATGAACCGGTCGACGCCGCGGGCGACCACGGTGCCGATCAGCCAGACGAGCGGGACCATTGCCGCGCCGAAGGCGAGGTACACGAATACCCGCATCGCGCGATCGGTCCACGCGCGGCGACGGGACAGGCGGCCGAGCGCCCCGGCGGACGTGCCGTTCATCGCGGGCGCGCTCATCCGTTCGCCCCCGAGAAGTCCGCGCGCCGGGAGACAACCCACCGGGCGATCATGTTGACGACGAGCGTGATGACGAAGAGCGCGAGGCCCATGGCGATCAGCGCGGAGACGCCGGACGAGTTCGCCTCGGGGAACTTGAGTGCGATGTTCGCGGCGATCGTATTGTGGGCCGAGGGTTCGAGGAGGCTGAACGAGTACGAGAGCCCGGGCGAGAGGATCATGTACACCGCCATCGTCTCGCCGAGGGCGCGTCCCAGCCCGAGCATCGTCGCGCCCACCATCCCGGAGCGGCCGTACGGGAAGACCGCCATGCGGATCATCTCCCACTTGGTCGCGCCCATCGCGAGCGCGGCCTCCTCGTGCAGCACCGGCGTCTGGAGGAAGACCTCGCGCGTGACGGCGGTGATGATGGGCAGGATCATGATGGCGAGGATGATCGCCGCGGAGAGGGCGACCCGCCCCGTGCCGACGCTCGTCGAGCCGTCCGCCAGCTCGCGCCCGCGGAACAGCGGGATCCAGCCGAAGTTCCGCTCAAGCCACTGCATCGCGGGCAGGAGCGCCGGGACGAGGACGAACGCACCCCAGAGGCCGTAGACGACGGAGGGCACGGCGGCCAGAAGGTCGACGACGTAGCCGAGCCCCGCGGCCATGCGGCGCGGGGCGTAGTGGGAGATGAAGAGCGCGATCCCGATCGAGACCGGCGTCGCGAGCAGGATAGCCACCGCGGAAATCAGGACCGTACCGAACACGAGGTAGCCGATGGTCGCCATCAGCGTCTCGTTCGCCGCGGTTCCGAGCCAGTCGATGTTCTCGGCGAGATCCGCGGCCGAGGCCGTCAGCGCGGGCCACGCCTCCCGGAGGAGGAAGGTCGCGACGGCCGCGAGGACGACCAGGATGAGGACCGCCGCCACGCGCGCGAGCCACGCGAACGTGGAATTGGCGAGGCCTCGACCGCTGTTCGCGAATTCGGAGGTCGTGTGGACCTCGGCCGCAGCAGCGCTCACCATTCTCCTTCTGGGCTTCCAACGGACGGTGGTGGACCCATCCTTACGGACGAGCCCACCACCGGTCCAGTCTGGACTGAGTTACGCGGCCGCGATCTTCTCGACGATCGCGGTGATCTCGGAGCTGAGCGCCCCGATCGGCGACGAGCCCGCGGCGTTCGCCGCGACCGTCTGACCGGCGTCGGACGCCATGTACTCGACGTACGAGGTGACCAGGGCGCGCTCGCTCGGGTCGTCGTACTGCTGGCACATGATGATGTACGAGACGAGCACGAGCGGGTAGGCCCCGTCGGCCGTCGTCGTGCGGTCGAGCTGGTAGGCCAGGTCGTTCTCGCCGTTCGCGCCCTCGGCGAGGGGCGACGCCTTGACGGCCGCCGCAGCGCCCGCCGGGGAGAACGCGACCCACTGGTCGCCGACCTTGATGGAGGCCGTGCCGAAATCGCCGGCGCGCGACGCGTCGGCGTAGCCGATGGTGCCGGCGCTTCCCTTGACGAGGTCAATGACGCCGGAGGTACCCGGGCCGCCCTCACCCACGTTGTTCGGCCACTCGCCGCCGTGCTCGTACGGCCACGAGGTCGACGCCTTCTCCAGGTAGTCGGTGAAGTTGCTCGTCGTTCCGGACTCGTCCGAGCGGTGCACGACCGTGATGAGCATGTCGGGCAGCGAGACGCCGGGGTTGTCCGCGGCGATCGCCGGGTCGTTCCACTTCGCGATCTTGCCGTCGAAGATCTGGGCGATCACGTCAGGCGAGAGGTTGAGGCTCGTGATCCCGTCGAGGTTGAAGATCACCGCGATGGGCGAGATGTACATGGGCAGGTGGATGGCGCCGGAGGTCCCGTCGCAGCGATCCACGGCGGACGCGTACTCGTCGGCCTTCATGAGCGAGTCCGAGCCGGCGAAGCTCACAGCCCCGTCGAGGAACTGCGTGCGCCCGCCGCCGGAGCCGACCGGGTCGTAGTTGAGCGTGACGTCCGGGTGGTCGCCCTCAAAGGTCGCCTTCCAGGCCTCCTGGGCCTTCTCCTGCGACGAGGCGCCGGCGCCGTTGAGCTCGCCGGAGAGCGAGGCCATGGCGTCGCCGCCGGTGGGGTCGTCCGTGGTCCCGGTGCTCGAGCTGCATGCAGCGAGGACCAGGCTCAGGGCGGCCGCCGTGGCGACGGCCCCGGTGCGAGATGCAATCTTCACGTCGAGTTTCCTTCTCTATCGTCGATGCCCGGCGCTTGCCGGACACCACGAACGTACGCGCGGCAGGTAACCGCTCCCGGGGGTCGGCGTGAACGTTGGATGAACGTTGGGTGAACGCGCCCGCGGGGCTACTCGACCCGGTCCAGCGTGTACCCGACGCCTCGGACGGTCTTGATGAGCGCGGGCTCCGATGGGTCGGCCTCGATTCGGCTGCGGAGGCGCTTGATGTGCACGTCGAGGGTCTTCGTGTCGCCGAAGTAATCCATGCCCCACACGCGGTCGATGATCGTCTGGCGCGGCAGGACGCGCCCCGCGTTCGACGCGAGCAGGTGGAGCAGCGCGAACTCCTTCGGTGGTAGCGATTCGACGACGCCGTTGCGCTCAAGCGTCAGTCGCTCGGGGTCGAGGGTCAGGCCGGAGACGGTGAGGCGCTCGGGCTCCGCGGAGAGATCCGCCGGCGGCGCCGTCGTTCGACGCAGCACGGACCGGACGCGCGCGACGAGCTCCCGTCCCGAGTAGGGCTTGGTGACGTAGTCGTCCGCCCCGAGCTCGAGCCCGATGATCTTGTCGACCTGCTCATCCTTGGCCGTCACCATGATGACGGGCACGTCGGAACGCTCGCGTATCGCCTTGAAGACGCCCGCGCCGCTGAGGCCCGGGAGCATGAGGTCGAGGAGGACGACGTCCGCGCCGGAACGTTCGAAGGCGCTGACGCCCTCGGGTCCCGTCGCGGCGAGCGTCACGCGGAAGCCCTCGCGCCCGAGCAGGACGCGCAGCGAATCCCGGTACGACTCCTCGTCCTCGATCACGAGGACGTGCGGCGTCTCGCGAACGTTCACGGCTCGCCCTCCTCCTGCAGCGGGATCCGCAGCGTGAACGTCGACCCGACGTTCGGCTTCGACCACACGCGGACGTCGCCCTCGTGCTGCGCGGCGATGTGTTTGACGATGCTGAGGCCGAGCCCCGTGCCCCCGGTCGCGCGAGACCTCGCGGGATCGGTGCGGTAGAACCGTTCGAAGATGCGTTCCTGCTCGCCCTCGGCGATACCGATCCCCTGGTCGATCACCGACACGGAGGCGGCGCCACCGTCGCGCCCGACGGACACGGTGACGCGCCGCCCCTCGTCGGAGTACGAGACGGCGTTGTCGACAAGATTGCGGATCGCCATGACGAGAAGGTCGCGATCGCCGAGCACCGGCGCGGGCTCCGCGGACGCGACGGCTAGGTCGATGCGCCGTGCCTGGGCGACGGTCTGCGCGGCGTCGACGGCTTCCTTGGCCGCCTCGGCAAGGTCCACGTTGCGACGTTCGACGACCGTCTCCGTGCCCTGCAGCCGGGAGATCTCGATGATCTCCTGGATGAGTTTGGACAGCCGACGGGACTCCTTGCCGATCTTGCCCGCGAACTCCCGAACGGTGTCCGGATCGTCGGCGGCGGTCTCGATCGTCTCCGCGAGCAGCACCAGCGCGCCCACGGGAGTCTTGAGCTCGTGAGAGACGTTCACGGCGAACTCGCGCCGCGAGAGCTCCGCCGCCCGCTGTTCGGTGCGGTCGTTGGCGATCACGAGCGCGAGGTCATCGTCGATCGGCGTCGCGCGGGCGTGGACTGTGGTCGTCGTCCCGAGGACTCCCCGGCGTACGGCCACCTCGTCCTCGGCCGCTTCGCCCGCCGACCACGCCCGCTCTGCGAGGTCCGCGACGTCGCCGAGGAGCGCCCCGTCGGGACGCGCGAGACCCATCGCCGTTGCGAGGGAGTTGCTCGCCGCGGCTCGCCGGGCCCGAGTGACGACGATCGCGCCCGCCTGCAGGAGCCCGAGAACCTGGCGCGTGCGGTGCGGAACGAGGGTGAGAGACACCGTCTCGCGATGCCGTCTCGCGCGGTCGACGACGACCGCGACGAGACCGCCGCCGATCGCTCCGAGCGCCACCGCGAGCAGCACGTCCTGGCCCATGCGCCCACAGTATCGGCGCAGCGGAGCGTTTACCGAATGTTCACGGCGACGGGGGCCGCGCGCCTGTCGACTCGTGTGAAGTGATGCCACACTAGGCACAGACGCACCGAACGTTCGAGGAGTCTCATGCGTACGATCTTTACCGCCGAGCTGTCGCAGCTCGCGGACGACCTGGTCGAGATGGGCGAGCACGTCACCGCGGCGATCCACCGCGCGACCGAGGCGCTCGCCGACAAGAACCTGGAGCTCGCGCAGTCCGTGATCGCGGACGACACGAAGCTCGACGCCCTGGAGCACCGCGTCGACGAGCGCTGCGTGCTCCTCATCGCGCAACAGCAGCCCGTGGGCCTCGACCTGCGGACGCTCGTCACGTCGCTCCGCATCTCCGCCGGGCTTGAGCGCATGGGCGACCTGGCGCAGCACGTCGCCGAGGCCGCGCGCCGCGCCTACCCCGACTCCCCGGTGCCGTCGTCGCACCGCGAGATCTTCACGGAGATGGCCGACGCCGCGTGCCACACGGCCGACCTCGTGGTCGAGTTGCTCAAGACGCGCGACCTCAACGTCGCCGCCCAGATCGTCGAGGACGACGACACGCTCGACGACCTCCACGAGAAGGCGTACTCCAAACTGCTGGCGAAGGGCTACAAGGGCGGGACGCAGGAGACGCTCGACGTCGCTCTCCTCGCGCGTTTCTTCGAGCGCTTCGGCGACCACGCCGTCAACGTCTCGCGCCGCATCGTCTACCTCGTCACCGGCGACGCCGACAAGGACCGCTCCGCGATCTAGGCCACGACACGGCAGAAGGCGGGCGTCCCGAGGGAGCCCGCCTTCGCTTTCGCCGTTGCGTGCCGGCTACTTCTTTCCCTGCGCGGCGACCGCCGCCGCGCCCGCGGCCGCTGCCTCGGGGTCGAGGTAGGTGCCGCCCTTGATGACGGGCTTGAGGTTCTCGTCGAGCTCGTACACGAGCGGGATGCCCGTGGGGATGTTGAGGCCGACGATCGTCTCGTCGTCGATGTCGTCGAGGAACTTCACGAGCGAGCGCAGCGAGTTGCCGTGCGCCGCGAGCATGACGACCTTGCCGGCCTTGAGGTCCGGCACCACGTCGCTCTCCCAGTACGGCAGGGCGCGAGCCAGCACGTCCTTGAGGCACTCGTTCTTCGGCACGGGCTCGCCCGCGTAGCGCGGGTCGCTCGCCGAGGAGTACGGGCTGTCGTCCGCGATGGGCGGCGGCGGGACGTCGTAGGAGCGGCGCCAGAGCATGAACTGCTCCTCGCCGAACTGCTCGAGCGTCTCGGCCTTGTTCTTGCCCTGGAGGTCGCCGTAGTGGCGCTCGTTGAGGCGCCACGAGCGCTTGACGGGGATCCAGTGGCGGTCGGCGACGTCGAGCGCGAGGTTCGCGGTCGTGATCGCGCGGCGCAACACCGACGTGTGGACGACGTCCGGCAGCACGCCCTTCTCCTTGAGGAGCTCGCCGGCGTGGATCGCCTCGGCGGTGCCCTTCTCGCTGAGCGAGACGTCGACCCAACCGCAGAAGAGGTTCTTGGCATTCCATTCGCTCTCGCCGTGGCGGAGCAGCACGAGTGTGTAGGTCATACGGCCATCGTAGAAGACGCTCGCGGCGCGGGCGGGCGCCTTAGGTCCCAGCGGCGACCGGTGACTCAGGCGACGACGACGCAAGCGGGACTCGCGATACGGATGGACGAGTGCGCGAGCTCGGCGATCGTCCCGGGCTCGTCCTCCGACGGGAGGGCGAGAACTTCCGCGAGGTCGAACACCGACGCCTCGTGCGACATCTCGTTCCCGACGACGAGCCGCTCCCCCGCGACCGCGAAGTGCCGCGGGAAGTGCCCGCCGGAATCGAACGACGCGCGATACGTGGGCACGCCCTCGGGCGAGAGGTCGTGCACGGCGATGACGTCGCACCCGCGCACGGACACCAGGAGCGCATCGGAGACGACGTCAATGTGGGCGTCGTAGACCGTGTCGCCGAAGCGCAGGGGGGCCGTCGTCGACGGGGTCGTGTGGAGGAGCTCCGCGGTCCGCGTCGGCGCGTCCCACCGAAGCGCCTTGACCGTGTGGTCGAGCTCGCACGCGACGTAGATCATGTCGCCCCGGGTAGCGAAGTGCCGCGGACCCGATCCTGCCGGTAGGCGTGCGGCCACGCCGTCCGCTCCCAACGATCCATCGGCGAGCGCCACGAAACGTCGCAGCTCGTCCGTGCCGAGATCGCACACGAGCAGGACGGACGGGTCGGGAGCGTAGCCGGCGAAGTGGGCGCGCGGTCCCGACTGGCGCCGCGGGACGGGCCCCGAGCCCGAGCCCGGGAACACGGCGGACGGACCGTCGCCCGCGATGCGTCCATCCGGCCCTAGCGGGACGACGACGACCTCGCCCGATCCGTAATTGCAGACGTAGAGCGCCAGGGCGTCGCGGGAGACGAGGACGTGGCACGCGTGCGCGCCCTCCGCAGGCACGAGATCGAGGATGACGGGATGCGCCGGATCGGACACGTCGACGCAGGCGACGCGCGCGGCGGCTTCGAGCGTGACGGCGTACACCAGCGGAAGGTCCGGGTGCGAGGCGACGAAGTTCGGCGCCGGGAGCTCGATCGCGAGCGACGCGTCGCCGCCCGGAGTCATCGCCCACAGCCCCTCGCCGACGCCGACGGGCGTCTCCATCCCCGCCTCGGGGAAGGTCCCCCACCACCACGTACCGGCCATGTCTCCCCTCACCGGCGTCGCCCGGCGGGCACGCGCGGGCCGACTCTAGCGGTTCGCCGCCTCATACGCCGCGCGAACCTCGGCGGAGATTCGCCCGCGTTCGCTCACGGGGTGGCCATGCGTCTTGGCCCACGAACGGATCGCGGCGACGTCGCCGCTCGAGCGGGAGGAGCGCGACGAACGGGAGTTGGTGCGGCGGGCGTTGGCGATCCACGGCGCGAGGGCGTCGCGCAGCTCCGCCGCGCGTCGGCTCGTCAGGTCGATCTCGTAGCTCGTGCCGTCGAGGGAGAAGGTCACCGTCTCGTCGGCCGTCGAACCGTCGACGTCGTCGATGAGGATGACCTGGACTTTCTGCGCCATGACGTTCCCTTTCGTTCGTGTTCAGCATGGCATGGGCGGTGGGGGTCGTCAAAGAACCGGCGACGACCGCTCCGCCCCCGCTAGTCGCGCGCCTCGGCCGCGTCGTCGGCGGCGTCGAGCGCGGCCTCCGCCGCCCGCTCGTTGCGATCGGCGCGAACGATCGCGCGCATCGCATACCAGAAGAGGAGTAAGAGCCCGACGGACGGCAGGACGCCCGCGACGATCGCCCACGCCCCGCTCACGGAGCGCCCTCGTCGGAGGGCTTCACGAGGGGGAAGAGGATCGTTTCGCGGATACCGAGACCCGTGAGCGCCATAAGCAGCCGGTCGAGCCCCATCCCCATTCCGCCGGACGGTGGCATCGCGTACTCCATCGCCGTGAGGAAGTCGTCGTCGACGCGCATCGCCTCGTCGTCGCCCGCCGCCGCGAGGCGGGCCTGCGCCTCGAAGCGTTCGCGCTGGATCACCGGGTCGACGAGCTCCGAATACGCGGTCGCGAGCTCGAAGCCGCGAATGTAGAGATCCCATTTCTCGACGACGCCGGGCGTCGTCCGGTGCGCGCGCGTCAGGGGCGAGGTGTCGACGGGGAAGTCGCGGACGAACGTCGGCGCGTCAAGGGTTGATCCGACGTGGTGCTCCCAGAGCTCCTCGACGAGCTTGCCGTGCGTCGCGCGCTTGGGGTCGACGGAGATCTCGGCGTCGTCGCACCACCGTTCGAGCTGCGCGAGCGCGGTGTCGGGCGTGACGTCGGTTCCGAGCGCCTCGGACAGCGAGCCGTAAAGCGTGAGCTCCGCCCAGTCGCCCCCGAGGTCGTACTCCGTGCCGTCCGCGAGCTCGACCACCGTGCCGCCGAACACGTCGGTGGCGGCGCCCTGGACGAGCTCCCGGGTGAGGGTGGCCATCGTGTCGTAGTCGCCGTACGCCTCGTACGCCTCGAGCATCGCGAACTCCGGGGAGTGCGACGAGTCCGAACCCTCGTTGCGGAAGTTGCGGTTGATCTCGAAGACCTTCTCGATCCCGCCGACCACGGCGCGCTTGAGGAACAACTCCGGGGCGATGCGCAGGTACAGGTCGAGGTCGAAGGCGTTCATGTGCGTGACGAACGGGCGCGCCGTGGCCCCGCCGGGCTGCGTCTGGAGCATCGGGGTCTCGATCTCAACGAATCCTCGTTGGTGCAGCGACTCGCGAAGCGAGCGGACGACCCCGGCGCGACGCCGAACCGTGTCGCGCGCGAGAGGGCGGGCGATGAGGTCGACGTAGCGCTGGCGCACCCGCGACTCCTCGCTGAGCTCCTTGTGCAGGACGGGGAGCGGCCGGAGTGCCTTTGCCGCCATCGCCCATTCCTGGACGAAGACGGACACCTCGCCGCGCTTGGACTTGATGGCGCGGCCTTTCGCGAAGAGGTGGTCGCCCAGGTCCACGTCCGCCTTGAACGCGGCGAGGGAGTCCGCGCCCACCTCCGACTCGGAAACCATCACCTGGAGCCGCTCGCCCTCGCCGTCCTGGATCGCCGCGAAGACGAGTTTGCCGGTATCGCGGAAGAAGACGACGCGTCCGGCCACGCCGACGACGTCGTCCGTCTCCGCGCCGGCCTCAAGGCCGTCGTAGGCGGCTTTCACCTCGGCGATCGCGTGGGTGCGCGGGACGCCGACGGGGTACGGGTCGGCTCCGGAGGCGAGCATCCGCTCGCGCTTGTCGCGGCGGACGCGGATCTGCTCGGGAACGTCGGGCTCGTCGGTCACGCCCCTAGGCTACCGGCGCCGCGCGGTGGATCGAGCGGCCGTGCGGAAACGTCCCTGCGGTGCTTGAGTGCGGTCAACGGCCCGTTTGCGGCACTCATCCACCGCAGGCGCGCGCGGAGCGGCCTGCCGGGCGCGGTCAGTGCAGGTCGAGCGCGAGGTCGAGGATCGGGGACGAGTGGGTGAGAGCGCCGACGGACATGTAGTCCACGCCGGTGGCGGCCACGGCCGCCGCTCGCTCGAGCGTCAACCCGCCCGTCGCCTCGAACTCGACGTCGCCGACTTCGTCCGCGCGAGCGCGGATCTCGCGCACGACCTCGGTCATCGCCTCGTCCGGCATGTTGTCGAGCATGAGGAAACGGGCCCCGGCGTCGACCGCTTCGTGCGCCTGGGCGAGCCGCTCGACCTCCACCTGGATCGGGACGTTCGGGAAACGGCGCCGCACGGCAGCGATCGCCTCGGCGATTCCCCCCGCCGCGATCACGTGGTTGTCCTTGATCATCGCGACGTCGTACAGGCCCATCCGCTTGTTGACGCCGCCCCCGCATCGAACCGCGTACTTGTCGAGCTCGCGCAGCAGCGGCGTGGTCTTGCGGGTGTCGAGCACGCGGGCGGGGGTGCGTTCGAGGGCGTCCGCCCAGCGACGCGTGTGCGTCGCGATGCCCGACGCGTGGCTGACGAGGTTGAGGATCGTCCGCTCTGCCGTGAGGACGACGTGCCCCGGGCCGGCGAGCTCCGCGATTACGTCGCGCGGCGCCACGCGGTCGCCGTCCGCGCGATGCAGGTCGACGGTCGGCTCCTCGATCCCCCATCGCCGGGCGACCTCGCGGAGCGCGGTCTCGACCACGGCCAGGCCCGCGACGACGCCGCTCTCGCGGGCGACGAGCTCTCCCGTGACGTAAGCGTCCGCAGGGATGGTCGACAGGGTCGTGACGTCTTGGCCGGGATCGCCGCCGAGGTCCTCGGTGAGCGCCCGGCGCACGACGTCGGCGAGCCACTCCTCATCGAGGGGCTCATCCTGCGGGAGCGACTCCGGCATCGTCACCCCGCCATTCTGACGTGTCCCGGCGGCGACGCAAGTCGAGAAGGGTGCCAGTTCGTACCTTGGGGGGTATCGTTGCTAGTCAGTACCTCGCGTGGATCTCGAAAGGGCAGCGCCCCATGACCCAGCTTCATCTCGAACACGACGACATCGAACCCGTTACCAACCGCCTCAAGCGCGCTCGCGGCCAGATCGACGGCGTGCTGCGCATGCTCGAGGAAGGGCGCGACTGCGGCGACATCGTCACGCAACTCGCGGCGGTATCGAAGGCCATCGATCGCGCAGGGTTCGCGCTCATCAGCGCGGGCCTCGAGCAGTGCATCTCCGCCGACGAGGATTCCACGGCGGCCCGCGCTCGACTCGAGAAGATGTTCCTCTCCCTCGCCTGAACCTGTTCGCGCCCCGCGAACGCCGGTATTGGGACGTTCGACCCGCATACCCCTAGGGGTATCTGCTACGCTACGGGACGTCACCCAAGGAGGCACAATGCGCATCATCGTTGTGGGCGGGGTCGCAGGCGGCATGAGCGCCGCGGCGCGCGCCCGGCGGCTCGACGAGTCGGCAGAGATCATCGTCCTGGAGAAGGGGCCGTACGTCTCCTTCGCCAACTGCGGACTCCCGTACCACGTCGCCGGCGAGATCACCCGGCCCTCCGACCTCCTCCTGCACACGCCGGAGACCCTCCGCGCGACCCTCGACCTCGACGTCCGCGTCGACCACGAAGTCACGGCCCTCGACCCGGCGACTCGCACCGTCACCGTCCTCACCCCAGACGGGGTCGACACCCTGACGTACGACGCGCTCGTGCTGTCGCCCGGGGCCCGCGCCTTCGCGCCGCCGATCCCGGGCATCGATCACGCCGCCGTCACGTACCTCCGCACGGTCGACGAAGCCGTCGCGCTCGCCGAACGCGCCGCGACCGCGCGCCGAGCCGTCGTCCTCGGCGCCGGGTTCATCGGCCTCGAGGCGGCCGAAGCCCTCCGCACGCGCGGGCTCGACGTCACCGTCGTCGAGTTGGCTCCGCGCGTCATGCCCCCGCTCAGCCCCGAGCTCTCTCACCTCGTCGAAGGCGAGCTCGTCACGCACGGCGTCTCCGTGCGCACCGGCGTCGCGGCGGAGGCGATCCGCGACGCGTCCGGCGGCTCCGGCGTCGAGGTCGCCCTGTCCGACGGCACCGTCCTGCCCGCCGACATCGTCGTCGCCGCGATCGGCGTCCGACCGGACTCCACGCTCGCGTCCTCTGCGGGCCTCGAGGTCGACGAGCGTGGAGCCATCGTCGTCGACGACCACCAGCGCACGAGCGACGACGCGATCTGGGCCGTGGGCGACGCGACCGCCGTCCGGCACGGCGTCACCGGCGAGACCGGACCGATCCCGCTCGCGGGCCCCGCGAACCGCCAGGGTCGCAGGGCGGCCGACGCGATCCTCGGTACGGCCCGCGGCGCGAAGCCGGTGCTCGGAACGGCCATCGTCCGGGTCTTCGGCTTGACTGCCGCCATGACCGGCGCGAGCCCCGCGCAGCTCGAACGCGCGGGAATCGCGCACGAGGTGATCCACCTCCACCCGGGCAGCCACGCGGGCTACTACCCCGGCGCGCAGGCCATCCACCTCGTCGCGTCCTTCTCCCCCGACGGACGCCTGCTCGGCGCCCAGGCGGTCGGTCGCGACGGCGTGGACAAGCGCATCGACGTGCTCGCCACCGCGCTCCGTGCGGGCATGACCGCCGACGACATCGCGGAGCTCGAGCTGGCGTACGCGCCCCCGTTCGGTTCCGCCAAGGACCCGGTGAACATGCTCGGGTTCATGATGCAGAACATCATCGACGGGACGCTCCGCACGTGGCACGCGCGCGACCTCGACTGGGCGCGCACCCACGCGCTCATCCTCGACGTCCGCTCCCGGGCCGAGTACGCGCGCGCCCACCTCCCCGAGGCCGTGAACATCCCTCACACCGAGGTGCGCGATCGCCTCGAGGAGATCCGCGAGCTCGCGGCAGGTCGACCAATCCGCGTGCACTGCGCGAGCGGCTTCCGCTCCTACCTCGCGCACCGCGTCCTCGACCAGGCCGGGTTCGACTCGGCCAATCTCTCCGGAGGAATGATCACCCTCGCATCCTCGGGGGCGGACCTCCACCTGGTCTCCGCCTAACGTCGAGGGTCGTCGCCCCTACGAGCGGTCGAGCGTCACCCGCTCGAGCTTCAGGCGGTCGTCCGGGCCATAAGTGACGGACAGCCGCACCTGCCAGGCCGCGTCGTCCGACTCCGGGAAGTCGCGGCGGAAGTGTCCTCCCCGGCTCTCCTCGCGTTCGAGTGCGGTGAGTAGGATCGCCCCCGCGGTCTGCGCGACGTTCGTCGTCTCCCACTCCGCGATCTGCGGCGACACGTCGACTCCGGGGTCCGTGAAGCGACCGGGCCGCCGGATGTCGCGAAGCTGCTCCCACGCGTCCTTCAGGCCGTCGGCATCGCGCACCGGGCCCGCACCCGCGTGGGCGAGCCGCTGGATCGCGAGGCGCTGCGTCGCGGGCAGGAGCCCCGCCGTCCCGGATCGCTGCACCGGGTCGCGCTGCACCAACTCGCCGTCGCGCACCCTCGCCGCGGCGTCCTTCGCCGCGCGGTGCGCGTACACCAAGCCCTCGAGGAGCGAGTTCGAGGCTAGACGGTTCGCGCCGTGGACCCCCGTGCACGCCGCCTCGCCCGCAGCGTAGAGCCCTTCGAGGGACGAACGTCCGACGAGGTCGGTGAGCACACCCCCCGAGTGGAAGTGCTGCGCCGGCGCGACCGGGATGAGGTCGTGGGCAAGGCTCAGGTGGTGCTGGGCGAGCGCCTCCTGGATCGTGGGGAACCGCTCGTCGACGAACGAGGCGTCGAGGTGCCGGGCGTCGAGGTAGACATGATCGACGCCCGTCTGGGCGATTTGGGTGACGATCGCGTGCGAGACGACGTCGCGCGGCGCGAGCTCCGCCATCGGGTGCACGTCCGGCATGAAGCGGTGGCCGTCGGCGTTGAACAGCTTCGCCCCCTCGCCCCGCACGGCCTCGGAGATCAGGGGCAGCTGACCGCGGGCCCCCGCCCCGAGCCAGAGGACCGTGGGGTGGAACTGAACGAATTCGAGGTCCCCGACGGCAGCTCCCGCGCGCAGCGACATGGCGATGCCGTCGCCCGTGGCCGACGGCGGGTTCGTCGAGGACAGGAAGACCTGGCCGATGCCGCCGGTGGCGAGGATGACGGCCTTCGCGAGCACCGCGCCGATGCCGTCGCGACTGCCTTCGCCGAGCACGTGCAGGGTCGCGCCGCAGACCGGTCCCGGGCGTCCGTCCGCGTCGGGTGCGGCCGTGAGAAGGTCGACCACGAGCGCATTCTCGATGACCTCGATGCCGGGGTCGTTGCGCACCGCCTCGAGCTGCGCGACGAGCGCGCGAGAGACCTCGGCCCCCGTCGCGTCGCCACCCGCATGCACGATCCGGTCGGCGTGGTGGCCGCCCTCGCGGGTGAGGGAGATGCCACCATCCTTGCCGACGTCGAACTTGGCACCGTACCCCATCAGCTCCCGCACGCGGCCGGGCCCCTCCGTGACGAGGACCTCCACTGCGGGCACGCTGCACAGCCCCGCCCCCGCGACGAGCGTGTCGCGCATGTGGGCGTCCGCCGTGTCGCTCGGGTCGAGGACGGCGGCGATGCCCCCCTGCGCCCATACCGTCGATCCCGACGCGAGCACGCCCTTCGTGACCACGAGCACCCGGTCGACCTTGGTGCGCAGCTCCAGCGCGGCGCTGAGGCCGGCGACACCGGAGCCGATGACCACGACGTCCGCCTCGGAGAACCACCCGGGCTCAGGCGCGACGAGGCGCCGCGCGAAGCTCATTCCCGGTACGCGTCCCATCCCGAGATGCGGAAGCCGCCGAGGCGAAGCCCCGACTCCTCGAGATCCCCGCCCTCGGGAACCTCGCCCGGCTCGTCGTTGATCGACACGATGGCGTTGTCCTGGTCGACGAACACGACCTTCGGACAGTACGTGCGCGCCTCGGCGTCGGAGATGAGCCCGTATGCCATGAGGATGACGATGTCGCCGGGGTGGACGAGGTGGGCGGCCGCGCCGTTGATGCACAACTGACCCGATCCGGGCTTGCCGGGGATCGCGTACGTCGTGAGGCGCGAGCCGTTCGTGACGTCGACGACGTCGACCTGCTGACCGGGCAGAAGGTCGGCCGCCTCCATGAGCGCCGCGTCGACCGTAATCGAGCCGACGTAGTGCAGGTCGGCCTGCGTCACGGTGGCGCGATGGATCTTCGAGATCATCATCGGGCGCTGCAGGGACGAGTGCGTCAACGTGCTCCTCCGGTAATCGTCGTATGCATGTTGTCGATGAGCCGGGTCGCGCCGACGCGCGCCGCGACCGCGATCACTACGTCTCCACGGTAGTCGGTCCCGACGGACTCGCAGGACGCGGGGTCGATCACGGCGAGGTAGTCGAGAATGACGCCCTCGGCGCGGGCGAGGACGTCGTAGCCCGCGGCGAGGATCCCGTCGACGGTCTCCCCCGCTCGTGCGCGTTCGACGCACGCGATCAGGGCCGCGCTAAGCGCGAGCGCCTGCGTCCGCTCGGTGGCGCTGAGATGCCTGTTCCGGCTGGAGAGCGCGAGGCCGTCCGCCTCCCGTACGGTCGGGACGCCCTCGATCGCGATGGGAATGCCGAAGTCGCGGCACATCCGGCGTATGGCGATCAGCTGCTGGGCGTCCTTCTGCCCGAAGAGCGCGATGTCGGAATCGGCGAGGATGAGGAGCTTGAGCACCACCGTCAGGACGCCATCGAAATGGCCCGGGCGGTGCGCCCCCTCCAACAGCTCGCCGATCCGGCCCGCGCTGACCGTCACCACGGGCTCGCCGTCGGGGTAGAGGTCCTCGACGTCCGGAGCGTAGACGAGATCGACGCCCTCGTTGGCGAGCAGGGCGCAGTCGTCTTCGAGCGTGCGCGGATAGCGCTCGAGGTCCACGGGGTCGTCGAACTGAATCGGATTGACGAAGATCGTGACGAGTACTTGATCGGCGACGTCGCGCGCGCGGCGTACGAGCGCGAGGTGACCCTCGTGGAGCGCCCCCATGGTCATGACGACGGCCCGCGTCTCCGGGCGCTGGGCGTGCGCCAGTTCCTCCGCGGTCCGTACGACCCTCACGACCGATCCTCCAGGACGTCCATCACCCCAGCGTATTGCGCTTCGTCGATCCTTCCCGAGTCGCGGGCGTACCTCGCGGTCGCGCGCGCGAGCGCGACGTACGTCGCCCGCGCGTCCGTGCGTCCTCCAAGGGCGTCGAGGTGCGCCGCGATCGTGCCGACGTCGGCCCGGACTACCGGCCCCGTAAGCGTCGTCGCGGCGCCGGGCGCCTCGGACAGGGCCCCGTCGATCGACGCCCGCACGAGCGGCCCGAGCAGGGCCGCCGGGTCAGCGATCCCCACGTCCCGAAGCAGCGACATCGCCTGCGAGACGAGCGCGACGACGTGGTTCGCACCGTGGACGACGGCCGCGTGGTAGAGCGCGCGATCGGCCTCGTCGACAACGACAGGTTCGCCCCCCATCTCGACGACGAGCGCCTGGGCGATGGGTAACACGGGGGCAGAGGCGGTGACCGCGAACGCGGCCTCGCGTAGCCGTGCGAGATCGACCGACGTCCCCGTGAACGTCATCGCCGGGTGCGCCGCGATCCCCGTGACCCCGACGTCCATGGCCGGACGGAGCGGATCCAGTCCGAACCGGCCCGACGCGTGTACGGCGATCTGCCCCGGGCGCCATGCGCCAACGCCCGCGAGGCCGGCGACGAGCGACGCCAAGGCGTCGTCGGGGGCCGTGAGGAGCACGAGATCGGCGGAGCGCACCACCGCCTCCGCGTCGCGTTGCGGCGTTCCGGGAAGCAGCGTCTCGATGCGGGTACGGCTCCCCTCGGAGACGCCCGAGGCGGCGACCACGCGGTGTTCCGCGATACGGAGCGCCGCGCCGAGGACGGCGCCGACCCTGCCGGCTCCGACGACGCCGACGTCGAGGCGACCCGGCTTCACCCCCGAACCTTCGCCATCCACTGCTCCGGCGTCTGCGTGCGGCGGGCCTCCCGCGCACGCTTGGCCTGGGCGTCGAGAAGCGCGATCGCGTCGGCGAGCGCCAGGTGCTTGGCCACCGGGTGGACCGACCCGTTCGTTGAGTGGACCTCGATCGTCGCGAGGGACAGGAGGCGCTGGAGCGGCCCCTGGGTGATAGAGATCGACTGCGTCTTCTCATGAGGGACGACCACGAGCTCGCGGGAGAACAGGCCCTGGCGGATGAAGAGCGCGCGTCCCGTCGCGACGACTCCGCGTCGGCGCCACTGCAGCGGGTCGACGATCCAGGCGCGGGTGGGGGACGCGGTGAAGCCCCCTTCGCCTCCCCTTCCGGACATCGCTCGCGACACCGTGCCCGCCGGGTCCGGATCGCCGAGGTCCGGCAGTACCAGCCACATCGCGTAGAGGGCGTCGGATCGCGGACCGACCGGAAGGAGAGTGGAAACCGCCTGCTGGTCGTCCTGGTATCCCGCGACGTTGACGGTGATGTGCCACCAGTCGAACCGGCGCCATGGCAGCGGCTGGCGCAGCCGGAGCGCTTGCACACGCCCCGGCGGGACGGTCTGACGTCGCGTGTCCAAGAGCCCGTGCTCGAGCCGGATCCCATCCGCGGCGATACCCGCGTTGAATCCGAATCCCGCGGAGAAACGCGCCCATCCGACGGCGAAGATCGCGAGAAGTCCCGGGAGCGCGCTGTAGGCGCCGCTGTTGAGGAATCCGCGGAGGCCACCGCCCGAATTGACGGCCTCTCCCGCGATGCTTTCCACGCGGACGATGCCGATGACGACGATGGTCGCGATGAGCGCGACGAAGAGCAGGGCGATCACGAGCGTCCACCACGAGGCGGCGATCGACCCAAGCAGCCGTCCCACCGGGACGCGATACACCTCGCGTTGCGGCGCCGCGGCGACGGGCGCCTGCGCCGTCGGCTGGGCGGGCGCGTCGGCGGTAACCTCCGCCGCCGTCGGCGCCGCATCCTCGCCCACCCCGGCGGCGAGCGCGACGATCCTGTTGCGGAGGATCTCGGCGTCCTCGACTTTGAGGAAACGCAGGTTGACGCCCGACGCGCGTCCCCCGGCCACCTCGACCTTCAGTTCGGCGAAGCCGAAGACGCGGGCGACGAGCGGCTGCACGACGTCGACAGCCTGCAGTCGGTCGAGTCGCGCCTGCCGATGCTGGCGGAACAGAAGACCTTTGCGTTGGTGTACGGCGTCGCGATCCACCCGGAACTGGTTGACGCGCCACGACAAGCCCGTCACGACGACGGCGATGATCGATCCGACGACGAGCACGAGTAGCGCGACGAGCGCGCCGAAACCTCCCATGGACGCCGGGTCGGCGGCTCCGAACTGCGTGAACGCGACGATGGCGAGCACGCCGATCGCCTGCGCCGCGTTGAGCACGGGAGTGATCGGGTGGAGCCGCGTCCACCCCTCGTCCGTCGGCGGGACGGGCGAGCTCACAGCCCCGCCAGGGAGGCCTCGCCGCGCTCCGTGAGCCGGTCGCGAAGGCGCGCGGCTTCGGACGCGGGGACGCCAGACAGGTGAGCGTCGGTGCCGGGAGACGCCGTGTGTAGTTGGACGCGCGCGAGCCCGAAGGCGCGCGCGATCGGTCCTGCCGCGACCTCGACGTACTGCATGCGCCCGTACGGGACGACGGTGACGCGGCGGAAGATGCGCCCCCGCTTGACCACGAGGTCGTCCTCCCGCTCAACCCACGCGTGAGCCGTCACCTGGCGCACCATGACCCACGCCGCCCAGACGGCCAGTAGGAGCACGACGGCAAGGATGATGGGCAGGGCAATGTCGAGAGCGGCGGCGCCGACGGCCACCCCGGTCGCCAACGCGGCGAACGGGACGACGCTGGCGAGCAGCCGGGTGGGGATGAGGCGCCGGGACGCATAGGTCCATTCGACGTCGGACGGGTCGTACCAGGTCATACGCGTAGTCTGCCAGGAAGCCGGCGCCTAGGCGGCGGACGCCGAGGAGCCCGGCGGATCGTCACCGTCGCCCGACGCGTCGCACCAGCGCTCGGCGATCCAACCGGCCGCGCAGAGCACCGCCGCGGCCACCGCAGCGACGATCGTGCTGACGACCAGCTCCCGGCGCGGCGCGTGCGACCAGTACTGGAGGAACGCGAGGCCATACCCGAGGTAGCCGCCCGCGAGAGCCGCCCCCGAGTATGCGGCCGCCTGCGCGAGCATCGCCGTGCGCGCCGCCTGGATGGGGTCGAGGTCCGGCCGCTTGCCCGCGCGGTACTGCCGCACGCGCCGTCCCAGGGCGAGCACGAGCGCGCCGATCCCGAGGAGAACGGGCGCGACGGTCCACGGGATCGCGAGGGGCGACGACCCCGATCGGTCGAGCAGGATGCCGACCACCCAACCGAGAACCGCGACGACCCCGGCGACGAGGAAGACGCGCCACCACGTCAGTCGCGACACGGTCTATTCCGCGGGGGGCGGGGGCGTGTCGAGCGGCGGAGGTGCGTCGGCGGGCGGCGGGGGCGGGACGTCGGCTGCCGGCGGGGCGTCCGCCGCGCTCGCCTGACCCGCGCGCGCCCGGAGCACCCCCGCGGGGTCCCAGGGGTTCGCGACGACCATGAGTCCGCCCGCGTCGGGGGCCCCAGACGCGAGGTCTGCGACGCGTCCACCCGGCGTGGGGTTGCGTCCGGGCCCCGCGAGCAGGACGGCGTCGGGCTCGAGCGCCGCCCACGGGGCGAGCACGAACGCGCGCTGATGGGCGCGGGGATGTGGGATGACGAGGTCGTCGGACGTCGCGACGATGTCGTCGAAGGCGATGATGTCGACGTCGAGCGTGCGCGGGCCGTTCGCGACGGCGCGCTCGCGGCCGTGGACCATCTCGACGCCCTGAAGCACGTGGAGGAGCGCGCGGGGCGCCAGCGTCGTCTCGATGCGGATGACGGCGTTGAGGAAATCGGGCTGCTCCGGCCCGCCGACGGGCTTGGTCGACACCAGCGGGGACACGCCCGACACCCGGATGCCCGCGATGCGGTCGATGTCCTCGACCGCGCGGGCCAGGTTGTATTCGACGTCGCCCAGGTTGCCTCCGAGCGCGAGCAGCGCGGGCACCTCGGAACCCGGCCGTTCGTCCAGCTCGTCCTTCGGGTCCGGCACGGCCTCCGGCGCCTGCGGATCGTCGCTGAGGCCCGCCGACGAGCCGATGCGCTTGTCGGCCCACAGATCGCCGCTGCGCACGTCGCGGCGGATCGCCACGTACGTATCCGCCGCTTTCACGCCGAGCGGCGCCTGCGGCTTGTGCACGACCACGTCGACCGCGTAGACGGAGTCGATCTCGAGGATCGCGAGCGCGATGCGCTCCGCGAGCGCCTCGATGAGGCTCGCCGACTCGCCCTTCAGGTGCTGCTCGGCGAGCGCGGCCATCGCCGCGTAGTCGACGGTCTTGGTCAACTCGTCCTCGCGCCCGGCGAGCCGCGTGTCGAGGTGGGCGATGACGTCGGCGACGAACGGCTGGTCCTTCGCGCGCTCCTCCGGCGCCACCCCGTGGCGGCCGACGGCCGAGATTCCTTCAACGACGACGGTGTCGAGTTGGACGCCGTTGCGGAAATACGGCGAGACGGTGATGGTCATGCCCTCATCCTCTCCCGCTCCGGGCGCCATGCCAAGCCGACACCACGCCAAGTACGTCACGTGCGGCGCGCGCATCGTGGACGCGCACCGCCCACGCCCCCGCGTCCGCGGCGAGCGCGGTGACGGCGCTCGTAGCGGTCTCCCGCGACGCCGGACCGTCGTCGTGGAGCACGACCTCGCCAAGGAACCGCTTACGCGAGGCGCCCACGAGGACGCGATGCCCGAGGGCGAGGAGCGTGTCGAGGTTCGCGAGGAGCGGCCAGTTGTTCGCGCCGACCTTCGAGAAGCCGAGCCCGGGGTCGAGGATGATCCGCTCGGCGTCGACGCCGACGGCCAGAAGCGCGTCGACTCGGGCGCGCAGCTCGTCGCGCACCTCGGCGACGACGTCGTCGTAGCGGTCGAGCGCGTCCATGTCCGTGGCGTGCGCCCGCCAGTGCATCGCCACGTAATCGACCCCCGCCTCGGCGACGAGCGGCGCCATCGCGGGATCGGCCAGGCCGCCCGACACGTCGTTGACGATCGAGGCCCCGACCTCGAGCGCGGCCGCAGCCGTCTCGGCGCGCATCGTGTCGACGCTCACCCGCACGCCCTCGGCGGCGAGCGCGGACACGACCGGTCGGATGCGTTGACGTTCGACGGCGGGATCGACTCGCTCCGCTCCTGGTCGCGTGGACTCTCCCCCGACGTCGACGATGTCCGCGCCGTCGTCGCGTAGCTGAATCCCCCACGCGATCGCGTCGTCGACGGCGTCGAATCGGCCGCCGTCGGAGAAGGAGTCCGGCGTGACGTTGAGGACGCCCATGACGAGGCACGTCTCGGTCACGGCTCCCCCTAGCGCTCGACGATCAGGCTCATCGCCTCGGCGCGCGTCGCGGCGTCGCGCATGACGCCGCGCACGGCAGAGGTCACGGTGCGCGCGCCCGGCTTGCGGACGCCGCGCATCGACATGCAGAGGTGCTCGCACTCGACGACGACGATGACGCCGCGCGCGCCCAGGTGCTCGACGAGCGCGTCCGCGATCTGGCTCGCGAGGCGTTCCTGGACCTGCGGGCGGCGGGCGTAGACGTCGACGAGGCGCGCGACCTTGCTCAGCCCGGTGATGCGGCCGTGCTCTCCGGGGATGTACGCGACGTGTGCGACGCCGTGGAACGGCAAGAGGTGGTGCTCGCACACCGAGTACACCTCGATGTCCTTGACGAGGATCATCTCGTGGTGACCGAGGTCGAAGACGGCGGCGAGGGTGTCGGCGGGATCCTTCGCCAGACCCGCGAACAACTCCTCGTAGGATCGGGAGACGCGCGCAGGGGTATCGCGAAGCCCGTCGCGATCCGGATCCTCCCCGATGGCGAGGAGTATCTCGCGGACGGCGGCCTCGATGCGAGGCCGGTCCACCCCGGTGCTGTCGCCGTCGTCCACGGTCATCAGCCTAGGCCCGTTTCGTCCGTTTCGGGGCGGCGGTGCGGGGCTCCCACGCCGCGCGCTCGGGGAGCTTCTTGACGACCTTGAAGAGCACCTCGAGCTCTTCCTGGAGCAGGGTCTCCTTTTCCAGGAGCTCGGCCGCCAGGGCGTCGAGGACCTTCTTGTTCGTCTCGAGCATCTTGCGCGCCTCGCGCGCCGCGTTGTCCATGAGCGCACGGACCTCGGCGTCGATGACCGCGGCGACCTCTTCGGAATAGTCGCGGTTGTGCCCCACGTCCCGGCCGAGGAACACTTCGCCCGAGCCGCTCGAGAGTCGCACGACGCCCACGCGGGCGCTCATGCCGAACTCCGTGACCATCTGTCGCGCCGTCTCGGTCGCCTGGGAGATGTCGTTGGACGCGCCGGTCGACGGGTCGCCGAAGATCAGCTCCTCCGCGGTGCGGCCGCCCATCGCGTAGGCGAGCGAGTCGAGCAGCTGGTTGCGGCTCTTGGAGTAGCGGTCCTCTGCGGGCATGACCATCGTGTACCCGAGCGCCCGGCCGCGGGGAAGGATGGTCACCTTGGTCACCGGGTCCGTGTGACGCATCGACGCCGCGACGAGTGCGTGGCCGGCCTCGTGGTACGCCGTGACCCGCTTGTCGTGGTCGTTCATCACGCGGGTGCGCTTCTGCGGTCCGGCGATCACGCGGTCGATCGCCTCGTCGAGCGCGGACGAGTCGAGCAGCTTGCGGTCGCGGCGGGCGGTGAGCAGGGCCGCCTCGTTGAGGACGTTGGCGAGGTCGGCGCCCGTGAAACCCGGGGTGCGGCGCGCGATCGCCTCGAGGTTCACATCCGGCGCGATCGGCTTGCCCTTCGCGTGAACCTCGAGGATGTGGAGTCGGCCCTTGAGGTCGGGGGCGTCGACCGGAACCTGGCGGTCGAACCGGCCGGGGCGTAGGAGCGCCGGGTCGAGGATGTCCGGGCGGTTCGTCGCGGCGATGAGGATGACGTTGGTGTTGAGATCGAAGCCGTCCATCTCGACGAGCATCTGGTTGAGCGTCTGCTCGCGCTCGTCGTGGCCCCCGCCGAGGCCCGCGCCGCGATGGCGCCCCACCGCGTCGATCTCGTCGACGAAGATGATCGCGGGCGAGTTCTTCTTCGCCTGTTCGAACAGGTCGCGCACGCGGCTCGCGCCGACGCCGACGAACATCTCCACGAAGTCGGAACCGGAGATCGAGAAGAACGGAACCCCCGCCTCGCCCGCGACGGCCCGCGCGAGCAGCGTCTTGCCCGTCCCCGGCGCGCCGTACAGCAGCACGCCCTTGGGGATCTTCGCGCCGACGGCCTGGAACTTCGCCGGCGTCTCCAGGAACTCCTTGATCTCCTGAAGCTCCTCCACCGCCTCGTCGACGCCCGCGACGTCGGCGAACGTCACCGTCGGCGTGTCAGGCGTGACGAGCGTCGCCCGCGAGCGGCCGAAACTCATGATGCGGCCGCCGCCGCCCTGCATGTTGGACATCAGCAGCCAGAACAACCCGACGAGCAGCAGGATCGGGAGGAACGTGAAGAGGATGGACGTCCAGATGCTCCCCTGGGGAACCTCGGCGTTGTAGCCGCCCGGCGGGTCCGCCGCCTGGATGGCCTCGATGATCGCCTCGCCCTGCGGCTGGATGTAGAAGAACTGCACCCGCTTCCCGTGATCCGGGTCCGCCTTCTTGAGGACCAGTTCGACCCTCTGATCGCCGTCGACGATCTTCGCCTGCTCGACGTTGCCCTGCTCGATCATCGAGATCCCCGTGGACGTGTCAACGGGCTTGACATCGGGCGAGGACAACGAGAAGACGATCCACGTCAGGACGATGCCGACGAGGAGCCAGGGACCGATGGAGCGGAGGATGCGACGGGCGTTCATGGTGCCTCCGACTCTAACCTGTGGGGATTGGCGCGAGGGACGGGTGCGCGCAGGGCGAAACTACTCGCCGCCGTACACGTGCGGCGCGAGGGCGGCGACGTAGGGAAGGCCGCGGTAGCGCTCGGCGTAGTCGAGGCCGAACCCAACGACGAAGTCGTTCGGAATTTCGATACCCACGTACGTGACGTCCGTCTTGACTACGGCGGCGTCGGGCTTGCGGAACATCGCCGCCACCTCGACAGAGGCCGCCCCGCGCGAACGGAGGTTCGCGACGAGCCAGGCGAGCGTCCTCCCCGAGTCGACGATGTCCTCGACGATGAGAACGTTGCGCCCGGTGACGTCGGCGTCGAGGTCCTTGAGGATGCGGACGACGCCGGAGGACTTGGTCCCGGCGCCGTACGAGGACACGGCCATCCAGTCCATGGGCACCGTCGGCTCGAGGCGGCGCGATAGATCCGCCATCGTCATGATGGCTCCCTTGAGGACGCCGACCAGGAGGAGGTCGCGCCCCGCGTAGTCCGCGGTGATCTCTCTCGCCATTCGGTCGAGGGCGCTCTGGATGTCCTCTTCCGTCGCCACAATTCTCGCGAACTCGCTCGCGGCCTGGTCGGTCACGCGCCCGCCTCTCCGTCGTGGTCGATCTCGTCGCGTTCGACGATCGTGACGATCAGCCTGCCATACTCGCGCCGCGCCTCGAAGCCCCCGGGAAGCGACACCGGCCCCTGGCCCCGAAAGCTCGTGACGAGCGCGTCCATCGCCTTGACGTGCGACGCCGTGATCGGCCCGGCCCCGCGCCCCTCCGCGAGCATCTTGAGCATCCGCCCGCGGATTGCATCGGGCAGCGACGTGAGCACGTCGACGGACCACGCGTCGCCGCCGCCCGCTCCGAGCGCACTACGGGCCTGCCGCTCCAACTCGTCTGCGTCGGCTTGAAGGAGGGCGGCGGATCGGGCGAGGCCGGGGACGACGCCCGGGCCGAGGACTTCCGCGAGCGCGGGCATGACGGTGCCGCGCAGGGCGCTCCGGCGCGGGCCGCCGTCGGGTTCGTTCGACGGGTCGTACCACGGCTTGAGGCCGAGCGCCTCGCACGCCGCCGTCGTCTCGGATCGACGGAGCCCGAGAAACGGTCGCACGAGGTTTCCGCGGCGAGGCGGCATCCCGGCGAGCGCGCGAGCGCCGGAGCCCCGCGCGAGCCCGAGGAGGACCGTCTCGGCCTGGTCGTCCATCGTGTGGCCCGTGAGCAGTTGCGGGTTGATGCCGCCCTCCGCCTCCATGCGTCGACCGATCGCCTCGTACCGAGCCGCTCGGGCGGCGGCCTCGAGCCCTCCGTCGCGGCCGACCTTGACCTTCTCGATGTGCACGACCGCCATCCCCGCCAGACGGCATTGGTCGAGGGCGTGCAGCGCGATACGGCCGCTGTCCGCGTGGATTCCGTGGTCGACGACGATCGCGCCGGCGACGAGTCCCTCCTTGCGTGCGACAAACGCGGTCGCGGCGGTGAGGGCGAGGGAGTCCGGACCGCCGGAACACGCGACCCACACACGCGTGCCGGGTTCGAGGCTCTCGAGCGCCTCGCGCACGGCGGTCCGCGTCGCCGCGACCGCGGGGTGCGGTCCGGTCACAGCAGGCTCCGGCTCATACCTCCATTATCAGCACCCGCAGGCACCGAGCGATGCCACGAACGAGTCCATGGCGTCTAGGGCGGGGGTCGCGTAGATGGGAATGCCGTTGAGCATGATCGAGAATCCGAGCCACGTACCGTCCGCGGTGACGAGCGTGCCGGACAGCGCGCTCGCCCCATTGAGCGTCCCCGTCTTCGCCCGGACGAACCCGGCGGTGTCCGTACCGGTGAATCGCCCCGCGAGCGTCCCCGAGAGGCTCCCGACCGGCAGGTCACGGAGGATGTCGCCCGCGTCCGGGTCGGCCGCGAGAAGCACGAGGAGGGACGTGAGTGCGCGGGCGGAGATTCGCGAGTTCCGGTCGAGGCCCGACCCGTCCGCCATCGTGATGGAGGAGGTGTCGAGGCCGTACGCCGCCAGCGCGGCGAGGACGGCGCTCGTCGCCTCCGCGGTCGTGCCGGGGCGCCCCTGGTGGAGCGCGACCAGGCGGGCGAGGTCCTCGGCGAGCGTGTTCTCGGAGTACGTGAGCATATAGCCGACGACGTCGAAGATCGGCGCGCCCTCGACGGCCCCGACCTCGGCGGCGCCCGCCGGAGCGCGCCCGGACCCGACGCTCGTCACGGTGATGCCCCGCTCTCCGAGCGCTGCCGCGAACACCTGGGCGGTGCGCAGGCTCGGGTCGTCGTAGCGTTTGTAGTCGGCGTTGCCCGTCCACCCGACGTCGACGGCAAGGCCCGTGATCGGTGCCGAGTAGCCGCGCTTGACCGAGTTCACGGGCCAGTTCGGGTTGACGCGGGGCGCCCCGAACGCCGAATCGTCGTACGCGAGGGTCACCGACGTCGCGCCATCCGCCTTGAGGGCGCCCGCGACCTGGTCGGCGAGTTCCCCGAGTCCCGCCCAACCGTTCGCCCACGGCTTGTCCCCGTAGTGCCCGTACCCTGCCGCCAGCATCATGTCGCCGCCCGCGACGATCGTGAGGCCCGCGTCCCCGTCCCACACCACCGTCGTCCGTAGTCGGCTGTCCGGGCCGAGGACCTCGAGCGCGGCCGTCGCGGTCAGGAGTTTGACGTTCGACGCGGGGATGCGCGGCACGTCGGCGCTCGACGACGCGAGCGTCTGCCCCGTCGCGAGGTCGACGACCGATACCCCGGTAGACGTCCCGAGCCGGGGGTCGGCGAGGAAACGGTCGACGAGCGCCTGAACGTTCGCGACCGACGGTGGTTCGGGCTGGTCGTCGAGCAGGGGCGGCGGCTCGGAGGGCACGGTCCCCGCGGCCGGGTCGACGGCGCTCGGGAAGGGTTCCGGCGTGACGTACGGGTCGGCCCACGTGATCCACCCGGGCGCGACGTCCGCGGCGTCGGCGACACCGTAGCCGACCACGCCGCTGACGACGATCGTCGGAATCACGACGGCCGCCCAGGTTCTTCCTCTCACCCCGGCCTCCTTCTATGCGTCACACTAGTGACCTAGGTCTACTCACGGTTGGAAGGTACATGGAGTTCGACGTCATCATCGAGATTCCCAAGGGCAGCCGCAACAAGTACGAGGTGGACCACGCCACGGGGCGCATCCACCTCGACCGCATGCTGTTCACCTCGACGCGGTATCCCGACGACTACGGGTTCATCGAAGGCACGCTCGGCCAGGACGGCGACCCCCTCGACGCCCTCGTGCTCCTCGAGGAGCCGACGTTCCCCGGTTGCATCATCCGCTGCCGCGCGCTCGGAATGTTCCGCATGCGCGACGAGGCGGGGCCGGACGACAAGGTCCTGTGCGTCCCCGTCGCGGACCAGCGTGCGGCGTGGCGCCGCGAGATCGGCGACGTGAGCGACTTCCACCGGCTGGAGGTCCAGCACTTCTTCGAGGTCTACAAGGACCTCGAGCCGGGCAAGTCGGTCGAGGGCGCGCGGTGGGTGGGCCGCGGCGACGCCGAGGCGGAGATCACCGCGTCGTACGAGCGCGCGAAGGGCACCCACTTCGAAAGAAAGGTCGGCGAGGGCGAGTAGCCGTCTACGGCCTGCCCGCGTAGGGCATGCGGTCGCCCGCCGCCCAGTTGCGGTAGTCGCGCGTCTTCACCGGATACCCCGTCTTCGTCGCCTCGACGATGATGTTGTTCCGGACGTACATGGACACGTGGTACACGCGGCTCGGATTGCCGCCACTGCCCCAGAAGATCAGGTCGCCCGCGCGAAGCTGCGAGTACGGGATCTTCTGAACGTACGCGTACTGGGACTTCGATGAACGCGGGAGGTACACGCCCTGCGTTCCCCACGCCACCATCGTCAGGCCCGAGCAATCCCAACGGTCGGGGCCGGTGGCTCCGTAGAGGTACATGTCGCCCAACTGGGCGAGCGCGAAGTTGACCGCGCGTTCGCCCTTGTCCGCGGTGCCAACGGAGTATCCCGTCACCGGGGGCGGCGACGACGACGACCTCGACTGGGCCGCGCGCTCGGCGGCCGCCTGACGAGCGGCGGCGAGGCCGACCTGGCGCTGCCACTCGAGCGAGGCGGAAGACCTCTTGAGCTCCGCGAGCCGGATGATCGCCTGGTCGCGGGCGACCTCGGCCTCCGCCAGCGCCTGCTCGGCCTGGGCGGACACCTCTTCGGCGTTCGCGAGCGCTTCCTTCGCCGCGTTCTCGGCTTCGATCGCGTTGGTTGCGGCTCCGTCGGCGAAGTCGCGCAACGTCTTCTCGACGAGTTCCGCCGCGCGTACATTGTCGATCGCGACCTGGGCGTTTTGGTTCGCGCGGTCGAGCGCCTCGGAACGCACGATGACGTCCTCGAATCCCGAGGACGTCGCGACTGCCTCGATCGCCCCGAATTCTCCGCCCGTCCGGTATTCGGCGCGGGCGAGCGAGGCGAGGTCTGCTCGGGCCTTGTCGAGAGCGCGCGACGCCTCGTCGGCGCGGGCGTTCGCCATGAACAGCGCGAGCTGCGACTGCTCGTTCTTCTGCTGAGCTTCGGCGTACGCGTCGTCGGCGGCGCGCACGGCCACGTCTGCCTCGTGGACCGCGTCGTTGAGCTGCGCGACCGCGGCGTCGAGTTGCGCGACGGTGGCGTTGGCCTTGCGGACGGCGGCCTTGGCGGCCTGCACCTGGGCGTATCCGGGGTAGTCCTTCGCCTCGGCGCGCGAGCCGGCGATCACGAGCATCCCGAGGGCGAGAAGAACGGCCGTGCACGCCCAGATCACGCGGGGCGCAAGGCGCGATGCGGCGGCGACCATGCCGCTGGGGGTTCTCTCGTGCATCGTCCCGTCCGTCTCTCACACCCCTAGGTGTGCCCTAGAGGACTTTTCGGACACTTCCCCTCAGCGTTCGCGTCCCTTTCTTCGATGGTAGGCAAGGCTTTCGCCCCGTAGATGTGAGATTCGTCACCCTTGTCGGACGCGGCCGGTTCGCCCCGCCGAGCCCGAGTTCGCGTCGGAAGTCCCGCCCCGATTCCCCTAGGGTGGGATCGGCATGGACGATGACATCATCGAGTTCGACACGTGGGCCTCGGACGAGGGCCCGCGCGCTGAGGTGCCGCCTCCCGCGTCCGCCGCATGGAGGCCGGGCGACCCGCCGGGTCACCGCCGATTCTCGACCGTCGGCGACCTTCCCCTCGATGCCGACCCCTCGGGGGTTCTCCCCGAGGTGACGCTCGCCTACGAGACGTGGGGGAGCCTCAACGAGGCGCGCGACAACGCGATCTACGTCGCCCACGCCCTCACCGGCGACTCCCACGTGACGGGCCCCGCCGAAGAAGGCCACCACACCGGGGGCTGGTGGAACTCGATGGTCGGCCCGGGGCGCCCGATCGACACCGAAAAATACTTCGTCGCCTGCGCCAACGTCGTCGGTGGCTGCCAGGGTTCGACCGGCCCGTCGTCGCCGCACCCGTCCGACGGCAAGCCGTGGGGGTCCCGCTTCCCGTACCTCACGCTTCGCGACATGGTGCGCGCCGAGATCCGCCTCACGAACGCGCTCGGCATCGAGTCGTGGAAACTCATCGCCGGCCCCTCGATGGGCGGCATGCGCGCGATCGAGTGGGCGATCATGGCCCCGGGTCGCGTGCGGGCGATTGCCCCGGTCGGCGCGACGCCGGCCACGACCGCGGACCAGATCGCGTGGTCGACCTCCCAGGTCGCGGCGATCCTCGCGGATCCGAAATTCCGGGGCGGCGACTACTACGCCGCGGCCGACGGCGACGGGCCGCACGTCGGCATGGGCGTCGCGCGGATGATCGCGCACACCACCTATCGCTCGGAGGGCGAACTCGCCGCGCGCTTCGGCCGCTCGTTCCAGGGCGACTCGAACCCCATCGGGGGCGGCGGACGCTTCGCGGTGCAGTCGTACCTCGAGCACCACGCCCGCAAGCTCGCGCTCCGCTACGACGCCGGGACGTACGTCGCGCTCGTCCGGGCGATCCAATCGCACGACGTGGGGCGCGGTCGCGGGGGAATCGAGAACGCCCTCCGCTCCGTCACCGTCCCGGCGCTCGTCGTCGCTGTCGACTCCGACCGCCTCTACCCGGTGAAGAACTCGGAGTTGCTCGACGCGCACCTGAGCGGTTCCCACGGCGTGAAGCTCGTGCACTCCGACGTGGGCCACGATGGCTTCCTGGTCGAGTCGGACCAGCTGAACGCGCATATGGCGGCGTTCCTCGAAGGGCTCGACTAGCCCGCTTCGCCCGCGATCCGCTCCGCGAGCAGTTGCGCGAGGTGGCGCCCCTGGACCCCCGCGAGGTCGTCCGCTTGGGTGCGGCACGAATACCCGTCGGCCAGGTACACCGAGCCGACCGGCGCGTCCGTCAGGGCGGGCAGGAGCGACGTGTTCGCCACCGCCACCGACGTCTCGTAGTGATCCGGGGTCGTCCCCCACATCCCCGCCATCCCGCAGCACCCGGACGCCTCGACCACCGACGCGCCGGTCGCCGCGAGAAGCTCGCGGTCGGGGCCGTAGCCCATGACGGAATAGTGGTGGCAGTGCGGCTGGACGACGGCGGTGACGTCGTCGAGCCTCGGCGGTTCCCAGCCGTCGCGCGGCTTGACCGGCGCGCGGCCCGTGAGGACCTCGGACAGCGTGAAGGTGCCCGCGGCGACGGCGCGGGCGCGCGGGTCGTCCGGCAGGAGCTCCGTGAGGTCGCCGCGGAGCGTCCCGATGCACGAGGGCTCGACGCCGACGATCGGGATGCCGTTGACGGCGAACGGGCCGAGGACGGTGAGCAGCCTCGCGAGACGCTTGCGCGCCCCGTCGAGCTGGCCGGTCGTGATCCACGTGACGCCGCAGCAGGCCTCGTCGGCGGCGACGATCACCTCGATGCCGGCGTCCTCGAGCACGGCGATGATCGCCTGCGGGATTTCGGGGTCCATGCCGTCGGTGAAGGAATCCGCCCACAGCAGCACGCGGCCGCCTCCGGCCGGGGGCGCGGCGACGCGGCGCGTCCGCGACGCCTCGGAGCGGCGGAACGGCACGCGCGCGAAGCGCGGCATGCTCCGGCGGGTGTCGAGCCCGGCGATCACGAGGACGATCTTCTCGATCCAGCGGGGCGCGAGCAGCGCGTTGAACAGGCGGGGCGCGCGCTTGATGAGACGCAGCCAGCGCGGCAGCCACCCCAGCACGTAGTGCATCATCGGCCGGGGACGCCGCTTGTAGCGCCGGTGGAGGATCTCCGACTTGTACGCCGCCATGTCGACCCCGGACGGGCAATCCGACGAGCAGGCCTTGCACGCGAGGCACAGGTCGAGCGACTCGATGACCTCGGGTGCGGTGAGCGAGCCGACGAGCGAGCCGTTGATCGCGTCCTGGAGCACGCGGGCGCGGCCGCGCGTCACGTCCTTCTCGTCCTGCGTGGCCGCGTAGCTCGGGCACATGAACCCCGTGCCCGTCTCGACGGCGTCGCCGCGGCATTTGCCGACGCCGGTGCAGCGGTGGACGGCCTCGCTGAGGTCTCCGTGGTCGTGCTCGAACGCGAACCCCGTCTTGCGCTTCACGGGCGGCGCCGAGGGGCGGCGGAGGTCGGCGTCGAGGGGGCGCGGATCGACGACGATGCCGGGGTTGAGCGTGTTCTCCGGGTCGAAGAGGTGCTTGACCTCGCCGAACGCCCGGAGCGCCTCGGGAGAGTACATCGCGTGGAGCAGCTCGGAGCGGGCGCGACCGTCGCCGTGCTCGCCGCTGAGCGAGCCGCCGTGCCGGGCGACAAGCGCGGCCGCGTCGTTCATGAACGACCGGAGGTCCGCTCCGTCCTTGCGTAGCGGGATGTCGAGGCGCACGTGGACGCAGCCGTCGCCGAAGTGGCCGAACGGCTGGCCGTGGAGCCCGTGGTGGTCCATGAGCACGTCGAAATCGCGCAGGTACGCGCCGAGGTTCGCCGGAGGGACGGCCGCGTCCTCCCACCCCGGCCACGCCTCGTCGTTGTCCTCGGTGCGCCCGGCCAGGCCGGCCCCGTCGGCGCGGATCGCCCACAACGAGGCGGCCTCCTTCTCGTCCTCGACGACGCGAACGGAGATCGCGTTCGCGTCCGCCGCGATCGCGTCCATCGCCGTGCGCGCCTTGGCCGGCGTGTCCGCGCCGACCTCGACGAAGAGCCAACCGGCGCCGTCGGGAAGCTCGGGGATGCCGCGACCGCCGTGGGCTCTCCGCACGCGCTCGACGAGCCTCGCGTCGAGGCCTTCGATCGCCTGCGGGGCGTGCGGCAGGAGGGCGGTGACCGCGTCCGCCGCGCTCGGCATGTCGTCGTAGCCGAAGGCCGCCGTCAGCTTGGCCTTCGGCATCGCGACCAGCCGCACCTCCGCCTCGATCACCGTGGCGAGCGTGCCCTCGGTTCCGACGAGGAAGCGCGCGAGGCTGTGGCCGTTCTCCGGGAGGAGGTGCTCGAACGAGTAGCCGGAGACTTGGCGCGAGAAGCGCCCGAACTCCGTGCGGATCATCGCGAGGTTCGCCTCGACGAGTTCGGCGAGCCCGGGGACGACGCCGAGGTCGTCCGCGGCCGTGAAGCGCCGCCCGGTTCCGTCGACGACGTCGAGCGACAGGACGTTGTCCGAGGTGCGGCCGAACGCGACGGCGTGCGGGCCGCAGGCGTTGTTGCCGATCATGCCGCCGAGCGTCGCGCGCGTGAGGGTCGAGGGGTCGGGTCCGAAGCGGAGGCCGTGCGGGGCGGCGGCGCGCTGGAGCGTCGCGAGGATCGCGCCCGGTTCGACGCGCGCGGTCCGGTTCCGCGCGTCGACATCGAGAACGCGGTTCATGTGACGGGACGTGTCGAGGACGATGCCCGTGCCGATCGCATTACCGGCCACCGACGTTCCGCCGCCGCGCATGGTGAGCGGGATGCCCTCCTCGCGCGCGACCGCAAGCGCGGCGAGGACGTCGTCGGCGTCGCGCGGATAGGCGACGACCTGGGGGACGACGCGGTAGTTCGACGCGTCCGTCGAGTATTCGGCGCGGCGTCGGTTGGAATCGTCGACCTCGCCTCGGATCGCCCCGCGCAGGGCGCCGACGACGGCGGCGGGGGGCGCGATGGTCACTCGGTCATTGTGTCAGACCGCGCCGCGCGACCTGGGCGACGTAGGGCCCATAGACTGAGCCCCCGACGAACGGACGTACCCCATGCTCGATGTGCTCGGCGGGTCGCTGGGTGCCGCCCTGCTGATGGGTCTGGCCGCGGCGGTCATCGGCTTCTCCAAGACGTCGCTCGGCGGACTCGCGGCGGTCGCCATCGCCGTTTTCGCGACGATCCTGCCGGCGAAGGAGTCCACCGCCGCGATCCTCGTCCTCCTCATCGTCGGGGACCTCGTCGCCGTGTGGCACTACCGACGCGACGCCGATTGGACCCTGATCCGGCGCCTGCTCCCGGCGGTGGTGCCCGGGCTCGTCGTTGGGGCGGCATTCCTCCACTTCGTATCCGACGACGTCCTGCGTCGGAGCATCGGGGGGATCCTGATCGCGCTCGTACTCGTCCAGCTCGTCGTGAAATGGCGGAGCGAGACGGCCTCGACGACTCACCGGCACCCCGCCGCGGCGTGGGCGGCGGGCACCGGCGCGGGGTTCACGACGATGACGGCGAACGCCGCGGGCGCGGTAATGACGCTCTACTTGTCGGCGTCCGGGATCGACAAGCGGCGTTTCATCGGCACCAACGCGTGGTTCTTCCTCATCGTCAACCTGGCGAAGGTGCCGTTCTCCGTCGCTCTCGGCCTGATGCACGCGGCCGACCTCGGACGCGCCGGGCTCCTCGCGCCGCTCATCGTGGCGGGGGGTGTCGTCGGTTACGCCACGGCCCGCGTGATGAGCCAGCGCCGCTTCGACATCGCGGTGCTCCTGGCCTCGGCCTTCGCGGCCGCGGCGCTGCTTCTCTAGCTGGAGCCGCCTGTGGGAATCGAACCCACGACCTATTCATTACGAGTGAATCGCTCTGCCGACTGAGCTAAGGCGGCGCGTCCGCGACGGGCGCGAAGGCTCGACGATTCTAGCGGCTCAACACGTCTTTCCCGAATCTGGAACGGTGCCGTCCACGAAGTACGCGTCGACCGTATCGAGGATGCACGAGTTCGAGCGCCCGTACGCCGTGTGGCCCTCGCCGTCGTACACCAGGAGCGACGCATTGGGCAGCCGGTCCGCCAGCGACTTCGCCCACTTGAGCGGGGTCGCCGGGTCACCCGTCGTCCCGACGATGATGATCGGCCCGGCCGCGGACGCCGGCGCCACGCTCTGGACGATCTGGTGCGCCTTGAATGGCCAGCCGTCGCAGCCGACGCCGGCCGCGAACCACCACCCGAACGTCGGCGACGCCTTCTCCGCGGCCTTGCGGAAGTCGCGGATCTGGTCGATCGTCCACGGGTCCTGCGGTGGCTCGTCGAGGCAGCTGATCGCGGTGAACGCCTCGGTCGAGTTGCTGAGGAAGTTGCCGTTCTCGTCCCGGTCGAGGTAGAAGTTCGCGAGCGCGAGGAACGCGCGGCCGGTGCCGAGGTTGAGCGCCTCGTCGAAGGCCGTGGTGAGGTACGGCCAGTTCTGCTCGTCGTACATCGTGACGACGATGCCGTAGACGATCATCGTGCCGTTGAGCGGCGTTCCTCCCGTCGGCAGCCCCGTGTCCCGTGCCTCGGTGATGAGGTCGCGCACCGCGCGCTTGGCGAGGTCGGGGTCGCGGGGTAGCGGGCAATTGGACTGGGTGATGCAGTCCGCGATGTAGGCGTCGAGGGCCTGCTCGAATCCCGCGGCCTGGCCCTCGGACATCTCCTCCGGGCTGAGCAGGAAGTCGACGGCTCCGTCGAGGACGAGACGCCCGACGTTGTCCGGGAAGATCGTCGCGTAGGTCGCGCCGAGCTGGGATCCGTAGGAGAAACCCAGGTAGTGGAGCTTCGCGTCCCCGAGCACGGCGCGGATGACGTCCATGTCGCGCGCGGCGCTCGCGGTGTCGATGTTCTCGACGATGCGCCCCGACAGCTCGAGGCAGCGGTTGGCGAAGTCGGCGTTGACCTGCTGGAGGCGCGTGACGTCCGCCGCCTTCTCCGCAACGTCCTGCGACGTGAAGTACGCGTTGAGCTCCTCGGTCGTGCCGCAGTTGATCGGCGTCGACTGGCCGACGCCACGCGGGTCGAAGCCGACGATGTCGTAGTGGTCGAGCAGCGAGTCGCCCGCGAAGCTCAGGAAGTAGTCCGTCAACTCAAGCCCCGAACCGCCCGGCCCGCCTGGGTTGATCAGCAGCGACCCGAGCCGCTCGTCGGGCTTGCGCGCGACGCTGCGGTTGAGCGACAGGGTGATGCGCGGCCCGTCGGGCGCGGTCCAGTCGAGCGGGACGAGGATAGTCGCGCATTCGAGGTCGCCACACGGGGACCACCGGACGGTCTGGTCGTACACGCTCGAGCCGTCCGGAGCGATCGACGTCAGCCCGCCATCCCCGCCGGGCCAGGCGCCGTCCTGGGTCGGTTCGACCTGCTCGAGCGGGGGTAGGCACGCCGTCACGGTGACGAGGGCGGCAAGGGCGGTGGCCGCGATCACGGCCCGACGGGCGGTCATGCGACCACGGTATACGACCCCGGTCGGGGTGGCGTTACGCCGCGAGGGTCACCCCGCTCGCATCACCTGGCCCAGCCGCTCGCGCCGGTGGCCCGCCAGCTCGATGGCGAGTCCCGCGAGTGTCGCGAGAGCCAGTCCGGGGATCGCGAGCCACACCCACCACGGCACCACGAGCGACGGCGCGGAGCTCTGCCCCGTCAAAGCGGCGAGCGATAACGGCCCGGCCAGGGCCACGGCTATCGCGACGCCCGTGAGGGTGCCCGCCACCGAGGCGACGAGCACCGGGGCGAGTACCTCCCCGGCCGCGACCCGCGTCGCCGACGCCCGTCGAAGCCCGAGAACGCGGAACCCCGCGATCGCGTCGGCCCGCGCGCGCGCACCCGCCGACGAGACGAGGCCGACGACGAGTATGAGGAGGAGGACGAGGAAGCCCGCCGAGCCGATCAGCAGGCCCGTCATCGCCGAGGTCACCGGAGCGGAACGCCGGTCGCTCAGCCACTTCGCGCGGGTCGTGATGTCGACGTCCTCGTCGCCGAGGACGGCCGTGACCGCCGCATCCGAGCCCGGCCCGACGACCCAGAGCACCTGCGTGGCGCCGATGCGACGCGCGGCCGTCGGGTCGAGCCCGTTGACGGTCGCGGAGGCGCCGTCGGCCGTATCCGGCTCGATCGGTCCGCCGAGCGCGGCGGCGAGCGCCGCCTCGTCGACGATGATCGTCGGGATTCGCGTCGCCCCGTCTCCTGGCACGGACGGCGCCTTGCCGACGATCGTGATCGGAACGGGCGTTCCCTCCCACAGCACCATCGCCCCCTGTCCGACGGGGTCGACGCCGCGGGAGAGGGCCGGCACCGCGACGGCGTCGCCGGCCGAGGCCAGTTCCGCGAGTTGGGGCGCGGCCGGGTACGGCGTCGCGTCCAGCAAACGCTCGAACGAGGTCGCATCGATCGCGACGACGCGAACGACCGCGTCCACGCCTCCGCCCAACAGCTGGCTCCCCGGGGCGATCCAGGCTGACGCGGCGGCCACGACGCCGTCCCGGTCGCTCACGGCGTCGTAGCCGTAGGGCAGCCCACCGCCGGCGGGCGGCGCCACCGCGACGTCCGCCCCGACGGACTCCCACGAGCCTCCCTCCTGGCCGACCCTGACCGTCGCGTCGATCGCGAGCGCGACCGTGAGCAGGCTCGTCGCGACCACCACCGTCGCGAGCGGAAGCCCAACCGTTCGCGTCCGCGCGGCGACGAGCACAGGAACGGCACCTCGGGTGTGGGCGCTTGCGCGCCGCGTCCACGCCCACAGCGGCGGCAGCACGCGGATGAGCGCGATCGCGACCGTGGCGGCGACGAGGACGGGCGCGGCGAGGACCACGAGGTCCGCGCCGAGAGAGGACGCGGACGCCTCGACGCCTCGCGCGCGCAGGGCGGCGACCGAGCCGACCGCGAGTACCGCGACCATGATCTCGAAGGCGGCGCGACGTGCGGGGGCGGAGCGGATCCCCGGTCGGTTGTCGAGCCGCTTGGCAGGCGGAGGCGCCGTCCGTCGTGCGGCCTCCCGAACGCCCCAGAGGGGTGGCGCCACCGCCGCGACGACCACCGGCGGCGCCACCCACGACCACGACAGGGATCCGGGAACGACGAGCCCCGCGGCGACGATCCCGATCGACGCGGCGGCGGCCGTGACGACGACGGACTCGGCGAGCAGCGCGACCGCGATGGCGGGAAGGCTCGCGCCGTGCGCCCGGAGGTGGACGAGCGTGCCCCGGCGGCGCTGCGTCACGAGCGCTGCGGCAAGCAGGACGACGAACAGGGCGGCCGACAGCACGCCGACGAGCACGAGCGACGCCTGGGCGGACGCCGACTCGACTCTCGACACGGCGTCGTCGAATATCGTGTCGATGCGCGTCCGAAGGGTGGTGCCGAGGAACGACGCGCCGATGTCATCGGACCCCGCCGCGATCCGGCGTATCGACGTCGCCACGTCCTCGGCGTTGTCGATCCCGACGGCGTCCGCGTCGACCGCGTACGTGTACGTCCGGGTGAGCATGCCCAGGGGCAGGTCGAGTCGCGCGAACGGGAGCGAGTCGTCGCTCAGCAAGGCGGCCACCTCCGTCCGCGGAGCCGCCCCGCCCACGAGCTTCGGGTCGACGAGCGTCGGGAGGGTGCTCCACACCGAGTCCGACGGATCGTCGACGCGGAAGATGCCGGTCACGTGGAGGTCGACGGGCATCCCACTCGGATCGCTCGCGTGAAGGACCGCGCCGATCGGTGCGTCGCCGCCGCGGGGCCACGAGATGCCGAGCACGTCCGCCACGGCCTCCGAAAGCCCGACCTCGACGGGGAACCTCAGACCCTGGTCGATGGCCTTCGAGACGTCCGGGGTCTCTCCTGGCGGACCGCCGTGCACCCACGTCACCCCGGACGATCCGGGCTGGGCGACGTAACCGAGCCGGAGCTTGCCCGGCCGCCCCTCGACGGAGCCGACGTCGAGATCGCGGCTGACGATCGTCGTGACCGGGGGAGCGAAAACCTTCGGCAGGCCGCCCGTGATCAACGTCCCGATCCACTCCGTGTCGCCGGCCGTTCCGTTGAGGAGCGGTCGAGGCACGATGAATTCCTCGGTAAGCGGCGCATTGACGACGACGTCGGCGCGCGACCCGGCGTCGTCGAGCGCCGCGCGAATCTCGTCATTCGACACGCGTTCCGTCAGCCGCGGCACCACCGCGGCGACGAACGCGACGAGCGCGACGACGAGCGACGCCACCGCCAGCGGGGAGGCGTCCGTGCGCGTTTGGCGAGCGACGCTCGCGAGCGGAACGCGCGCCGGCCGACGACGGCGTCGGATCCGCGGGGGTTTCGTCGTCATGGCGTGTCCCCCAGACGCAGGCTGAGCGCCGTGGCGCGGGCGACGAGGGCGCGCGCGGCCGGGATTCCGACCGCGATTCCGCCGAAGAGAAGCGTGCCGAGGGTCATCGCCAGCACGCGTCCATTCCAGTCGACGAGCGCCGCCGGAACGGCCGGACGACCTCCCTCGCCGATCACGAGAAGAGGGCCGACGAACCGCGCCAGGACCGCGCCGAGCGCCGCCCCCACCACCACCGCCACCGCGGTCACCCACGCGTGCTCCAGGATCCCCGTCGCGAGCACGGCGCGCCGCGAGACCCCGAGCCCCCGCAGTCGCGCGGCTGAGATCGCGCGCGCCTGCGCGGCGGCGGCGGCCTGGGCCGCGATGCCTGCGATGGCGAGGGCCACGGCCGCCGCCGCGAGGATGACAAGCGACACCGGAATCGCCGCGCGGAGCGGCCCGTTGCGGAGGCGGTCGGCGTACGCCGCGCGGGTTTCGACCGGCCGAATGCCCGCGGCGTCGAGCGCGACCGTCGCGTCCGGCGAGGGGTCGCCGACCCACCACTCGTCCGTGAGGTTCGTAAGGTCGCCGGTCGCGAGCCTCGCCCGCGTCAGCGCGTCGAGGTCCGCGAGCACCACGTCGCGCCCGTCGGCACCGGGGGCGTACGGGATCCTGCCCGCCATCGTCGCGTCGAGCGTCGTGACGCCGACGCGAAGCGTGAGCGCGTCCCCGGTGTCGAGGCCGAGCTCGTCAGCGAGACCGTCGGTGACGACCACGGGCACGGGAGCGCCGGTCTCGTAGCCGGTGAGGACGACGTGCGCCTCGGACCAGACGAGGTAGTACACCGCGATGCCGATGGTCGCGTCGATCGTCGCGTCGCCGCTGTCGATGCTGAGAACCGATGCCGGCGGTTGCGATCCGATGTCGTGCGCCGTCCAGGACCCGATCCCACCCGAGGCGTCCTCGACCTCGATCGCGACGTCCGCCGCGATCAGGTCGTTGTACTCGGGGCGAAGACCGCCGTCGACGGTGAGCCCGAGCCGGAGGTCGATGGCCACGATGGTCCACGCGCCGGCTGGCAAAGGATCCTCGCCGGGCGCCGGGATCGTCACCTCGTGGCGGACGCCGTCGGCGGGAACGGTCCATCCGACCATGGAGACACGATTGCCCCACGCGTCCTCCAGTACCGCCGTGGGGGTGATCGTGAGGTGGGCGGGTATCTCGACCATGTTGCGCACCGAGGAGCCGTCGACGTGGCCCTCGATCGCTAGCGTCGCGGTGGTCGCCTCGGGGTCGTCGAGTACGAAGCCGGCGACGTCGGTCGGGGGCGCGAGCCCCGCGGTGAGGGAGCCCCACGTGTCGTCCCCGTTCAACCGCCCGCGGATCAACTCGTCCGCGACCGTAGTGTTGAGCGCGATGATCTCCGCCGCGCCCGGCCGGGCGCCGAGGGAGACCGGCCGGTGCGCGGCGGGGGAGACGACGCCTCCGGTCGCCGTCGCGATCGCGCTGCCCGTACCCGCGTTCCCCGGCGACTCGTACCGAAGATCCGCGCCAACGGCGACCGCGGCCTGGTCGCCCTGGGCGTTGCTCCAGGTGCCGAGGAATACGACCCCGAACGTCGCCGCCGCCGCGGAGAGCACGACGAGAAACGTCCCCGTCGTCGCCCCGCCGCGCGCCACCCGCCAGCCCGCGAACGGTAGGACGATGCCCCGTTCCCGTCGCGCGCGGAACTCCACCACGCGCGAAACGAGGGGCAGGACCCTCAACGCGAGCGCGGCTCCGGCGACGACGCAGAGCACGGGAGCGACCACGAGCACGGGGTCGGCCGCTCCCGTGCCAGCGCGATGGCTCCGCAGTTGAAGGAAGCCCAGCACGGCGATCGCGACGAGCATGAGGTCCGCGCCCGAACGCGCCACGGCGCCGACGACCCGTCGGCGGCGGTGCGCGCCGCGCACGCGCAGCGCCGCGACGACGACGACGCACGCGGGGAAGAAGGCGCCCGCCGCGACCGCGATGAGGAGGGATAACGTAGCGGCGGGAGCCGGATCGAGCGTCGCCGGGGCCCACGCGCCGTCAAACGGCGGTAGCGCGGTCAAGCCGCGGTAGCCGGCGATCGCGAGGGGTACGGCGGCGGCCGCCGCGATCGCGGCCAGGACTATCGCCTCCACCCCCGCACGACCCGCGAGTTGCCAGCGGCTCGCGCCCCGATCGACGAGCAGGACCGATTCCCCCTCGCGCCGGCGGATGAGGAGCCCGCCCACCAGGGCCACCGAGGCCGCACCGACCACAATCACGAGCAGCGCGACCGTCAGCACCATGCTCCCCGTGAGGCTCTGCTCGGCACGAGAGGACGAGAGAAGGGCGCCGAGCCCCGACGACACGATGACCGACTCGGCGCGTCCCGACAGCCCGCCGAGGAGCGCCGTGCGTAGGCCCCGTACCTCGCCGACGACGGATGGCAGTCCGTCGGGGTCCCCGGCGAGGTCCGGGTCGACGACGACGCTCAGACGGCCGAGCGCGATGTCGGACCGGGCGAGCGTTCCAGACGCGACGACGAACGGCCCGTACGCCGGCAAGCGGTCCCAGCCGGGGTCGATGCCCGCACCCCCCAGGACGTCGCGGCTCCAGTCGGGCGACAGGTCCGGGGAGAAGACCCCGACGACGATGAGGTCGACCCCGTCCGGCGCGGGGGCGTTCTCGTGGACGGGGGTCGTGGTGAGACGAAGAGTGTCGCCGGGGACGAGGCCGAGACCCGTGGCGACGTTGCTCGGGAGGGCGACCTCCGTCGGGCCGTCGGAAGCGCCCGGCCAGCGGCCGGAGACGAGCGCGGCGCGCGCAGATGCCGTGTCCGCGTCGAGGAGGTACGCGAATCCCGCGTCGGTCCCCGGGAGGTAGAGCATGGGCGTCGCCGCCCAGACGGACACGTCCGCCGCGTAGGGATCGACCGCGTCGCGCATCGTCGCGACGACCGTCGAGACCAGCCCCGGCGTGTCCTCGTCCGCCCCGTCCACAGGACGATCGATGGTCAGCGTCGCCGACACGAGGTCCGCGCTTCCGCTGCCCCCCGTCCCGTCCGCTTCGGCGACGGCGGCCGATAGCGCGCGGTGCTGCCCATCCGTGAGCACGAGCGTCGCGACGCCGACGAGCGTCGCGCACGCGACGAGCGTCGCGAGGACGGCGACGAGCAGAGGCCACTGGGCGGCGGCACGGCGAAGGGTCGGCGCGCCGCCGCGGCGATCAGGCATCGGCGAGCCGGCCGTCGACGAGTCGGACGGCGCGGTCGGCGAGGGCGATCATGATCGGGTCGTGGGTGGAGACGATCGCCGTCATCCCCTCGGCCTCGACGACGCCCCGGATGAGCGCCATGACCGCGAGCCCGGACTCCGTATCCAGCTGGCCGGTCGGCTCGTCCGCGATAAGCAGGCGCGGCGATCCCGCGAGGGCGCGGGCGATCGCCACCCTCTGCATCTGCCCACCGGACATCTCGTCCGGCCGGTGCTCCGCGTGCCCGCCGAGGCCGACGAGCTCGAGGAGGGTCGCGACGCGCTTCTCACGGTCCGCGACGGGGAGGCGACGGAGCCTGAGCGGCAGCCCCACATTCTCGGCAGCGCTGAGTTCGGGGATGAGGCCGAAACTCTGGAAGATGAATGCGACTTTCTCGCGCCGCATCGCCTCGAGCTGCCCGTCGCCCATCGCGACGACGTTCTCTCCGCCGACCGTGACCGCGCCGTCGTCCGGGCGATCGAGGCCGCCGACGATGTTGAGCAGGGTCGTCTTGCCCGAACCCGACCGACCGACCAGGGCGACGAGCTCGCCGGGCGCGACCTCGAAGGACACGTCCACGAGGGCGTGCACGGCGGTGCGGCCCGAACCGTAGGTGCGGCGCACCCCCTCGACGACAACCATGGGGTCGAGGGCTTGGGTGGCGACGCCCGCCCGTCGCGCGGCAGCGTCCTTCATCGCGCACCGTCCGGCCAGAGGGCGACGTGGTCCTGCTCGAGCGCGAGGCGCACGCGCCGCGTCAGCGCGAGCGCCTCGCGGTATTCGCGGGGTATCTGGATGCGCCCCGCCTTGTCCATCACGGCGTACTCCTCGGCGATCACCTGGGAGCCCCCGTCCTCGGTGCCCTCCGTTCGTCGCAGCACCTCGGAGCTCGTCCGGCCGTCGCGAATCGCGACCGTGCGTTCCACCTGGCCGCTCACCGCCGCGTCGTGGGTGACGACCACGACGGTCACTCCCGCGTCCTTGTTGGCGACGCGCATCGCGTCGAACACCTCCTGAGCCGTGGCGGTATCCAGCTCGCCCGTGGGCTCGTCGGCGAGGAGGAGGGCCGGCGCGTTGGCGAGCGCGACGGCGATGGCGACGCGCTGCTGCTCGCCGCCGGACATCTCGCCGGGAAGGCGGCGCGCGCAGTACCCGACGCCGGTGAGGTCGAGCAGCTCGGCCGCTCGGGCGTTCCTCGCCCGACGCGCCTCGCCCGCGAGCGCCATCGGCATAGCGACGTTCGCCTCGGCGGTGAGGTAGGGGATGAGGTTGCTCGCGGTCTGCTGGCGCACGAACCCGACCACGCGCCGACGGTATTCGACGCGCTGCGCCCGCGACATCTTGGTCAGGTCCCACCGGTCGACCTCGACGACGCCCGCGGAAGGCTCGTCGACGCCCGCGAGCACGGACATCAGCGTCGACTTCCCCGAGCCCGACGGGCCGATGATGGCGATCATCTCGCCACGCTCCACGAGGAGGTCGAGTCCCTGAAGCGCCTGCACCTCGATGGCGCCGTGCTGGAATATCCGGACGACGTTTTCGCACATGATGAGCGCGTCGTGGTCGAGCCCGACGGATCGTTCCGCCGTCATCGTTGATGACATTCCACACTCTTCCGAAAGGAGTCCCGCCCGGATGCGGTAGCGCCCGAAACGGACCTCAAGCGGCTCCCGAGTCGGACCGTACCACTACGTCGCCGGCAACAGTAAACCCATCGTCAACAACATCTCCTCCAGCGTGAGCACCGGGGCGACGTTACCCGCGAGGCGCTCCCTCGCGAGGCCGATCGCGTCCATGATCCGGAGCGTGTCCTCAAGGGAGAACCGTTCCGCGAGCGTCGAGATCTGGTCGCCGTGCCGCACGTTGACAAGCGCCACGCCCGCCCCCGTCTGAACAACGGCGACGTCGCGGTACAGCGACAGAAGGTCGAGCAGGGCACGGTCGAGGACGTCGCGCTTGGCCCGCGTCGCGCGCCGCTTCTGGTCCTCCTCGAGCTGGCGCACCTGGGCTCGGAGCGCCGGGGGCAGGCGCTCCCCCGGCTCGACGCCGAGCGTGGTGTACAGCTCCGCGAGCTCGGCGGCGTCGCGTTCCCCCGTGGCCGACTTCGCGTCGTCGTCGGCGACGGCGACGAGCTCGCCCGCCGAGAGCACGGCGTCCCCGACCCCGCGGACGTCGGACGCGAGGGCGAGGATCCGCTCGCGGCGGGCGCGCGCCTCCGGGTCGCTCGCCAGCCGGCGCGCGACGCCGATATGGCATTGGGCGGCGAGCGCGCACTCGCGCGCGAGCTCGGGGTCGACGCCGTCGCGCTCGACCAGGAGGCGCGCGACCACCTCCGCGTCGGGGATGCGAAGAGTGACAACGCGGCATCGCGAGCGGATGGTCGTGGCGACGTCGTGGAGGCTCGGGGCGCACAGCACCCACGCGGTCCGCGGCGGCGGCTCCTCGACGGCCTTAAGGAGCACGTTCGAGGTGCGTTCCGTCATGCGGTCGGCGTCCTCGATGACGATCACGCGCCAGCGGCCCTCGGACGGCGCGCTCTGCGCGTGGCTCACGAGCGAGCGCACCTCGTCCACGGAGATCGTGACCTTCTCGGTCGCGACGATCGTCACGTCCGCGTGCGTTCCGGCGACGGCGGTACGGCAGGCGTGACACTCGCCGCACCCGCCGTTCGGGCACTGGAGCGCGGCGGCGAAGGCGCGGGCGGCGATCGACCGGCCGGATCCCGGCGGGCCGGTGATGAGCCACGCGTGCGTCATGGCGCGGTTGCTCGCGGCCGCGGCAATCAGGGGGTCGAGGGCGTCGCCCTGTCCGACGACCTGATCCCAGGCGCTCACTCCGAGAGGTCCCACTGCGTCCAGTCGCCGACGCGCTGGACGGGCTTCGGGACGCGCAGGCCGCGCTTCTGCTCCGGGAGCACGGCCTCGACGGCGGCGCGCACGTCCGCGTGGACCACCTCGACGGGGCGGGACGCGTCGACGACGACGTAGCGTTCGGGCGCGAGGGCGGCCAGGTCGAGGAAGGCCTGACGGATGTCGGCGGCGCGGCCGAACGTCTCCCGCTCGACGCGATCCTGCTCGTCGCCGAGTCGGCTCGGGTCCGGCTCCATGTCGAGGACGATCGTCAGGTCGGCGACCAGCCCGTCGGCGGCCCACGCCGAGATGCGCCCAATCTCCTCGCCGAGGCCGCGCGCGACCGCCTGGTAAGCGATCGACGAGTCGACGAAGCGGTCCTGGACCACGACGTCGCCCTGCTCCAGCGCGGGGTACACGACCTCGTCGACGTGCTGCGCGCGGTCCGCCGCGTACAGCAACGCCTCCGCGCGGGGCGACACGTCGCCGCCGTGCATCAGCACCTGCCGAAGCTCAGCGCCGAGCCCGGTGCCCCCCGGTTCGCGCGTCGTCGTCACGTAGCGCGCCTGGCCTTCGGGGGCGGCGAGCCAGTCCGCGAGCATCGACGCCTGCGTCGTCTTGCCGACGCCGTCCCCGCCTTCGAAGACGATGAAGAATCCCGGATACGCCATTCCCCTACGCTACCTCCGCCTGAGGACGTCGTGCCCATACCGCGTAGAGAGCGAGCGAGGCGGCCTGGATGACGACGACGACGCCGACGAGGAGCGGGAGCGAGCGTTCGTACAGCACTCCGACGAGCGCACCGCCCGCGAGGGCCGCCGCGCCGAGAGCCGCGGCGAAGATCCCGTACGCCGTCCCGCGCCGCTCCGCGGGCACCAGTCCCGCGACCGCGGCGCGCAGCACCGACTCCTGGATTCCCATCACCGCGCCCCAGAGCGCGACTCCCGTCACGACGAGCGCGAGGCTCGACGAGAACGCGAGCGGTGGGATCGCGGCCGCGAGGAGAGGGACGACGAGGAGCACGCGGCGCCCGACCCGGTCGTAGAGGGCACCGACGGCGAGCGCCGCCCCCGCGTCGACGAGCATCGCCCCCGCGTAGATGAGGGGCACGACCGACGCCGACGCAAGCCCTTCGCGCGCGACGTGGTATCCGATGATGCCGAACGTCGCGTAGCCGATCGTCGTGAGCGTCGCGAAGGCGGCGTACCACCAGAAGGTCGGGGGCAGGGGCCCGCGCGAGCGCGACGACTCGGCCGTCGCCCTCGCCTCCGTCGGCGCCTCGTACGCGGAGGGATCGGGCACCCGCCTCCGGAGCCACAGCAGCAGGACGATGACCGCGAAGCCCGGAACGGCGAGCATGGCGAACGTCGGCGCGTATCTCCCGGTGACGGCGAACGCCCCGGCAACCGCGACGGGCCCGATGACTGCCCCGAACTGGTCGAGCGCCTCGTGCACGGCGAATCCCCGGCCGCGGCCGACCGCGGACGTCGCGTGCGAGAGGATCACGTCCTTCGCCGGGCGCCGAACGGCCTTGCCCGCCCGCTCCGTGAGGACGAGCCCCGCGACGATCCACAAGATGGAGGTCGCGCCGAGCAGGGGGACGGAGACGACCGTCATGGCGTACCCGGCGATGAGCAGGGGCCAATAGGCGCGCGTGCGGTCCGCGAGCGGCCCCGACGCGAGGCGTCCGGCGAAGCCGACGGCCTCCCCCGCCCCGGTGATGAGGCCGACGGCGAGGGCCGATGCGCCGATCGCCGCGAGGTAGGGCCCGGTGATGGACCGCGCGCCCTCGTATGCCACGTCGGCCAGCATGCTGACGATCCCGAGGGAGACGACGAAGCGCCACGGGCTCCACGCCGGTCGCGTCGGGCCGTCGCTCATCGGTGAGTCAGCCAATACCCCAGGCTCGCGGCCGCGAGGGTCACGGCGAGCGAGGCGACGACGTTGAGCACGGCGACCAGGTAGGAGCGGTCCTGGATGAGCCGGTGCGTCTCGTAGCTGAACGTCGAGTACGTCGACAGTGCCCCGCAGAAGCCCGTCCCGAACAGCGCCGCCGCGTTCCCGGTCACGCCCGCACCGACGAGGACGCCGAGCACGAGCGACGCGACGGCGTTCACCGTGAGCGTCCCCCACGGGAACACGGACGCGAGCCGTTGCTGGATGAGCCGGTCGGTGAAGAAGCGCGTCGGGGCACCGATCGCCGCGCCGGCGGCGACGAGAAAGAGGGTCACTCAGACGCCCCCGGTTCCCCCACGTACCGGATGACCTCGACGCCGTCGAGGACGACGATCCCGCGGGAGACGAGCTCGTCGAGCTCGGGCAGGAAGGCGCGGATCTTCGTCTCCTCGTCGATGATCAGCACGAGCACGGGGATGTCCTCGGCGAGCGACAGGATGCGCATCGTGTGGATGTGGCGCGACGCGCCGAACCCCTCGATGCCGCGAATGACCGTCGCCCCGGCGAGGCCCGCCGCGTGCGCCCGGTGCACGATCTCGGTGTAGACGGGGTGGTGGTGCCAGGCCGCGCTCTCCGGGACGACGACGGACAGGCGGAGGGCGGGACTCTCGATGCTGTTCATGAGGTGCTCCTTCTGGCGGCGAGCGACATCCGGACCCGCAGGGCGGACGACGCGAGGGACGCCCCGGCGATCGCGCCGACGACGGCGAGGATCGGGGTGGCGACGAAGTACGCGAGCGCGAGGCCGGCGTCGGTGGAGATGAGGGCGTGGGTCTCGACCGCGAAGGTCGAGAAGGTGGTGAAGCCGCCGAGCAGGCCGACGCCCACGAGCGGGCGGACGTTGACGCGGCCCGCGAGGACCTCGTCGAGGAGGATCATGAGCACGCCGATCGCGACGCACCCGGCGACGTTGACGGCGAGCGTGCTCCACGGAATCTCGCCCGCGCGCACGGGCCATTCGCGCCCGGCGAGCCACCGCAACGAGGCCCCGGCGGCGCCTCCGATCGCGATCAGCAGCGCGAGCCGCGCGTTCGCGGCCGCCACGGAACTCACGCGATCGGCCATGCGGCCAGGCTACCGCCGTACGGTCACTCGCCCGGGTACACGAGCCCGATCTGCCGGCGTACCTCGTCGAGCGTCGCCATGACCTCGAGCGTCATCTCCGGGGTCATCGCGGGGCTCTGCTTCTCTCCGGCGGCGACGCGCCGCGCCACCTCCGCCGCCTCGTACGCGTATCCGTTCTCCGCGCCGACGTACGGGACGTCGCGCGAGCCCGCCGCGGTGTACACGCGGAACGCCGCCTCGCGATAGAAGGGACCGGCGATCTCGATCCGCCCCCGGGTGCCGCTGATCGAGGCGACCGTCGGCGTCTGGGACCACAGCGTCGTCTGAAGCGCCGCCTGCGTCGTCGCGCCGTAGCCGAGGATCATGCTCACCTGGCCGTCGACCTTGGTGTCGGTCATCTGCCCGGCCGCCGCGACGTGGCTCGGGACACCGAGGATGTCGTGGGCGAAGGCGACGGGGTAGACGCCGAGGTCCAGCAGCGCCCCGCCCGCGAGGTCGGGGTTCCACCACCGGTTCGTCGGGTCGTACGGGAACGCCTGGCCGTGGTCGGCCTGGAGCGAAATGATCTCGCCGATCTCGCCGTCCGCGATCACGCCCTTGAGCTCGACCATGTGCGGGAGGAAGCGCGTCCACATCGCCTCCATGACGAAGACGTTCGCCGCGCGCGCGGCGTCGATGAGCTGACGCGCCTCGCCGACGTTGCGGCAGATGGGCTTCTCCACCAGGACGTTCTTTCCCGCGGCGATCGCCTCGAGGGCGTTGGCGAGGTGGTCGCTGTGGGGGCTCGAGACGTGGATGACGTCGATCGAGGGATCAGCGACGAGCTCGGCCACGGAAGCGTAGGCCTTCTCGACCTTGTGGCCCGCGGCGAAGGCCTCGGCTCGCGCGGGCGTGCGCGACGCGACGGCGTGGATCGTGGAGGCGGTGTGGGCGTTGACGGCGTTGGCGAACTGATCGGCCATCCATCCGACGCCGATGATGCCCCACCGGATGGCGGGGGCCGTGCGCGGGTCGGGGGCTTCGACAGGAGAGGGAACGGTCATATCGTCACCCTAACCCCGCGCGCTTGGGTGCGGCAGGGGCGTCGTCGCCTACTTCTTCTTCGCCGGGCCCTTCTTGGCCGCGGGCTTCTTCGCGGGGGCGCGGCGCTTCTTCGGGGCGGGGCCCTTGGCGCGCTTGTCCGCGAGCAGCGCGACCGCGCGCTCGTGGGTGATCTCGTCGACGGTCTCGCCGCGCGGCACGGTCACGTTGGTCTCGCCGTCCGTGATGTAGGCGCCGAAACGGCCCTCCTTGATCACGATGGGCTTCTCGTTCGTCGGATCGACGCCGAGCTCCTTGAGCGGCGGCGTCGCGGGACGGCCGCGTCCGCGCTTGGGCTCGGCGTAGATCGCGAGCGCCCCGTCGAGCGTGATGGAGAGGATCTGGTCCTCAGTCTCGAGCGAGCGCGAGTCCGTTCCCTTCTTCAGGTACGGGCCGTAGCGGCCGTTCTGCGCCGTGATCTCCTCGCCGGTCGCGGGGTCGGTCCCGACGACGCGCGGAAGCGACAGCAGGGTGACCGCGTCCTCAAGGGTGACCGTCGCCGGGTCCATCGTCTTGAAGAGCGATCCGGTTCGCGGCTTGGCCTTGTCTCCCTCGGGGAGCACCTCGGTGACGTACGGGCCGAAGCGACCCGACTTCACGACGATCGTGTGGCCCGTGTCCGGGTGTTCGCCGAGGACGCGATCCTCGCCACCCTGGTGGGCGAAGAGCTCGATCGCCTTCTCGAGCGTGAGCTCATCCGGCGCGAGGTCCTCGGGCACCGATGCCCGCTGGACCTCGCCGTCGACCTCGCGCTCGACGTACGGGCCGAACTTGCCGACGCGAACCGCGACGCCGTCGCCCAGGTCGAAGGTGTTGATGGCGCGGGCGTCGATCGCGCCAAGACCGTCGACGAGGTGCTTGAGCCCCTCCTGACGGCCGTGCTGGTCCGTGCCCGTGCCGAGGTAGAACTCCGAGAGCCAGTCGCGGCGATCGAGCTCGCCCGCCGCAATGCGGTCGAGCCCCGCCTCCATGTCGGCGGTGAAGTCGTAGTCGATGAGCCAGTCGAAGTGCTTCTCCAGCAGGCCGACGATCGAGAAGGCGATCCACGTGGGGATGAGCGCCTGGCGGTCGACCCGCACGTAGCCGCGGGCGATGATGAGGTCCACCGTCGCGGCGTACGTCGAGGGGCGCCCGAAGCGGCGGTCCTCCAGCTCCTTGATCATCGAGCCCTGGGTGAATCGCGGCGGCGGGGTGGTGTGGTGGCTCGTCGGGTCGATCTCGACGGGACGGACGGCCTGGCCCTCCTCGAGCCGCGGGAGGCGGGCGTCGTCCGCGTCCGCGACGACGGGCTGCTCGTCGTCCTCGTAGCGGGCACGCTCGCGCGACTCCTCGTAGGCGGCGAGGAACCCGGGGAACGTGATGATGGTGCCGGAGGCGCTGAACTCGACGGCGTGGTGGGCGGCGGACGACGCCCCGATCTTCACCGTCGAGGTGGTGCCCTTGGCGTCCTTCATCTGGCTCGCGACCGTGCGCTTCCAGATGAGTTCGTACATGCGGAACTCGTCGCCGCGCAGCTCGTTCTGAACGCTCGCGGGGGTGCGGAACCGGTCGCCGGACGGGCGGATCGCCTCGTGCGCCTCCTGGGCGTTCGAATCGCTCGTCGCGTACACACGGGGCTTCTCGGCGACGCTCTCGGCGCCGTAGAGTTCGGCGGCCTGGGCGCGGGCGGCGCGCACGGCCTCCCCGGACAGCGTCGGCGAGTCGGTGCGCATATAGGTGATGAATCCGCGCTCGTAGAGGCCCTGGGCGACGCGCATCGCCTCGCGGGCGCCGAGTCGGAGCTTGCGGCTCGCCTCCTGGATGAGGCTCGACGTGATGAACGGCGCGGCCGGGCGACGCGTGTAGGGCTTGGACTCGACGCTCGTGACCGAGAAGTCGGCGCTCGCGAGGCCGGACGCGAGGGACCCGGCGAGCGCCGCCGTGACGTGCGTGACGCCGTCGGCCTTAAGCGATCCCTGGTCGTCGAAGTCGCGACCGGTCGCGACGCGCGCGCCGTCGACGCCGGTGAGGCGGGCCTCGAAGGCCCTCCCGGCGTCGGGCCCCGTCGTCGCCTCGAAGGTCGCCCGGAGGTCCCAGTACTCGGCGCTGCGGAAGGCCATCCGCTCGCGCTCGCGGTCCACGACGAGACGCAGCGCGATCGACTGGACGCGGCCTGCGCTCAGACCGCTCGCGACCTTCCGCCACAGCACCGGGGAGACCTCGTAGCCGTAGAGGCGATCGAGCACGCGGCGGGCCTCCTGCGCCTCGACGAGCTCCATGTCCACGTCGCGCGGGCTCTCGAGCGCGCGCTGGATGCCCTCGGGCGTGATCTCGTGGAACGCCAGGCGCTTCACGGGAACCTTGGGCTTGAGCACCTCGAGCAGGTGCCACGCGATCGCCTCGCCCTCGCGGTCCTCATCGGTGGCGAGCAGGACCTCGGAGGCGTCCTTGAGGCGGGCCTTGATCTCGGAGACGACCTTCTTCTTCTCCGGCGAGACGACGTAGTACGGCTCGAAGCCGTTCTCGACATCGACGGCGAACTTGCCGAGCGTCCCCTCGCGCTTGCTCGCCGGCATCTCGGACGGCTGCGGGAGGTCGCGGATGTGCCCGACGGACGACACGACCTCGTAGTCGGCCCCCAGGAGCCCGCCGATCGTGCGGGACTTCGTCGGGGACTCGACGATGACGAGTTTGCGGCCGCCGGCCATGAGACGTGCCTTCCGTGACAATGCGCCCGTGCGGGGCGCGACGCGGGCAGGATACCCGCCACCACTGTAGGGTCTGCAACTCGCCGGTGGGGACAGCGCGGCGCCGTCGAGGTGCTACGCGGAGAGTCGCTCGTCCCATTCGTCGGAGGCGTCCCGCCCCGCGAGCGCGGCCCGGATGTCGGGCGTCGACTCGGACGGCGCGAGGGACACGCGGCGTTCGAGGTGGGGCAGCGCGTCCTCCGGGACGACGTCCGCGAGGCGCGTTTCGCCGAGCGCGGCCGCGTACTCCGGGCGGGCGCCCTGCGCGCGAACCTCCTGCAGAACCGGCGGCTTCGCGCCCCTGCGATCGAGCTCGCGCGCCACCTCCTCGACGTCGGCGAGGCGCAGCACGGTCGGGTCGACGGTGAGGCGTACCTCGTAGTCGACGCCCGAGGCGACGACGGCGTCGAGCGCGTCCCACGCCTTGTCGCCGCTCGCGCCGACGCCGGTCACCGCGGCGTACTTCCGGGGCGGCGCCTTGATGTCGAGCCCGACCCAGGCGAGGGCGGGCAGGATCGACGCGAGCCGCGCGGGATACGCGCCCGACGTGTGGACCGCGGAGAGGAAGCCCATCTCGTTCACCTCGGCGATCGCCTCGACGATCGCCGCCTGGCGGAGCGGCTCTCCGCCGGAGAAGACCACGCCGTCGAGCAGGCCGACGCGACGCTCGAGCGTCGCGCGAACCTGATCCCACGACACGGTTCCGCGGACGAGCGGGTCGATCAGGTCCGGGTTCTGGCAGTAGCCGCACCGCCACGGGCATCCCTGGAGGAACAGCGTGGCCGTCAGCCTCGTCGGCCAGTCGACCGACGAGAACGGCACGAACCCCGCGATGGCGAGGTCTCCGGCGCTCATGTGAGGATCGCCGACTCCTCCTGGAAGTGCACGCGCTCGGCGTGCTCGCCCTTCTTGCCGATGTTGAAGCTCGCCACCGGGCGGTGGTAGCCCATGACTCGGGTCCAGACCTCGCACGCCTGCGGCTCGCGGTCGGGGAACTCCAGGGTGCACAGCGGGCACGTGTGGTGCTCGCCCTCGAGGTACCCGTGGAACGGGCAGATCGAGAAGGTGGGCGTCACGGTGATGTACGGCAGCCGGGCCGAGCTGAGCGCGCGCTTCACCAGTTGCTTGCACGCCTCCGTGCTCGACACGCGCTCGCGCATGTAGAGGTGGAGGACCGTGCCGCCGGTGTAACGGGTCTGCAGGTCGCTCTGGCGCTCGATCGCCTCGAACGGGTCGTCGGTGAACCCCACCGGCAGCTGCGTCGAGTTCGTGTAGTAGGGCTGCTCGTCCGTTCCAGCCTGGAGGATGCCGGGGAAACGGCGTCGGTCCTCCTTGGCGAAGCGGTACGTCGTGCCCTCGGCGGGCGTCGCCTCGAGGTTGTACAGGTGCCCCGTCTCCTCCTGGAAGCGGACCATCGCCTCGCGGACGTGGTCGAGCAACTCGCGCGCCATCTCCTCGCCCTCGGGGCTGGTGATGTCGTACGCGTCGTCCGTGAAGTTGCGGATCATCTCGTTGACGCCGTTGATGCCGATGGTCGAGAAGTGGTTGCGCAGCGTGCCGAGGTAGCGCTTGGTGTACGGGAAGAGGCCGTCGTCGATCGCCTCCTGAATCACCTTGCGCTTCTCCTCGAGGGTGCCGCGCGCCAGCTCGAGCAGGCGGTCGAGCTCCTTGTACAGGGCGTCGTGGTCCCCCTTGAAGCGGAATCCGAGACGGGCGGTGTTGATGGTGACGACGCCGACGGAACCGGTCTGCTCGGCGGAGCCGAAGAGCCCGTTACCGCGCTTGAGGAGCTCGCGCAGGTCGAGCTGGAGCCGGCAGCACATCGAGCGGACCATGTGGGGCTCGAGGTCGGAGTTGACGAAGTTCTGGAAGTACGGGAGGCCGTACTTCGCCGTCATCTCGAACAGCAGCTCGGCGTTCGGGCTGTCCCAGTCGAAGTCCTTGGTGATGTTGTACGTCGGGATGGGGAAGGTGAAGACCCGTCCGGCGGCGTCGCCCGTCGTCATGACGTCGATATACGCCCGGTTGATCATGTCCATCTCGGACTGGAGGTCGCCGTAGGTGAAGTCCATCTCCTTGCCCGCGATGACGGGCACCTGACCGGCGAGGTCCTCGGGGCACGTCCAGTCGAACGTGAGGTTGGTGAACGGCGTCTGCGTGCCCCAACGCGACGGGACGTTGAGGTTGTAGATGAGCTCCTGGATGCCCTGGCGCACGTGCTGGTAGTCGAGGCCCTCGTAGCGGATGAACGGCGCCATGTACGTGTCGAACGAGCTGAACGCCTGCGCGCCCGCCCACTCGTTCTGGAGCGTGCCGAGGAAGTTGACGATCTGGCCGACGGCCGAGCTGAAGTGCTTCGCCGGGCTCGCCTCGACCTTGCCGGGGACGCCGTTGAAGCCCTCGGCGAGCAGCGCGCGGAGCGACCAGCCGGCGCAGTAGCCGGAGAACATGTCGAGGTCGTGGATGTGCAGGTCGCCGCTGCGGTGCGCCTCGCCCGCCTGGGGCGAGTACACGTGGCTGAGCCAGTAGTTGGCGATGACCTTGCCCGCGGTGTTGAGGATGAGCCCGCCGAGTGAGTATCCCTGGTTCGCGTTTGCGTTGACGCGCCAGTCGCTCCGGTCGAGGTACTCCTGCACGGACTTCTCGACGTTGATGACGGGCTTGGCGCGTTCGACGGCGGCGATGGTCATGTCGGCTCCCTTGGCTCACGAGTTCGCGTGTGACGAAATCCTCAATGAGGCTATGTCGCGAGAACCACAACATCTAGTGGCTCGCCGGTGATTTCGGGCTATATGTAGTGCCAATTTGGCGATTTTCGGCGCGATTTGGGACTAAGGTCCCGGGTCGGGCGACCGGGGCGGGGCGCACCGCTTTCGGGCGATTCGCCGGGTGCGTCCGGCGTCATCTCCACGGTACGGCGGGGGTCCGACACGGAGCACCGCTGCGGTTGATAGGTGCCGATTCGCGTGCGAAAGCGGCAGAAATCGACCGCGAGGCGGCTTCGTCTACCGTCGGGACTTCGCGCGCGGCGTCTTCGCGCGTGCAGCCTTCTCCCGCGGTGTCTTCGCGCGCGGCGTCTTCGCGCGCGGCGTCTTCGCGCGCGGCGTCTTCGCGCGCGGGATCCCCGCTCGGGTGCGTCGCACCCGGGGGACGCTGTCGCGCTCCGTCTTGTGCGTGAGCCGCGAGGCGCGCACCACCGCGAGGATCGCCACAAGCGCCGCGGCTCCCGCGATCAGGTAGCGCACGGTCGCGTTCGCCCCGTCGCCGATGGTGAGGGTGACGACCGCCGGAGCGATCAGGAGCGCGACGAGGTTCATCACCTTGATGAGCGGGTTGATCGCCGGGCCGGCCGTGTCCTTGAACGGGTCGCCGATGGTGTCGCCGATGATGGTCGCCTCGTGCGCGTCGGAGTTCTTGCCGCCGTAGTGGCCGTCCTCGACGATCTTCTTCGCGTTGTCCCACGTGCCGCCGGAATTCGACAGGAAGACGGCCATCAACACGCCCGTCCCGATCGCGCCGCCGAGGAAGCCCGCCAGGGGACCGACGCCGAGCCCGAAACCGACGATGATCGGCGCAGTCGCGGCGAGCAGGCCCGGCGTGATGAGCTCCTTGAGGGAATCGCGCGTACAGATGTCGACGACGCGCCCGTAGTCGGGGCGCTCGGTGCCCTTCATGATGCCCGGCATGTCGCGGAACTGACGTCGCACCTCGAAGACGATCGCGCCGGCCGCGCGCGTCACGGCGTCGATCGCGAGTCCGGAGAACAGGAACACGACCGAGCCGCCCATGATGACGCCGACGAGCGTGAGCGGCGAGATGATCTGGTAGCTGTACATCGCGGTGACGATCGCGTCGGCCGAACCCGCGACGTACCCGCTGACGTTGGACATCGCCTCGGAGACCGAATTCTCGTAGGAGCCGAACAGCGCGGTAGCCGCGAGCACCGCGGTCGCGATCGCGATCCCCTTGGTGATCGCCTTGGTCGTGTTGCCCACGGCGTCGAGGTCGGTGAGGATCTTCGCGCCCTCCTCGCTGATCTCGCCCGACATCTCGGCGATGCCCTGCGCGTTGTCGCTCACCGGGCCGAACGTGTCCATCGCGACGATCACACCGACGGTGGTAAGCAGCCCGCACCCGGCGAGCGCGACGAGGAAGAGGGCGAGCGTGAGCACGCCTCCGGCGAGGAAGAAGAGGACGACGGCCGCACCCGCGATCACGGTCGCGGTGTACACGGCAGACTCGAGCCCGACCCCGATGCCGGACAGCACGACGGTCGCGGCGCCCGTCTGCGAGGTGCGGGCGACGCGCTGCGTCGGCGAGTTGCGCGTGTCGGTGAAGTAGCCGGTCAGCCACAGGATGAGGCCGGCGAGCCCGATGCCGACGAACACGGCGACCATGGCGATGACGCGCGGGTCGCCGTCCACGTCGCGGAGCGCCTCGCCCGCGAGGCCGCTGAACGAGGACGGGAGGTAGACGAACGCGGCGACCGCCGAGAGCGCCGCGCCGATGAGCGCGGCCACGTAGAAGCCCCGGTTGATCGCGCGGAGCCCCGGCTCGCCCTCGCGAATCTGGGTGAGGAAGATGCCGAGCGTCGCGACGATCGCGCCGATGCCGGTGACGATGAGCGGGAAGATCATCCCCTGCTCGCCGAAGGCGGCCTTGCCGAGGATGAGCGCGGCGACGAGCGTGACCGCGTACGACTCGAAGAGGTCGGCGGCCATCCCGGCGCAGTCCCCGACGTTGTCGCCCACGTTGTCGGCGATGGTCGCCGCGTTGCGCGGGTCGTCCTCGGGGATCTGCTGCTCGACCTTTCCGACCAAGTCCGCACCCACGTCGGCCGCCTTGGTGAAGATTCCGCCGCCCACCCGCATGAACATCGCGAGCAGCGCCCCGCCGAAGCCGAAGCCGATAAGAACCCCGGTGGCATCTTCCCGGTACACGAGCAGGATCACTCCCGCGCCGAAGAGCCCCAGCCCGACGGTGAACATCCCTGCGACGCCCCCGGCGCGAAAGGCGAGCCGCATCGCCCGCTTGAGACCGGAGTCCTGGGCGGCCGCCGCCGTGCGCACGTTCGCGCGGACGGCGAGCCACATCCCCGCGTACCCGGTGATCGCGCTGAACGCGGCGCCGAGCACGAACGCGAGTGAGCGCCCGACGCGGATCATCGCCTCGCCGTGGTGGGCATTCTCGGCGACGGGCAGGGCGAAGAAGAGCACGACCATGATGACCGCGATGAACACCGCCACGGTCATGAACTGGCGCTTGAGGTACGCCTTGGCGCCCGCCTGGATCGCCTCGGCGATCGTCCTCATCGCGGACGTCCCGTCGCTCGCTCCGAGCACCTCGCGGGCGAGCACGTACGCGAACAGCAACGCGACGAGCGCGATGGCGAGGATCACCCAGAGGCTGGCGATTTCGAAGGATCCGAAGACGGCGGAGATGGGGCCGCCCTCCGCCGCGCTGGCGAGCCGTTGCATGCAAGCCTCCATCGCAGAACCTCGGTTCGCGCGGCCCGGACCGGGCCGAAGCGCAAGGTCCGCCAGTATTCGACGCTATCGCTCTTCCCGTATCCGCGATGGGACCTCGGGCCTAGGATCGCGACGTCGGATCCCCGGCGAGGGGCCTCACGGTCTTGACGGCGTCGCGGTGCCAGATGCCCTCGTCAAGGTAGCGCTCGCCGTACACGGTGTACCCGATCGCCTCGTAGAACGGGATGGCTTGAACCTGGGCGCTCAGCGCGACCGTGATCTCGCCGTCGACGGCCCACGCCTCGAGCGCGGCCCGTTCGAGCGCCTCCATCAGGAACGTCCCGACCCCGGTGCGCCGCGCGGCGAGCGGCACCGCGACCCTGCCGACGTGCGGGCGCCCGTCGTCCTTCGGACGCAACACGCGTCCGACACCGAGGACGTCGGCACGGGACGGCGCCTCGGCGTCCGCGTCGTCGGACACCACCAGGATGTGGATCGTCGTCGGGTCGTCGTCGAGCGCGTCGCGTTCGCCGTCGACGCTCACCCCCTGCTCGTCGACGAACACCTCGAATCGGAGGGCGAGCGCGGCCTCGCGCTGCTCGGGGGAGACGGCCCGTACGACGCGCACGCTACGACCGTAGCGCCTCGAGGGCGTCCGCGAGATCGGCGGGATAGGGGCTCTCGTATGAGACCTCCGCCCCGCTCTCGGGATGCGCGAACGTCAGGCGGACGGCGTGCAGCCATTGGCGGGCGAGTCCGACGCGTTCCGCGACGGTCGGGTCCGCGCCGTAGGTGAGGTCGCCGACGAGCGGGTGGCGCATCGCGGCCATGTGCACGCGGATCTGATGGGTCCTTCCGGTCTCCAACTCGATCTCCGCGAGGGACGCCGCGGGCATCATCTCGAGCACCTCGTAGTGGGTGACGGACGGCTTGCCTCCCATCGTCACCGCGAACTTGTAGTCCGACGTCGGGTGGCGCCCGATCGGCGCGTCGATCGTCCCCTCGGTGGGATCGAGATGCCCCTGGACGACGGCGTGGTAGATCTTGTGGACCTCGCGCTCCTTGAAGGCCCGCTTAAGCGCCGTGTACGCGCGGTCGGATTTCGCGACGACCATGAGGCCCGAGGTCCCGACGTCGAGACGGTGCACGATCCCCTGCCGCTCGGGCGGGCCGGCGTTCGCGAGCGTCACGCCCGCCGCCGCGAGCGCACCTACGACCGTAGGCCCGGACCATCCCGGGGAGGCGTGAGCCGCGACACCGACGGGCTTGTCGATCACGGCGATGTCGGAGTCCTCGAACACGACGGGAATGCCTCCCTCGACCGTCGGCTCGGGGGAACGCCGGTCGTCGGACGGGAGGGCGACGGTGAGGATCCCGTCGACGAGGGCGTCGGACTTGCGGAGGGTGCGGCCGTCGAGGTCGGCTCCACCGTCGTCCAGGATGGCGGCGGCCGCGGTTCGGCTGAGTCCGAGCATGCGGGCGAGGGCGGAATCGGCGCGAGTCCCGACGAGGCCTTCCGGCACGGGAAGACGCCGCGTCTCGCTCACGCCTCGGGGTCCTCCGGGGCGGCGGCGGCCGCCAGCTCGGCCGCACGCTGTTCCTTGGCCGACGGCGTCATGATGTTCGATCCGCGCCACACCATGAGGATCGCGATCGCCGCCGCGACGACGATGGCGATGTCGGCGACGTTGCCGACGAACCAGTGGTAGTACCCGATCATGTCGACCACCTCGCCACGGCCCGGTCCCGGGGGACGGAACACGCGGTCGGAGAGGTTGCCGAGCGCGCCGCCGAGCGCGAGGCCGAAGACGGCGACGCCGACCTTGCCCTTCGCCCGAGCGAGGTGGGTGAGCAGCCAGACCGTGACGCCGAGCATGACGACCGTGATGATCCACGTGCTGCCGCGGAGCACGGAGAGCGCCGCGCCGGAGTTGTACGCGAGTTGGAGCGACAGATAATCGCCGACGAGCGAAATGCGCCGACCGTCAGCGAGCGCGTCAAGCGCCCACCACTTCGTGGACTGGTCGAGCGCGACCACAGCCAACGCGACCAGCCATACGGCCGGTCGCAAGGTCATCGGCGCTCTTCCCTCTGCTTGCAGGTGACGCAGTGCGTCGCGCGCGGGAACGCCTGGAGGCGCGCCTTTCCGATTCCCTCGCCGCACACCACGCAGGCGCCGAAGTGGTGCTGCTGGATGCGACGCAGCGCCTCGACGCTCTGTTCGAGCATCTCGCGCGTGTTGTGGACGATCGACATCTCCTGCTCGCGCTCCAGCGCGGTGGAGCCGGCGTCCGCCTGGTCGTCACCCGATCCGTCCTGGGTGTGGAGGAGGTCGTCGAGTTCGGCGGCATTCGCCTCGACCTCGGCGACGAGTCGGGTGACGTCGTCGTTGAGCACCTTCGCGATCGCGCGGAGTTCGGAGACCTTCCAGGGCTCGTCGCCTTCGCGCACGGGCAGGGCACGCGCGTCCGTCGCTTTGATGTCCGCGGGGTCCACCACGATGATCGTGACGTCGGTGCTCGTCATGACTCTCCTTGATTCGGTTAGGTGAGACTAGTCGGCCCGCGCCGTGACCGCAATCTCGAAGGCTACAACGTGGGGAGCGAGTTCGGCATGCGGTCCTTGCCCGCGCCGTGGTCGAGATCGCCCAGTAGGTTCTCGAGGTACGCCTTGAGCCGCGTCCGATAGTCGCGCTCGAAGCGCCGGAGGTCGTCGATCTTGCGTTCGAGGTCCGCGCGGTCGGCTCCGAGGTTCTCGAGTCGCTGCTGCGCCTCGCGCTCGGCCCGGTTGCGGATCCTGTCCGCCTCCGCCTTCGCGTCGAAGATGATCCGCTCGCGCTCCTCCTCGCCCGAGCGCACGTAGTCGTCGTGCAGCTTCTGGGCCATGGCGAGCATGGACGACGGAGACGGCGGGCTCGCGGTGTCGGTCGCGGCCTGGATGAGGGCGGAGGCTCCTGCCCCGACGGGGTTAGCCTCCGCGGCGCGCAACTCGGCAGCGAGGCGGTCGCGCTCCTTGGTCAGCGCGTCGAGGGAGTCCGCGACGGCGTCGAGGAAGTCGTCGACCTCGTCCTGGTCGAAGCCCTCGCGGTACTTGGTCTTCGAGAATTCCTTCTCGCGCACATCGTCGGCCGTCAGCAATGCCATGGCGATTACCGTCCTCGCTCATTCCATCGATTCAGGGGCGACTCGTCAAACACTTCACTATACGTCACACGCACCTCACCCGTTTCGTGCCAGGAGTAGCGCGTTATAGGCGTACACGCAAACGATGAAGAGCACCATCGACGCCAGATCGAGGCGCGTGTGGCCGACGGTGGGCGACGGTATGAAACGCCTGAGGAACTTGATCGGGGGATCCGTGACCGAGAAGCACACCTCGGTAAGGATCAACGCCAATCCGCGCGGTTTCCACTCGGGCGCGAAGAACATGATCGAGGTGAAGACGAATCGCCCGATAAGCACGATCACGAAGACAAAGACGACGAGGCCCGCGCCCCCGTAGACGTAACTCACGGGTCAGCTTTGGTTGAACAGGCCGCTCTCCGCGACCGGCTGCTCCGCTTCGACCCCGATTTCGACGTGTGCGGGCGACATGAGGAACACCGACGTCGTGACGCGCTCGATCGATCCCTCGAGACCGAAGGTGAGCCCGGCGGCGAAGTCGACCAAACGCTTGGCGTCGGCGTCGGCCATCTCCGTGAGGTTCATGATCACGGGAATACCCTGGCGGAACGCCTCGCCGATCATTCGCGCGTCGCTGTACGTGCGCGGCTTCACCGTCTGGATGCGTCGGAGATCCGCCGCCCCCAGGGGTGCCCGACGCGGTTCGTCGCGCACGGTGCGCACGCCGGGAAGATGCGTGACCGGGGCGAGTTCCTCGTCCCCGTAGTCGTCGTACCCGTACCCGTCGTTCTCGTCCGCGCTGAAGCCCAGGTACACCATCGCCTTGTGCAGTGCGCCCATGGCCTTCCTCCTCCGGTCAAACGAATCACACCTGTCACACCACGGTAGGGTCCGCGCGCGCCGCGGCGTGGGAGCGACACGCCCGGGCTAGTCGCGGCGCCCGGAGACGATGACGCCGGCGAATCGACCCGTGGTGCCGTCCCGGCGATGCGAGTAGCACTCGGGCGACTCGCGGGTGCACGCTCCGGCGAGCACGATGTCGCGGATGCCCTCGGCGTGCAGCTGCGAGGTGACGCCCGCGACGAGGTCGAGCGACGGGGTTCCCCAGGTGGTTTCCGCGCGCGTTCCCGGGACGATCGCCGCGACCTCGTCCCGCATCGCGGCGGGGACCTCGTAACACCCTCCGCAAATCGCGGGGCCGATGCTGGCCTCGATGTCCCCTTCGGCGCCCGCGAGTTCGCGGAGCCGGGCGACGGCCGCGGGCACGATCCCCCCGGCGACGCCGCGCCGTCCTGCGTGGATCGCTCCGACGGCTCCGCTCACGCGGTCATGCACGAGGATCGGGACGCAGTCGGCGACCGCGACGGCGAGGGCGATACCCGGCGTCGCGGTCACGATGGCGTCCGCCTCCGGAGCGTCGTCCGGGGACACGACGATCGCCGCGTCCGCCCCGTGCGTCTGCGCCATGTACACGACCGGCACGCCCGCCATGCGCTCGACGACGCGGCGATTCTCAGACACGGATTCGGGGTCGTCTCCCACCGACGCGGAGACGTTGAGCGAGGCGAAATCCCCTTCGCTCACGCCGCCGGCGCGCGTGGTGAAGAAGGCGCGGACCGCGAGGCCCGCGTCGAGCGTCGTCACTTCTTGAGGAAGTCCGGGACGTCGAGGTCGTCGCTCTCGAAAAGGCCGCCGGGGACCTTGAGCGCGTCGGTCTCCGCGACCTCGGGTTCGGGTGCCGCCTTGGACGATTTCTTGGATCGCGTCGGTGCGTCGAGGAGAGCGTCGACCGGCTCCTTGGTCGCGGCCTCCTTCACCTGGGCGCCGTCGACGGTGCCGAGTGCGCCGGGGTGGCGTCGGATCGGCGGCGCTCCGCCGTCGAAGCCGGCCGCAATCACCGTGATGCGGATCTCGTCGCCGAGCGCGTCGTCAATGACGGTGCCGAAGATGATGTTCGCTTCCGGGTGAGCCGCCTCGCGCACGAGCTTCGCGGCGGTCTCGACCTCTTTGATGCCGAGGTTCGACCCGCCGGCGATGCTGAGCAGTACGCCGTGGGCGCCCTCGATGCTCGCCTCGAGCAGCGGAGACGAGATGGCCGCCTCGGCAGCCTTGACGGCGCGGTCGTCCCCGCGCGCAGAGCTGACACCCATGAGCGCGGTCCCGGCGCCCTGCATGACGCTGCGCACGTCGTTGAAGTCGACGTTGATGAGGCCCGGGGTCGTGATGAGGTCCGTGATGCCCTGGACGCCGCCCTGGAGCACCTGGTCCGCCGCGGCGAACGCCCCGAGGACGGAGAGCTGCTTGTCGGAGATGTCCAGCAGGCGGTCGTTCGGGATGACGATGAGCGTGTCGACCTGGTCGCGCAGCAGCTCGACGCCGACCTCCGCCTGGTCGGCGCGTCGACGCCCCTCGAACCCGAACGGCTTGGTGACGACGCCGACGGTGAGCGCCCCGAGGGCCCGCGCGATTCGCGCGACGACGGGCGCGCCGCCCGTGCCGGTTCCACCGCCCTCGCCCGCGGTGACGAAGACCATATCGGCGCCGCGAAGGGCGTCCTCGATCTCCTCTTCGTGGTCCTCGGCGGCCTTGCGACCCACCTCGGGGTCGGCGCCGGCTCCGAGCCCGCGGGTCATCTCGCGGCCGATGTCGAGCTTGACGTCGGCATCCGACATGAGGAGCGCCTGAGCGTCGGTGTTGACGGCGATGAACTCCGCGCCCTTAAGACCGACGTCGATCATGCGATTGACGGCGTTCACTCCGCCGCCGCCCACGCCCACGACCTTGATCGCGGTGATGTAGTTCTGCGGTGACGCCACGGCTCGGCCTTTCGCTCAACTCTAACGTTGAAGTTGAAGGTTAGAGTTATGTCAAGTGGATCCACCGTTACGGTACGGCCGGGTCCGCCCACCCGCCGTGATCGCCGCGCGTGTCGCGGACAATTGCGGCGCTAGTCGTGCGTGACGGGCAGGGTGGGCGCGCTCACGTCGATCACGGCGGCGCGAATTCCCGACTCGAGCAGCGCGAGCGCCACCTCGGCCTTGAGCGCCGTGTCCTCGACGCCGCCCCACACCAGTTCCGTGCCGTCCCCGAGCGTCATGCGGATGGTGTCTTCCGTGTCCGCGCCGATCGACGCGACCCGTTGCGACAGGCTCGCGGGGAGACCCGCGAGCACCGACACGACGGCGTCGAGGATCCGCGCGTTCTTCTCGCCCACGGGGACGTCGACGACGGGAAGCGCCGACGGATCCGAGACCGGGGCCCCCACCACGACGCCGTCGGAATCCACCAAGGCGAACTCCTCGCCCACCGGCACGGCCGCGACCGGTATCCGCGGCACGACATCGACGCGCACGCCGTCCGGCCATTTCCGGCTTACCGTCGCCGAGCGGACGCCGTCGACACCCGAAACCGCGTCTCCCATCGCGCCGAGGTCGAGGCGCGGCAGAGGCGTCCCCACGTCGGAGGCGATCGCGGCACGCACCGCATCGGCGTCGGCGCGCGCGCCCGGTGCATCCAGCCCCGCGACGTCGATCCGCGACGACTCGAGCGCGAACAGCGGCGAGAACCATCCGACCCACACCACGGCCGCCATCGCCGCGACCGACGCGACGACGCGGCTCGACCTGCGTCGCCGCCGCCGTGCCGCCGCCCTCGCCCGCTCCGCGTCGGGCCGCGCCCGGGCGTCGACCGGCGGGCGTTCCACCGACTCGGCGAGCGTCTGCGGGCGCCCCTCGTCAGTCACGCTCGGATGCCCGTCGACGAAGCCGTCCGAGGATACGCGGGGCGATCTCCGTGACGGATCCCGCGCCGACGGTCAGGATCGTGTCTCCCGGCTCCGCGATATCCGCCGCGCGCTCCGCCGCGTCCCGGAGGTCCTCGACGGCGTCGACCGACGCCGCGGACGAACCCGCCATGAGGTCGGTGATCGTGCGCGCTCCGATGCCCGGTTCCGGATCCTCGCGCGCGCCGTACACCCCCGTGACGATCACGTGCGCGCCCGGCTCGTCGAGGGCGTCGGCGAACGCCGTCGCGAGCAGCCGCGTACGCGAGTACAGGTGCGGCTGGAACAGAACGACGAGGGTCCCCTCCTCCCGCTCCCGGGCCGCGGCGAGGAGCGCCGCGATCTCCGTCGGATGGTGCGCGTAATCATCGATGACGCGCACGCCGTACGCCTCGCCGCGGAGTTCGTACCGGCGCCCCGTGCCGGCGAACGAGGCGAACGAGGCCGCCGCGGCCGCGGGGGGTGCGCCCGCCGCGACGGCGGCGGCCCACGCCGCGGCGGCGTTGAGGCGATTGTGCGCGCCCGGCTGCGTCACCTCAAGCGGGTAGCGGTCGTCCCCCGTACCGACGGTCGTCGAGTCGACGGTGACGTCGGCGCTCGCCGTGCCGTACGTCTCGACGCGAACGCCTCGCGCGGCGGCATCGCGCGCCACCGCGGCCGCCGCGTCGTCGTCGGCGCACGCGATCAGCCGCGACGCCGTGGCCGCGAAGTCGCGGAACGCGTCCTCCACGGCCTCCGCGCTCCCGTAATGGTCGAGGTGATCCGCCTCGACGTTCGTGATGACCGCAATCTCCGGGCGATACGCGAGGAACGAGCCGTCGGACTCGTCCGCCTCGATCACGGCGACGCCCGCCGTGCCCGCGTAGGCGCCGCCGACCGCGCCCCGCACGCCGAGCACCGGCGCCCCGATCGCGAAGCTCGCGTCGATGCCGCCGGCGTGCAAGGCGTGGGCCGTCATCGCGGACGTCGTCGTCTTTCCGTGAGCCCCCGCCACGGCGATCACCCGCATGCCTTCGACGGCGCGGGCGAGGCCCTCGGACCGGTGCCACACGGGAATTCCCGCCTCACGTGCCGCGGCCAGCTCGGGGTTCGACGGCCGCACGGCCGACGTGACGACGACGGCCGTCGCGCCGCGCACGAACGACGCATCGTGCCCGACGCGGACGTCGAGCCCAGAATCGCGGAGCGCAGCGAGGTACGGGCCGTCCGCCGCGTCCGTGCCCGTGACTTCCCACCCGGACGCGGAGAGCAGCCACGCAACGGCCGACATCCCGGCGCCGCCGATCCCAATCAGGTGGACGCGGTCGCGGCTCACCGGGCGGCCTCGATGACGAGGTCGGCGAGCCGCGCCGTGGCATCGAGGACGCCGATGGTTCGGGTCGCCGCGATCATGCGGTCGCGCCGTTCGTCGTCGAGGAGCATCTCCTCGAGAGCAAGCGTCACGGCTGCGGGGGTGAGCCAATCGTCCTCGATCATCAGCGCCGCGCCCGCCGCGACCGCTGGCTCCGCGTTGAGCGCCTGCTCGCCGTTGCCGATGGGAAGCGGGACGTACAACGCGGGCATGCCGAGCGCCGAGACCTCCGCGACGGTAACGGCGCCCGCGCGGCACACCACGGCGTCGACGGCCGCGTAGGCGGCGGTCATGTTGTGCTCGTACTCGCGCACCACGTACTGGCGCCGATACTTGGCAGCAAGGTCACCGTGCGCCCGGGAGGCCGCGTCGTCCTTGCCGCGACCCGTCACGTGGAGCACATGGATGCCGTGTCCCGCGATCGCGGGGATCGCCTCGGACACGACCGCGTTGAGGCGCGAGGCACCGAGGGATCCCCCGACGACCATGACGGCGCGAGCGTCCTCCGGCCAACCGAGCGCCGCTCGCGCGCCGAGGCGGGCCACGGACGCTCGTCGCGGGTCGCGAAACGCGTCCGCGAGCGACGCGATCTCCTCGCGCAGCGGCATGCCCGTCACGATGGCGTGCCTCAGGCGGGTATCCGGGTAGTTGACGGCGACGAAAGCGGCCTTCCGCGCCCCGAGGCGGTTCGCGAGGCCTGCCTTCGCGTTGGCCTCGTGCACGACGTACGGAACGCGGCGGCGGCGCGCGACGAGGTAGGCCGGGGTGGACACGAAGCCCCCGAAGCCGACGACGACATCCGGGGCGACCTCGTCGAATATCCGCCGGGTCGCGCGCAACGCGGAGAGGAAGCGGAAGGGGAAACGGAAAGCGGCGCCGCTCAGCCGACGAGGAAAGGGCACCTTGGGGATCGAGCGGAACGCGACGCCCGCGCGCGGCACGAGGTCCGCCTCGAGGCCGGTGTCCGTCCCGAGGGCGATCGTGTCGTGGCCGCGGCGACCGAGCTCCGCGGCGATGGCGAGGAGGGGGCTCACGTGCCCGGCGGTCCCGCCCCCGGCGAGGAGCACGGTCTTAGCCACGGCGGCCCCTCGAGACGACGGCGAACGAACGCCGGATCAGCGACGGGCGCGCCGCGAGCGCCTCCGGTGCCCCCGGTTCCCGTCGCGCGTACGCGAGTAGGATGCCGAGTCCCACGAGCGAGACGATCATCGACGATCCCCCGGACGAGACGAGGGGTAGCGGCACGCCGGTGACCGGCGCGAGGCCGAGGACGACGGCGATGTTGAGGCATGCCTGACCGACGATCCAGGTGCCGATCGCCGCGGCGGAGATCTGAACGAACGGGTCGCGGTGCCGCGCGACGACCCGGTTGACGGCAATGACGATCATCGCGAGGGCCACGAGTACAAAGATCGTGCCGACGAGGCCGAATTCCTCGCCGAGGATCGCGAAGATGAAGTCGTTGTGCGCCTTCGGCAAATACGACCACTTCTCGCGCGAGAGTCCCGGCCCGAGGCCCCAGACGCCTCCCGATGCGAGAGCCCACGTCCCGTGGGTGACCTGCCAGCACTGCTCGACGCCGCAGTCGGGGCTGAGCCACGCCGCGATCCTGCCCTTGAGCGTGCCCCGAGACATGACCATGAGCGCGACGAGGCCCGCCGCGAGCACCGTGCCGGCCGCGAAGTAGCGTGCCGGCAACCCGGCGGTCCAGTAGGCGGCGGACACGAGGAGGATCATGACGACGGCCGTTCCGATGTCCCGCCCCGCCAGCACGAGCCCGATGGTGAGAGCGGCGATGAGACCCGCCGGGACGATCGCTGGTCCGAGCCGCGCGAGGCGCGGTCGAAGCTGCGCGAGGGCGACCCCGAGGTAGAGCGCGAGCGCGAGCTTCGCGGCCTCGCTCGGCTGGGCCGTCACCCAGCCGAACTTGAGCCAGTTCTTGTTGCCGTCGACCGCGTGCCCGTACGACGAGGTCGCGACGAGGAAAAGCAGCACGACGCTCGTGGCGAGCGCCCACGGCGCGACGCGCTTCAGAGCCGACGGCGTGACGCGGCTCGCGAGCAGCAACCCGACGACGCCGATGGCGAGGTAGACGAGTTGCGCCTTGAACAGCGAGTACGGGTCGCCGTCCTCGTTGATCGAGTCGATCGACGAGCTGGAGAGCATCGCCGCGAGGCCGACGAGGGTGAGCAACGCCGTGGCGGAGGCGAGCAGGTAGTAGCTCGCGACGGGGGACGTGCGGGTGCGCGGGGGCGACGCGGCATCGGCGGTGGCGACGGCCATGCGCTCCTCCTAGGACATCTCCCCTACCGCGGCGGCGAACGCGTCGCCGCGATCCTTGTAGTCGCGGAACTGATCCATCGACGCGCAGGCCGGCGACAACAGCACGACGTCGCCCGCGCGAGCGAACTCGCGTGCGGCCGCGACCGCGCGCTTCATCACAGTCTCACCCGGTTCGATGACGCGGACGGGGATTCGCGGTGCGTGTCGCGCGAGGGGGTCCGCGAGGGGCGCGGGATCGACGCCGATCAGCACGACCGCGCGCAAGCGCGGCGCGACCGCCCGGATCAATGGTTCGAAGTCCGCACCCTTGCCGAGGCCCCCGGCGATCCACACCGCGGTGCCCTCGGGCACGCCGTCGAGCGCCGCGCGCGCCGCGTGCGGGTTCGTGGCCTTGGAGTCGTCGACGTAGGCGACACCGTCGACGCGCGCCACGAGCGCCGTGCGGTGCGCGTCGAGCGCGAAGGAGCGCAATCCGTCCGCGATCGCAGGCGGCTCGATTCCCGCGGCCCGCGCGAGCGCCGTCGCCGCGAGCGCATTGTCCACGAGGTACGGGGGCGGGGCTCCCTCGGACAGGTGCGCGAGGTCGTCGAGGGCGGCCACCTCGCGCCCCTCGTTCCACCGCGTGTCGAGGAACGCGCGGTCCACGATCAGGTCGTCGACGACGCCCACCTGCGACACTGCGGGAACCCCGCGCGTGAGGCCGATCGCCCGGCAGCCCTCGGCGACGTCGGCGCTACGCACCATCTCCTCGACCACGGGATCGTCCGCCGGGTACGCGCAAGCGACGCGGGCGCGCTCGTACACCGTCGCCTTGGCCGCGAGATAGGCATCGTGGCCGCCGTGCCAGTCGGCATGGTCGTCGTCGGCGTTGAGGCAGACGGCCGCGAGCGGCTCGACCGTCGACGTGTAGTGCAGCTGGAAGCTCGAGATCTCGACGACCAGGAGGTCGAGCGGGCGCGTCGCCGCGGCGATCACGGGTTCGCCGACGTTGCCGACGACCGCGTGAGCGAGGCCCGCGGCGCTCGCGATCGCGCCGATCATCCCCACGGTCGTCGTCTTCCCGTTCGTCCCCGTGACGAGGAGCCACGGCGCCCGCGCGTCTCGCATCCGCCACGCGAGCTCCACCTCGCTCACGACCTCGACGCCCGCCGCCTCGACCGCGCGCAGGGCGTCCCCGTGCGGAGGCCACCCGGGGGACGCGACGGCGAGGTCGAATCCCGCGAGGTCGATGTCCGCGACGTCGAGGTGGTCGGCGGGTTCGGCGCGGTCGACGGTGACGACGTCGGCCCCCGCCTCCCGAAGCGCGGCCGCGGCGGCCGCGCCGGTCACGCCCATCCCGAGGACGAGGACGCGGCGCCCCGCGAGGGTCACAGCGTCCGGACCCACTCGGCGTAGAAGAGTCCCATGCCCATCGCGGTGAAGAGCCCCGCGATCAGCCAGAACCGGGTCACGATCGTGACCTCCGTCCATCCCAATTGTTCGAAGTGATGATGGAGCGGGGCCATGCGGAAAAGGCGTTTTCGCGTCATCTTGAACCCGGCGACCTGCAGCACCACCGACACGAGGATGATGACGAACAGTCCGCCGATGATCGCCGCGAGAACCTCGGTGCGCGAGACGATGCTCAGGCCGGCGATCGCCCCTCCGAGCGCGAGCGAACCCGTATCGCCCATGAAGATGCGGGCGGGCTGGGCGTTCCACCATAGGAAGCCGAACGCTGCCCCGGTGATCGCGGACGCGAGGATGGCGAGGTCGCGCGGGTCTCGGACCGTGTAGCAGTTCTCTTCCGCGCCGGGAGCGCCGCACCACTGGTTGAACTGCCAGATGCCGACGAGGACGTACGCGCCGAAGAAGATCACCGACGCGCCGGTGGCGAGCCCGTCGAGGCCGTCGGTGAGGTTGACGGCGTTCGACCACGCGGTGATGAGGAAGTTCGCCCAGATCACGAAGAGGATGAGCCCCATCGTCGCGCCCCACACGGAGAGGTCGAGCCTCGTGTCGCGCAGGAACGAGATGGCCTGGGAACCGGGAGTCCACCCGTTGCCATCCGCGAACTGGAGGGCGAGGACCCCGAATGCGATGCCGACCGCGCCCTGGCCCATGATCTTCCAGATCGGTCGAAGGCCGAGCGATCGCTCGCGGCGGATCTTGATGAAGTCGTCGATGAAGCCGACGGCTCCGAGGCCGATCATGAGTCCCACGACGAGCACCGAGGACATGTGGGGTCGGCGTTCGATGGCGACGTTTCCGAGAATCCACCCGATGCTCGCGGCGAGGATGATGATGACCCCACCCATGGTGGGCGTCCCGCGCTTGACGTGGTGCGACGCCGGGCCGTCGTGACGGATGAACTGGCCGTACTGCTTGCGGGTAAGGAAGCGAATGAACAGCGGCGTGCCGAACAGCGACACGAGAAGGGCCGCGCCTCCAGCGAGGACGATCGCGATCATGCCGCTTCTCCCGTCAACTCGTCAGCGAGGCGCCAGAGCCCCGACCCGTGGGACGCCTTCACCAGCACGGTATCCCCGGACTCGAGGATCTCGGCGAGGCGCTCCCGCGCGTTATCGATCGTAGCCACGAACTCGGCCTCTCCCCCGAAGGAACCCTCGCGCACGGCAGCATCGTACGCGGGGCGCGCGCCGGACCCGACCACGACGAGGCGGTCGATCCCGAGCCTCACCGCGAGGTGCCCGAGCTCGTGGTGCGCCTCGAGCGAGTCGTCTCCCATCTCGAGCATCTCGCCGATCACCGCGATCGTCCGTCCGCCCCCCGCGACCTCCCGAAGCGACCGGAAGGCGGCGCGCATGCTCTCCGGCGACGCGTTGTACGCGTCGTCGATGATCGTCACGCCGTCATCCCTCTCGGTCACCGCCATGCGGTGCGGGCTCGACGCCGTCGCCTCGCTCAGCGCTGCCGCTACGCGGTCGACGCGCTGCCCGAGGGCGAGCGCGACGGTCGCCGCGGCGAGGGCGTTCATCACGTGGTGTTCCCCCACGAGCCGAAGCTCGACGGGAGCCTCGTCGCCCGCCGCGCGCAACGTGAAGCGCGCGCGGCCTCGCTCGGTGGTGAGGCCCACCGCGCGGACGTCCGCCTCACCTAACCCGAACGTCGTCACCGACGGCGCGAGCTCGGCCATGGCGGCCACGCGCGGGTCGTCGGCGTTCAGGACGACTGTTCCCCCGGGGGCGACGCCGCGGACGATCTCCGCCTTGGCCCGCGCCACGTCGTCGATCGATCCGAACTCGCCGACGTGGGCCGTCCCGACGATGAGGACGACGGCGACGTCGGGCGGCGCGATGCCCGCGAGGTACGCGATGTGCCCCGCACCGTTCGCCCCCATCTCGAGCACGAGGTGGCGGGTGCGGAGGTCGGCGCGGAGGACCGTCAGGGGCAACCCGATCGCGTTGTTGTACGAGCCGCGGGGCGCGACGCAGTCGGGGAGCATCTGCGCGAGCAGGTCCTTCGTGGTCGTCTTGCCCACCGACCCCGTGATCCCGACGACGGCGATCTCCGACTCCGTGCGGAGCCGGGCGAGGTAGGCCCGAGCCAGAGCGCCGAGGGCGTCCGTAGCATCGTCGACGAGCACGTACGGGGCGTCGACCGGCCGGGTCACCAGGCTGAGCAGGGCGCCTGCGTCCGTCGCGGCCTCGACGAAGTCGTGCCCGTCGACCCGCTCGCCAGGGAACGCGACGTAGAGCGAGCCGGGCCGGGCCTCGCGGGAGTCGTGCGAGACCGAGGTCACCTCGATGCCGGGGTCGCCGTGGAGCTCGCCGCCGGTAGCCTCGGCGATCCACTCCGCCGTGATCGGTCGCATCAGCGCTCCCTGCTCTCGGCGAGCGCGGCCCTCAGCTGTTCCGGGTCGCTGAAGTGGTGCTTCACTCCGTCGATCTCCTGGTAGTCCTCGTGGCCCTTGCCGCTCAGCACGATCGTGTCCTCCGGGGCGGCCATGGCGAGAGCCTCGCGGATCGCCACGTCGCGGGGGGCGATCTCGTGGACGTCGCGCATGCCGGGTCTCGCGTCCTTCACGCCCGCGAGGATCGCCTTGCGGATCGACGCGGGGTCCTCCGAGCGGGGATTGTCGTCCGTGACGATGACGACGTCGGCGAGGGTCGCGGCGACGGATCCGAAGCCCGGCCTCTTCGCCGTGTCGCGGTCCCCGCCCGCGCCGAACACGGAAATGATCCGCCCTGGCGTGACGCTCCGGGCGCCGATCAGCACGCGCTCGAGGGCGTCGGGCGTGTGGGCGTAGTCGACGATGGCCAGCGGGCTGTCCGCGTCTCGGTCGAGCACGCGCTGCATCCTCCCGGGAACGTGTGGGGCCGCGGCGACGCCGGCTACCGCGTCCTCGGCGGGGACGCCCGCGGAGATCGCGGCGACGATCGCGACGGCCGCGTTCGACACGTTGATGTGGGCGGGGAGCGGACTCGACGCCTCGAGGACGGCGCCCTCGGGACCGGCGAGCTCGAACACCGAGCCAATGCCGTCGTCGGCGAGTCGCACCCCGCGCACCGTCCAATCCGCGTCGCTCGCCTCCGGCCGGGTCGCGACGCGGACGACCGGTACGGCCGCCTCGTTGCCGAGCCTCGCGCCCCATTCGTCGTCGACGCACACGACGCCGCGCTCGCTCAGCTCCGGAGTGAAGAGGCTGGCCTTCGCCTGGAAGTAGTCCTCCATGGTCGGGTGGAAGTCGAGGTGGTCCCACTGGAGGTTGGTGAAGACGGCGACGGCGAAGCGCGTTCCCGCGACTCGCCCGAGGGCGAGCGCGTGCGAGGAGACCTCGGCCGTGGCGGCGCCGACGCCCTGCTCGACCATCCGCGCAAGAAGCGCTTGGAATACCGGCGCCTCGACCGTCGTCCGCACCGCTGGCGCGCTCTGGGCTCCGATGCGCATCTCGATGGTGCCGAGCAAGCCGGTCGCCCGGTGCGCGCGTCGGAGCGCGGCATCGATGAAGTAGGTCGTGGTCGTCTTCCCGTTGGTCCCGGTGACGCCCACGAGGGTGAGCGCGTGGGAAGGGTCGCCGTACACCGCGGCCGAGGCGAGACCGAGGGCGTGGCGCGGGTCGTCCACCACGACCACGGGCAGGCCGGTCGGCGCGGCGATCCTTGCCCCGGTATCGTCCGTGAGAATCGCCGCAGCCCCCGCGTCCGCGGCGGCCTGCGCGAAAGTCGCGCCGTGGGTCGAATACCCGGGAAGCGCCCCGAAGAGATCGCCGACGACGACGGCGCGGCTGTCGACGGTCGCGCCCGTGACGACGCCATCGGCATCGGAGGGTTCGAGGTGGCCGCCGGAGCGTTCGGCGATCGCGGTGAGCGGCACGGGGGGCACGCGTTCCGGCCGGAGCGCCATCGCCTCCACGGCTACCCCCACTTCGTCGGGTACAGGTGGGGCTCCGTACCGCTCGGAGGGATGCCGAGCGATTCGAGCGACCGACCCATGACGTCCGAGAAGACGGGCCCCGCCGCCGAGCCGCCCCACTGGGTGGTCTTCGGGTTGTACAGCATGACGGAGACCACGATACGCGGCTGGTCGGCGGGAGCCACGCCCACGAACGAGGCGACGACGCTTGTCATCCCTCCCCTGCCATCGGCGGCCTGCGCGGTGCCGGTCTTGCCCGCCACCCGGTAGCCCGCGACCTGTGCGCGGGTACCCGTCCCGTCGTCCACGACGGACTCGAGCATGCTGAGCAACTTGGTCGCCGTGTCGTCCGAGATCACGCGAACGGGGTCCGCCGTCGCGCGCGGGACGAAGGTGCCGTCCGCCTTCGTCACGCCCTGCACGACCGTGGGCTGGACGCGGACTCCGCCGTTGGCGATCGTCGCGTACACCTGTGCCGTCTGAAGGCCGGTGACCGAGACGCCCTGCCCGAACAGGACGGCGTACTTGGTGCGGCCGTCCCAATTCTTCACGTCGTGGAGGATCCCCGCCGACTCGCCGGGAAGGCCCACACCCGTCGGTTGACCGAAGCCGAACGCCGAGAGGTAGTCGTACCGCTGTTGGGACGTGAGCGCGGAACCCGCGATGACGGTTCCCGTATTGGACGACTGCGCCAGCACGCCGTTGAGGGTAAGGCGCATCGGGCGGTGCCAGTGCGAGTCGTGGAAGGTCTGCCCGTTGGGCGTCGTGTACTCGTACGGGGCCGTGTACGCCGTCGTCGGGCTCGCCAGGCCCTCCTCGAGCAGCGCCGCCATGGTGATGATCTTGCCGGTGGAGCCGGGCTCGAAGACCGCGGACGCGGCGCGCGAACCGCGGTCGGCCGCGTCCGACGAGCCGGGATCGTTCGGATCGACCGTGTTCGAGTCCGCGAGCACGTACACCTCGCCCGTGGCGACATTCATCACGGTGACGGTGCCCCATTCCGCACGGGTGTCCTTCACCGCCTGGTCGAGCCGGTTCTGCGCGTACCACTGGAGGTCGCTGTCGATCGTGGTGACAAGGGTGTCGCCGGGAATCGCCGCGCTCTCCGATTGGACGCCGGTCGGGATGACGACGCTGCGGCTGGCGTTGGTCTCGTTTGTCACCTCGCCCGGTTGACCCAGGAGCGCGTCCTCGTAGGTGTATTCGAGTCCGGCGAGCCCCACCTCGCCGCTCTGGTCCGCGCTGCCGCCGACGAAGCCGACGACGTTGCCCGCGACCGTCCCGTTGGGGTAGACGCGCTCGCTCGTCGCCTCGCGCGTGATGCCCCGAATGCGCTCGGCGGCGACCTCGTTCCACGTGTCGATGGACACGTTCTTCGCCACGTACGAGAAACGTCGGTCGCCCGTGAGCGCCTCCTCGAGCGTCGCCGCGTCCTCGCCGAGGATCGGTGCGAGCACCGCGGCCGCGTCGGCCGGGCCTTCCATCAGGACCGTCCCGTGGGCGTCCGTGCGCCTCCAGTCGGCGACGAGCGTCGGGTCCGCGACGACGTTGTACCGGGCGACCGACGTCGCGAGGATCACGCCGTTGCGGTCGACGATGTTCGCGCGCGGCACGGTGATCTCGGACGTGTGCAGCCGCGACTCGAGCGCGGCCTCGGACAGCGCGGCGCTGTCGACCACCTGGATCTGCACGAGGCGCACGGCGAAGACGCCGAGGACGAGCAGCGTGAGCGCCGTGACGAGCGAGTGCCGACGGCGGGGATCGCCGACCCGCGGATACTTCCTGCGCATCGGGCGTCGGCCGGTGGGCCCGCGTCCGCCCGGGCCCGATCCGCGGCGAACCGCACCCCCCCGGACCGGGACACGACGACCGGGGTCGCGCAGCGGGGTGGCCTCGCGGCGGGGAACGCTGCCGGGGGCGAGACGACGCGGCGGCGCGGCGACTGGCGTCATGGCTTCGCCCCCGGGGCGATCACGGAACCGGTGCCGATCGTCACGAAGCCGACGTGCGGGGCGGGAACCATGCCGAGCTCGGCCGCGGCGCGGGCGAGGGCCTGCGGCGACGCGTGCGCCTCGAGCGCGGCGCGCAACTCTGAACGCTGGTCGTCGAGGTAGGACAGCTCGTTGCGCAGGTCGCGCGTCTCATAGGCGCCCTTGGCCATGGACGTGTTGAGAAGCAGGACGGCGACGAGCGAGCCGACGACGATGGCGACGCACAACGCGACGAACGGCACAAGGGAGCGCGAATGCTCCGGCGCGGCTAGCGCCGCGAGGTCGGGTCGGCGGACGGGGACGGCGGGCGCCTCGCGCTGCGGGGCGGGACGAGGCGCGGCCGAGCGGCGCGCCGGAGCGGGACGCGCGACGCGGTACGGATCGGCCTCGAAAAGTCCGGGCTGGTTCGGCGCAGGCCGACGCGACGCGGCGCGCCTCGCGGGAGCGGCCGCGCGTCCGATCGGTGGACGCTGTCGTGTCGAGCCGTGCGGCGTCGGACCCTGCGTCGACGAACGTCGTGGCGCGGAACGCTGCGCCGGCGCGCCGTCGCCGCCCGAGCGCTCGATCGTCGCGCGCGGGGGGAACGGACGGGCTGGGGCGGCGCTCATGCCGCCCTCCGGGATGCGGGCGTCTCGCGGAGACGTTCGACCGCGCGAAGGCGGACCGACGCGCTGCGCGGATTGCGCTCCGCCTCCTCCGGCGAGGCCTTCTCCGCGCCTCGCGTCAGCAGGCGGAGGTACGGGCGGTCCTCGTCGCGCGTGACGGGTACCCGACGCGGCGTCTGATCGGTCGCGCCGGCCGCGAACGCACGCTTGACCAGGCGATCCTCGAGGGAGTGGTAGGACAGGACGACGACCCGGCCGCCGACGGCGGTCGCCTCGATCGCGGCGGGAATCGCGCGCGCGAGGATCCCGAGCTCGTCGTTGACGGCGATGCGGAGGGCCTGGAAGGTGCGCTTGGCGGGGTTGCCCGGCTTCGCCCGCGTCGACGCGGGCAGCGCCTCGCGCACGATCGCCACCAGATCGGCGGTCCGGGTGATCGGGGACGTTTCGCGCCGGCGGACGATCGCCCGCGCGATTCGAGGCGCGTACCGCTCCTCCCCGTACTCGGCGAGGATGCGCGCGAGCTCGGCCTCGTCGGTGTCGCGGACGAGGTCCGCCGCGCTTCGCGCGTCGTCGCGGTTCATGCGCATGTCGAGCGGGGCGTCGTTCGCGTAGCTGAAGCCGCGGTCGACCTCGTCGATCTGCATCGACGACACCCCGAGGTCGAACAGGATGGCGTCGGCCCGTGCCGCCCCGACTGCCGCGAGCGCGCCGGTCATGTCGTCGTACTCCGCGCGGTGTCCGACGAACCGCCCACCGAACGACGCGAGGCGCTCGCTCGCGAGTCGAAGCGCCTCACCGTCACGATCGATGCCCACGAGCGTCGCGTCGGCGCACCCGGCGAGGATCGCCTCCGCATGGCCCCCGAGACCGAGCGTCGCATCCACCGCGACCGATCCCGGGTGCGTGAGGGAAGGGGAGAGCAACTCGACGCATCGGTCGAGCAAGACCGGAACGTGCCGTCCCTCGGCGCCGCCCATCCATCCCTCCTCTCCGTGGACGCGTCGTCGGTGCGTTTCGGCGTCCTCGCCACGATCCTCGTGTCGTCCGGTCTCCCTCCGGCGGCTCTGGGGCGGGGAAGTGCCTCAGAGTGCGCGCGGGAGAGAGGCCGCACGGCACGTTGATCCGTGTCAGATGTCTCCGAGCACCTCCGCTGCTGTCTCGGCGTAGTCGTCTTCCGTTCGCGCGAGGTACTCCTCCCACGCCTTCGCGTCCCAGATCTCTACGCGCGATCCGAGCCCGACGACGGCGACGTCGCGCTCGAGGTCCGCGTAGGCGCGTAGTGCGGGCGATAGGAGGATCCGGCCTTGCTTGTCCGGAAGCTCGTCGCTCGCGTAGGCGAGGAAGCTCCGGAGGTAGTCGCGCGCCCTCTTGTTCTCGAGGGGAGCCTGGCGCAGCCGGTCGTGAACGGCGTGGAACTCGTCGACGGGGAACATGAACACGCAGCGGTCGAGTCCGCGCGTGAGGACGAGGCCGGTCGCGAGTCGCGGCCGGAATTTCGCGGGGAGGATCAGCCGCCCCTTCTCGTCGAGCCGGGGCGTGAACGTGCCGAGGAAGACCCCCGTAGGGCCCATCCCCGCTGCGGCAGCATCCACCACGTCCGGCTCCTCCTCCGGGTGCGCCACGGCACACCCCTACTCGCCATCGCGCCCCACTTTACTCCACATTCCTCCACTCATGGCAAGATTCTTCCCAATTCCGGGTACAACGACGGCGTCTGCCCAGGTAGAACACGAACACACCAGGTGGAGGGCGCGCCGAACCGGGCTCATCACCTAGGCTCGATTCACGAGCCAAGGGAGTCCCCATGAACGCGCAGGTCCCCACCGACGCCGAGATCGCCGCGGTCGCCGAGACGACGAACCGGATACGTGCCGCGATCGCCTCCGTGCTATCCGGTCTCGATCCCGCGATCGTCGCGACGCTCGCCGTCGCGCTCGCCGAGGGGCACCTGCTCATGGAAGACGTCCCCGGCGTCGGGAAGACGACGCTGGCGCGAGCCCTCGCCAAGGCCGTCGATTGCCCGGTCGGCCGTATCCAATTCACCCCGGACCTGCTGCCGTCGGACGTGACCGGCGTGAACATCTACCGGGCGGGCGAACGCGAATTTGAGTTCCGCCCCGGGCCGGTATTCGCCAACATCGTCATCGCCGACGAGATCAACCGAGCATCCCCGAAGACCCAGTCCGCCCTGCTCGAGGCCATGCAGGAGCGTGCCGTCACGACGGACGGCTCCACGCGACCCCTACCCACGCCGTTTTTGGTCGTCGCCACGCAGAACCCCGTCGAGATGGAGGGGACGTACCCGCTGCCCGAGGCGCAGCGCGACCGCTTCATGGCTCAGGTCGCCGTCGGCTACCCCACGGCGACCAACGAGATGGCCATGCTCGACAACCGAGACGGCGCCGACCCGCTCGACGCCGTGCGCCCCGTGACCGACGTCGCCTCCCTCGCGAAGTTGATCGCGATCGTCCGGCGCGTCTTCGCCGCCCCGGCGATCAAGCAGTATGTCGTCGACCTCGTCGGCGCGACGCGCTCCGAGCCGGGGCTCCGACTCGGCGCATCCCCCCGGGCGTCCCTTCACCTCCTCGCCGCCGCCCGGGCGCGCGCCGCCATGAGCGGGCGGAACCACGTGCTCCCCGACGACGTCAAGGCGCTCGCGCCAACCGTCCTCGCCCATCGGACGATGCTGAGCACGGAGGCACGCCTCGCGGGGCGTTCCGCTCGCCAGATCATCGTCGAGATCGTCGGCCGCACGGCCGTACCGACCGAGGCCCGCGACGCCGCGCCGCGCCGATCCGCGCCGGCCGCTGGAGCCGTCGACGGCGCATGAGCGCGCCGGACGCGGGCGATCGTCGCTCGACGACGCGCGTCACGGCGCGCGGCATCGGCCTCGCGGTGTCCGGGGTCTGCCTCGCCGGCCTCGGCGTCGGGCTCGCGAGCAACGCCCTCGTCTACGTCGGTGTGACTGTCGTCGCCGTCGTCACCGTCGCGATCCTGTGGATGCTGCTGTCCATCCACACGTTCCTGCTCCGTTTCCCGTACGCGCGCCGCGAGGTCGCCCCGCGTCCCCTCACGGTCGGCAAGCCCGGCCGCGTCAGCGTCGTCATCTCCTCCGGGCACGCGCACGACCCGCGCGGCGGTCTCCACCCCGGCAGGCGCCTCGCGCGCAGCATCACCGAGGGGCTCGACATCCGCGAACAGGCCGCCGCCGAACTGACCGGCGGCGCCGGAACCAAAGCGACCATCGCGCGCGAGCCGGAGTCCCTGACCCTCTCGTATGCGCTCCTGCCGTCCCGACGCGGGCGGTGGCCGCTCGGCCCCGCGCTCGTGCACTCGACCGATCCGTTCGGGCTCATCCTCGCCGACACCTCGGTCGGGGGCGACGAGCGGGTCGCCGTGTGGCCCGCCGTCACCGATCTGAGCGCGACGGCGGGGGCGCTCATGGGACACGCCGATCGCGTCGTGCTCGGCGCCCGCACCCCCTCCCCCGACGACGCGTCGCTGCGCGACTACCGGGAGGGCGACGACCTGCGGCGGGTCCACTGGAAGAGCTCGGCGCGTCGCGGCACGATGCTTGTCCGGTCCGACGAGCGCGCCGGTCGCCGCCCCGCGACCGTCGTGATGGAGCTGCCGAAGGATTCCGCGGCGCTGGAATGGACCATCTCGGCGGCGGCGTCGATCGCCACGTCCGTCCTCGCCGTCGGCCATCCGGTGCAACTGCTCGGCGGCGGCCTCCGGCCCTCCGAGGTCGACGGGGCGCAGACTCATTCGCGGGGGCTCGCCCGGGCCGCGATCCTCGATCAGACGGTCGACCTCGAGGCGCCGGCGAGCACCGCGGCCGCCGAGGCGGACCTCGTCGAGGCCTCGCGCGAGGCGCTCACGACGGCGATGTCGGGCGACGTGACGATCGCGGTGCTCGGACCCCTCAAGAAGTCCGCCCTCGCCGTGCTGGCGCCGATCGGCGACCTCGGACGCGCCTGGGCGATCGTGCGCTCCGGAGACGGCGACCGGGACGAAGCGCAGTCGACGGTGAAGGCACTGCGGCGGGCAGGATGGCGCGCGATGGTCGCCCCGATCGGCCACGACATCGGCGCCGTGTGGACCTCGCTGCTGTCCTCGGGAGACCTCGAATGAGCGGCCTCGCGGGGACCGAACGATCGCCGTTCGCGGCGACACCGCTGGTCGCCGTCTCGACGTTCGCGGCCTTCTGGGCGGCCGGCAGCATCATCGAACTGGGGGCTTGGCTCGAACGCTCCGCGGTCGCGCTCGTCGCCGTCACGGCGGTGATCATGCTCGCGCGACTCCTCACGCGAACGCGGCTCATCCCTTCGCTCGCGGGAGCCGCCGCTACCTTCCTTGTCCTCGTCCCCCTTTACGCGCGCGACGCTGGCGGCGGCGTGTATTGGCTCCCGACGCCGTCGTCCGTCTCCGCGCTGTTCCGCTCCTTCTCCGACGGCGCCTCGTTCGCCGACGACACGATCCGTCCGCTCCCGGTCGACAGCGACTTCGCGGCACTGCTCACTCTCGCGATCCTCGCCCTGTTCGTCGCCGTCGAGCACCTCGCCGTCTCGTGGCGCGCGGTCGGCGCCGCCGGGCTCCTCCTGCTCGTCCCGTGGGTGCCCGCGATCGTGCTGCAACAGAACGTCTCCGGCGCCGCGATCGCGATCGCCCTCGCCGCGTGGGTGCTCGCCCTCGCTCTGGCGCGCACCGACGCGGTCGCGCGGCGGCGCGTGTCGTGGACGACGTCGGTCCTCGGCACGTCGGCCGCACTGATCCTCGCGCTTCTGGTCGTCCCGAGCGCGATCGGCGGCGCGGGCTGGGGTGCGTTCCCGGGGCGCTTCACGCCGGACATCTTCGACGGTCGCAACACGCAACTCAACCTCGAGGTGGACCTGCGCGACTCGCTCACGGTGAACTCCGAGCAGCCGGTCTTCGCGTACGTCACGACGACGGGACAGACCGACGCTTTCCGCATCTACTCCTTCACGAATTTCACCGGCTCCCAGTGGGAGTACACCGACGCGCCCGTGACGACCCACGGGGCGACGGAGACGCTGCTCTGGCCGCTGCCCGTCGACAGCTGGTCGGAGGATGATCGCACCGGAATGTCCGTCGCGATCCTGTCGCTATCCGCGTCCCACCTTCCCACGCCCGTCGCGCCGCGTACCGCGAACGTCGACGGGCCGTGGTTCTACGATCCGGGGACGGACCAGATCGTCGGCGACGACACGACGACTCACGACCTTCGGTATTCGCTCGTCGTGGACTTCGCCTTCCAGAATTCCGAGGCGCTCCAAGCGTCGGACGCGGCTCTCGCGCTCGGACAGGTCGAGGACCTCAACGACCCGGCCTACCGGGCCATTCCCGAAGCCCTCGACGAGGCCCGGATCCTCGCCCTGACCCGCGAGGTCACGGAGGGCGTCACGTCGCGCTACGACCGCGCGATCGCCATCCAGCAGTACCTTCGCGACCCGCAGAACTTCGTGTACGACACGACCGCGACGAGCGCGAGCGGCGACGCCGTGTCCGACTTCCTCGATTCCCGCCACGGGTACTGCATCCAGTTCGCGACGACCATGGTGATGATGCTCCGGTCGATCGACATCCCGGCGCGCCTGAGCGAGGGCTTCTTGCCGGGGACACTCGAGAACGGGACGTACGTCGTGCGCGGCGCCGACGCCCACGCCTGGCCGGAGGTGTACTTCCCGGGACACGGATGGGTCCGCTTCGAACCGACGCCCGAGATCCAGACCGGACCTCCCCCGTCCTGGACCGATCCCGACTCTGAACTTCCGGGACAGCCGGACACGCCCCCGGGCGGCCTGCCGCACGATCAGCCGGTCGCGGTTCCCGAGACGCCCGACACCGGCGACGCCGGCCTGCCCGTCTGGGTGATCGCCGCGATCGCGTTCGGCGCCGTGGTCGCCGGCGCCGTCGCCGCGCTCTGGTGGAGACGAGGCGGGGTCACGGGACGAGGCCGCCACGCCCTGCGCGGACCCGAGGCGGCCTGGCACCGGCTCAACCGACTCCTCGGATCCCGTGGATGGCCCGCGAGCGCGACGCCGCGCGAGGCCACGGAACACGTGCTACGCGAGATCCGGATCGCCCGGGGCGGCCCCGCGGGACCGGAGGCGGACGCCGCGGCGCGGGCGCTCGGGGCGGCCGTGTCCGATCAGCGGTACGCGCCGCTGCCGCGTGAGGTTGCCGACGCGCAACTGAGCGCGTGGGTCGATGCGGTGATGGCGGAGGCGACGCCCGTCGACGGGTCTACAGGTCGCCCTGGTCGCGGCGCCGCTCGAAGCGCTCCTCGAGGCGGGTCATAAAGCCCTGCCGCGGCTTCTTCTTCGAGGCGGAATTCTTGGCGCTCCGCGCCGACGAAGATTGCGGCGACGACGTCGGGCCGAGCAACGCCCAGAGCACGACCGCGATCATCAGCGCGAAGCCGCCGATTCCCAGCAGCCACACCTGGGTCATCACCCCCGCGAGGACGATGCCTAGACCCACGACGACGCCGGCGCCCGCGCCGATCAGGTGGCTCGCCGAACGCGGGCTTCGCGTCATGGCGCTCTTCAACTTGGGGTCGGACCCCAGGTCGCGCTCGAGATCGTCGAGCACGCGCTGCTCATACTCGGACAGCGGCATCGCAACCTCCTCCGCGGTCGTGCCGTCACTCCAGGATAATCCACCGGAACGCCGCGCGGCCAATACTCCGCGCGAGTATCCGTCATCGTACGCGACGAGGGCCGCCCCCATGGGACGGCCCTCGTTGCGTTCGCTTAGCATTGCGCGCCCGCGTCGGTGAGCCGAGCGGTGCGCCAAAGCGATCTAGAGCGGGTGAACCTTTTCGGCCTGCGGGCCCTTGGGGCCCTGCGTCACCTCGAACTCGACGCGCTGGTTCTCGTCGAGCGAGCGGTAACCCTCAGCCTCGATGGCGGAGTAGTGGACGAACACGTCCTGACCGCCGCCATCCTGGGCGATAAAGCCGAAACCCTTTTCGGCGTTGAACCACTTCACAGTTCCCTGTGCCATGCCTACCTGTCCTAACTGTCATCCCAACCGGGGACTCGGCGACTCGACACGGCGTCGAGCCAACATGCCGCAATGCGCCGTACCACGTCCCGCGCCGGATGAACCAGTCAGGTCTCGCTCACGATCACTGCAACGCGTCAAGTGTGCCACGAAAAGGCATATACGGGGGGAGATTAGGGAGAACCGGGGAAATCGCGGCCGCGATCGGCGAGGAATTTCTCGAACTCCGCGCCCAGCTCGTCGGCCGTCGGAATGGTGTCCCCGAGCGGGATCACACCCTCGCGGGACTCGAGGAAGGCGTCGTACTGCTCCTCGAGTGACGCCACGAGCGCCTGCACCTCGTCCGAGTCGGCTGACTGGCGCTCGATCTCCTCGCTCGCGGCCTCGCAGGCGTCGTCGAGAGCCGCGGGATCGAGCTTCAGCCCGCCGAGCGCCTGCAGGGACTCCATGGCGCGCACCGCCGCCTGGGGGTAGGACGACTGCGACAGGTAGTGCGGCACGTGGACCGCGACCGTGGCCGCATCGAGTCCCCACTGTCCGAAGCGGTACTCGAGGAGGCTGGACGCCGCGCCCGGGACCGTGATCGTGGAGAAGAAGTTCGGGACGTCCGGGAGGAGGTCCGGGCGCGTGCCGTGGACGGTCGCGCCGATCGGTCGGGTGTGCGGCGCGGCCATCGGTATCCCGTGGGCCGCGAGGGTCAGCGTGACGCCGAGCCGGTCGGCCGCAGACCGCACCTCGCGCACGAACCTCTCCCAGAGCACGTCGGGTTCGAAGCCGTGGAGGAGAAGGAACGCGGTGCCCGCAGCGTCGGTGACCATGTCGATCTGGAGGTAGGGCTCGTCGTAGCGTGTCCACGCGTTCACGCTGAAGGTCATCTCGGGTCGCCGCGAGCGGTAGTCCAAGAGCCGGTCGACGTCGAAGGTCGCGACGCGCACAGGCTCGGACTCCTCGAGGATGTGCGAGGCGAGGATCTGCCCGGTGCGGCCGGCGTCGATGAACCCTCGAAGGGAGTGGAGCATGACGCGCGTTTCGCCGGGACGGGCCTTCTCCCATGCGGCTACGCCCGCGTCGTCCCAGGTGACGAGTTCGTCGTTCATTCTGTCGATTCTCTCACGGGGCCGGGGCCCGGAATCGGCCACCGCCGCCTTCGCGCGCTCGCTCTTGGCATAATGGAGGGTTCCGTTTTCCCACGCACCCCTTTTCGCGAAGGACGCCGTCCTTGCCCGATTCCTCCGGTCTCGACGCCGAACAGGCCGTCGTCGACGTGCTGTACCAGCGCCTCGACGAGGTTCGATCCGAGGCGGAGACGCGCCTCGCGCACGTGCGCCGGGCGGGACCCTCCGGCTCCCCCCAGAACCGCTCCGAGCGCGACGCCTTCGCGACGCTGTACGAGGACAGAATCGCGCAACTCGATGCCGTCGAGGACCGGCTGTGCTTCGGGAGGCTCGACCTCGCCGACGCGAGCCGCCTGTACGTCGGCCGCATCGGGCTGTCGGACGCCGACCACGCCCCGCTCCTCACCGACTGGCGGGCCCCCGCCGCCCGCGCGTTCTACTCCGCGACCGCCGCCGACCCGTCCGGCGTCATCCGTCGCCGACACCTCACCACGCAGGGACGACGCGTCGTCTCGGTCGAGGACGACGTCCTGGACATCGCGGCGCTCGGCGAAGGCGTCGAACTCTCGGGAGAGGGCGCGCTTCTCGCATCGCTCGCGGCCAGGCGAACGGATCGCATGGGCGACATCGTGGCGACGATCCAAGCGGAGCAGGACGAGGCGATACGCGCGCCGCTCGCCGGTGCGCTCGTGGTTCAAGGCGGACCGGGCACCGGCAAGACCGCCGTCGCCCTCCATCGCGCGGCCTACCTCCTGTACCACCACCGGGATCAGCTGGAATCGACGGGCGTGCTGATCATCGGCCCCTCGGCGTCGTTCCTCCGCTACATCGACCACGTGCTTCCCTCGCTCGGGGAGACCGGCGCGGTCTCGACGACGCTCGCCGGACTCGTGCCGGGCGTGGTCGCACCCGCCGTCGAGGGCGACGCGGTGGCGGAGATCAAGGGGCGCGCCGCCATGGCCCGCGTCGTGAAGAACGCCGTGCGCGAGCGTCAACGCCTCCCGAAGGGCGACCAGGAGGTTACGATCGACGGCCGCGCCGTGGTGATCCGGCGTCGGGACATCGCGGAATCCCAGGCTCGCGCCCGCCGGGAGGGCGAGCCGCACAACGTCGCGCGGGACGTCTTCGCCAAGGAGATGGTCCGCCGCCTCGCCGACCAGATCGCGGTCCAGCTCGACGAACACGTTGCCGAGGAGGATCGCGCCGAGATCGAGCGCGACGTGCGCGACTCGCGCGAGGTTCGCGTCGCGCTCAACCTCGCCTGGATGCCGCTCACGCCCCAGCGCCTTCTCGCCGACCTGTTTTCGAGGCCCTACCTCCTCGCCCACGCCGCCCCCCGCATGTCGCGCGACGAGCGCGCCCTCCTCGTCCGCGACGCCGATTCTCCGTTCACGGACGCCGACGTACCGCTGCTCGACGAGGCGGCCGAACTCCTGGGCGACATGCCGGGAACGACGCGCACGCGCGACGACGTGTCCGCGGCGGACGTCGAATACGCCACGCAGGTGCTCGAGACGTTCGGCGGCGGCGGGATGCTCACGGCGAAGGACCTCGCGCGCCGCATGGCCGTCGGGCCCGCGCGACGCACCGTTGCCGAACGCGCGGCGAGCGACCGGACGTGGACGTATGGGCACGTCGTGGTAGACGAAGCCCAGGAACTTAGCCCCATGGCGTGGCGGATGCTGCTGCGCCGCTGCCCGCGCCGCTCCTTCACGATCGTCGGCGACGTCGCGCAAACCTCGTCGAGCGCGGGGACGCGGTGGTGGCCCGAGGTGCTCGACCCGCTGTTCGGCGAACACTGGACCCAGCGCGATCTCACCGTGAGCTACCGGATTCCCGCGTCCGTGGCGGACGCCGCCCGCGCGTTCGGCGAGGCGGCGGGGCTGCCCGTCGGTCGGCTCTCGGCCGCGCGGGACATCGACGACGCACTCCGCGTCACGCGGGCGGAGGATCCCGTCGACGAGGGCGCCGTGATCGCGCGCTCGCACGCCGAGCGCCTCGCCTCGAGCGGGGGCGGCACTGTCGCCCTTATCGTTCCGGACGCGGACGTGGAGCGGGCTCGAACCGTCGCGGGCGACGCGTCCGTCGCGGTGTTCGGCGCCCGAGAGGTCAAGGGCCTCGAATTCGACGTCGCGGTGGTGGCCGAGCCGGCGGTGATCGCCGAGCGGCCCGGCAACCTCTACGTCGCGCTCACGCGGCCGACGAGCGTGCTCGAGATCGTGCACTCGCGGGGCCTACCCGAGGGGCTTGCGGCCGCGGGTTGACGAACGCAGCACGCCGCTGTGTCGGGCCTACTCGCAGGGTCCGTTTCCCGCGATGGCGAGTCCGGCGAGGTCGCCCGGCCCCCACTCCGTGAGGGAGGTGTTGCTCGCGTTCATGATCTCGGTCGGGTCCGCGACGTGCGCGAGGCCCACGACGTGGGCGATCTCGTGCATGATGACTGCGCGAGCGATCTTGCGGCCGTTGCCGGTCCCGAGCAGGGTGCGCATGTCGTCGATGTCAAGCAACACCGTTCCGGACTTCAGGTAGCGCTGTTCCCCGAAGGCGCCCGTAACGGAGCTCGAGCCGCCGAGCCCGGTGACGGTCCCGTCGAGGTCCGGCGTCGCCTCCTCGTCGGACCAGCCGATGATCAACGGGGCGAATCCGTCGCCGTAGCGATCGGGCTGGAACAGGTGCCGGTCAAAGCTCGCGACCTCGTCCGTCTGCCCGTCGTACGTGAACGCGAGGCCCGAGGCGGACGAGACGTAGTCGATCGCCTCGGCGATGATCGCGTCGACGTCGCCCGGCTGCCCGGCCGGGTTGTACACGTAGTGGATCGGCCGGCAGGGGTCGAAGCGCACCGGCACGCCGCCGTCCTCGAACATGAAGGCGTACGCGCCGGAGGTCGAAGTCGAGACGGCCGGAAGCACGCGGCCGTCGCTGGCAGGCGGCACCGGGACGCGCACCTGGGTGCCGCCGTCGAGAACGGCGTTGCGCGGCGTTCCGAGGTGCTGAAGATCCGCGACCGACAGCCCGGACACGACGAGTCCGACGACGGCGGCGGTGACGAGGGCAAGAAACGTCGCCCAGAATCCGGCGCGCGCGCTCATGGCATCAGCCTGCCATGGCCCGGGACCTCCGTAGTCATTCGCGGACGTGAGAAGTGCCACAATGGGCGTCGTGCGAGCACTCCTTCTAGAGAACCTTCACCCCCAGGCCACCGAGATCCTCACCGCGGCCGGAATCGACGTGATCAACCACGCCGGCGCGATGGACGAGGACGAGCTGATCGAGGCCCTCGACGGCGTCGAACTCGTCGGGATCCGATCGAAGACGCAGCTCACGGAGCGCGTCTTCGACTCCGCCCCGTCGCTGATCGCGGCGGGTGCGTTCTCCATCGGCACCAACCAGATCGACCTCGCCCGCGCGGCGCGGCTCGGCATCCCGGTGTTCAACGCGCCGTTCTCGAACACGCGCTCCGTCGTGGAGCTCGCGGTCGCGGAGATCATCGGCCTGATGCGCCGGCTGCCGGAACACAACCGCTCGCTTCGCGAGGGGGTGTGGAGCAAGAGCGCGGACGGCTCGCACGAGGTCCGCGGCCGCACGCTCGGCATCGTCGGGTACGGGAACATCGGGTCCCAGCTGTCCGTGATCGCCGAGGCGCTCGGCATGAACGTCGTCTTCTTCGACATCGCGGAGAAGCTCGCCCTGAGCAACGCGACCAAGCTCACGTCGTTAAACGAGCTCCTCGAGGTGTCCGACTTCGTCACCCTCCACGTCGACGGACGCCCTGGCAACGCGGGCTTCTTCGGCGCGAAGGAGTTCGCGACGATGAAGAAGGGCTCGATCTTCCTCAACCTGTCGCGGGGATTCGTCGTCGACGTCGACGCCCTCAACGACGCGATGAACTCCGGCCACATCGCAGGCGCCGCGGTCGACGTCTTCCCGGTTGAGCCCAAGAAGAAGGGCGACGCGTTCTCCACGCCCCTCCAGGACCAGACCAACGTCTACCTCACGCCGCACATCGGCGGCTCGACCGAGGAGGCGCAGCGCGACATCGGCATCTTCGTCGCGACCCGACTGCGCGACTACGTCGTCCACGGCTCCACGTCGCTCAGCGTCAACGCGCCGAACCTCTCGCTTGAGGCCTCCGCGGGGAGCCACCGCGTTGCCTTGATCCACGAGAACGTCCCCGGCGTCCTCGCGAAGGTGAACAACGTCTTCGCCTCGCACGACGTCAACATCGAGGGTCAGCTGCTCGGGACACGCGGGGAACTCGGCTACGTCGTCACCGACGTCGCAGCCGGGCTGACGGACGACGCGATCGCCGAACTCCGGGATATGGCGGAGACCATACGCTTGCGGGTGCTGTCCTAGCGGACCGCCGGCTACTTGGCCGCGTCCTCCTCGCGAAGGCGCGCGATCGCGCCCTCGAAGTCGTCGAGCGAGTCGAAGCCCTGGTACACGCTCGCGAAGCGGAGGTAGGCGATCTCGTCGAGCTCGCGTAGCGGCGGCAGGATCGCGAGACCGATCTCGAGGGCGTCGACCTCGGCCTGGCCGTTGCCTCGGATCGTCTCCTCCACCTTCTGCGCGAGCAGCGCGAGCTGGTCGTCGGTGACCGGTCGGCCCTGGCAGGCCTTCTTGACGCCCGAGACGATCTTGTCGCGGCTGAAGGGTTCCGAGACGCCCGAACGCTTGATCACGTTGAGGCTCGCCGTCTCGACCGTGCTGAAGCGACGCCCGCACGCGGGGCATTCGCGGCGGCGACGGATGGACGCGCCGTCGTCGGCCGTGCGCGAATCGATAACGCGAGAGTCGCCGTTGCGGCAGAACGGGCAATACATGCCACTACTGTCCCACGAAACGGCTGTGCGAACGCGGGACGTGGTACGCCGGCCGGGCGAACGAGGAGGGTGTCCACCCGGCCGGCGAGTCGTGATGCGGGCGTCCCCGCTACGGCGCGACGGGCACGAGCAGCTGCTGGCCCGTAACGATGGTCGATCCGCTCAGGTGGTTGAGCCGTGCGATCTCGGCGACGATCACGTCCGGGGACTCCCCCGGCGCGACGATCCCCGCGATGCCCCAGAGGGTCTCCCCCTCCGCGACGACGTAGGTGCGCGCGGGCCCGCCGACGGGCGCCGCCGGATCGTCCGAGGCGAACGCCCGCGGACCGAAGACGAGGGCGCCGCACAACACGACGAGCCCGATCAGGGTGCGGAGCAGTCGGCCCTCCTGGCTCAACCGCCCGTCCGTTCGCGTCAACACGCTCCCGCTCCCTTCGATTCGAACATCTGTACGTCGAACATCTGTTCTATTTCTAGCACGCCACCGCGACACGAATCAAGACACGCTCGAACATGTGTTTGATTTGCCCGCCACGCTCCACTACCGTCATGACATGAGGACACCACCCGCGTCCGACACGCGTCGGCCGAGTGGACGAGGCGGCGGCAGCCGCGGACGCAGGAGGCGGCGATGAGCGACGAGAGCACGGACGGCGAGACCACAGGCGACGCGACGATCCACGAGTTTCCGGACGTCGCGACCGACGCGACCCTGACGCCGCGTCAGAAGCGGATCCTCGAGACGATCCGCACCGCGGTCCACGAGCGGGGATACCCGCCGTCGATGCGCGAAATCGGCGAGGCCGTCGGTCTCACCAGCACGTCGAGCGTCAAGCACCAACTTCAGGCGCTCGAGGCGAAGGGCTTCTTGCGCCGCGACCCGAACCTCCCCCGCGCGATCGACGTGACCATGCCCGAAGAGGACGCGGCACCCGCGGAAACCGTCCTTCGGGACGCGGACGCCCCGGCCGCCCTCCCCCGCGGCGTCACCGCCGTGCCGCTCGTGGGCCGTATCGCCGCCGGAGGCCCCGTGCTCGCCGAGCAGGCGGTCGAGGACGTCTTCCCCCTACCCACACAGCTCACGGGCGAGGGGGAGCTCTTCATGCTCAAGGTCGCCGGGGATTCGATGGTGGACGCCGCGATCTGCGACGGCGACTGGGTGGTCGTCCGACGTCAGAACGTCGCGCAGGACGGCGAGATCGTCGCGGCCCTGCTCGACGACGAGGCGACCGTGAAGACCTTCCGTCGGCGCGACGGCCATGTATGGCTCATGCCCCACAACCCGGCCTACGCCCCGATCGACGGCGACCAGGCGTCGATCATGGGCAAGGTCGTCTCGGTGCTGCGTCGCCTCTAGGCCGCGGCGACTCTAGTCGTCGTCTCGCGCGGCGTCGAGGCGCCGGAGCGCGTCGAGCACGGTGACGCGGTCGGTCGTCGGCCACAACGGCGGCAGCGACCGCGCGAGGAATCCCCCGTAGCGCGCCGTCGCGAGGCGCGAGTCGAGCACCGCGACCACCCCGCGATCTGTGAGCGTGCGGATGAGTCGACCCGCGCCCTGCGCGAGCAACAGCGCGGCGTGCGTCGCGGAGACGGCCATGAACCCGCTCCCGCCGGCGGCGTCCACCGCCTCCGCCCGCGCCTGCGCGATGGGATCGTCGGGACGCGGGAACGGGATGCGGTCGATCACGACGAGCTGGCACGTGTCGCCCGGCAGGTCCACCCCCTGCCACAGCGTGGTCGAACCGAAGAGGCAGGCGCGGGGATCGTCGCGAAAGCGACGGAGCAACGTCGGTACCTGGTCGTCCTTCTGGTACAGGATCGGCACGTCGAGCCGCGCGCGCATCGCCTCGGTCGCCTCGACGGCGGCGCGGTGCGAGGAGAAGAGGCCGAGCGTCCTCCCTCCCGCGGCCGCGATGAGGTCCGCGAGCTCGTCGAGCGCGTCGGCCGCGATCCCGCCCGGCCCCGGGCGGTCGAGGTGGGAGGCCACGTAAAGGATCCCTTGCGCCTCGTGGTCGAACGGACTGCCAGCGTCGAGCGCGACCGGATCCTCGACCCCGAGCTGGCGCGCCATCGCGTCGAACGAACCCCCCAGCGCGAGCGTCGCGGAGGTGAAGACCGTCGCCGTCTCCGCGAGCAGGCGCTCGCGCACGAGGCCCGCGACGTCGAGCGGTGCCGCGAGGATCCTCCCCGGGACGCTGCCGCCGTAGTCGCCGTCGGGCGGCGCGAGCCACACGACGAGCCTGTCCCCCTCGCCCAGGAGCGCGGCCGCGATATCCGCGACCTCACCGAGGCGCGCGGTGGCGACCTTCGCCTCCGCGGATTCCGTTTCGATGGCCCGGAGAAGCGGCTTCGCCTCGTCCCGCACGGCCGCGACCGCGAGAGCGAGAGACTCGGGAAGGCCGTCGCGCAGACGGCCGACGCGCGCCGCGTCGAGGGCCCGCCCGAGCGCCCCGCCGGTGTCGTCGAGCGCGTCGCATAGGGCTCCCGGCCCGCCGGCCCGCCGCGCCGCGCGCGCCGCCGATGCGACGAGCGACGGCGACAGCTCGTCGGTGGCGTGGGAGGTGATACGCGAGACGAGCTCGTGGGCCTCGTCGACGATCAGGGCGTCGTGGGGGCCGAGGACCTCGTGCGAGGTCGCCTCGATCGCGAGCATCGCGTGGTTGGTGACGACGATGCTCGCGTGTCGGGCGGCGTCAAGGGCGCGTTCGGCGAAGCACTCGGACGCGGACGGGCAGGTGGCCCCGAGGCACTCCCGGCCGCCGACGCTGACCTGCGACCACGCGCGGGCCGAGACCCCGGGTTCGAGGTCGTCCCTATCCCCCGTCTCCGTCTCGTCCGCCCAGCGCCCGAGGCGGGCGACCTCCCGGCCCAGCTCGGACGTCGGCCCGACGGGCCCGAGGTCCAGCGCGTCATCCGGGGGATACCCTCCGCCGAGGCGGTGCCGGCACAGGTAGTTCGCCCGCCCCTTGAGGAGGCCCACGGCGGGGCGGGCGCCGAGAGCCGGTTCGAGCGCGTCGAGCACGAGCGGAAGATCCTTGAGGAACACTTGACGCTGAAGCGCGATCGTCGCGGTGGAGATGACCACGCGAGCGTCGTCACGGACCGCGTGCAACACGGCGGGCACGAGGTAACCAAGGGATTTACCCGTTCCGGTCCCGGCCTGGACGAGGGTGTGGTTCCCCTGCGCGAGGGCCTCCTCTACGGCGCGGACCATGCGGACCTGGCCAGGTCGTTCCTCTCCCCCGAGGGCGTCGACCGCGAGCCGGAGCAGCGCCTCGGCGTCCGCCTCGCTCACGCGGCGGACGTCTCGGGCGGCGGTCCGCTCGCCTCCGCGATTCGCGCGGCGAGCGACCCCTCGACCATCGCGACCAGGCGCGTACCGCCCTCCTCGTGGCTCTCCGAGATGACGTTTCCGTGCGAGTGCGCCTCGCTGACGAGGTCGCCGCGCGTGTACGGCACGAGGGCGTCGACGCGGACGGCGGGTTCGGGCAGGTTGGCCCCGATCTCCCGCAGGAGGTCGTCCAGGCCCGCGCCGGTGAGCGCGGACACCTCGACGGTCGGCTCGCGGCGCGCGCGGAGGTTGGCGAGCGCGTCGGCCGGCGCGACGTCGCACTTATTGAGTACGAGAAGCTCCCGGATGTCCGACGCCCCGGGAACCTCCGCGAGCACCGTGCGCACCGCGAGGATCTGGCCCTCGGGATCCGGGTGGGCGGCGTCGACGACGTGGAGGATCAGGTCCGCGTGCGCGACCTCCTCGAGCGTCGACTCGAAGGCGGCGACGAGTTGGTGCGGGAGGTCCCGCACGAATCCGACGGTGTCGGAGATGGTGAAATCGCGCCCTTCGGGGGTGCGGGCCCGGCGGACGGTCGGGTCGAGCGTGGCGAACAGGGCGTTCTCGACGAGGACGCCGGCGCCCGTGAGGCGATTGAGGAGCGAGGACTTCCCGGCGTTGGTGTACCCGACGATGGCGACGTTCGGCACGAGCGTCCGGCGTTCGCGTCGAACCTCGCGCGCCGGCGCCATGCGCTTGATCTGGCGCCTCAGCTGCGCCATGCGCGTGCGGATGCGACGCCGGTCGAGCTCGATCTTCGTCTCACCGGGGCCGCGGGAACCGATACCCGCGCCCGCCGCAACGCGTCCGCCCGCCTGGCGGGACATCGACTCGCCCCATCCGCGCAGCCTCGGGAGCAGGTACTCGAGTTGGGCGAGCTCGACCTGGGCCTTGCCCTCCTTCGATTTGGCGTGCTGGGCGAAGATGTCGAGGATCACGGCGGTGCGGTCCACGACCTTGACGCGGACGACGTCCTCGAGCGCGCGGCGTTGGCTCGGCGCAAGCTCGTCGTTGACGACGACGGTGTCGGCGCCGACGGCGGCGACGATGCCTGCGAGCTCCCTCGCCTTGCCCGAGCCGAGATACGTCGACGGGTCCGGGTGCGGACGGCGCTGGAGTACGCCGTCGAGGACCTCGGATCCGGCGGTTTCCGCGAGAGCGGCAAGCTCGCGGAGAGAAACCTCGGCCTCGGCAGCCGTGCCGTGCGACCACTGACCGACGAGGACGACGCGCTCAAGACGCAGCGCCCGGTACTCGACCTCGGTGACATCCTCGAGCTCCGTGGAGATGCCGCTTACGCGCCGGAGCGCGGCGCGTTCCTGGCGTTCGAATTGGTCCCCGTCGGCGTCGGACCACGCGGCGTCGCCCGCGGCCACCGCCGTTCCGGCGCGCGACAGCACGCGCTCCACGATCTCGCGGGAGCGCGCTCCGTCCTCGGCGAGCGGCGCCGGGTCCACGGGCTTCGACATAGCCCGGATATTGTCTCACTCCCCTCGGACCCCGGTACGCTCGCGGACGTGGACGAGCACTACTTCACGTCGCGCCCCGCGTCCGACGGGGAGCGTCGAGAGATCGAGGCGTCGATCGCCGGGGAAGACGTCTCGCTCGTCACGGCCCCGGGGGTGTTCAGCCCCGGCCATGTCGACCTCGGCACCCGCGTGCTGCTCCGCGCGGTTCCGGCGCCGCCGCCCGGAGTCCTCCTCGACCTCGGGTGCGGATGGGGCCCCGTCGCGCTCACGATGGCCGCATTACGGCCCGACGCGACGGTGTGGGCGGTCGACGTCAACGAGCGCGCGCTCGACCTCTTGCGGTCGAACGCGGACCGGCTCGCGCGTCGCCGGGCGCTCGCGCCCGGGATCGCCGCGACTCCCGACGGCGTTCCCGCGGATCTCGAGTTTGACGCGATCTGGTCCAACCCGCCCATCCGCGTCGGCAAGGCCGCCCTGCACGCCATCCTCGCCACGTGGCTGCCCCGTCTCCGCCCAGGCGCCGACGCCTACCTCGTCGTCCAGCGCAACCTCGGCGCGGATTCGCTCCTCCCGTGGATCGCCGAGCAGCGGGACGACGAGGGCCGCCCCTGGGGCGAGGTGGAGAAGGTCGCGAGCGCGAAGGGCTTCCGCGTGATCCGCGTGCGTCGGGCCTAGGCGGTTCGACGGGAGGCCCTCGCCCGCTTCGGCGCCGCGGTCCGCTTGGCGACTCGCTTGCGCGCCTTCGCGGGGGCGCCGAAATCCGCCACGAAGTCCTCCACGAACGCGCTCGCCGGGCGCTCGGTGACCTCCTCCGGCGTGGCGAGTTGCTCGAGCGTCGCGCCGTCGGAGAACACCGCGATCCGGTCCGCGAGCACCACGGCCTCTCGGATGTCGTGCGTCACCATCATCACCGTGGTGCCGAGCGTCTCTTGTATCTGAAGGAACTCCTGCTGGAGGCGACGGCGACCCTGCGGGTCGACGGAGCCGAACGGCTCGTCCATAAGGAGCACGGGCGGCTCGCTCGCGAGCGCGCGGGCCACTCCGACGCGCTGGCGCTCCCCGCCGCTCAGCTCGTGAGGGTAGCGGTCGGCGTACGTGTCGCCGCCGAGCCCGACGAGGTCGAGAAGCTCGCTCACGCGCGCCGCTCGCCGGTCGCGGTCCCAGCCGAGCAGCACCGGGACAGTGGCGACGTTCTGGGCGACGGTGCGGTGCGGGAAGAGCCCGACGTGTTGGATGACGTAGCCGATGTGTCGGCGCAGTTGCACGGGGTCGCGGCTCATGACGTCCTCGCCCGCCACGGTGATACTGCCGGCGGTGGGCTCGACGAGGCGGTTGACCATGCGGAGCGTCGTCGACTTGCCGCACCCCGAGGGACCGACCAGACAGAGAAGCTCACCCGCGCGCACCTTGAGATCGAGGCCCGCGACGGCGACCGTGCCGTCCGGATACTCCTTGCGCACGCCCCTGAAGGCGATTCCCGGGTCCGTCATGGCCGCCACGTTACCCTCTCGGGTACGGTCGGGGCATGGACCGCCCCAACCCGTGGCTGAGCTGGGCGTACGTCCACGACAACTGGAGCGACATCGCTTTCCGCCTCGAACAGCACGCCTCGCTCACGATCGAGGCCGTGCTCATCGCCCTCGCCATCGCCTTGCCCCTCGCCGCCGTCGCGCATTTCCGTCCGCGTCTCGCCGGGGTGATCGTCGGCACGTCGTCGGTGTTCTACACGATCCCGTCGCTCGCCCTCTTCGGGATCCTCGCGCCGTACACGGGCATCGGGCGCGTGACCGTCCTCATCGGACTCGTCGCGTACGCGCTGCTCATGCTGCTGCGCAACATCATCGCGGGGTTGCGCGGCGTCGACCCTGCCGTCGTCGACGCTGGTCGCGGTCTCGGGTACGGGCGCGTGCGACTCCTGCTGCTCGTCGAGCTGCCGAACGCGCTGCCGAGCGTCTTCGCCGGCCTCCGCGTGGCGACGGTGACGACCGTCGCGCTCACGACCGTCGGCGTCGTCGTCGGCTACGGCGGGTTGGGCCAGCTGATGTTCCGCGGCCTGTACCGCGCCTACAACGCGGAGGTGGCGACCGCCGCCCTGCTGTGCGTCGCCCTCGCCCTCGCGCTCGACCTGCTGCTGCTCGCCGCGGGCAAGGCTCTCACCCCGTGGACGAGGAGGGCGCGCGCATGAGTATCGTCACCGACGCCTTCGGGTGGCTGACGACCGCCGCGAACTGGTGGGGCCAACGCGGAGTCTGGTACCAACGTTCGGACGGCGAGTGGCGCCTCGCGCGCGACTCCATCCTCGGCCTCACGCTGGGGCACCTGTACATGGCCGCGGCCGCCGTGGCGCTCGCCTCGCTTCTCGCCCTGCCGCTCGGGCTCTTCCTCGGGCACGTGAGGCGTGGGGGCACGCTGACCGTCGTCGTGTCCAACGTCTCGCGCGCCATCCCGACCCTCGCCCTGCTCACGCTGTTCGCGACCGGCGCGATCGGGTTCGGCGACAACGCCGTCATCATCGCGGTCGCCGTGTTCGCGGTGCCGCCGATCCTCACCAACACCTTCACGGGGATGCTCGACGTCGACCCGGACGTGCGTGACGCCGCAATCGGCCAGGGCATGTCCCGCTGGCAGGTGATCCGGACCGTCGAGTTCCCGCTCGCGTGGCCCCTCATCGCCGCGGGGCTTCGTACCTCGATCGTGCAGACGGTCGCGACGATCCCCCTCGCGGCGCTCGTCGCGGGCGGCGGCCTGGGCGTCATCATCAACGTCGGACTCAGCACCCAGCGCTACGGGCAGGCGCTCGCCGGGGCTGTGCTCGTCGCCGCGCTATGCGTCGGGCTCGACGCGCTGCTCGGCCGTCTCCAACGCCGTCTCACCCCGGTGCCACTCCGCGCGACGGTCGCCGCGGCGGCGTAGTTCTCCACCCATCCCTCGGCCTATCCGGGGCGAATCTGATAGGCAAGAGGTGTCGACGGCCGCGCACACGACGGAATGACTCGCCGCTTCGACATTGTTACGCACTGTCAAGACCAGGATTCCTCGAAACCAAGGAGAGACCCGTGCGAACTTCTCGCGGACTGCTCGTCGCCGTCTCGGCGGCCACGATGGCCCTCGCGGCCTGTTCCAGTTCCCCCGCCACCACGACCGCTTCCCCCACCACCTCCGACGTGATGGCCAGCCCATGCGTCCCCGTCCCGGGCAACCAGCTCGTCGTCCTCGCGGACGACCAGCACCTCCAAACGGTCGACAACATCATCCCCGCCGTGAACGCGAAGACGGCGGTCGACGGCGCCATCATGGGCGCGCTCGACCGCGTCTCGGCCGCGTTGACGACCGAGAAGCTCGTCGCGCTCAACAAGGCCACCGACGTCGACCAGAAGTCGTCGACGGACGTCGCGGCGCAGTTCATCAAGGACGAGGGCCTCGAGCCGTCGGGGTCCCGCTCCGGGACGCTCGTCGTCGGTGCCGCCAACTTCTCCGAGAACATCACGCTCGCGGAGATCTACGCGGCGGTCCTCCGCGACACCGGGTACACCGTCGAGGTCCGCACGATCGGCTCACGCGAGACGTACCTGCCCGCCCTGGAGAGCGGCGACATCGACGTCGTTCCCGAGTACGCGGGGACGGTGACGGAGTTCCTCAACAAGTCCGTGAACGGCCCGGACGCCGAGCCACTGGCGTCGGGCGACCTCGACGCGACCGTGGCGAACCTCCGCGACCTCGGGAAGCAGGTCGGGTTGTCGTTCGGCCACCCGTCGGCCGCGCAGGACCAGAACGCGTTCGCGGTCACGCAGGCATTCGCGGACGAGCACGGCGTCACGTCGCTCTCCGAACTCGCGAACGAGTGCGGTCCGATCTCGCTCGGCGGACCCCCGGAGTGCCCGGACCGGCCGTTCTGCGAGCCCGGGCTGGAGAACACCTACGGACTCCAGTTCGACGACTTCCTGTCGCTCGACCCGGGTGGACCGCTGACGAAGGCGGCGATCCGCAACGGAGACGTCGTGCTCGGCCTCGTCTTCTCTTCGGACGGCACGCTGGGCGGTTAGCCCGTCGAGGGGCCCGCGGTTACGCCAGGGACGTTAGGTCGATCAGGCCGTCGGCGACCAGGACCGCGGGTCCCTCGAGCACCGTTCTGTCGTCCTCGATGCGGACGACGACGATGCCCCCGGGGACCTCGACGTCCCACACGCGCGGGGAGTCGTCCCCGGCCCACGCGTGGGCGGCGAGCGCGGCCGCGCACGCCCCCGTGCCGCAGGATCGGGTCTCGCCGACTCCCCGCTCGTACACGCGCATCGCGAGGCTGCCGCGCTCGCCCACGACGTCCCGGGGCACGACGACCTCGACGTTCGCCCCCGCCTCCCGCGCCGGATCGATCGCGGGCTCGACGGCGAGGTTGGCCGAGGCTAGTTCCTCGAGCGTGACCGCTGAGATGACCACGTGAGGGTTGCTCATGTCGACAGACGTCGCGGGTCGTGGGTCCCAACCGCGCACGGCGACCTCCCCGTCGGACCTCGCGAGGCTCCACGGCCCCATGTCGACGGAGTACCGCCCCCCGCCGAGCGCGGTCACCTGATGCGCGCCGCCTCGCGTTCCGATGACCGTGCCGTCGGTGAAGTCCTCCCCCGCCTCCCGCTCAAGGAACGCGGCGAACACCCGCGCCCCGTTGCCGCACATCTCCGCAGTCGAACCATCGGCGTTCCGGTAGTCCATGAACCAGATGTCCGGCGCGTAATCGGCGCCCGCGTCGATGCGGCCTGCGCGGACGGCGCGGAGCACGCCGTCGCCTCCGATGCCGGCGCGGCGATCGCATAGCGCGCGCACGAGCGCGGGGCTCAGGTCGATCGAACCGTTCTCGTCCATGAGCAGCACGAAGTCGTTCTCCGTGCCGTGGCCCTTGGTAAAGGGAAGCGCGTCGCCGGTCACGACTCCAGCCTAGCCACGAGATCGAGCGCGTCGGAGACCGCGCGGGCGAGGTCGTCCGCGTCGCGCGGGGCGGCGATCCACGCGATCCTCTCGTCCGCACCGAACCACGTTCCCTGCTTGCGGGCGAGGCGGCGGGTGTGACGGGCCGTGGCTTCTCTAGCGTCGTCCTCGGACATCGCGCCATCGAGCACCGCGAGCGCTTCTGCGTAGCCGACTGCTCGGCGCGCGGTCACGCCCTCCCGGAGCCCGCGTGCGGCAAGGGATTCGGTCTCGGCGAGGAGTCCCCCGTCCCACATGGCTGCGGCTCGCGCGTCGATGCGGGCGTCGAGCGACTCGCGCTCACACCTCAGCCCGATCTGCAACGCGGGCAGGGCGTACTCGCGCCCCGGGAGCCCCGACGAGAAGGGACGGCCCGTCATTTCGATCACCTCGAGGGCTCGGACGATGCGCTTGGCGTTGCGGGGGTCGATGGCGCGTGCCGCTTCGGGGTCGACCGCGGCAAGCTCGCGATGAAGGATGCCGGGGCCTTCCTTCTCCGCGCGCGCTTCGAGCGCCGCCCGGACTTCCGGATCCGTCGCGGGAAACTCGAACGCGTCGAGCAACGCCCGCACGTACAGGCCGGATCCACCCGCCGCGATCGCGCGCGCCCCTCGGGCGTGGATCGCGTCGACGTCCGCGCGTGCCTCGGCTTGGTACCGCGCAACCGACGCATCCTCGTGGACGTCGAGCGTGTCGATCTGGTGGTGGGGAATGCCGCGGCGCTCCGACGGCGCAAGCTTGGCCGTCCCGATGTCCATGCCCCGGTAGAACTGCATGGAGTCCGCGTTGACAATCTCGCCGCTGAGCGCTTCGGCGATGCCGATTGCGACGTGAGACTTGCCGGTTGCCGTCGCGCCGACGATGGCGATGACGGGCGGCGCGCCCGCGTTCACGAGCGGACGGCGGCGCGAACCGCGGGGATGCCGAGCGGAACCGGGGCGCCTTCGGCCGACGCGGGAGCGTGGTGGTGCGCGTCGCCGCCCTCGAAGAGGTCTCCCGCTCGCGTGCGACGGATCTCGAAGGGGCCGCCGTCGCGCGCCGAATCCGCGACGAGATGATGGGGCGCGCCGTAGGTCACCCGGGCCGTGACGACGTCCCCCGGCCGGGGGCTCGCGCCGTCGGGGACCGCGAAGTGGACGAGTCGGTTGTCGCGCGAGCGGCCGCTCATTCGCGCCGCAGCGTCGTCCTTCCGACCCGCTCCGTCGAGGACGAGCGCCTCGACGGTCGTGCCGACGAGGGCGCGATTCTCTTCGAGCGAGACCCGCTCCTGGAGCTCGATGAGCCGGTCGAAGCGCTCCTGGACCACCCGCTTGGGGACCTGGCCGGCGAGTTCGGCCGCCGGCGTGCCCGGCCGCGGCGAGTACTGGAACGTGAAAGCGGAAGCGAAGCGCGCCCGCTCGACCACGCGCAGCGTCTCGGCGAAGTCCTCCTCGGTCTCCCCCGGGAAACCGACGATGATGTCGGTCGTCACGGCGGCGTCGGGGATCGCCGCCCGCACGTTGTCGAGTATCGCGAGGAACCGCTCGGAGCGGTACGAGCGGCGCATGGCCTTGAGGATACGGTCGGACCCGCTCTGCAGGGGGAAGTGGAGGCTCGGCATAACCGTCGGGGTCTCCGCCATCGCCGCGATGACGTCGTCGGTGAACGCCGCGGGATGGGGCGAGGTGAATCGGACGCGCTCGAGGCCTTCGATCTCCCCGCACGAGCGCAGCAGGCTCGCGAACGCTCCGCGGTCGCCGAACTCCACACCGTAGGTGTTGACGTTCTGACCGAGCAGCGTCACCTCGAGGGCACCCTCCGCGACGAGCGCCTCGACCTCGGCGAGGATCTCGCCGGGACGGCGGTCGCGCTCCTTGCCGCGCAGCGACGGGACGATGCAGAACGTGCAGGTGTTGTTGCATCCGACGGAGATCGACACCCATCCCGACGCGATCGAATCCCGGCGCGACGGCAGCGTCGAGGGGAAGACGGAAAGCGACTCCTCGATCTCGACCTGGGCCGACGCGTTGTGGCGGGCGCGCTCAAGCAGGGCAGGGAGGACGTCAAGGTTGTGAGTCCCGAAGACGACGTCGACCCACGGCGCCGCGTCGACGATGGCGCCTCGGTCCTTCTGCGCGAGGCATCCGCCGACGGCGATCTGCATCCCCGGGCGACGCTCCTTCTCCGACGCGAGGAGGCCGAGGTTTCCGTACAGGCGATTCGAGGCGTTCTCGCGCACCGCGCAGGTGTTGAGGACGACGACATCGGCCACCGTGGCGTCCTCGGGGGCACGGACATAGCCCGCGCTCTCCAGCAAGCCCGCCATGTGCTCGGAGTCGTGGACGTTCATCTGGCACCCAAGGGTCTTCACCAGGTACGTCCGCTCGTGACGTGTGTCGCTCATCGCTCTATCCGGCGACAGCCTCCGCTCGAAGTTCGCGGATGACCGTGACCTTGACCTCCCCGGGTTGTTTCCCGCTGTCGTTGATGCGCCCCGCTATCGTACGCGCCAACGTCTCGAGCTCGGCGTCACCCACCTCGTCGGGCGCGACGACGACGCGGACCTCGCGTCCGGCGTGCATCGCAACCACGTCGCTCACCCCGGGAATCTCGTGAATCATCGCCTCGAGCGCGGACAGACGTTCCACGTAGCCGTCGAAGTCCTCGCGGCGGGCGCCCGGCCGGGACGCGGATATCGCGTCCGCGATCTGGACGATCACCGCCTCGAGGGACTCCTGGGGGATTTCGTCGTGGTGGGCGCCGATGGCGTTGACGACGGCCGGAGCCTCCCCGTGCTCGGCCGCGATCTCCGCTCCGAGGAGCGCGTGCGTGCCCTCCCGTTCCCCCGTGAGCGCCTTTCCGATGTCGTGGAGGAACGCACCACGACGAGCCAATTCGGGATCGGCGCCGATCTCCTGCGCGATCGCGGCGGCGATGCCCGCGCACTCGACAAGATGGGCGAGGACGTTCTGGCCGTAGGACGTCCGAAGCCGCAGACGGCCGAGGACGCCGATGAGGTCGGGGGCGAGGCCCGAGACACCTGCGGCCTCGGCGGCGTCGAGTCCGGCCTTGGTCGCGCGCTCCGGCGCCGAGGCGACCGCCGCGGCGTAGGTCGATTCGATGCGCGGGGGTTGGATTCGCCCGTCCGCGACGAGCGCGCGAAGCGTCTCCTCGGCGATCTCCCTCCGCTCGACGTCGAACGAGGAGAGAAGGACGCCCTCGGACCCGTCCTCGAGGATCATCGAGACGCCCGTCAGCGCCTCGAAGGTACGGATGTTTCGGCCTTCGCGACCGATGAGACGGCCCTTCATCTCGTCCGACGGCAACTCGATGCGAGTGACGCTCTGCTGGGCCGAGGTCTCCGCGGCTTGCCGTTGCATCGCGGCGACGAGGATCTCCTTGGCCCGGGTCTCCGCTTCGTCCTCGATGCGTTTTTCGATGCGTCGCAGGGCCCCCGCGGCATCCGCCTCCGCGGCCGCGACGAGCCGTTGCTCGAGAGCCGTCTTCGCCTCCTTGACCTTCATCCCCGCGACGGCGGCGAGCGCTTCGTCGTGCTTGGACTTCAGGGTCGCGCGCTCGGCGGCGATCTTCCTTTCGGCTTTCGCCAACTCGGCAGCGCGGTCGTCGAGGGTGCGCTGATAGGTGCCGAGGTTGCGCTGGTCTTCGGCGATCTCCCGTTCGCGGAGCGCGAGGCGCTCCTCGCGGCGCTGCGCCTCGGCGAGAAGCGTGCGGGATTCTTCCCTCATCGCGGTCGCATCGCGCTTCGCGGATTCGCGCTCCTGCTCGGCGTCACGCTTGCCGAGGAGCACGACGAAGAGAGCCACCAGTGTCAACCCCAGCACCAGAACGATCTGGACGATCTGGTCGACGGTGATCACGTGAGTTCCTCCTCGGCGGGACACACCTCCCGGTCCTCCACGATATCGGCACGTTCGAGCGCGCGCACGAGCCCGTATGCCTCCCCGGAGGGGTATCCCTTGCGCCCGAGGAACGCGGCGACCCTGCGCATGCGCGCTTCTCTAGGCACCGACGAGAGCGCGTCCCAGCGTCTGCGGGCCAGCGCTTCGGCGGAGCCTCGCTCGTCCTCGTCGGTGATCTGTCCGAGCGCCGCGTCGACGTGGTCCGCCTCGAATCCCTTGCGACGCAACTCTGCGGCGATCACGCGCCGCGACTGGCCGCGCTCGGCGTGGCGGGTCCGGGCGATGGCACCGGCGAGCGCGGCGTCGTCGATCAGGCCCACCTCGCGGTAGCGCTCGATGACCTCGTCGGCGACGCGCTCGTCGACGTCGCGCGAAAGCAGCGCCGCGCGGAGCTGGGCGGCGCTCCGGGGCGCGCCCGCGAGCACCCTGAGGGCGATGTCGCGCGCGCGTTCCGCCGGATCGATGTCGTCGCGCACTCGCCGCGACGCTGCGCCCATGGCCTACTGGCTGGCGTTCTCGACGGCGGCCTCGGCCTCGGCAAGCACTCGCGAGGCCTCGTCGGCGTCGTCGGCGGTGTCACCCGCGTCCACGACGTCTTCGGCCTCGACGGCCGGGGCCTGGCTCTCCTCGCCCGCCGTCTTCGGACCTACGCCGAGCTTCTGCTTGATCTTGACCTCGAGCTCGTCGCACAGTTGCGGGTTGTCGCGGAGGAACGTCCGGGCGTTCTCCTTGCCCTGGCCGAGCTGGTCTCCGTCGCACGTGTACCAGGCCCCGGACTTGCGGATGAACCCATGCTCGACGCCGAGGTCGATCACGTCGCCCTCACGCGAGATGCCCTGCCCGTAGAGGATGTCGAATTCCGCCTGCTTGAACGGCGGCGCCATCTTGTTCTTGACGACCTTGACCCGCGTGCGGTTGCCCACGGCGTCCGTGCCCTCCTTGAGGGTCTCGATACGCCGGATGTCGAGCCGGACGGACGCGTAGAACTTGAGTGCCTTGCCGCCCGTGGTGGTCTCGGGGGAGCCGAAGAAGACGCCGATCTTCTCGCGGAGCTGGTTGATGAAGATCGCGGTGGTCTTGGAACTGCTGAGACCGCCGGTGATCTTCCGGAGCGCCTGCGACATGAGGCGGGCCTGGAGGCCGACGTGGCTGTCGCCCATCTCCCCTTCGATCTCCGCCTTGGGAACGAGGGCGGCGACCGAGTCGACCACGAGGACGTCCACCCCGCCGGAGCGGATGAGGATGTCGGCGATCTCCAGCGCCTGTTCGCCGGTGTCCGGCTGGGAGATGATCAACTGCTCGATGTCCACGCCGAGCTTCTTCGCGTACTCCGGGTCGAGGGCGTGCTCCGCGTCGATGAACGCCGCGACGCCTCCCGCACGCTGGACGTTCGCCACCGCGTGGAGCGTCAGCGTGGTCTTCCCGCTCGATTCCGGACCGTAAATCTCCACGACCCGGCCGCGGGGCAGCCCGCCGATGCCGAGCGCGACGTCGAGGGCGATGGATCCCGTCGGAATCACCTCGACCGCGACCCGGGAGCCCTCCCCCATGCGCATGACCGAGCCCTTGCCGAACTGCCGGTCGATCTGCCCGAGCGCCGCCTCGAGCGCCTTCTCGCGATCCGTGCTTGCCATCGCTTCCACCTATCCCTGGCTCTGCCGCCGGTTGACGATACGAACTCCACGCTAGGACGCGCCCCCGACATCGATGCGGCGCCACCCCCGCCTGGGGAGAGGTCACCGGGCTCGACGCCCTGGGCACACCGTCGTGAGAACGAGACTACCGAACATATGTTCGAACCGGCTATCTCCCGTCGGCGTGTCGCGATCAGCGCGGGGGCGGGATCATCCGGGTGCGGTCGCCGCCGTCACGTTGCGACTCCGGGACCTCCATCGCGTCGCACAACGCGTGCCAGACGTCCCGCGGGTCCACCCCGTCCTCGAGCGCCTTGTCGGAGGTGCGGTCACCGAGGTCGGTAAGGGAGAATTCACGCGCGAGGGTGCGGGCGTACTCGGGTCCGAAGACGTCGTCGAGGAGCGCGTAGAACTCGCTGACGCGCATCTAGCGCTGGGCGGAGACCAGGCCGTCGCCGGGGCGGCGGGTCGCGCGGAAGAGTTCCGGCACGGTGTCCGGGATCGTCGGCACGACGTCCTCGGCGAGCGCCTCGGCAACGGTGAAGCGGTCCGCCACGTCGCGGAGGATCTCCGACATCGGGAGATCGAGGGCCTCGCAGATTGATGCGAGAAGCTCCGAGGACGCCTCCTTCTGGCCGCGCTCCACCTCGGAGAGGTAGCCGAGCGAGACCCGGGCGTTCGAGGAGACGTCGCGCAGAGTCTTGCCCTGCGTAAGGCGCGCGCCGCGGAGGACGTCGCCGATCTCGTTGCGCAGAATAGGCATTCGTCCTCCCTTCCGGATTCCCGTGCTCTCCACGTCTGTCACAACGCAGACTACCCCACGCTTGTTCCCGCGCACCCCGCCGAGTCAAGAACGTCACACAAGGCCTGAATCGCCCGATTCGCGGCGCTCCTGCGCACCGCGTCGCGGTCGCCGCGCACGACGTCCGTGAAGGCGGCGACGCCGGAGGGGCCGACGGCGGCGATGCAGTAGGTGCCCGGTTCCCTCCCCCCGTGAGGCTCGGGCCCCGCGACGCCCGTCGTCGCGACGGCGACGTCGACGCGGAGCAGGTCGCGGACGCCCTCCGCCATCGCGAGCGCGACCGGCTCGCTCACCGGCCCGTGGTCGGCGAGGGTCGGCACCGGTATGCGCAGTACGTCGCGCTTCACTTCGATCGCGTACGACACCACTCCCCCGACGAAGACGTCCGACGCGCCGGGAACCGAGGTGAGTTCGGCCGCGACAAGTCCGCCCGTCAGCGATTCGGCCGTCGCGATCGTGAGGCCGCGCTCACGCGCCGCCGCGAGGACGGCCGCCGGCGTCGCGTCCGCCACGGCTTAGCTCGCGGGCCTCGCCGCACGCCGCATGCGGACGATCTCGAGCGCGATCTGGTATCCGGTGACGACGGCGATCGCCACCGCGAGCAGCAGGCACCACCACGCGACGGTGTCGAGCCACGCGGGCCCGTGGGGCCAGAGGTAGAACGTGATCGCGGCGATCTGCACCGTCGTCTTGACCTTCCCGCCGCCGGACGCCGCGAGCACCCCCCGGTCGATCACGGCGAAGCGGCCGAGCGTCACGGCGACCTCGCGAACGGCGAGGACGGCGATCGGCCACCACGGCACGCCGTCGACGTCGCTGATCGCGAGCAGGGCGGCGAGCACGAGGGCCTTGTCCGCGATGGGGTCCGCGAGCTTGCCGAAGGCGCTCACGACCTTCCACCGCCGCGCGAGGAATCCGTCGAGAAAGTCCGTAGCCGAGGCAACGAGGAAGACGAGGAGCGCCCACCAGCGCAGGGGCCCGTCTGCGCCGTCGTCGGCGACGAGTAGCCAGACGACGGCGGGAACGGCGAGGAGGCGGAGCGCCGTCAGCGCGTTCGGCACGAGCGAAGTCACGGGTCAACCCTAGTGTGCGCCGCCACAAGGTCGGCGAAGCGAGGTATCGTTCCCCTGTGGCACGGCATACCCACCGGAGTACCGGCACGCACGTCGGCGGGCGCGGACGCGCCCGGAAGGTCCTTACGGTGCTGGGCGTCACCGCGGGAGTCCTGATCGTCGGCGCCGCCGTCACCTCCTACGTCACGGGATGGACCGCCTCCGATATCCTCGACCGGCCCGAGAGCTTCCACCTGACGGACCCCGCGCCGCACGTCACGCCGTCGGCGACCGCGACCACGCCCATGCCCGACGGACCGGTGACCTTCACGCTCGTCGCGGCGGGCGACGTCCTGCCGCACGGAGCCGTCGTGACCGATGCCGAGCGCTCGGGGACGTTCAACATGGAACCCCTGTGGGGCAACCTCGACCCCTGGATCGCCGGCGCGGACCTCGCGATCTGCCACATGGAGGTTCCCGTCGCCCCGCCGGGGACGAAGCCTTCCGGCTACCCCGTCTTCTCGTCGCCCGCGGGCATGGTCCCGGCGCTCAAGGAGCAGGGGTGGGACGGCTGTTCGACGGCGTCGAACCACATGGTCGACAAGGGCTGGGACGGCATCGTCGCGAGCCTCAACGCCTTCGACGCGGTGCGCATGGGCGCCGTCGGTACCGCGACGAGCGCCGAGGAGGCCGCGCGTCCGCAGCTGTACAAGGTCCAGGCGGGAAACCGTTACATCACCGTCGCGCACATCGCGTACGCCTACGGCACGAACGGGCTCCCGGTCCCGTCGGGCAAGCCGTGGTCGGTCAACACCTTCAACCCGGCCACCGCCGACGCTAGCGGGATCATCGCCCAAGCCAAGGCGGCGCGGGACGCCGGGGCGGACGTCGTCATCGCATCCGTGCACTGCTGCGTCGAATACCGGACCCAGCCCACCAACGTACAGGTGGCGCTCGACCAACAGATCGCCGATTCCGGCCTCGTCGACCTGGTGATCGGCCACCACGCGCACGTGCCGCAGCCGATCGTCAAGCTCAAGGGCGGGCCGAACGGCAACGGTATGTGGGTCGCCTACGGCCTCGGAAACTACATCTCGAACCAGGACTACTCGACCGTCGGCCATACGGAGACCGCGTCCGGCGTGCTCATGACCGCGACGTTCACCGTCGCCGTCGACGGCAATGTCGACGTCGAGGTCGAGTGGACGGGCGTCACGGTCGACCGCACCGGCGGGCACAAGCTCTACGTGCTCACGGACATCCCGAACGGCGTGGGCAACCTCAGCGCCGCCGAGGTCAAGAAGCGTCACGATCTGGTGAAGGCCGCCGTCGGTAGCCAGGCGCCCGAACGCACCGAGCCGCCGACCAAACTCGCGGACGCGGCGTTCTGGATCGAGCGCACGCCGTGGACGGCGTCGGGCTCCTAGGAACTACTCCTCGGTGTCGAGATCCTCGTTGGGTCGGGGATCGATGAAACTCTTCGAGAACGTCACGGACGCGTCCGGCTTCGCCGTCGGGGGCTGGGCAACCCCGAACAGCCACCCCTGGCCGTAGCGCCACCCGCAGCTGCGCAGGTACTCCGCCTGCGACTCGGTCTCGATGCCCTCCGCGATCGTCGCGAGCCCGAGCTCCCGCGCGAGCGCGCCGAGCGCGCGCGACACGCGCGCCCCCGCCGGGTCCTCGGGGATCCCCGCCGTGAACGACATGTCGAGCTTCACGCCGGACACGGGAAGGTCGCGGAGGTAGCTGAGCGGCGACACGCCCGTGCCGAAGTCGTCGAGGAGGATCGGGATGCCCGCGTTACGCATCTCCGTCAGCTCGTGCCGGATACGGGTGTTCGGGGACACGAGCGAGGCCTCGGTCAGCTCGATGACGAGCCGGTGCGGGGAAAGGTGGTGCTTCGCGATGCTCGTCAGGACGCGGTCGGCGAACTCGCTGTCCCCCAGCTGGTCCGCGCTCACGTTGAGGGAGACCCACGTGTGGCTCTCGCGGTTGGCGGCGAGGAAGGCGGCGACCTGGTCGACGAGGCGACCGCCGAGCTCGACGCTCAGTTGGCGGTCGTTGATCAGCGGGAGGAAGGCCCCGGGGAGCAGCAGTCCGCGGGTCGGATGCTGCCACCGGACGAGCGCCTCGTATCCGACGACGGTACGGTCCGAGAGCTCGAGGATCGGCTGGTAGTGCAGGACCAGGTCTCCGCCGGCCATCGCCTCCCGCAGCTCGGACACCAGCGCGCCGTGAGCCTCGGCGTCGAGGCGCATCGACGGAACGTAGCGCTCGGTCCGGCTCTTGCCCGCCGCCTTCGCGCGGTACATCGCGGCGTCGGCGGCGTTAAGCAGGCTCGCCATCCCCTCCGACAGGGTGTCGGCGTTGGCGAGCGCGATGCCGACGGACGCGTGCAAGTTGATCTGGTGGCGCTTCACGGAGAGCGGCTTGCGGAGTCCCTCGTGGATCTTCTCCGATACCTGGGCCGCGACCTGCTCGGCGCCCTCCTCGTCGATGATGACGATGAACTCGTCACCACCCATCCGGGCAACCTTGCCGTGCCGGCCCACGGCCGCCTCGAGCACCCGCGCCGTGTGGAACAACGCGTCGTCTCCCACCGCGTGACCGAAGCGGTCGTTGAGGGCCTTGAAGCCGTCGAGGTCGACGGCGAGAAGCGCGACGCGGCCGATCGCGTCCGGTTGGCCCACGGCTTTTTCCAGCACGTCGTTCATGAGGGTGCGGTTGGCGAGGCGCGTGAGGGGGTCGTGTTCGACCGCGTGGGCGAGCTGGTCGGAGTGGACGCGGTCCTGGGTCGTGTCGCGCAGCTGGATGACGTAGTGATCGGGCGCGCCGCCGGGATGCCGTACGAGACCCACGTTCAGCACGGCGTAGGCCACGAGCCCGTCGGACTTGACGAAGCGCTTCTCCACGGCGAAATGCGTCTGGGCGCCGTCGTAGAGGCGCTGAAGGTCCTCGCGTTCCTTCGAGACGTCCGCCGGGTGGGACAACGCCGCAAGCGGCGTGCCACGGAGCGCGGATACCGTCGAGCCGAGCATCTCGGCGAACGCGCGATTGACCTCCATGATGCGCCATTCGAGGTCGACGAGCGCCATGGCGACGGGCGCGTTCTCCATCGCTTTACGGAACTGCTGGTCCGTGCGGTTCGTCGCCTCGACCGCTTCCGTCGTCCCCGTGGAATCGACCAGGTGGGCGACACTCACGGGGCCGCTCGGGTCTGCGTCCGCGACCTCGATAGTCGTGACCTGAAGCCAACGGACGTCCTCCGCCCCCCGCCTGCCCGGCACTCCGATCACCCGCGGTTCGCCGTTGCGGTTGTAGCGGGCCGAGAAAACCTCCTGGAGGTTGAGCGGGTGCATGCCCTCGTCGATCGTCCGGATGCCGAGCCTCGCGATGGGACGCCCGACCACCTCGCTCACGACCACACCGAGGCTCGAGGCCGCCGCCTCGGAGATCATGACGATGTCGCCCCCCGCGGACGTGACGACGACCCCGTCGCGCGAGGAGGAGAGCACGGCCTCGAGTTGACGCCGCAATCCGCTCGCGCGGGCGAGCGCCTGGTCGCGAGCCTCGCGCGCCTTCCCGGCGCGATAAAACGACACGAAACTGAGGATCGAGACGAGGAGGAGCAGCGTGCTCGCGGCGACGACGAACGCCGGCTGCTGCACGAAGCCTACGATTCCGTCCATCCGCCGTCTCCGTCGCGCGTCGCATGGGTACCCCCCAGGGGAGTGGGGACCTCTCCTCTGAGGATAGCGAGCGTGGCGCCGAGGCGTTCAGGTGCGACGAGAACTTCGCGCGCTTTGGATCCCTGGGACGGTCCGACGATCTCCCGGCTTTCCAGCAGATCCATCAGACGCCCGGCTTTCGCGAAGCCCACCCGGAGCTTGCGCTGAAGCATCGACGTGGAACCGAGCTGGGTGGTGATGACGAGCTCTGCGGCGGCGAGCAGCTCGTCGAGGTCGTCGCCGATGTCGGCGGCGGGCTTGCCCGCCGCCTGCGCGGAGACGACGTCGTCCCGGTAGCGCGGTTGGGCCTGGGTCTTGACGTGCTCGACGGCGGCGTGGATTTCGCTTTCGCTCACCCATGCGCCTTGGATGCGCACCGCCTTCGACTCGCCCATCGGCAGGAAGAGCGCGTCTCCCTGGCCGACGAGCTTCTCGGCGCCGGGCATGTCGAGCACCACACGGGAGTCGGCGAGCGACGCCGTCGCGAAGGCCAATCGCGAGGGGACGTTCGCCTTGATCGTTCCGGTGATGATGTCGACGGACGGGCGTTGGGTGGCGAGGACGAGGTGGATGCCGGCGGCGCGCGCGAGCTGGGTGATGCGCTGCACGGCGTCGTCGACGTCGCGGGGCGCGACCATCATGAGGTCGGCGAGCTCGTCGACGATGACGAGGAGGTACGGGTACGTCGTCACCTTCCGGTTCGAGCCGGGAAGGGGCTTGACCGCCCCCGTGCGGACGGCCTTGTTGAAGTCGTCGATGTGCTTGTAGCCGTACTGGGCGAGGTCGTCGTAGCGGACGTCCATCTCCTTAACGACCCACTCGAGCGCCTGCGCGGCCTTCTTCGGGTCGGTGATGATGGGCGTGATGAGGTGCGGGATCCCCTCGTACGCGGTGAGTTCCACGCGCTTGGGGTCGACGAGGACCATGCGCACCTCGGTGGGCGCGGAACGCATCAGCACGGACATGATGAGCGCGTTGATGAAGCTCGACTTGCCCGAGCCGGTGGCTCCGGCGACCAGGAGGTGCGGCATCTTCGCGAGGTTCGCCATGACGAACCCGCCCTCGATGTCCTTGCCGAGCCCGATCGCCATCGGGTGGTCCATCTTCTTCGCGACCGTGGAGCGCAGCACGTCGCCGAGGACCACGGTCTCGCGGTCGACGTTGGGGATCTCGATGCCGATGGCGCTCTTGCCCGGGATGGGGCTGAGGATGCGGATGTCCGGGCTCGCGACGGCGTACGCGATGTTCTTGGCCAGCTGCGTGATCTTCTCGACCTTGACCCCGGACGCGAGCTCGACCTCGTAGCGCGTGACCGTCGGGCCGCGCTGGAAACCCACGACCTCCGCGTCGACGTCGAACTGCTCAAGCACGCCCTGAAGCGATTCGACGACGCGGTCGTTCGCCTGGGAGCGGGAGCGGTGCGGCGCGCCCTTGACGAGGATCTCGAGCGCGGGAAGCGTGTACGGCCCGACGTCCTCGGGCTCCTCGTGGCGCGGGGCGGGGACGGCCTGGGTCTCGGCCGCCGCCTCGCCGTTCAACTCGTACGGTGAGACGCGCGGGCCCTTGCCCGTCGTCCCGAGCGCCGGAGTCGGGGCGTCGTCGCCCGCCTCGCCCTCCGCGCGGACATGCGCCCCGCTCCCGACGATGTCGTCGAACTCGGAGCGGAGCGTTCGCGCGAACGCCTCGTCCCCCTCGTACGAGTCGATCTCGTCCGTGGCGTGGGCGGGCTTCGCGCGACGTCCGCCGTGGTCCTTGCGCGACGCTTTGTCCCGGCCCGTGCCGCGCTCAAGGGTGCGGTGTTCCGGCATGTCGAGGGAGTCGTCCTCGCCGCGGTCGAACAGGTCGCGGACGCGGGGCCACACCTCGCGCACCGGGGTGCGGGTCGCGATGAGGACGCCGGAGAGCAGGATGAGGCTGAGGACGACGATCGCGAAGGGCGCGGTGACGAGCTTCGCGAGCGACGTGCCGGCGATGAACCCGAGCACTCCCCCGGCGCCCTGGACGCCCTCGAGGCCGTGGTCGGGGCGCGGCTGGCCCGCGCCGATGTGGATGATGCCGGCGATCGCCCAGGCGACGAGGAAGACGCCGATGACGATGCCCGTCGTCTCCTGCGGGGACTCGGGGTGGCGGAGCATGCGGATGACCAGGAGCAGTAGGAGGACGGGCAGGCCGACGGCGAGCACGCCGAACGTTCCGGCGACGAGCCAGTGCGTGAAGTCCCCGAGCGGGCTCGCCCAACCCCACCATTCGCGGGCGGCCACGACGACGGCGAGCGCGAGCCACATGAGCGCAGCGACGGACTGCCGGACGCTCGGGTCGACCCCGCGGACGCCGTCCCCGACCTTGCGGGCGCCGCCCCCGAGGGCGTGCGAGAGGCCGACGAACGCGTTGCGGACGATCCGCAGCGGCCAGGGCGCGCGCTTTTTACGCGCGGGCATCTTGCGGGTGCGCTGGGTGGTCGTGCGACGCACGGGTTTGCGTTGAGCCATGATTCGCCACGCTACCCCGACGCGGCGACCCGTCGCGTCAGGCACGGCGGTTCGTACGCGCCGCTACGCCTCGACGACGACGGGGATGATCATCGGACGGCGCCGGAGCTTGGTGCCGATCCAGCGCCCGATCACGCGGCGCATCACCTGCTGAAGCTGGTGGTTGTCGACGCCGCCGCCCGCGGCGGCCTCCTCGAGGGCGGCCGCCACCTCGGGGAGGATCGCGTCGAACACCGAGTCGTCCTCGGCGACCCCGCGCGCGTGGATCGTCGGCCCCGAGACCACCTTGCCCGTCGTCGAATCGACGACGGCGAACACCGACACGAAGCCCTGCTCGCTCAGGATGCGGCGGTCCTTGAGCTCGGCGTCCGTCAACTCGCCCACGCTCGCCCCGTCGACGTACACGTAGTGGCACGGGACGGCGCCCACGATGCTCGCCACGCCGTCCTTGAGGTCGATGACGACGCCGTCGTCGGCCATCATCACGCGCTCGGGCGCGATTCCCGTTTCCACCGCGAGCGCGCCGTTGGCGAGCTGGTGGCGCACCTCGCCGTGGATCGGCATGACGTTCTTGGGACGGAGGATGTTGTAGCAGTAGAGCAGCTCGCCCGCGGACGCGTGGCCGGACACGTGCACGCGCGCCACGCCCTGGTGCACGACGGTCGCGCCGAGGCGCGCGAGACCGTTGATGACGCGGTAGACGGCGTTCTCGTTGCCGGGGATGAGGCTCGAGGCGAGGATGACGACGTCGCCGCGTTCCGCGGTCACCTTGTAGTCGCGGTTGGCGATGCGGCTGAGCGCCGCCATCGGCTCCCCCTGCGATCCCGTGGCCATGAAGACGACCTTGTCGCGCGGGAGGTCGTCCGCGGCCTTCGCGTCGATGAGCAGCCCGTCGGGGATCTTGAGGAAGCCGAGCTCGGCGGCGATGCCCATGTTGCGGATCATCGAGCGCCCGGCGAGCGCGAGTCGCCGGCCGTGGGCGGCGGTCGCGTCGACCACCTGCTGCACGCGGTGCACGTGGCTCGCGAACGACGCGATGATGATGCGCCCCTCGCACTCGTCGAAGATCCGGTCGAAGGTGCCCGCGATCTCCTTCTCGTGCGTGGTGAAGCCGGGAACGTGCGCGTTGGTTGAGTCGACCATGAACAGGTCGACGCCCTCCTCGCCGAAGCGGGCGAACGCGCGGAGGTCCGTGATGCGCCCGTCGAGCGGGAGCTGGTCCATCTTGAAGTCGCCGGTGTTGAGGATGGTTCCCGCGGAGGTGCGGACGAACACGGCGAGGGCGTCGGGGATCGAGTGCGTAACGGCCGCGAACTCGAGATCGAACGCGCCCACCGTGATGCGGTCGCCCTCCGCGACGAGCGTCGTCGGCGGCGCGAGCCGGTGCTCCTTGAGCTTCGCGTCGAGGAACGCGAGCGTGAGCGTCGAACCGATGATAGGGAGATCCTCGCGCAGGCGCAGCAGGTACGGCACCGCGCCGATGTGGTCCTCGTGGCCGTGCGTGAGCACCACCGCGTCCACCTGGTCCATGCGGTCCTCGATGTAGCTGAAGTCCGGGAGGATCAGGTCGACGCCCGGCTGGGTGTCCTCGGGGAACAGCACGCCGCAGTCGATGATGAGCAGCCGCCCGTTGAGCTCGACGACGTGCATGTTCCTGCCGACCTCGCCGAGGCCGCCGAGCGCGACGACGCGCAGGGTGTCGGGGGCCAGGGGCGGCGGGGGCGTGAGCTCGGGGTGGAAGTGCACGGGGTGGAGCCTACAGAATCCCGGCCGTCGCGAGCGCGGCGCGGAGGCGCGCGTACTCGTCGTCGTCGAGCTCCACGTGCGGCAACCGGAGGAAGCGGCTCTCGATGATCCCCATCGCCTGAAGGGCGGCCTTCGCGTACACGGCGCCGAGCCCCGCGCCCATGATCGCCTGGACGACGGGCTCCGCCTCGTCGTTCGCGGCCTCGGCCGCCGCCCAATCCCCGGCATCCGCCGCAGCGAACATCCGCGCGATGAGGGGCGTGGCGGCGTGACTGGCGACGGACACGACGCCGGAGGCGCCGGCGCGCAGGAAGTCGAGGGTGAGGTGGTCGTCGCCGGAGTACCAGGCGAGCCCCGTACGCGCGATGCGGTCCTTGGCCTGGGCGACGTTTCCGGTCGCGTCCTTGACGGCGACGATCGTGTCGACGTGCGCGAGCGTGTCGATCGCGTCGTCCCCGATGGGGATGCCGGTGCGCCCGGGGATGTCGTAGAGCATCACCGGTAGATCGGTGGCGGCCGCGATCGCGCGGAAGTGGGCGATCACGCCCCGCTGGCTGGGCTTGGAGTAGTACGGCGTGACGCTGAGGAGCGCGTCGGCCCCGGCCTCCGCCGCCTGCTCCGCCATGCGGATCGCGTGGGCGGTGTCGTTCGAACCGGCGCCCGCGACGATCGTGACGTCCGGCCCGACGGCCTCGCGCACCGCCTGGATGATCTCGACCTTTTCGGGGGCGTGGGTCGTCGGCGACTCGCCCGTCGTGCCCGAGACCACCAGCCCGTCGTTGCCCGCGGCGACCAGGTGCTTCGCCACGCGGCCCATCGCGTCGTAATCGATGGAGCAATCGGGACGCATGGGCGTCACCATGGCCGTGAGCACGGCACCGAACGGGCGGTTCATGAGGCTCAGCCTACCGGTGCGATCGTCTCCGTTCTGGACCGGCGTGCAGGCGCCAGCGGCCGATCAGCGCGTTACGGCGCGACGCGGCCGTTCACGTTGAACGCCTCGTAGGTGTACGGCATCAGGCCGGACCAGAGGTCCTCCATCCTTTCCGCCACCATCTCGATCTCGCGCTGCGGGAACGACGGGAAGTGGCTGCCTTCGCGGAGCGTGCGAAGGCTGAGGAAGTTCATGAGCGAGCGGGCATTCATCGTGACGTACATCGAGGAGTAGATCGTCACCGGGAGCACGGCGCGGGCGACCTCGCGCGCGACGCCCGCGTCGAGCATCCGCTGGTACGCGGCGTACGCCAGGGCGCAGCTCTCGCGAATCTCCTTGTCGACGATGGCGTGCTGCTCCGGCGTGCCGTCCTCGAACGTGTAGGCGCCGGGTTTGCCGACCTGGACGAGCTTGCGTTCGGGCCCGGGGACGTAGAAGTCAGGGCGGAGCTCGCGGTAGCGGCCGGACTCCTCGTTGTAGGACGCCATGCGGTGCCGCATGAATTCCCGGAACACGAAGATCGGGGCCCGCACATAGAACGTCATGGAGTTGTGTTCGAACGGGGTGCCGTGCCGGTCACGCATCAGGTAGTTGATGAGGCCCCTGCTCTTTGAGGCGTCCCCCTCCACGTCGTCGAGCGACTGCTCGCCCTTGGTGGACACGCGGGCCGCGAACAGGACGTCGGCGTCATGCGCGCTCGCGCGCACCAAGTCCACGTCGACGTCGGAGCGGAAATTGATCGAAGCGTCGTCGTCGGTCACGCGTCCAGCCTAACCGCCTCGCCCGACGCCGACGAGGGGTAGCGCCGCGTGCCCGCCCGCCACCCGCGGCCACCGCGGCCACCGCGGCCACCCGCATCCGCCGCCAGCCGCCGCCATCCGCCGCGGCCACCCGCTGGCGGGTCTTGAGTGCCGGTTTCGCGGGAAGTCCGGCACTTCACACCCGCGAGGAGGCGAAGGCGATCCCAGGAGCCCGACTACGACGAGGGGGGCTCGCCCCGTGCCACCATGTGGGCATGGGCAAGGCGGCGGCGCGGCGACAGGGAATCGCCATCGGGGTGGCCGCCGGAGCGTACGGCATCAGCTTCGGGGCGCTCGCGGTGCTCGCGGGCCTCGAGGTGTGGCAGGCGTGCGCCCTCAGCCTCCTCATGTTC